>Ga0316204_10000602_pt1 | contig 125825 bp, 154 predicted proteins | sample 6monrhotite_MG_2_FD_205661 | JGI IMG/M metagenome (GOLD analysis project Ga0316204, IMG submission 205661) | Microbial mat bacterial communities from mineral coupon in-situ incubated in ocean water Damariscotta River, Maine, United States -... | ecosystem: Environmental > Aquatic > Marine >...
ACACTTAAGCGTTTAAAGTTTGGTAATGATGCTGTTTGGACTTATAAAGGTAACACTTGGTTTAATGCTAACAACTATCCTGATTTTGAAGTTGAGAGGTATCGTGGGTTTTGGACTCGGGGGGCTATTTCTACTCAAACAAATAATAGTTCAGTTAGTGGTTTGACAGTTAATGGGAACACTGCTGTTTCACTATATACATTTGATGGAGATGCAAATGATACAAGTGGCATAAATAATCCTACTGCTGTTACAAATGTTACATATGTTCCTGGTAAGTTTGGACAAGCTGCTAAAATATCATCTGGACGAGTAGAACTTAGTTCATCTATACTAGATAACAATCCTAAGAGTTTTACTATCTCTTTTTGGGTTAAAAAAGATACATTTGCAATTGAAGATACAGTAAGCTTTTCATGGTCTATATCTGTACCTGGAAATGTCTATGGATTAGCTTTTACAAATAATGGTTACGTATATGCAAAAGAAAACTTATTTTATGCTGCACAAAGTCCAGAATTAGGTACTGGTATTATACCAACGAGTCAGTGGAAACATATCGCAGTAACATCTAGTGGTAATGATATGGCATTTTATATTGACGGTGTATTGGTTGAAACAAATTCAACGCCTTGGACACCTAGGTTACATCATAGTATTGCAATTGGGAATTATACAAATGATATTCGTACATCAAATCACATTGTTTATTTTGATCAATTTAGGATTTTTGATAAACCTTTAACACAGTCTGATATAACAGCATTATATACAGAGTAAAAAAATGGTAGCCATATAAGGCTACCATCTAATTTTTTACCTAACAATTTCACCTTGGTAACTTACGATTCCGTAAGTTAGATTTCCAATATGTTGAAACTCCATACCCTCTAGTAGACGTTGACAGTATGCACTTCTACTTCCTACGTGACAGTAGACAATAACAGGAACTGACTTGTCTAGTTTCGCAGCTTCTACAGCGTCATAAAAACTTGTAGTTGGTACAAGGTGATCTGTACCTTTAATGTGTCCACTTTTATGCTCCATCCATTCACGAACATCTAAAAGGTTAAATTTAACCATTTCAAGATCACGCGCTTCTAGAAGTGCTGTAAGTTGGTCAGAATCTAACTGCTGGTGACTTAATAACAGTTCTGCTTCTTCTTTTGATAATCCACGAGAGTGTTGATGAACTACCTCTTCAATTTCATTATCACTTCTTTGTGCTGCTGCAAACTCAGGAGTACAAAAGATTTTACAGTGACAAACACCATCTTCTGGAATCTCGTGTTCAATTGCTGGTTTACATGGACAGATTCTATTTTCTGATTCCTCTTCTTGGACAAAGAAACATGGGCAGTATCGTTTGCCATAAATCATTTTGTTACGAGTTAGACCATACTGAATAGATTCAACTATCTCCGCATCTGGGTTAAACTCCCATTTGAATTGATTGATTACTTTATCTGTAAATGTTACAGTTTTTTCTAAAACTGCTTGAAACTCATCAGATTCTGGATTAATTTGATGTTTTACACCTTCGCTCATATAAAATCCTTATATTTATTATAAAATTAAATTTTTTGGATATTATCCAAAAAATTCTAATGATTTCTTTATTTTTTAGATTTACCTTTAATAATAAAGCGAAGAGCGTTTAATTTAATAAAACCTTCTGCATCTTTTTGGTTATAAACCTCATCTTCTTCAAAAGTAGAATACTCAGGATTAAATAGTGAATTGTCTGATTTACGTCCAACTACACTAACACCACCTTTGTAAAGTTTAAGCTTTACTGTTCCATTGACATTAACTTGTGTTTTATCAATTGCAGCTTGTAGCATTTCACGCTCTGGTGCAAACCAGAAACCATTATAGATTAATTTTGCATAACGAGGCATTAGCTCATCTTTTAGGTGAGCCTCTTCACGGTCTAGTGTAAGTGATTCAATAGCGCGGTGAGCTTTTAGCATAATTGTTCCACCTGGTGTCTCATAACATCCACGGCTTTTCATACCAACAAATCTATTCTCTACAATATCTACACGACCAATACCATGTTTATTACCTAACTTATTTAGTTCAGCTAACATTGTAGCAGGGCTCAAATCATTTCCATTTAATGCAACAGGGTCACCATTTTTGTAGTCTATTGTAATGTACTCAGGTCTATCAGGTGCATTTTCAGGACTAACACTCCAAAGCCACATACTCTCTTCAGGCTCAGCATTAGGGTCTTCTAATATTCCACCCTCATAAGAGATATGAAGAAGGTTTGCATCCATAGAGTAGGGTGATTTATTGCCTTTTTTTGCAATTTCAATTCCATGTTCTGCAGCGTATGCTAAAAGTTTTTCACGAGAGTTTAAGTCCCACTCTCTCCATGGTGCAATAATTATGAGGTCTGAGTTAATCCCAAGATAACCAAGTTCAAAACGTACTTGATCATTTCCTTTTCCAGTTGCACCGTGTGATACACCATCTGCACCTGTTAGAGCTGCAATTTCAGCTTGGCGTTTTGCAATTAATGGACGAGCTATTGAAGTTCCTAGAAGGTATTCACCCTCATAAATTGCATTTGAGCGAAACATAGGGAAAACATAATCTCTAACAAACTCTTCTTTTAAATCATCAATGAAAATATTTTCAGGTTTAATTCCTAAAGCAAGGGCTTTAGTACGAGCAGGTTCAACTTCTTCACCTTGACCAATGTCAGCTGTAAAAGTGACTACTTCACAATTGTACTCATCTTGAAGCCATTTTAAAATTACACTTGTATCTAATCCGCCAGAATAGGCTAGTACTACTTTTTTAACATTTTTTTTCATTACACAAACCCTGTAAAAATTTTGGACAATTATATCTAAAATTTTTACTGCGTAATTTATATGTTAGTACCTTGTGTGTAGTATATTGTTAATTTTTTCAATATCTTCAATTTTTAGCTCAAAATCAAATATATTAAGATCTTCGCTCATGTGCTTATCTGAAGTTGTTCCTGTTAATGGAACTATATTTGATTGACTTAGAAAACGAAAAAATATCTGCTCTGCTGTTTTGTTATAAAATTTAGCAATACCTATCACTGCTGAACTCATTAAAACGTGTGGATTAGCTGTTAAACTCCAAAAACTTTGGTAAATAATTTCATGTTCATCGCACCAACTGCGTAAAGCTTCATCATAATTAGTTTGCTGATAGAATCTATTTTGTAAAAACGAAGGTTTTATGTCTGAGTCATTATAAAGATGCTTTAAAATTTGTAGGTCGTAACAGTTACTAATACCAATCTGATGAGCCTCACCATTTTTATGGATACTCTCCATAGCACTCCACACTTTCATTAGAACTTCGCTAGGAGTGATTGCTGAGTGTAGAACTAATGAATCTACATAGTCTGTCTGTAAGTTTTTCTTTGAGCTTTCAAAAGATTGTGCAACTTGTGTCTGTATTGGTGCATTTTTATCGTAAGGCACATTGTTTGGGTCTTGCCCATTTAGTGGTGTGAACTTTGTCTGCACAAATAAGCTTTCACGCTCAATACCATCTAGTTTTAATCTTTTTAGCGCTTCGCCAACTTGAGGCTCATTATAATGTTTTGGTTGACACGCGGTATCTATACCTCTAAATCCTGCCTTTATAGCTTTAACAACTAAATCTGCTGTTTTCTCTTTTTTCCACGCGGTGCCGTATAGTATTTTTGGTACATTCATGATGAACAACTTAGTTGAATGTTTTTATAGTGTGCTGGTGTTGAATTTGCATAATGAATCATGTCCTCATGCTCAGAAAATGGGAATTGTGCTAATTTTAACAACTCTTCTACTCCTGTAAAATCATGTTTTTCAGCTTTATTTATTGCATCTTGTAAAATATAATTTTTTAGTACATATTTAGGATTTATTTTGCGCATTTTATCATTACGCTCATAACTCTCTATTGACTCTAGTTTTAATCTCTTATCATATCTGTCTAACCATATATCTAACTCTTTTGCATGTGAACATAATTGTTGTAACTCATTTCGACTAAGTTCATAGTTTGATAAAACTCTAAAAAAAGCAGTGTAATCAACTCTATTATCTTGTAAAATTTGTAATAACTCTTTTAGCAGCTTTAAGTCTTCATCTTCAGAGGTGAAAAGTCCTAACTTTTTAGACATTAGACTTGTGTATGCTTCATTAAAAATTGTTCCAAAATCTTTTAATACCTCTTCTAATCTTTTGTAAGAGATTAACGGTGATAGTGCGCGTGCTAACATACTTAGGTTCCAATGTGCAACTGTGGGTTGATTACCGTAACTATAACGTCCATCTCTATCTGTGTGGTTACATATATATTCAAAATCATAATCATCTAAAAAAGCATAAGGTCCATAGTCAATGGTAAGACCTGCAATTGACATATTGTCTGTATTCATTACACCATGATTAAAACCATATGCTTGCCATTGTGCTACAAGTTTTGCCGTGCGCTCAATTAACTCTTTAAACATTAAATAATAAGCATCTTGTTTACCATCTAAATGAGAATAACTCTGTTTAATGACATAGTCTGCCAATTTTTCTAGCTTTGAGTGTTCATTAGCATAGTAGAAATACTCAAATGTTCCAAACCGTACCCAACTCTCAGACATGCGAAGAACAATTGCACCTTTTTCCCAATGTTCACGTGCCACATCTTCATTTGAACCTATAATTGCTAATGCTCTTGTTGTTGGGATTCCAAGCGCATGCATAGCCTCACTCATTAAATACTCTCGAATAGAAGAGCGTGTAACAGCGCGTCCATCTCCTTGACGTGAGTATAGAGTCTCTCCTGCACCCTTTAGTTGTAGATGCCAATTTTGTGATGCTCCTAAATTAATAGCACGTCCATCACCTAATCGCGGCACAAAGTGACCAAATTGATGTCCAGCGTAACACATCGCAAAAGGTGTGCTTCCCTCAGCCAACCATGTACCATTTAAAAACTCTACCCACTCTTGTGCTTTAGTATCTGCATCAATATCTATTAAATCCGCTACCATCTGATTTATACTAATTAAATGTGGTTTATCAAGTGGTGTGGGATCAACTGTCTGGTAAAAGTTATCTTCTAGCTCTAAATAATCACACTCTAGTTTAAGTTCTGAAAGTTTCATAACAGAGACTCTATTAATTACTTAGAAGAGGAAGTTTATTTAGTAAGTTATCACAATACTCCCACTGATCTAGACTGTTTTTCCAAGCATCAGGAATAGCATTAACACCTTTGTATGCACCTAAAACCATTCCAACGGCAATGGCACGCGAAGCATTATCTCCACCAATCATAGTATTTGCTTGAAGAGCTTTTTTTAGAGCATCTTCTTGTTCACTATATTTTAAAATGATGTAGATAGCACCTGGTAGAGTGCCCTCCGTTGGACTAGCTTTACCAACGCGTATAGGTTCAGATCTTCCTATATCCCATAACCTTGCCATGCTTGTTAGTGCTAAATCATCAGAAAACTGCTCTTTTGAAAGAGATGAGTTTGGATCTGCCTCTTCTTTAACTTTTGAAATTGCTTGTGCAACCTTTTGCTCAAAGAATCCACCCATCTCAACTGCGACTGTTTCTATAGCATCACTTGGAGTTGAGCCATTGATAACACGATGCGTAACTCGAGCAAAAAACTCTCCACCACCTAATGCGTGCAAATCTTTATGTGTAAACATTGATTTTCTAGCGACATCAACTATCTCTTCCTCACTACCGTAATAGCCATGAGCACTTACATGTCTGATTGCCATCGCATTTGATATTCCGCCAAGGTTCTCAACACTAACACCACCTTTAATTTGCGCATAAGTCTCTTTTGTCATAGTACAAATCCATGAACCCCAACTATGTTCAAGACGGTTCATCCAATGTGGGATAATTTCAGAAACATTAAAAGCTCTTGGAGGATTAGATGTAGATGCTAGATGCTCTAAGACTAAAATATTATAATCTCCATAGTCAGTTGTTCCACCAGCTTTTTTACCAGGATGGTAGTTTCTCTCACCCCATCCAATGCCATGAGTCTGTCCACCCATCATTTCACCAGGAGACATAAATTTCTCAATAGGTTTTTGCCCATAAGCATTAAAAATCTTTTGTGCATCATACTCATAATGACTTCCTAAACAAAGAGCGTCACCTACGATAGCACCAAAAAATGCACCTTTTATAGAATCTTTTTTGTTAACTTGTACCATTTTAACATACCTTATTTTGTTGAAATAATTTCATTTATAGGCAACTATACCAAAAGAATCAATGAAATTGATAACAATTTAATAAAATAATTTTTATGCAATAGTATTTAATTATAATTTATATTTTATGAAACTATCATAGTGCGTGTAAGATAGATTAGTTTTGTGTCAATGTTTAGAAGAAATAAAGTAGTCATGGTACCGAGAGCCGGACACTTTCAAAACACCTACATATAGGGCTTTAACCCATACTATCAGCTAAATTGTCAGCAAAAGGGTTGAAGTTTCGCTTAAGTTTTAAGTGTTCACCTTTGATATATTTAGCGTAATTTTTGATAATCATTTCGCTATTTGTGTGTCCTACCATCTGCGCAATATCTAAGATACTAAAGTGACCACTTTTTAGCATATTTGTTATGAACGTATGCCTGGTGTTATATAGTATCTTATATTCCATCTTACACGTTTCTAGCAAATTCTTCCAGTGTGGTGTTAGCGTTTTAGTTCCAAAGAACATTTCGTTCGTATTTGGGTTCTGAAACACTACAAGACTTTTATTTTTTCTAGCAATCTCAAACTGTGACTTAACGTAAGGTATAAGCGGTTCCAAGATAGGAATATCTCTTATACTGCTTTTCGTCTTTGGCGTGTTAAGTTCACCTTGACGTATACGTCTATTAATAGAAATAGTGCCATTGTCTAAATCTATATCACTCCATCTAAGAGCTAGAAGTTCACCTAATCTTGCACCAGTAAAAAATGCAAATGCCAAGAAGTTTTTTAACCATCCATCTGAAGATTTTAAAAGTATTTCAACTTCTTCTTTTGTGAATGGATCAACTTCTTTTTTAACGTGCTTTGGTAGTTTGATATTTAATGCCACATTTGATACAATATCTTCGTAATCAATCGCAACACTTAGTATCGCACTAATAGCACTTAAAAGAGTTCTAGCTCTTTTAGGCGTGATTTCTTCAAGCTTTTCATCAATAAAACTTTTAACATCAACTCTTCTTATTTCATCAACTCTTTTTTTACCAAATACAGGCAAAAGCTGATTAACAACTATGTTTTTTAGCTCTCTATAGGTCTTTATATTCTCTTTAGAGAGTAAGAACTTGCTTGCATAGTGTTCAAAAGTTTTAGGTGCATTCTCTTTTTCGTCAAACTCACCGTTAATGATGGCTGCTTCAAGTTTTGGTATTACACTTCTTTTTATAAGCGTTCTATTTGCTTTAGAATCAGTTAAACCGCTACTTCTTTGTAGCTTTTTACCGTTTACAATGAACTGCAAATAGAGCTTAGAACCTCTTGTAAATATACTAACCAAATTGTTTCCTTTTTGGTCAGCCGATTTTGCAACGCTCATGATTATACCTTTTTTAAACTTTTCTTCATTTTTTCAACAAAATCACTTGCTATTTCATCATCTTCATTTGTAACTGTTGTTCTTGCCCATTCACGCATTTTTTCAACATTCCAAAGAGTATATTTTCTACCTTTTGGAATAGCGAAATGAACACCATCAATAAAGAGGTCACCTTTACTTTCTGCAAGGAATTTTTCATTTCCCTCAATGACTTTAGAGAGTAGGGTGCCAGTGCTTACAAATTCTTGCATGATATGTCCTTTATATGAATTAATATGAACGGCATGAGCCGTCAAGTGTTGTATTTTTCTACGTACTCTTTAACTTCTGGGTATCTTCTGACAAAGCCGTTTAGGAAGTTTTGCATGTTATTTTCACGTTCAGTTAAAACTTTTTTGAACTTTGCAATATCTCTTTTTTGCTCTATCATCTGGAAAACAAGTTCAATGAAGTTATTGTGTTCAAGTGGTGGGAGCTTTGAGCGCGGGTGTCTATTTTCTATTTGCTTTGGCTTAGATTCCAACTGTGTTTGAAGAAGTGCTATTGTTGTGTTTTGGGTTAGGATTATTTGCTTTAGGTCTGTTTGACCTGAGTGGTGTTCTTTATCGACCTTGATAAAATATTGTCTAGCTTCACGACCTTTTTCATTGTTTTCTACCATTGCAAGTTCTTTTGCCATATCGAGAGTTATGTAATACTCTTTTAGTGTTGCGTTGTTACCTTGCTTTTTGGTTTCGATTATGATGTAGTCTTGATTTTCTATGAAGCCGTATTTAGAAATTCTATCTTTTATCCAATTGGCATATATTTTCTTAACTTCTAAAAATGAATGTAGTTCTCTTGCATTTACTGAATTAGTGTTATCAGCAACTTGTTTTGAATGAATTTTAACCATTTGCATATCACTTCCTTATCGTTTGATAAGCAAAGTATAGCCAATTAATAACTAATATGTCAATAGTTTGATATGTAAATGATATGTATTTGGCTTTTCTTTTTTAGGAAAAGCGACTATTTGCCTTTTAAATCGCTTGTGATAAGATACATAATATATTGAGTTAGAGGTAATCCAACTTCATCAGCTTTCTTTTGTAACTCTTCTTTTTGCTTATCGCTCAATCTTAATTGTGTGATATTACTTCCCTTCTTCTCTTCTGCCATCATAAATCCTTTTATGAGTTAAATTTCATAGTGCTTACTATTAAGTTTTGATTTATTATAAATTTATTGTAATTTTAGCTAAATATAATATAGTATTAATGAAGTTGTAAATTATGGTTTTGGTTCTGTTTGGTATTTTCTTTCACGATCCATTGTAGAAGTACAAATTTGCATTACAAGAGCACCGCCTAATACGAATGAAAAACCAATTAGAAATATGAATATGCCTGTCATTTTTTACTCCTAAATTTACGTACACCTACAATAGACCTCACTCGTTCATGTCCATTTAATGATTTATGAATTTCTTCAATTTTTTTAATTAAGTCTATATGTTCTACTATAGGAATATTTAGTGAAAATTTAGTATTTATAAGAGTATCTATAAGCATTGGAGACAATCCAAGCGAACTATCAATTTGTTTTTTCATTAAATTTGATGTTTCATTCCAAGCTTCTAACAATGGTTGATTAATAGGCATAATCTGACAATTAGGCGTTATCTTACCAATTAGCATATTTTGCTGTGTGTTTTCTACAAAACCACCTGTTGCTACTATTTTCATTTCTCAACCCTCTCAAATTCATAAACAAACACATATGGATTATCTTCCCATTTATCCCCATCTTTAGTGGTTGAGTTCCATAAACTGATAAAACTTTCTCTTGGAAATTTTATATTAAAGTTTGGATATTTTTCTAAATAGTCTCTGAACCACTCTCCACTTTTTTCTTCAACTTCTATTCCCTCACTGATACAATCTTGCTCACTAATATCTTGCAACCGTTCGACCTTAACACCAATGACTTTTAGGAAGATACGAGCGTACTCTTTTGGCATGTGTATTGATGGTTTCCATTTAATTATTTTTGTGTACTCTCTATTATCTTTTTTGAGATGATTAATTTCTGTAGCTTTATATAAAGGCTCATCATAGTTTAAACCAATGTTTTGCTTTTCAAGTCCTTTTTTGTCTTGCCATGTTTCTCTAACATAAAGAACATCACCGACTTGGTATTTAGGTTTTTCTATGTAATTATGTAATCTTCCATCTTTACACCAATAGCACCATTGAAGAGGGTTTTTATTATACATATCAGTATATATGTCTTTACATGCGCTAATTGATGGCTGAATATTACAAGCTCTCCGTGTCTGCGTTTTACGTCCATCTAAAATAGCTTTAACCATTTGAGTATTAAATAATATTGGTTTAGTTTTCGTTGATTTCATCTGTAATACTTTTAATTTCTTTACCATATTTGACAATAGTTTTTCTTACTCCACCATTATCATTGATCTCTTTTACTGCAAAAAATGTGATTACTCCATATACAATGAATATAAACAAAGTTACTCCACCAATTACAAGAAATATGTTTCTTCTAAATTTACTATTTGTTTTTCTAAAATCGTTATTAAATGAATTACCTATCATAATTTCCTACCTTTATATTTGTGTACATAAACGCTTTAAGCTCTTCAATAGATTTTGGTTCTCGTTTGTAGAGCAACATAAATTCATCACATTTTTTGTGTGCAAGTTCTTGTTCATATGCTTCAAGTTTATTCATTTAATCCTCCGAACTGTTCAACAAAAGATGTATCTACTTCACCAAAAGCAGTACCTTGATTTTCAATAATCCATTCGCCATACTCACTACGCAAGAACTCGATTAGCTCTTCTTTTGATGGATCACGTCCAGTTAATTTTTTATATAAAACTGTTTTTTCAAAAGCATTCTCTTTTTGGTACTCTTCAAAAGTTTTCAATTTTAGCCTTTAGTTTTTAGTATTAATCTAAAGTTTGACCATATTTGGCAACCCATCTAGCACATGCTACTTGTTCGCTAACATGATTCATTTCATGTGAACCATTTAATGCATTTAGTACTTGTGCTTTCTCTGCTCTTGAAAGAGAGCTATAATTTTTTGCGCCTTTTTTCATTACTTCAAATATTTTTAATTGCATATTTTAGCTCCTACTCTTCTTCCATTTCAACACCATCTAAATTAGATAAATCTAAAAGTGCATTGTTTTGATAGATACCTACTAATAGTTTTTCCAAGTCATTGTTTAAATCGTTATATACAATCACACCTTCACGTGTTAAGTATTTTCCATTAACTTCCATAGTAATGATTGAATACAAATTATTAGAAGTTTTTCTCCATTTATCATCGGAGATAGATTTGTCGTCTCTTTCTTCATCTTTTCTTCTGTTAATGTGTAGTGATATGCCGTATTTATCTCCATCTTTTTCAGTAAAAAGGTTTAAGTGAGTAACGCATCCACCAGTTTCAAAATGGTAGTCAGTGTCTCTTTCATGCAAAGTAAACTCAAAAGTTCTATTAGAGTTGTATTCAAAGTATTGCATGAAATCATCTAAGTCACGAGGTTCTTCATCACAACTACAGTTGTCATATTTGGATTCTTCATATGCATTTTCATAAAATAATTCCAAAAGTTTATTAGTTGTTGCTGGTTCTTTTGTAACACCTAAAAAGATGTCAATCTCTTTTTTGATTTTTTTCTCTAACTCTTCTTTGTGAGCTTTTTCTATACCTTGTAGGTTGCTCTTTACAATTTCAGTTGCAATTGCACCAAACTGTGGAAGATTTACAGAATTAATATTAAACTCTATTTCATTTTTTAGTTTTTCGTTTAATGATTTTGAAAAATCACCATAAGAGCTAAACATATCTCTAGCAACTTCTTTAACTACGCTTTCAATTTGTGTATTAAAAATACCCTGAATATCTACCTTTTTAATGCCGTCTATTACGATGTCTTTTATTGACTCTTCTAGTATGTTTTGTACTGCTTCTTTCGTGTCCATTTTATATCTCCTGTATTTTAAAAGTTTTCTGGGTCGTTCATAAGCTCTATTTTGTCCATGTAGTCAATAGCTTTATTGTATGTGTGGCAGAGCTGTACAATTACTTCTTCACCTATTTTTTCGAACTCATAGACAAGCCAAAAACCATTTTCTGATTTTGCAATTTTGTAGCTTTTAGGTTCTACAACTTCATCGCTCATTTTTTGCGTTCTCCGTTTTATTGCCGATGCAAGACGTTTCTCTTGTATCTTTACTTTTTGCTTGCGTTGCAGCTTCCATTGTTTCAAACGTCTCTTCTATCTCTTCGCCGTTTTCACCTTTTGCTAGGTAGTACCATACGATTCCGTCCATTGTTTTCCTTAGTATTGGTGTTGATTATTTACTAATTTCAAATTACACAAAAGCAGTCTTGCACTGGTTCAAAATCAAATTCAAACGTGGCTTGTCTGTCTTTTTTCACAAATAGTTTTTCCATGTCTGCACAATATAGTTTGTCATGCCATGCTGGGTCATGTTTTTCACCATTGTCTTTTCGTAGATCATGTAATTTATTTTCTACTTCAACCATGTAGTCCCAATGCTTGGGGTAGTGTTTCCATACCATGTACTTATCATCTAAGCGTTGTTTTGGGCATACTGCACAACCAGTACGTGAGAAATGTTGATATAGCTTGTTTTCCATTTGATTTAATTTTAAATATGTTTGTACATCAGCTTCATCCCATCCCCATTCTATTAAAGGTGCTCTATACTTGAATAAGCCCATATTTGTAGCGCGTTCTGTTTCTGTAGATGTGTAGCCTGCATACTTGATATAGTTTGTAATGCCTTGTTCTTTAAGCCATCTTGCTAGTGGGTACTCTTTGGACTCTCTTCGCCAAAAGCAAGGTAATGAGACTCTTGGAGTACCGCGTATCATTCCAATTTTTTCACCCTTTGTCGTTTTGCCAAATGTCCATGACTCAAAACTTTTACTTGGATGTAATCTGATTATTTTCTTTTTATATTTACGTTGGAAGAATACGTCTAATTTGTCTATATACTCATACATTTCATCATGTTCAAGTCCAGTATCATTAAATACTATATAGTCCACTGGTTCACCTAACTCTAAGAGTCTAAGCGTCATAGCGGTTGAGTCTTGCCCCCCACTTAGCATTGAAATATGTGTCATGAACGACCTTTAGTATTGGTGTTGATTATTTGGATTGGAATCTAACATCTGCATTGTTTCAACGGTGACTTGATGTTTGCTGCGTTTTTGACTTGTCGCATTGTCCGTCCATTGATCTAGAGTTAGACGACCCTCGACTAATATCTTTGAGCCTTTGCGCAAATATTGATTTGCAACTTCAGCCGAACGTCCAAAGAATGTAATGTCAATAAACATTACTTCATCTTTTTGCTGACCGTTGGGAGCTTTAAACTTACGGCTTGTGGCAATTGCAGTTTTTGCTATTGCTAAAGAGCTTTGAGTGTATTTAAGCTCAATATCACGTGCAAGGTGACCTACTAATATGACTTTATTAAACATCTTTAGACTTTGAAAATCTAACAGTGTATATTTTTTCTCTATTTACAGCTTCAGCTAAAGAGATTTTTCGCTTTACAGGTGTTAATTTTCTTCTAAAATGTGCGTTTGGTTCTCCTAGTTTTGGATGCAATAGTTATCCTCTGTATATAGATTTATATTTTTACACTCACGCAACCGCCGTGAAAATGAGAAGTTTTCTTTTTAAGGGAGTAAAAGCAATAAGGGGCTTGCTTCGGCGGTTGGGTGAATGTAAATTAGCTATTTGGTGGCTACCCCTTGTTTCCAACACTCCTACCGTAGTTGAGTGCGGTACTTCTGAGTCATAACATAAACTCAAAGCTCTCGCCATTGCCATATCACATGGTTATGTGCAACTCCTTGGTGATTGGTTGCATGAGAGAATGTTAGCTTAGATAACATTAAATAGAGCTTAATATTGTTAGTATAAATAACATTATGATATGCTTTTGGAAAAAGTTAGTAAGGAGCTAATGTGAAAAATAACAAAGAAGTACTAATTGATCTTGATAAGGATTTAGATAAATTAAAAAAGTCCCTATATAGTAAAGATACATTAAAGCTTGATGAGGAAGATATGATAGTTCTAAAATCAGTTAATGCTAAATTTAAAGATATAATTGGGTTAATAAATTACTTAGTAAGGAATCAACGTGAACTCAGCACATCGTCTGGCTTTAATTGCAAATAAAATTAAATCAACAATAGGCATTATAGCATTTGAAGTTTTTGAAAACGTATTTGAGGTCGAAGGATGTATTGCTGTTTCTAATAAGCTTAGACTATGTGAAGCCCAAATAGATATTTTAGAAGAAAAAGCCCATCCAGACCTTATTATTTTTCTTAGAACTATTTTTGGATGTAAATCGCTTCAACGTAATATTTCAAATGAGCGAAATGGCATACAGACACATATTGTTACTCTTGAAACAGTAAGTCAATATATGCCAGAAGAAAATATAGATGAAAAACTTATTAAAGAGTTATCTGATGCTTTAACTAAAATGAGAGCAGAGATTGATAGCTCAGATACAGCAACACACTATAAAGATGTACTTTATAGTTTTGTCGAAGAAATGTTTGAGGGTATCGTTGATATTGAAATTGGTGGAGTTAAAGCTTTTTCTTCTCATGTAGAGCAAGCAAGTGGGAAAGTCATTCTTTACAATGAAGCATTTAAAAATAGCGGTTTTTCAAATCAAGCTAGTGATATTTTTACTAAATCAACAGAGATATTAAGCAAAGCTCAAACATGGAGTGGTGCATTGGGCTTTATGGGTAAGTTTTTAGGGTCATAATTTAAACCCACTCTAAATGCCCTACAACTCTACCTACAATCTGGCATTCATTTAAATCTTCATCTTTAATTTCCATAGGTGGGTGTTCTTCTTTATTATCACTATGGAGCATTAGGGCTTTTGTTTTAGGGTCTTTTGTTACACGTTTAACATAAACCTCGCCGTAGTAATTTACAACGTATATTGCGCCATTTTGAGTTGTTCCACCCTCATTTTCTACTGGATTTACAAAAAGCATTTCACCATTTTTAAGTGTTGGCTCCATTGAGTTTCCAATACATCTAATGGCATGAATATTTTTAAATTGTTTAGTGCTTAAAACATTTTCTAAAAATTCTTTATTAAAAGAGAGTGACGCAGGTGGCATTAGTTCATAATTTATTGATCCACCACCAGCACTTGCGTATGTATCTTTATAGAACGGAATGTTTACTATTTTATCGCTTTCAATAATATTAGGTTCTCCTATTATTCTATCTACTGTTGTTTGTAGGGTTTTTGCAATAGTTAAAGCATTATCTAATGGAGGGAGAGCAAATGCTGATTCATATTGTGCTAAAGATGAACGTCCTATTCCTGTTAATTCTGCAAGTTTAAGTTGAGACAATCCAATTTTATTTCTATATTTTTTTATATTTGCACCAGTTATTTCTTTTAGTGTCATTTTTTCTCCTAAAATTGTAAGTTATTCTAACATTTATAGTGTTACTTAAGATAACATTAATAACAAGTTAGTTAAAGTAACATTATGAAAACTATAGATTTAGCTAAAAAGCTCAATATTACTCATTCAAACATTTCTCAATGGAAATCTAAAAATAAGATACCTGATAGACGGATACGTCAAATAGCAAAAATTATAAAAGTTACATCAGATGAACTTTTTGATGATAATTCGTTGCTGTTTGATAGGTTGAATAGTACCAGCGATAAAACACCAACACAATAACAAGATACTAATAAGGAGTTATGAATTGAAACAATGGATGAAACAAAAAAAGAGAATAGATAAGTTAGAAAAGCATATAAAAAAATATGCAGAAAAGAATGGAATGGTTGTAAAGCATGTTGTCAGAAGAAATGCAGTTTATAATGATTATGAGGATGGATATTCGATGAATATCCTAGTTAAGACTATACCTAAAAAGAAAAAGAATTAAGTATTTTTCTCTTTAAGTATTTCAAGTATTTGCTGTAAAAGCGTGGTGATATTGTCTAGCTGAACTTCCGTTCTTGTAGCTGGGTCTTTGTCATCGTTTTTAAAGTTTTGGATTACTGTATTTTTATCCATTGCAATGTGTCCTTGTGTTTGATTTAGTTTTGCAAAGCGATTATATCACAAGGGCATTTTGGAGTGGATTATTAAAAAATTATAAAGGAGTTATAGAGTGAAAAAGAAGAAAAAAATAGCTAAACCAAGAACTAGAAAAGCTACAGCAAAATATGATGCTCATGGTCGTGAAATATGCCCACCTTTAAGAACAGGTGGTTTGCTTATTCCTCAAAAGGTACGGTTTTGCCATAGTATCTTCTGATGTTGTCAAAGATATTTAGCTGTTTTTCTATGATTTCATCATGGGATAAATTCTTTTTAGAATCCATAGCTAAAGAGAAAGTTTGGTTGAACGCTTCTTGTCTAGCGTTTAGGTCTATGAGCAAGTTTTCTATACTTGTTTTATTTGCATCCATTGCAATGTGTCCTTGTGTGAAATTTTGATTTTGCAACCTTGATTATATCACAAGGGCATTTTGGAGTGAGATATTAAAAAATTATAAAGGAGTTATGAATTATGCGAACACAATCATTGCAAGTTACTGATGAGTTTAAAGACGTTTTAGACTCTTTGGCAGAACGTGAGGGTAGAAGCACATCAGACATGATTAGAAGCGTTACAGAACTATATGCTGATCTAGCGCAGAATGAGACTATAAAGAAGATATTAGATGATACTGGCATGAGTTTAATGGATTGGTTCGTATACGCTCTTGATATGGCTTGGGTGCTTGGTGAAAACAAAAAACTACCAGCAGTAAATGCCATGATATACCAAATTGCAAAGGGGAAAAGTGCCTGAATTATTAATTAAAGTGGGTGAAACGGTCATGTCAAAACTTACATCACAATCTAAAAGATTAGGTTTGACAAAAGAAGAATTAGGTGCCAAAGGTGTAGAACTTATGGTTGAAGCCAAAGACGTTGCTCAAAAGGTGAAGCAAGGTAATAACACTAAAGAGAGTGAAAAATGATTTGCTTAATCGCATTAATAGCTAGGCGAATAAAGAAAAATAATTTAATCATCCCAATAAAAAACCCAAAGACTACTTTGAAGAGAAGTGGTCAAGTGTTGTACGCAATAGATCAGCAGCGTTTTTATTGTTTACCATAAGTGAGGTTATTTCTAAATCGTTTAAGAGATTTTTGTCTTTTAACATCAAAAGGAGGTCTGTAAGTAGACCATAAGCAGCTTCTGCATTAGCATTTGTGTTAGTGGCGAAGTTTGTATTTTTAATTTCATTTTCCATTGTAATGTGTCCTTGTGTGTGATTTTGTTTTGACGAGTAGATTATATCACAAGGGCATATTGGAGTGGACATTTATTAAATCATTAAGGATGAAAAATATTAGAAGAAATTAAACGAGAGTTGCGTGAGCTTACACGTAATCTTGACAATGTAATTCAATCACTATCAAGTAAGTAGTCTCATTAGAACCCTTACAGTAGGGTTTTTATGAGGCTATGGGTATGTATGTTTTGACGGACCTACACCCATAGCTTCCACAACATATTTGAAATAAATCCAAACATGAGCCTGTAATTATACCTAGTTCTTGCTGGCTCTCTTTTTGAGGGGTTCATGTTTGGATGAACTAGGAGAATACTATGCGTGATAAATTTGCTTTATACGGTAAAGATGTATCTACTGAACTGAAAAAAGTTGCTCTTGAGGTGCAAGAGGAGTTTAACATTCAAGACAATGTCTTATGTGCACTGCTTAGGATAAATGACTATTTTTGTTTAATGGCAACTATGAGAGTGCCTGTTTATCAAATTGAATTACAAGATGGTAAAGGCACTAAGCCAGTACCTGAAAAAACTCAAAGATTTTTTAATACTCACTACCCTAACAAGTGTTCTGATGCACTTAATATTTTCAATCCTTACTCATCGCCTAATTACTTTAAGCGTTTAGCTAAAAACATTTTAAGTAAGAGTTTTAAACTGAGTGATTATGTGACTAATGGAATACCTATTCATAAACTAAAAGAGCATCTTGGTGAAGTTGAATATGAATACGGTAAGAGTGCGTAATGAGTGTTGCAACTAAGATAATAGCTAGTGATTATCACTCTATCCCGTACCGAAAAGAGCTTAATAAAGTTACTGGAAGCATTATAGCTTCTTTGGTGCTACAACAGTTCATTTATTGGGATTCTAAAAATGGCAATCGAGAGTTTTACAAGTTTATAGAGCCATGCGATAATGAACTTTATAACGATGGAGATAGTTGGACTGAAGAGCTTGGAATTAGCAAAAAACAGTTTACTAATGCGGTGAAAATTTTACAACAAAAAGGTGTAGTTTCAAAGCGAATAAATATGATGAGAACTACATACTATAAGCTACATCATGGTCCCTTAGAACAGTTACTTAAAGAAGCGTATATAAGTGACGAAAAGGAACTTATGGGCGAGTCAAAAAGTAACTTAGATTATAGTAAAAACTGTAACAATACAGAGACTACTACAGAGACTACTACAGATATAGAGCCTAAGCAAAAAAATGAGTTTAGTTTCTCTCTTAAGAGAAATACTCAATACGAAAATTTAACTGAACAGTACAAGCAAAAGTTACGTGGTTATGCTGTTACAAAAGATGGAGCTTATCAGCTTGATAAATTTTTAAATCATCATGTTTCTAAAGGCACTACTTACAAAAACTGGTCCATGGCCTATAACACTTGGCTTAGTAATGCAGCTAAGTATGACCCAAACTACAATCTTGATGCAACTAAAAAAGTTCGTAACGACCACCCTGATTTTAATGAAGTATTTGTCGAATACGGGACTAATAATACTTTTAATTCAAATTATGACCACTGCGGAACGTTTACAATCAAGCACAATGAACCTTGTGAGACAAATAGCCAGGCATCAACACCTAGAGACGTTATGGGTTTGGTTGCTGGAGGTAAAAAGTAATTATGGCCAATGTAAAAGAAGTATTTATCGACATAGATTCAGATGATGAGGGCAATAGATACTTTGTTTATATTTACGAAAAAGGTGGTCAGTTGTGGCTTACTGAGAATTCTAGATTAAACCGCAGTTTAGGATTAAGAGCTTTTATTAGAGATTATGACGTTGCTTGTGCAGTTGCTCAAAAAATAATTGATGGAGAAATCAAGTGAGGCTTGGTTCTTTATTTACTGGGATTGGAGCACCTGAACAAGGCGCATTACGAGTATATAAAAATGTAGAGAATGTATTTGCTTGTGAGTTCGATAAATATGCAAGACAAAGTTTTGAGGCAAACTACGACATAGCACCTGAGCATTTTCATGTTGATATAAACGATATGGATGGTAAACAATACCAGGGCAAAGTTGATGTAATTGTTGGCGGATCACCATGTCAAGCTTTTTCTATTGCTGGGCTTAAAAAAGGTCTTTCAGATAAACGAGGTCAATTGATTTGGCAATATTACCGAATCATCAAAGAAGCACAACCTCCAATATTTATTTATGAAAATGTTAAGGGAATGGTTTCAGACAATAACGGACAAACCTTAAAAGATTTTTTAGAAGTATTTAGAGATATAGGTTACAACTGCCATTATGAAGTAGTCAATACAAAAGATTATGGAGTTCCGCAAAACAGAGAGCGTGTTTATATCGTTGGTTTTAAAGATGCTGATTTATATCACCGTTTTTCTTTTGCTCCAAAAGTTCCACTTACTAAAAGATTAAAAGATGTGCTTGAAGATGATGTTGATGAGAAATATTATCTGAGTGAAAAAGCAATTAAAGGTTTTATAACTCATACCCAAAGAATGAAAGAACGAGGCAATGGGTTTAAGTTTGAGCCTACTGATGGTGATGTTGTTGCATCTTCAATCACTACTCGTGCAGGTGGTAGACCTGATGATAATTTTGTGAAAGTAGCAGGAATGCTTGATAATAAAGCACATGATTCAGCACGAAGAGTTTATGAAGTAAATGGAATTTGTAGCACAATAACTGCTGTTCAAGGCGGAGGACATGAGCCTAAAATTGCAATTGGTGCAATTAGAGGGCGAAATCCTGAAAATCCTAAATCAAGAGTTAGTGGGCTTCCAACTGAACAGATGCTTGAAATAAATGAAAATGGAACATCAAACTGTCTCACTACCGTTCAAAAAAATAACGTAGTTGTAGAGCCATACAGAATTAGAAAATTAACTCCAAGAGAGTGTTTACGTCTGCAAGATTTTCATGACGCATTTAAACAAGTTGTTTCAAATAGTCAAATGTACAAACAAGCTGGTAATTCTATGAGTGTAAATATTTTGGAAATGATTTTTATACAGATTGAGAAAGCAAAGAGTGCTGAACCAACTGGGAGTTTATTTGATTTTATGGAAGATGTAAGCTGATGGAAAACAGCAAGCGGTATGGTGGTAGGGTTCAATTAAACCGGTTAAAAAACGGTGATATTAGCTATTACGCTTGCTACAAATTAGGAAATAAAAAACATCGTACTAGAATAGGTAAAAAATCTGAGGGGATTACTGAGAGCAATGTAATAGAGCGCAGAAATACGATACTAAGTGAAGCTAGGCATGGTATTGACTTGAGTAAAAAAGGTTATAAGTATTTAACATTTGATGCGCTTGCAAGTGCCTATTTTAACAGTAGAGAAGCACACAATAGTAGTAATAGAGCATCTAGGCAGATGTATAAGAATCATATCCAGCCTAGCTTTGGTGATTTAACTATTGCTAGGCTTGATGATAGTTTAGTTAATGAATTACAGGAACTAAAAATATCTGATGGACTTAAAAAAGGCACGGTTGATATTATTGTTAAACTAATTAGACGTATATCTAATTATGGTGTTGATAGTAAACTCATTCCTTTTAAACCATTCGTCAATATAAAACTATTTCATAACTATAATTCAAGACAAAGATATTTAACTAATGAAGAGATCAAACAGCTACTTGCATTTGTTAGTGATGATACTCAGTTGAATCTATTTGTTAGATTGGCACTTGGTACTGGTGCTAGAAAAACAAGTATCTTAGCTATACGAAAGATGGATATTAATTTTGAAACACAAACAATTATTTTAAATGACTTTAAAAGAGACAATAAATATACAAGCAAATTAAATGAAAAACTATTTAAACTAATAGTCAAGCATAGTAAAAACTTAGCTAATCATCAACACGTAATAAATGAGAATGGCAAACCTATGAGTTCCTCTAAAGTTTATAGAAAACTCTCTCAAATATTTGAATACTTCAATAATGGTTTAGATAAAAAAGATGCAGCAAACCGTGTCGTAATTCATACACTTCGTCATACGTTTGCAAGTCATTTAGCTATCGCTGATGTGTCTATTCAGAAGATACAAAAACTAATGAATCATAAAGATATAAAACAGACAGAAAAGTATGCAAAACTAAGCTCTGATAGTGGCATGGAATACGTTGAAAACCTATATGAAAGTGTATCTTGAAAATGATTTTAGCTAAGGGGGCAAATAGGTGGCAAAAAATGCAAAGTTGTAAGCAATGTGTAATAGCTATGAGAGCCGTTGATAACGAGGTTAAACTCATATTTATTAATATTAAATGGAATGTTACTATAGGGAATAATACAAAGTGGACAGAAGCCCTTATTTTAGGGGTTTGGTTATTAATTAGAGATGAAAGGATACTTAGATGATAAAGATTGAATCTAACTTCAAAGATGTACTTAAAGGCTTAAATGATTTTGAAAAGAAACAACTGCCATTCGCTATAAGCAAAGCCCTAAATGATACAGCTATGGGGACACAAGTAAGTATTTCTAACCATATATCAAATACATTTAATACAGGCTCTAATTGGTTTAAGCCTAATACTAAGTTTGGTGTTAAACGTAAGAACGCTACCAAGAGAAATTCACAAGTAGAGATATACACGGATGCCTACTGGTTAGAGGACTTTGAAGAGGGAGACTTTAGAACTGGAACACAGCTGATACCTACTAAATACTTTACTCAAACATACGGACTAAAGAAGAATAAAGCAATTAAAAAAAAGTTAAAAAAGTTAAAGAATACATTCAAAGGAACAATCAAAGGTGATGAATATATCATGCAGAGGGTAAAAGGCAAGCAAGCGGGAAGAACTCATAAGATAAGTAAGAAAACTGGTAAGAAATTAAAAAGTACGAACAAAATACTAAATCGTAGTGCTATTCCATTGTTTATAATCAAACGACAAGGGGTACAAGAGAAAGTAATGCTGATGTTTGAAGATATTACATCTAAGGTATTCGAACGCACATTTGACAAGAATTTTGATAATGCAATGGCTTATGCGATGATAAAGGCAAGATAGTGGTTAAAATAAAACTTAGGTTCTCCTTAAAAAATTTAACCTATGAGGGTAAAGCGAAGCCCATAAACTCACTATTTATTAGTTTTTGAAAGTAGGTTAAGTAATTGTTTCGACATACATTATATGCAAAACTTAACCAAGGTTAAGAAAGTGGTTAAGTAAATCAGACGAAAGGTAAATTTTGGCAGAAGTTAGTAAGAGTGAATTAGCAAAATATTTAGGAGTTAGTCAAGCGATGGTATCGAAGCATGTCAAATCTGGGATACTCGATAAATGCTTTTCTCCAAATGGTAAAAAGTTAATTTTAGAGAAAGCAATACAAGCAATTGCACTCTCAAAAACAAAAGATACTACTCTGTTAGTGAAAAGCACTATTCCAAACGAAATTAAAAATAATGAATCACTTGACAATAAAGAAACACAAAATGAACTTGTAGCACTTTTAAAAGATGCACAAAGCCCGTCGCAAAAAGTTCAAATTATAAAAGATTTTTGGATAGGCAAAATAAATAGACAGAAGTTTTTAGAGAATGAGGGTGAGTTAATAACCGTACAAGATGCAAAGGTTGCTATTGATGCTCTACTGTCTCCGCTAAATCAATATATGAACGATCAAGGAAATCACTTAAAAAATAATTTTCCTGATTTGCCAAATGAGGTAGTAGAATGGATTGATGATGAAAATAATAGACAAAAAGAGCAGTTAAGGGTAATTAAGTGGGATTAGTACCACAACAATTAGCCATTGTCCAATATGGTATAAACATTTTAAAGCCAAAACCTAAGCTAACAGGCTCAGAGTGGGCGGATGAATATTTTTATTTATCTGCTGAATCATCATCTGCACCTGGTAAATGGAAAACAAGACCATGGCAAAAGGACTTATTAGATGCAATGACCGACCAAAAAACACCAGTATTCGTTTTTATGAAGCCTACCCGTGTGGGTTACACAAAGATGATTAATATTGCTGCCGCTTACTTTATTCATCAACGTCCGTCTGTTCAACTTCACTACCAACCAAATGCTGATGAGGCTAAAGGTTTTGCGGAAGATGAGTTTGAACCAATGATTAGAGATAACAAAGCTATTTCTGATTTAGTTGAAACTCCAAACATGAGAGGTCGAGTAAAAAAAGAGAAAACTATTAAGAAATTATATCCAGGAGGATATGCTGAATTTCTAGGTGCGGAATCAGATAGAAATTTTAACAGAAGAACTGCAAGAGTAGTTTCAGGTGATGAGCTTGACACTTGGAAAAAAGAAGCTGGGAAAGCTGGTGATACAGTCACTACCATGATGAGACGTACTTCTGATTTTTGGGATAGAAAAAATATATTAGGTGGAAAGCCTGTTGGTGGAGAGTTTACGCCTGAAATAGATGAAAACTCAATGGATGGCATATCAATCGTTGACTATTGGTTCAAACGAGGTACACAAGAGTATAGACACTTACCATGTCCTAAATGTAATTTTTACCAAAAGTTTGAATTTGAAGATATGCGCTGGAATAAAGACAAAGATGAAAACGATAAAACAATTATGCACTACCCTGAAACTGCTTATTTTTGTTGTGCCAAATGTAATTATAAAATTCATGACAAACATAAAAGAGAAATGGATAAAAAAGGTAAATGGATAGCAGAAAATCCAAAAGCTTTAAAAGAGGGAATTAGATCAGCTCACATATGGGCTTTTTTATCATACTCTCCAAATGTAACATGGGCGGACATAGTAAGAGAATTTCTATCAGCCAAAAATGACAGATTGAAATTAAAAGCTTTTTATAGTGAAGTTCTTGCGCGAACATGGGAGGAGGATTATGAAAAGATTAACATTAGTGATCATGAAGCAAGAAAAGAACCTTATACAGCAGAAGTGCCAGAGGGTGTATTAATTCTAACAGCTGGTGCAGATACACAAGATGATCGCATTGAATGCGAAGTAATAGGCTGGGGGAAAGCTGAGGAAAGTTGGAGCATTTGCTATAAAATATTTCATGGGGATACGTCAAAGCCTGAAGTATGGCAAAGATTCGATGAATTTTTATTAAAGAGTTTCACACATGAGAGTGGTTCATTAATGAAAATATATTGCACTGGCTTAGATACACAAGGTCACAGAGCAAAACAAGCATACGCATTCTGTAAGAGTAGATTCTCGCGCAGAATATTTGCTTTTAAGGGTTCAAAAGTAGTAGATGCTCCAATCGCTCCACGATTAGCCTCACGAAAGAATAAAGGCAATGTACCTTTGTACCAAATAGGAGTAAATACTGCAAAAAACGTAATACATTCTCACATATTGACTGAAGTTGTAGGAGCTGGGTACATGCACTTTCCAGCAGAGCAAGAGTATTCAGTGGAGTATTTTAAACAATTAACAGCAGAAAAGCGCGGTAAAGATGGACGATGGGGAAAAACAAGAGCAAGAAATGAGGCATTAGACGTAAGAGTGTATGGGTATTCAGTTTTATTTGTTGCTGGTGTAGATTTAGAACTGTTAGCATTAAGAGGACCACTTTTTATAGTAGTGGAAGCACCTAAAAAAAAGAAACCAAAACCAACTGATTATTTAGAGGAGTTTTAAAAATGGCACATAAAAGCATTTGGGAAACATCTGTAACGGTACATGCTACTCTAAAAGAGAAAACAAACACAACTTTACTAGAAATAGCAAAAGAGTTTAAAGGCAGACTCAGCAAAGCCAAAATAATAGAACAACTTTTAAATGAAAGCCCGACTTTTAAAAATAAAATGGATGAGTTGGAGAAAGAGGATTTTTTTGTTTAATATCTAGTCTACAAATGTTTTGATGTTTATTGCTTTTTTTATACGCTCTAAAAATCTATTATCACTCTCATTTTCTAATATCAAATAAATAGCTGGTTTTTTACCTGTCATTCTTGCATAATACAAAGCCTGACCGATACTCTCAGCCCACTTTTCAGCAAAGTCTACCTCTATTGCATATTCATCTGTTAAGCAATCAATTCGTGTCTTATCAGGTAGCACGTACTCAGTAACTCCGCCCATCATAGAGCAGAATTTGTCTTGATAGTATTTTTCGTAATGAAGGTGCTTGGCTTGAGCTTGCAACGCTGTAAATATTACAAGCAACACAATAGTATTTTTCATTTATAAAGAATTTATATATTCTACAATATCTTTTATTTCTTGCTTACTTAATACATCTTTATAGCTCGGCATAATGCCAGATGGGTAGCCATGCGCTATATCTTTATTTGGGCTAATCATCGCATCTGCAAGGTACTTGCTACTGTTAGCCCTTAATCCTTTCATTGATGGTCCTACTAATACAGAACCATCTACAGAGTGACATCCATTGCAACCATTTTTTTCAAATATAATTTGACCTGAACTAGCCATATTTATTTTTACTGTTTGAATATTTTGTGTTTTTATTCTCTCTTGTCCGATTTTTAGCATATTTTCATCACGCTCTTTTTTGGCTAATTCCATACCATCTTTCATCGCGCTTTCAATTAAACGCTTGGCAATTTCTTGTTGTTCCCCTAGAGTGTATTCCTCTAAATCTTTTGTTTTTAGGTTCTTAATATCTTCGATACTCATCTCAGAAACTTCTTTTTTTTCACAACCTGTAAAACTAACTACTAACAATAATGCAATCCATAACCTCAATATATTCTTTATCATTTGAACCCCTTTATAAACAATAGGGTTAATTCTATTTAGAATTAAATTAAAAAGAAATTATATTTTAATTATTTATGTAAGATTTATATTATTTGAGGTTTTTAAGTAACTTTATTGCTTCAACTTTCTTTGAAAGTTCTTCTTTATCCATGTTTATTAAAAGTTCATAGAGAACTGCTCGGTAGTTATCTGCTTTTTTCCATTCACTAATGGTTGAGCTAGGAATAGTTAATATGTCTTTTAATTCAATATCTTGCATGAAAAATTATACCTAAATATTTACGATATATGTATATATTACTTGACATATATTAAAAATATTCGCTACACTTACATATATTGTAAATATATACAATATATTAAGGGACAGAAAATGAGAACAAAATTAATATCAGTTGTGGGAACTGACATTATCACGGCAATGAATGAGCAAGGTGTGGTTTATATAGCGATGAAACCACTAATTGAGGGAATGGGTTTAGATTGGGGAACTCAAAGCCGAAAACTTGGGAAAGATTCTAGGTATAGTCATATGACAATACCTTATCAGACACAAAGTGGAATACAGGAAATGGTTAGTTTAGACGCAGACCATCTCCCAGCATTTCTCTACTCAATCAATCCTAACAAAGTTAGAAAAGATTTGAGAGACAAGATTATAGCATTTCAAAATGAGACTTTTGCTGTAATTAACTCTTATTGGCGTGGTAAGCAAAAACCAAATTCAGAGCTAGAAGATATAATCATGGCTCAAAATGCAACTATTGCCAATCAGCAAAGGCAATTAGAATCTAAGAAGATTGAAGATAAGCCAAAAAAACATCCAAAGTCTGGTTTAAATCCAGTAGATCACAATACCCTTTTAGAACTTATCTACCAATTCTCTGTACACAAACAAAATTTGAGAACGAGAATTATGGCGGATTTAGATACTGAGGGTAACATTGAAAACTTTTTAATAGGTGTAGGAAACCGCTACCCTGAGCTAAAAGAGTATATTGATAAACATTCTGAAAGTATGGAGCATTTACAACTACACTTTAATGGAATGACACCCAACTGGGATAAAGTCAAAAAAATAGCAGAGGGGCTTTAGCCTCTCGTAGACAAAAAAACACTTCATATCATAGTCGACTATAAAACAATTTCTATAAAAGTCATAATGCCATTTAACGTATATATTTCTTATATAAAGGCGTGTAGTGGCACAGACTCTTGGTCAAATACTTGATGAAATAGATGTTTCTCTATCTGCTGCACGAAAAGCAATCTCATATAAATCTGCTGACAAAGAAGTCCACCGTTCTTATTCACTAATCCTAAAAGAAAAAAATGAAATTCTCACGAAAATAGCAACACATGGTCGTAATTTTATCGAGGGTCAAACAACAATACCACGAAAGGCTGTAAGTAATGTCTCGTTCTCGTAGTGTACATTCTTTAATCACCAACAAACGTGGTTTTTATGAGGGTGGCAAAAAAACACTTGTAAACCGTGATTTTTGGAATGCCAACTCTCCATTTGAGGAAACAGCAAGCGCAGACCGTAGCACAATGCGCGCTCGTGCAAGATGGTTACGTGCGAACAACCCAATAATGGCAAATATAGATGATGCTATTGTCAATAACGTAATAGGTCGTGGTATTGAGTTGCAATCAAAAACAGGCAATAAGAAAATTGATGATGCTATTGAAAAAAGATTTAAACAATGGGCTAAGAATTGTGACATTACAGGAAGATTAAATTTTACAGACATCCAAACTCTTGTTTTAGAAAATAGAATGGTAGATGGTGAAATCTTTATATATAAAAAAATAACAGATGAGGGATTAAAACTCCAACTAATAGAAGCAGATAGCCTTGATGAATCTAAAGGTACAAGTGGACTGACGATTGACGAATTAGGAAGAGTCACAGAGTACAACTTTAAAACAAAAAATAGCAATATCGTAATTCCAGCAAACAATATTATAAATTATTTCAAAATAGAGAGACCATCACAATATAGAGGTGTTACTGAATATAAACAAGCCATATTAGATATTAAAAACTTTTCAGCTTATCAATCAGCAACAGTTAAAAGTGCAAGAGCTAATGCAGAGATTGCTTATGTGGTTGAGTCTGATCGTGATGCGGATGTGTTTAGCGTTCAGACTACAACAGACGGAGAAATTCAAGATATTAATGGTTTGATGGTTTATTACCTAAAAGGTGGTGAAAAAATCTCAAAACATACAAATGATGCTGGGAGTGCTGGTTATGGTGAATTTATTACTCATACAGTACGAACAATCTCGGTTGCAAGAAAAATCTCTTATGAATTAGCTTTTAGAGACTACACAAAAGTTAATTTTGCATCTTCAAGAGCTTCATTAATTCAGGACAATAAACGCTTTGACAAAGAACAAAAACACATAACTGACTATGTGCTAGACAATATTTTTGCTGAATGGTTAGAAATAGAAGTTATGCAAGGTACGTTACCAATAAACCCAGCTAAATACGCAAATGATAAATCAAAATTCTACGCTCCTAAATGGAGCTACCCAAAACGCGAATGGGTAAACCCTCAGCAAGACATGAAAGCTATTGAAAAAGAGATTGAATTAAATCTTACAAGTATGACAGATTTAGCACATGAAAGAGGTCGTGATTTTGAAGAGATTTTAAAAACAAAACAAAAAGAAAAAGAGTTATTACTGAAATACGGACTAACAGAAGAACCAACATTACAGGAGGTTAAGAGTGCCTAAGTTAAAAAAACGCAGCGCATTAGTTGGTACAAGCCAAACAAGAGCTGCAACAGTTTCAACGAAAAAGACAGATACAGAGGCTTTGTCTTTTGTTATTGTCTCAGATAATAATGAGGGGTTGCGCTTTGATTGGTGGAGTGGTGATACATACATTGAACGCCTTGATATTAACGGTGCAAATATGGACTCACTCAACACCTTTTTCAAAAACCATAACAGAGATGTAGACGACGCGATAGGTCGGATTGAAAACAAACGAATGGATGGGGCATCTTTGGTTACTGATGTGGTTTTTGATGAGTCAGGTGCAGATGTAAAGCGTAAATATGAAAATGGAACGCTTACAGATGTATCTATTGGTTACAGAATTAATAAGTACGAAGTTGAGGAACGAAACGGAGAATCTGACATTGTTACTGTTACAGATTTTGAGATTATTGAACTCTCAGCAGTAGGAATCGGGTTCGATAGTGGGGCAAAACATAAAGGTCGTGAAAGTGATCTAAACAATGAGGGAGATGTACAAATGTTAAAAGAGTTACAAGAACGATTAAAAGCACTTGAAGCGATGGCACAACGTGACAAAGACCAAGATGCGGAATTGATGAAAGTTCGTGCTGATATTGCAAAAGCGCAAGCGGATGAAATTAAAACACTAAGAGCTGACAAAATAGAGGCTGAAAGAAAGGCTGATGTATTAAGTGTTGCAAGTGCTTATAAAGCTAGTGATGCATTAAGAGATAAATTCGCAGAAAAAGGCACAGGTGCAGAGTTGATGAAAGCTATTCTCGATGAGAGAAAAGATGATCAACCATCAATGCCAGCACAGCCAAAAGATGACAGCAAACGTGAATCGATGATGGGTGCAATTCGTGATGCAGTAGCTATAAAAGCTGGTGTTAAACTAGATAAACCTCATGCAGATGTAAACGAATTTCGCGGTGCTTCATTAATCGATATTGCAAAAAGAGTTACAGGCATAAGCGGTTATGACCGTCAAGAAATCGCCTCTCGTGCAATGGTGTCTGCTGACTTTCCACTTCTTTTAGTAAGTTCAGGTAATCGTGTACTAGAACAAGCTTATGAAGAACAAAACGGTTCGTATCAAACATGGGTTAAAGAAGTTGATGTAAATGATTTTAAAAATCAAACAGATATTACACTTGGTGATTCAGGTCGTCTTTCTAAACTTAAAGAAAATGGTGAGTTAAAAGAGAAACAACTTGGGGAAGCATCAGAAGATTGGAAATTAGAAAGTTTTGGTGCAGAGTTTACATTAACACGCCAAATGATTATAAATGATGATTTATCTGCATTCACAAATATTTTAGGTGAGTTTGGAACGATGGCAAAACGTACTGCAAACGGTATCGTTTACGATTTGCTTCAATCCAAAAATGATTATGCATCTTACACAATGAAAGATGGTGTAGCAATTTTTCACGCTGACCATAGCAATTTAGCTGGAATTGGTGCAGCACTTTCTGCGACAACTCTTGAAGCTGCAAGAACTGCAATGATGCGCCAAAAGTCAAAAGATGGCAAAAACGCACTAAATATTTTACCAATGTTCCTAATTGTAGCAACAGAGCAAGAAATCACAGCTCGCACACTTCTATCTTCAATGGCTAGCACAGAAGCAAACACAAACGCTGGTGTAATCAATCCATTTTATAACATGATGACAATTATTGTTGATGCGGAACTTGCCGCTGGTGCTTGGTATATCGCGGGCGATAGAAGAACAATCAAAGCTGGTTATTTAGCTGGAACAGGTCGCAGACCAATTGTTCAAATGGACTCTCAGAGTCTTACTAAGACTATATTCCAAGGTGTATTTGATTTTGGTGTGGTTGCAGAAGATCACAAATCACTTTACAAAAATCCAGGTGCTTAATTAGCATCTTAATATAAGGAAAAAACAATGCCAAAAGAAGCAACAAAAATTCAACAGGGTGCGATGGTAGATTATACCGCTACAGCAACAATTGCAAATGGTGATGTAGTTCCATTGGCAGACAGTATCGGTATTGCGCTAGATGATGCGGTGTCAGGTGACGTTATCAGTCTTGAACTTGAGGGTGTCTTTGAAATTACCGCAACAACATTAGATGCAATCGCATTTGGGGTTGTTCTTTATTTTGATACAACAGCTCGAACAGTTACCACAACAGCAACTGCAAATACATTAGCTGGTCGCGCAATGAGTGCAAAAGCTGGTGCGACTGCTGGTTCTGTATACGTGAAGATTGGGTAACAGATGAAAGTCAAACTACTAGTAGCTACTGACTTTCGAGGAGCAAGCCATAAAAAAGGGGATGTCTTAGATATTCCTGATGGCTTAGCTAACAAAATGTTTCTAAATTCAAAGGCAGAAAAGTTTTCGGGTGAAGTTAAAGAGACTCAACCAGGTAAATCGTTAGACAAAATGAATAAAGCAGAGCTTATTGATTATGCAAACAGTATCGGTCTTGAAATCGATGAGGGCTTAAATAAAAAGCCTCTTTTAGAATTTATCGAGACTAATCTGTAATGAGCTTTAGAACATCACTATTAATAGACTTGCCAAACATCTATGCAGAACTTGCAGATGCAACAGCAACATACAACACAGTTGATTTTGATGTTTTCTTTGATGATGATTATGAAATCGACAACATGAGTAGCAAGGTAATAAAAGCAATGACATCTGATGTTAGTGCAATTGCTGAGGGCGAACAAATGGTTATCGATTCAATCGCCTATGCGGTACTTAACTTTAAAAAAACAAATGACGGGCTTGAAACTATTATCGCTTTAAATGAGGTTGTTTAATGGCTCACTACGCAAGCGAACTTGATGCAGTAGTAGACATTAAAGCAATGTTAGCACCTTTGCCAGTAGTGAAAGCGGAAATAGTAGAACGTTCATTTGAGGCATTAATCGCCTATAAAGCAAAAATTGCAGTATGGGTCAAAGATGGAAGCGTTACGCCAATACTTCTAAATGGCTTTTTAGCATTCGTGCAATCGTCTGATAAAAACTTAGAATTACTTGGTACACGAAAAGATATGCAAGAGCTTGAATTTGAGATTATCTTATTTGAAGCAGATTGTCTATTACAAGGATAATTGAATGAACAAATATAAAATCGTAAGACTAGGATTTACTTTAAAAATCAAGGGTATGGAAATGCCAACAGTTTTTGAGGCAATAGAAACGGAGCAGATAAAAGGGCTTCTAAAAAATGGATATATAAAAAAGGTAATAAAAAATGGCAAAGCAATTAACTAATAAAAACACGCTTTTAGTTGGTTTAGCACTACCAGTTGCAGCGGACGTAATAACAACAGATGAGAAAGTTTTTATAAATCCTCAATCTAAAAACATTGAGTATTCAGACATTGGTAACGGTATGTTAGGCAATGCAAAAAGTTTAGTCAATGATGATTATGTAACGGCTGATTTTAGCGCAACTGTAAAAGCAAGAGTTGCAACAACAGTAGACACTGCACCTGAAATAGGAGATTTACTTAAGATTTGTGGGCTTAGCGAAACAAATACTCTTGGTGTGAATATGACTTACGCACCTACTAGTACGATTTTAAACGGTCAAGCAAAATTATATGTAGATGATTATTATCGTTTAGTGACTGGTGTAGCTGGAACTTTTACATTTGGTGGGGCTATTGGAGAGATTGCAAAGTTTAACTTTAACCTAAAAGGTTTCACAACTTTTAATGAGACTATGGAAGTGAATCCAACCGTTGCGCTAGACACTAACAACAATTTAATTATTAAAAGTGCAACAGTTATTACGGTTGGTGGCACTGAATTTGATATTGAAAATTTTGAATTTAATATTAATTGTGACATTCAAGAAGTTTATGCACTAAATACAAAAGAGTTCTATATTAGTGATTATAAGCCAACTATTAAGATTAAAGCAATCAAGACGAAAGGCAATAGTACACATTGGACTGAATTGGCAAATAACACAAAAAAATCAGTTGTTGTTGTTCTAACAGATGGTACTAGAACACTTACTTTAACAGCTCCATATTGTCAACCAACTACTACTAATGAATCAGATGAAAACGCAGCAGTAGTTTATGATCGTGAATGGAATTGTGAGGCAAGTGCTGGTGGAGATAATTTCTCTTTAGTCTATTCATAATAGTGGTGGCTTTTAAATTCCTTTTGAGCCACTAATCAAAAGGGAAACAAAATCAAAAGGAAAGAAGATGAGTAAAGTATTTAGTCCAAAGAGACAAATTATAGAAGTAGAGTATCAATTCTCAAATGGTGAAAAAGTAGATTTAGTTTTACAGTCATTATCAAGCAAACAGCAAAAAGAATTAATGAATAAATTTGAGGACCATGACAACCTTGAAGCAATAAAGTTTGGTATTGAATTAATGTTTATAAAAAACAAGAAAGAAACTATTAAAAATCTTATCAATGATATGTATGAGAATGATGATATAGCAGTTTTTTGGGAAGATTTAAATTCTTTAATCAAAGATAGTAAAGAAAAAAAGTAGAAAGGCTAGTCCTTTTTGCCTCACAATATAAAAACAAAGAAAGCTGTTGGAGTTTAGAAGAGTACAAAGAGGATTTAGCTGATGATAATCCAACTGTATGGCTGGATGAAGAAGAAAATGTAATTGCTCAAATTTGGCAATTAAGCTTAAAAAGTGGTATGAGCAGCATTGAAAATGATTATTTAATCATTAAAGATGCTTGTAAAAAAATGAAGTTAGATGCAATTGAGATTTATGCTATTTGCAAAAGTATGAGCGCGAAACTAGGTGAAGATTTAACTAGAAGCACCTAAAAAAGTCATCATTAAAATGATGCCACCGCCAAATACAGCAACAAATACAATAATCATAGTTTGAATGAGTTCCATGAAAGGATTATAGCATGAGTGCAAAAAATTTACGCATTAAAATTGGCATTGATGCTGATACTAAAGAACTGATTATTATCAAAAAAGAGTTTGAAAAACTTGGCAATACCATTGTAGACTCTTCTAAAAAAACAGAACAATTTCAAAAAAGAATGAAAAGTATGGGGCATTTGGCTGCAGGTGTTTATGCACTAGAAAAAGCTTTTTATGCTCTAGATTCTGTTTATAATAAAACAATTAAAACAGGCATAGATTTTAATGCTTCTATGCAGACAACACAAATTGGTATAGCGTCTTTAATCTCAATTAATTCAAAAAATATAACTTCCTTAGATAAGGTCGTAAGTGTTCAAGAAAAATATAAAATAGCAACTGAAGAAAGTGCAAAAGTCGTTAAAATGCTTCAAGTTGCGAATTTAGAAACATCTGCAACTCTACCTCAATTAATACAAGGCTTTCAATCAGCAGTAGGTCCAGCACTCTCAGCAGGGTTTAGTATAAAACAGACTGTTGAATATACAAAACTTATGACACAAGCCGCAGGTGCAATGGGTATGCCAATGGATCAACTAGCACAAGAAATGCGCTCAGTTATGATGGCTGATATTGACAGAAACTCTATTGTTGCGATGAATTTACAGATTACAAACAAACAAATTACTCAAATGAAAGCACAGGGCAAACTCTTTGAATTTTTAGAAAAAAGATTGAGAGGTTTTGCTCTAGCAGGTAAAGATGTATCTGCAAGTTTTACAGGTTCTATGTCAAATATGAGTGACGCTTGGTCAATCATGATGGGTGAAGTAACTAAGCCAGTTTTTGAAGATATTACTAAAGGAATAAATGAATTAACTGAAGTAATTAAAGAAATAAACCCTCAAACAGTTATAGATTCATTTGAAATATTAGGAACAGCAATATCTACAGTAACAACTGTTTTAGTTGCGTATAAGGGAAGTGCAATACTTGCGAAAGTAACTACTACTGCATTAGCAACTGCTACAGCAATGTATGGACGTGCTACTTCAAAGGCAACATTCAAACTAAATAGTTATGGAGCTGCTACAAAAAGAGCAACTATCGCTCAAAAAGCTTTAAATATTGCTATGAAAGCAAATCCAGTTGGTCTTTTGGCAACTGCATTTATTTTGGGCTATGAGGCAGTTGATAGCTATTTAGACTCACAAGAAGAAGCAATTAAAAAGACAAAAGAACTCGCAGAAACAGACAAAAGACTCCTTCAACTAAATGATGCTTATGAAATTATTTTATCAAATGAGCATTTAAGTAATGAGCAAAAAGAAAAAGCTATAGCACTATTAAATGCTCAAGCAATGGCTACTGTAGGGTTGAAATCTGAAAGTGAGAAACTAATAACTTCAACAAATGCTGAAGCAAAAGCATTAAGGGAACTCAAAAAAATATATGTTTCTACTGATGCTTATTCAAAAGCTATAAAACAATGAGATGATGAGCTTGTAAAATTTGGACAGTTTGCAAGCACCAGAGAGAAAATAGAAAAAGAGTTTAATAAAAAAATAGAAGAACTAAATAAAAAAGAGCTTGATAAGTACAATAAAATTTTAGAGCAAAAAGAAAAATTATTAGAAACTAATGCAGAAAAGAATGCATTCAAATGGCAAGAGTATTTTAAATTAACAGGTAATTATGAAAGCGCATGGTGGTTTGAAAAGGAAAAGTTATTAGAAGAATATCAAGACCTTGATGAGGCATCCAAAGAAGAACTTTTAAAATATTATAAAAAAAATTATTTAGAAAAACTAGAAAAAGAAACAAAAGAGACATCTGAAGAATTAGTCTCAACATGGGATAACATATCTAATTCAATGGGCAAGTCATTCGAAGAAAACTTTTTTGATTTTATGAAAGATGGGTTTAAAGATATTGGGAGTTTTGCTAAAAATACTTTCAAAGATTTAGGCTCAAATATTTACACACCTTTACTTCAACAAGCAAGCGCGGTATTTTCACCTTTAACTGGTAGCGTTGATGTTTCAACACTTCTTGACCAAGGCTTTTCTTTTGATAAGGCTACTGGTATCTATAGTGGTGCGGGTGATATGGAGGGCGTTACTGTAAATAGTGGCGGACAAGTTTTAAGTGGAGCAAACCTTTTAAGCACTGGATATGATCTAGCAACAAAAGGCATTAGCAACACAATAATGACAGGCTTTGAAAAAGTTGCAAATGTAGCTTACTCACAAGGATACTATGGAGTAAGTCAAGGTATCTATGATTTTGGAGCTGGTTTTAGTTCACCATTTACAGCAATGCAAGGAGCAAGTACATCAGCATATGCTGGTAGTATGCTTGGTGGTGCTGGTATTGGTTATGGTGTTGGCTCATTAGGCGACATGATATTTGATGCTGATACTAAAGCTGGCATAGGTGGGGCGATAGGTGGAGCTATTGGAAGTGGTTTAGTTGCAGCGGGCGTTGCAAGTGGTCCAGTAGGTTGGGCATTATTAGCAGTTGGTGCATTAATAGGTGGTGCATTTGGTTCAACAAAAGTAACTAACCAAGGAGTTGGGTTAACTGACGATAATACATTTGCAAATTGGACTGAAACAACTAAAAAGAGCTGGTTTAATAAAGATGTTGACAGTAATTACACTCAATTAACCTCTGCTGTATCAAATCAGTTAGACAATATGCTAAACGCTTTTGAAGTAACCTTAGATGAGTTTCAAGTATTTAACAATGATATTAATTTAACAATCGGTGAATGGGGAAGAAACTTCTCAGGGAACTTACTTGTAGATTTAGGGATGGTTACAGAGCTAATTGCTGGATTTATGAATAAGTCTGTAATCGATGAAGCTGTAATAGATGTCCGTAAAGAGTGGGAGGGTAATGCCCAAATACTAGATACAAGTGTTTCTGAATTAATATTGACTACGTTTGCCTCACTTGAAGAGACAACTAAAGCGATCGAAGTTGTGCAGATGAAAAAGCAAGGTATAGTAGATCCATCTGCATATCTAAATGTACAACAAGCATTAGTTACAGCTAACTCAACACAATCAAAAACTGGCTACTTTAGAGACTATGCCTTTGCCCAAGGTCAACAAGCATTACTTGGTGAACGCGCAAGTGGAGCAAGTGCAGAAGTGCAATTAAAAGCTTATGCTGATGCTATAAATAACGTAAATATGTCTTTTGAAAATATTACACTTGATAATTTTGAAGAATATAGCAAAGCAATACTCTCTTCTGAACCATCTTATGATGTAATTGAAAATCTTAAAAAATTAGGGCAATCTCTATTAACATTAAATGAATATGCAAGTTTAACAGATACAGCATTAACTAATTATGGGATCAACACTGGAAAAACTACACGTGTAAATGAAGCGCAATTAAACTTTGAACAATTAAGACAAAAAGCTGAGGACGATTTAGGGCTAAAAGGCATTACAAGTAATAGCGCAAGTTCAATACTACAAGAGTATTATGCGATAAAAGATACTCTAACAACAGAAGCAAAAGTCGCACTTGCACCTGTAATAAATAGCGCACTTGAAGTATATAACCTACAACAAGATACGAATAATCTTGAAATGAATAGATTACTCTCAATCAAAGCACTTTACACTTATGTAAAAGATTTAAAATTAGATGCAGAGCTTTCCCCTTATTCATTCAAAGAGCAAGTAGGAATAACTGGGACATATTTTAAAGGTGCATTAACTGATTATAAAAAAGCATTAAACAATGGCGATGATGTTGCACCTTATGCACAGAATGTAATTAGTTATTCAAAAGAGTATCTTGCAAACTCTAAAAAATATTTAAGAGACAGCGGAACGTATGCACTTGAATTTAATAAAACAACTGAGGCTATAGAAGCACTCTCAGGTTATCAAGACACATCACTTGGGGATATTGATGAGGCTATAAAAAATTTAAATGCTGGTATTGCTGGTGCAAGTCTTGGGGTTATTGGAGCAGTCAATAACATTAGCTTTAAACCTATTACTACAACACTTGATGATGGTGGACTTATATCTTCAATTAGTAGTTTAGTTTCAGCAATGGGGGTAACTCAAACTAAAACAATTACTACACCAACAGCAACTAGTATAAGTACAGTTTCAAACTCTGTATCACCAATTACATATTCACAAAGTGATTATGCCAAAACTTGGGATTTATATAACCAAGGTGGTATCTCTTCAGGTGAAGCATTACTGCTTCGTGGGCAAATTGCTTCAATGAGCGGTGGAACTAATACAGAAGAGTACAAGCTTGCTGATGATGCATTAAAAGCTTATGGGTTTGCAAATGGGGGAATTGTTACAAGGCCAACTCTAGGGATAATTGGTGAAGCTGGATACCCAGAACTAAAAATGGATAACGGTGTCATACCTCTTAAAAATCCTAATGATCCATTAAACGCTGGTGCTTTACTCGCTGAATTAAAAGAGATTAAAAAAGAGTCTGCACAATTAAGAGATGTAGTTAAGTTATTAATCTCTTTGGTTGATGATACAGACACTATTAAAAATAACAGTATGAGACAACGAATAGAGGGCATAAAAGTATCTAATGCAAGTGAATGTGGGGTTGCAGTATGAAAATGACAGTTCCTTTTTTATTGAAAGATAAAGAAGATTTAATTGTTAGTGATGTCTTTACAAATAGCATTGAACACACCAACTTATTACCAACATGGAATGCACTTATATATATTTATCAAGGTGACTTATTAGTATATAGCGGACATCTATATCGTGCTATGGAAAATAGTTTAGGAAAAGCACCTGACTTATATGTTGGTGACTTTTGGTACGACTTTGGACTTTGGACAAATACTACTGCAGATGCTTACAATCCAGCTACCACTTATGCACTTAATCAATTATGCTACCACGAAATTGGGTACAAGCATTATATTTATTCAAGCAATGTAGCATCGAATGTAGGCAATAAACCGTCTGCAACAGTTGGTGATAAGTGGACTAAAGTCGGTGCGGTAAATCTGTACCGTTGCCTTGATGATAAGACTAATAATAAAACAGCTCGAACAGATAGCCTATGGCTAAGAGTAAAAACTTACAAAGCTGATACGGTAGCGTTAATTGGCATTCGTGCCAAGAGTGCAACAATTACAGTTTATGACTCTTTAGGTAATGTTTTATCAACTGATAATAGAGCTTCCTTACAATATAAAGGAGCTACTTCATGGATGAGTTATTTCTTTGGCGACTTTAAATATAAAACAGACATTACATCACAAGTAAATTTAGGCTTTAACAATGAAGTAAAAGTAGAAGTAGTAAACACTGGAAACATTGCAAGGCTAGGTAGATTAGTTATTGGTAAAAGTTTCGATATTGGAACAACTAACTATGGTGGTGATAGCGGAATTTTAGATTTTTCACTAAAAGAACGTGATGCTATTTTTGGTGATGAGTCTATTAAACAAGGCAACTACGCAGATATTCATAGCATTAAAGTAAACATACTCACTTCAAGAATAAGTGAAATAAAGCAGTTTCTCACATCAATCCGCGGAAAAGAAGTTCTACTAAATGCAAACAACGGTGGAGATTATTACGACTATTTAATTACTTATGGATTTGTTCAAGACTTTAAAGTAATTCATGAGGGACCAGTAATGTCTACATTATCAATAAAATTTGAAGGATTAATATAATGCCAATAGCACAATTAACAGCAGTGGTTAGAGATATACCACCAGCACCAAGCCTAGCCGACCCAGATACATTTGAATCTAAAACAGAAGCATTGGTGCAACACTTAGATTCAAATTTAGAACCTGACTTAACAGGGTTAAAAAATGATTTTAATTTACGTGTTGGTGAAATAAACCAAGCAGTAACTAATGTAAATGACGATACAACCGCATCAGGCTTAAACGCTCAATCAGCTCAAGCAGATGCAGCTTCAGCATTAGCTTCAAAAAATGCAGCAGCACTAAGCTCAACAGCTTCAAACGATGCAAAAGTCTTAGCAATAGCTGCTAAAGACACAACTCAATTAATTAGAGATGATATAGTAAATAACCTATTCCCAAAATGGATAAGCAAAACATATAATCAATATGTTTCAGTAACTTCACCAATAGATTTTCAAACATATAGGCTTATGACTACGGCTTACGTTTCACTAGCTTCAACCGTTGACCCATCAAGTGATGGCGCAAATTGGATTAAAGGGCTTAGTTACACACTACCAACCGCATCAACAACCGTAATTGGTGGGGTTAAAATAGACGGTACAACGATTCAAATTATCGCTGATGTTATATCGTCAGTGTTCACAACATCAAGCTTGGACACACTTACAAATAAAACGATTAATGCACCTGATAATAGTATAACTAATATTGGTACTTCTAATATGGCAGCGAATGTAATCAACGGATTAATAGAAGATACCGCTCCATCAGGTAATGACGTAGTCCTAGTACAAAAAGCAGACAATACATTTACAAAGGTTGCTTTATCATCAATAAATCCCTCCCAATATGACTGGGTTGCACCTCATTATTACAAATTTGAGAATAATTTAACAGATAGTGGCACAGTAGGAAGTTGGGCTTTGACGGCTTTAGGCACTTCATATAATTCAATAACACCTATAAATGGAGTAGCAAGCCTTACTCTAATAGGTGGTGGTGCATTATCAGATGCCCATTTTGCTACTGAAAAAGTATTTACACATTTAACAACGTCAAGAATAGTGCGCCTTAGTGGGAATTATGCACATATCATGGGCAACTATTGGACTATAGATAATAGATATTTTTCTTGTGCTTTTAATTCTGTCACTCCTCTAGCTGGAGAAATATCTATTTCTCATGGGTGGACTGCTCCAACCATTTGGCATAACGGGAGTACTGGTATTGCAGAAATTACAGCAATTATGGGTACTACAACACCATTCTTTTTTGCTATACGCTGGTCTTCTACAACTCTAACAACTGCAAAAATATACGTAGGTGCGAACTCATTTACAACTGGAACTTTAGCTGGTGGTAAATTGCATGTTATTAATGCCATTGCTGCCGATGCAGTTGCTATAACAACTGATTGTTTAATCGGGAATAAAGGTTATAACACAGTTCAAGAGACAAATAGGGATATTGACGAGGTTAAAATATCCGACACGTTAGAGTCAGAAGCAACTATTGTTAGTGAATTTATATCACTAAATACTAAAGGAGCAGTGTAATGTTTTACAACAGTATAGTAGGTGCAAGGTTTACAGAAAAAGATTTGAGTGGTAACGTAATATATACATCTCCTTACGAAAGAGACATAGCCGCTCAAAATGGTAATATTATATATTACTACATATCAGGTGATGTTACTCAGTTTGAACAAGATACAGGCTTATCAAGAGTAAGTATCCCTAGTGACTCAATATTTTGCAATAAGTTTGATAGTTGCAAAAGCTTTGATGATGTGAAAAATGTTTTATTGAATGAGCTTACGGTAACAGTAAATGGTAATGAGTTTTACGCAGACCCTTATAGCAGGGCAGATATAAACGAGGCTATTGGTATTGTTATTGACTCAAGTCAAACTTCCACATTATGGAAAGTTAAAAACAATGCAGTGGCACAGACTGTAACCTTAGCAGACCTAAAAACTGCTAGGGTGTTAGCACTACAAGCAAAAGCACTCATAGTTGGGGTGGTATGATGAAAAAAATCATATTTCTTTTTACTTTATATCTCAAGCACTCTTTTTTATTTGAAACGCAGCACAAAATAGTAGGTAAATTCAGTCCTATTCGTTGGTATATGAAAAAAAGAAAGTTCAAAGGTTGGACTTCGTTTTGGAATACGATTTACTACATTGATGAAGATGCTCTAAATGATGAAAAGTTAAAACGTCATGAGCTGCACCATATAAAGCAGATTAAAAAATGTGGGCGTTTGAAGTTTGCTATTCATTATTCACTGTGGACTTATTTAGTAGGTTATAGAAAAAATCCATTTGAAGTTAATGCAAGATGGGCAGAAACTGTTGATGGGTTAGAGGTTTTTTGTGAGCAAGCAAGATGATTGAATACATATTTACATGGTTCGCACCATATTTAGGTGTCTTGTCTCTTATGGATTGGTTTTTTAGATGATTCCTCAACTAGAAGAGTTAACAAAGATTTATAATCCTGATGGCATATTTGGATACACATGGCTAATTATAATCTCAATTTTTGCTCGTGTTGCCTCTGATATGAAACAGATACATACAGGACAAAAGCGTTTTTCTATTACAGTGTTTTGTTTTGGGCTTATCACCTCTTGTTTTGTTAGCATATTGGCATTCCATGCGTGTGTGTTTTTTGATATAGATGCAAACTTAATGATTATTATTGTTGGCATGGCTTCATACAGCGGAACAGAGGGGATACATGTACTTATTAAAATATTATCAGGTCGTTATAACTTGAATTTAAAACTTGAAACTAAGGAGAATATAAAAGATGAACGAAATGATTGATTTTATGACATTGGGGGCTATCTCAAGGACAATATATTTTTTAATGGTTGTGTTTGGGATTTGGCTATTAGCAAGGTTGCTTGATAAATTAAGCGGTCAAAACTTTAAAAAAAATATGAGGAAGATTTCAGATGATTCTAAAGCACTTGCTATTTATTATGGTTTGCGTTTTCTTGGTATCGCATACGGTGCAAGCACAATACTTTCCTAAGAAGTACGACCGCCAAATTAAAAAAGCTGTAAAGCTCTATTGGGCTGATTATCCTTTTTGGACAAACTATAAAGCTCAACTGTACCAGGAGAGTAGACTAGATACTAACGCTACAAGTCCAGTTAGTGCAATGGGTTTAGCTCAATTTATGCCATACACTTGGAAAGATATGTCAAAAAGGTTAGGGTTTAAAGCAAGTGCATATGACCCTAAATATGCGATAGAAGCTGGTGCGTACTATATGTTTACGCTTAGGCGTTCATGGAAAAGTAAACGCCCACAATCAGAACGCCAAAAATTAGCGCAAGCGAGTTATAACGCTGGACTTGGAAACATTATCAAAGCGCAAAAAAAGTGCAACATGGCACGAATGTATGAGCCTATCATTAAATGTCTGCCATACGTAACAGGGCATCATTCAAAAGAGACTATAACTTATGTAAAGAGGATTGCAAAATGGGATTCATTGCTTCATTTGGGATTATAAAAATAGGGATTGCGATAGTTGTTGCGGTTGTTTTGGGTTACATCGGAGTTTTAAAGTATGAAAACAGTTCATTAATTGAAGATGTAGCATATGAAAAAAAGAATAATGCTCTATGGAAAGATAAATTTAACCGTTCAGCAGAGATTGCGAACAGTAATGCGAATGAATTAGAACGTGCAGCTATTGCTTTTAATGAGCAAATGAGAGCAGTAGAATCTCATCATAAAGAAGAATTAGAAAAAGCTAAAGAGTTTCAAATCATAAAAGAGAGGATTGGATATGAAGAAGATGCACCTGTGGCTAATGTACTTAGTGCTACTTTCAACGGGTTGCGCGAATCGCAGCGACCCACCACCACAGATAATTAAAGAGGTAGTTTACAAATCTCCAATAATTGCGCCTGAATTATTAACTTGTAAAGCTTTGCCAGTAGTTCCTAAAGTGACTATGCAGAGTGAAGTAGCTATTTATGTTGTGGAACTTTTTGAAACAGCTAGTGAGTGTTATGGAAATTTAGGGATGGTTAAGGCAGTTTTAGAGAGTGAACCGCCTTGATTATTAGTGTCCCTGCTACGGTTGTTTTTCAATAATGTTATTTACTTCAAATCTAACTACACAACCAAGCGGTTGTCTAAAAGTTGTTTCATATATATTCTCACTGTTTTCAAATTTCTCGAAATTATCCTTAAAATCCACATGAGTAACGAGATTGAAATAAAATTCTTTGCCAATATCTTCATTTCCCGCAAAATCAGATAATTCAAACCAATCGTCATCCAAATCCTCATTTGTTACAATAACTTCGTCATTTACTAAAATCATGTCTTTTCTTGAAAAAATTTCCAAGTTCTCATAAAGTTCATCTTTAGTCATCATAAATCCTTAATTTAAATATACCTAATTATATCAACTTAAAACTATTTTGAAATTTGAAATAAAATTATATGAACGGTATGAGCCGTCAGGTATTGTATTTTTCAATGTAACTTTTAGCCTCTGGGTAGCGGTTCACAAAGCTATTTAAGAAGTTTTGCATGTTGTTTTCGCGCTGGGTTAGTACCTTTTTGAACTTTGCAATATCTTTTTTTTGTTCTAACATCTGGAACACAAGCTCCAAAAAAGTGTTATGTTCAACTGGTGAGAGGTACGACATTGGGTGTTTTTTCGGTCTCTTTGTAATCTGGTTTGATTTAGATTCCAATTGCTTTTGAAGAAGTGCTATTGTTGTGTTTTGAGTGACTATGATGTTTTCAAGTTCTGCTTTAATTTCAGGCTTCATTGCATAGCCCTTATTGAAATAATCATGAAGAACCTTAAACGCTTCGTTTTTGTATTCGATTAGTTTTTCTCTAACTTCTGGCTTTACTCGGTTTGGGTTAATACTGAAAAGCCAACCGTTTAGTTTTTCGTATGGGATTGCGAAAACTTTTTGGATGCCACCATTTGTTTTAACTTCAATAAGTTTACTTTGGTAAGTTGAGTCAGATTGTAGTTTTTTATATTGTCTTTTGTATTCAATGCCAATATTTTCACAAATGTCTTTTACGACAACTAATTCACCAATAACTTCTAACTTGTCTGCTTTAAAATCAATCTTGATTAAATCCATAATAGTACCTCTTAATGGCTGTGTTTTACAGCTTATTTAAGAGAATTGTATTGTAAATATTTGTCTTTGTCAAGTTATTATATTGATTTACGCAGTCATTGAAGTTTATAGTATGTATTTCTACAATAATAAGGGTGTGTCCTTATGTACACTACCTTATTCAATCGCCCTTTTTATGGCACTTTTTAAGGTATCGTAGTCGCTCAATTGTTTTTTAAGTTCAATATTCTCTAAATACATTTCAATAGCCTTTTGTAATTGTTCACTTACTTTTCCTCTTGAAGCAACACTATTCATAGTATCAGGCTTGTATCCTATTGCCTCACCAAGTTGTTTATAAGTAAGACCTAAATCTTTACAAGTTTTTTTTACAATATTTTCGTCTTGCACGGTAAATCCTTTTATTATTGTGATTATATCTAATGTGTTTAATTTGACATCAAGATTTTATACTCAAATTTGTTTGTGGTTAAGAAGATTGAAAAAATGAGAATCAAATGTTTAAAATAGAGTAGGGTGTATGTTGAAAATTAACGATAATTTATAGGAAAAAGTGTGCTGTAACTGTCAGCTGAATTGTCAGTAAAAAGCGTGCAAAATCGACTGACACTTTTAATTTTTATTCTTTTAAAGCCCTGAATTTAGGGGTTTGTGAGGTTATGGTACCGAGAGCCGGAATCGAACCGGCACGGGATTACTCCCACCAGATTTTGAATCTAGCGTGTCTACCAGTTTCACCATCCCGGCGCCTATATTTGTGATGGCGAATGGTACATTTTTTTGACTTAAGTAGCGCTAAAAGTAGCCCTTTAAGGGCTTTTAGGCGATTATGAAGCTACAGCTTCTTTTAGTTTTTTACCAACTTTGAATTTTACAGCTGTTGTTGCAGGCACATCTACAACTCTATCAGTACCAGGAACTTTTGCAGTACGTGCTGCACGTTCAGCAGTGCTAAATGTACCAAAACCAATGAAGCTAACTGTTTTACGGTCTGTTAATGATTCAGTAATTGTCTCCAAAAAAGCGTCCAATGCCGCTTCAGTGTCTTTTTTTGATAGACCAGCTTTACTAGAAGCTTCTTGAATAAATTCAGCTTTTTTCATATTAATATATCCCTTTAAGTCATTTTATTGTGAAATGTTACAGTTTTTTTTAACATAAAGCAAGTAATTGTGGTAATCATTAAGTAATTATGCATAATGTCGATGTTTTTTAACAGTATAATAAACAATAATTATAGTTTTTTTATGGTTTAAAAATTTTTGGTATTAAAATTGCTTTTATATATTCAATAAACCAAGGAGGCTTTCATGCGCGTTACTCAATCAGCTTATTATAAGAACATGAGTTTTGACAAAGATGGTATTAATCAAGAACTCCTTCGGGTAAACAAACAGATAGCATCAGGCAAACAGATTCAGTATGGACATGAAGATAGTTCAATTTTTGCAGATACTATGCGTCTAGACAATGAATTGACAGCGCTTACACAAGTTAAAAAAACAAGTGAGAACGCAAAACTTTTTAGTTTAAATTCTGATGATACTCTAACGCAAATGACAAAAAACTTAGAGCAGTTTAAAGTCAAACTAATTCAATCTGCTAGTGATATTCAATCTGATTCGAGTCGAGAGGCTTTGGCAAAAGAGTTAGAAACAATCAAAGACAACTTAATTAATCTTTCTAATACTTCAGTTAATGGTAAATATCTATTTGCTGGTTCTGCACTTAGAGTTCGCCCAATTGATGCTAATGGTGAATATCAAGGTAATAATCAAAGCTTAAATGCATTTTTTGGTTCAGGTGTAAAGCAAGCATATAATATTAGCGGACAAGAGCTATTTTTGGGTGATGATAATAATCGTAGACGTAAAGTTACTACAAATGTACGTATGCTTAATCAAACAGCGCTACACTCTGACATTATGGTTAAGGGTTCTCATATTACTGCTAACAGAGAGGTATATTTAAAAGATACAGATACCATAAGAGAAATGGTAGGTGATGATGATTTTAATGCGAGTAACAATGGGGATACGCATTTTTATTTACAAGGTAGAAGAAGTAGCGGTACATCATTTAAGACTACACTAACACTAAATAGTGCTACAAATATCTCTGACCTTTTAGGTCAAATAGGTGATGCTTTTGGGAATACAAATGCCTCAAAGGTTGTAGAAGTTAGTTTAAACCCTTCTGGACAAATTGAAGTTGTAGATCTTTCCAAGGGAAGCTCACAGATTCAATTTAGTATGGTAGCAGCAGATACATTAGTTACAGATATTGATCAGCTTGCGCATGGTGGAATTGAGACAATTGATTTTAATGTAAGTCAATATGAACCTGTAAAGACACTCTCTAAAATTGATAGCGCTCTAAATCAATATAATAAAACTGAATTATCACTTAATTCAACTTTTATAGGAAATGATGGTAATCGTGCGACTGCTGAGACCACTCTTTTTAATATTATGGGTGATAATGCACTTGATTCAATTATTTTAAGCGGTACTGATACAACAGGTGCGGCTGTAAATGTAAATTTTGCAGTAGATGCGGCTACAAATATGAAAGATTATACAACAGCTATAGAGAATGCATTTGGACCGGGAATAACAGCAGATATTTCAAGCGGAAAAATTGAGATAGCAGATCGTTCTGCTGGAGCACTTGCAACAAAAAAAACCTCTGTATCTATGACATTTGAGGGTAGTCTTGGTGGTGCTCCTGTTAAAATCTTTTCACCAAATTCTTCACTTACGTTTGATAGAAACTTTTTTGAAAAAAATGGTTCAACAGTAACTGGGAACTCTTCTCAAATTGTTCGTAGTGACAATAAATTTGCAACAGAGAGTACGACTATCAGAGAAATAGCCAGCATAACAACAATTGCTAGTGCAACAAAAACATCGGTTATGAAGCTTGAAGGCGAAGATATTAATGGAAAAGCTTATGATGTAAGTGTTAATCTTAATAAATTTGGTTCAAGTTTTACTGTAAATGGGACACAATATGACATATTAGATGCAAATGGGCAAGCCACTCCAGCGGACAATATTACATATAAACAGATATTTGACATTACATCAATGGTAGTTTCAGATAATACGGGCGGTTTGGTTCCATCTGCATTACTAGTAGCACCGGCTATTCCAGTAGCACCAATTCCAGCAGCAGACCCAGCATCTGTTTTAGCTTATAAAGATGCTATAGCATTATCTGAAAAAAGCGTTGAAGTAAAATTTAATCATGCTTCACAAATTGTTGTAAGAGATAAAACAACTGCAATTACAAAAATTCAGATGTCAATGTTCGATAGTACAACTAACTCATTTCCGGTTGGTGGTTCTGAGGGAAGCGCTTTAACATTTAATACAAATGATGCTATCACAATAACAGATGCTAAAACATCAGTTTTCTCAGATTTAAATAGGATGATTGAGTCAGCTAGGCTTGGGCGTATTCGTGCCGATGGAGCAGCTGGGGATCCTAGAGCTCTTGGTGTTCAAAATTCTATATCACTAATTGATGATGTTTTAACACATTTTGAAAATAAACATACAAAAAATGGTTCGCAGACAAACTCTTTACAAAACTCTATTGAGCGTCATGAGGTGTTAATGGTAAATACTCAATCAATTCGTTCAGAGGTATTAGATACAGATATAGCAGATGCTGCTGTTCGTATTAAGCAACTAGATTTGAATTATCAAGCACTGCTTTCTACGGTTTCAAGAGTAAATAGTCTCTCCTTAGTAAATTATTTACGATAAAATTCTATTTTTTTAAAAGGAACTTCCATTTTTAGAGATATATTTTTTATATTAACGGCTGGTATTATAGTTTTTTTAGCATATTCAACTTTTATGTTTGAATCTTCAATTGTAGGTAGTTATGGACATGCTTTTTCACAATTTAATCAAAATAATTTTGGTTATTTAAGTTTTGTTTATACACCTCTTTTATTGGTTGCTCTTTACTTACTTTATAAAACAGAAAAATTTACAATTCGTCATGCAGAGATTTCACTCTCTATAGTACTTCTGTTTTTTATGCTTCTTATTTTACAGACTCTATTAGTTAAAGGAATACTTAGCGGATCACTGGCGTCTGGTTTTGTCTCTTTTATCTCTCCTTTTGTTGGAGTTGCTGGTGTTTGGATATTTTGGGCAATGATGAATGCTTTGGGAGGTATCATATTAATTGATATGAATTTAAAAGATTTATTCTCAAAATTAAAACCAAAAGAGAAAAAAGATGTAACAATAAAATACGAGCCTGCGCCTAAAAAACAAGTTATTAAAAAAAGTGTGAAAGTAGAAAAAGAGCAAAGTAGTGTAGATGTTAATACAGCTACTAATGAAATTGAGATTAATCAAGAACCAATAGTAGAAAAAGAGGTAGTACAAGAGATAGAGATTAAGCAAGAAAAAGGCTCTCAATCACAGATGGACTTAATCGAACCATCTAAAGAGGCTGAAGTAGTTGTAGATAAAGAGACAAAGAAGATAGAGGAAAAGGTAGTTGATTTAGATGAAAAACCACATGCAACTATTGTTGAAGAGCTTGAAGAGAATAAACAGTTTTTAGAGCAGATAGACAAAGGTGAGCAAGAAAAACCTAAAAACTTTTCTTTGCCAAAACTTGAGTTTTTAGCAAAACCATCTAAAAAAAGTACAGAAATTAATGAAGCAGCAATTGATGACAAAATAGAGGAGCTGATTGAAAAACTTGCACAGTTTAAAATTGATGGTGATGTTATTAGAACATACACAGGTCCAGTTGTTAGTACCTTTGAGTTTAAACCAGCTGCTCATGTAAAAGTTTCGAAAATTTTAAATCTTTCAGATGATCTAGCGATGGCACTTCGTGCAAAAACTATTAGAATTCAAGCTCCAATTCCTGGAAAAGATGTCGTAGGAATTGAAATTCCAAATGATAAAGTTGATACAATATATCTGCGTGAAGTGTTAGAGAGTAAACTTTTTCAAGAGGCAGCATCACCATTAACCATTGTTATGGGTAAAGATATTGTTGGTAAACCTTTTATAACGGACCTTAAGAAGTTACCACACTTACTTATTGCAGGAACAACAGGTAGTGGTAAAAGTGTTGGAATTAACTCTATGATATTAAGTCTTCTTTATAGAAATTCACCAGACCAACTGCGTCTGCTTATGATAGATCCAAAGATGTTAGAGTTTTCAATATATAATGATATTCCCCACCTATTAACTCCTGTAATTACAAAAGCTGCTCAGGCAATTACTGCACTTAATAATATGGTTTATGAAATGGAACGCCGTTACGTACTTTTAAGTGAATCAAGAACAAAGAACATTGATAACTACAATGAAAAAATGAAAAAAATTGGTGGTGAGCCACTTCCTTTTATAGTAGTGATTATTGATGAGCTTGCAGATTTAATGATGACAAGTGGAAAAGATGTTGAGTACTCAATTGCAAGACTTGCCCAAATGGCTAGAGCTAGTGGTATTCACCTAATAGTAGCGACACAAAGACCAAGTGTTGATGTTGTAACTGGGCTAATTAAAGCAAATTTACCGTCTCGTGTTAGTTACAAAGTAGGGCAGAAAATTGATTCAAAAGTAATTTTAGATTCAATGGGTGCAGAATCACTACTAGGACGTGGAGATATGCTATTTACTCCTCCTGGAATGAGTGGCCTTGTGCGTCTTCACGCGCCTTGGAGTTCTGAAGAGGAGATTGAAACTATAGTAGAGTACATAAAAAAGCAACGTCCTCCTCAATATGATAATAGCTTTTTAGATGTTTCTGAAGATGGTGAAAGTGGTTCTTCAACTGTAATTAGTGAAGCAGACCTAGATGAGATGTATGAAAATGCTAAATCTATTGTGTTGAGTGACAAGAAAACATCAATTAGCTACCTTCAGCGTCGTTTACAAATAGGTTACAACAGAGCAGCGAGAATAGTTGAACAATTAGAGAAAAAAGGTGTCCTATCTGCACCAAATACAAAAGGTAATAGGGAGATATTAGTTTAGATACTTATTGATAAACGTTACAATTTTACACATACATAAAACACCTATGTAACTTTTAGTAACAATAAAGGCTAGATAAAGAGTAAAGTTGGGTATAATCGCACAAATTTTACATCTACGGAGACTTAAATGGCTTTTATTGAAGATTACAAAAAACATGTTGCTGAACGTGACGCTCTAGGCGTTCCACCACTTCCACTTGATGCTCAACAAACTGAAACTGTTGTAGAAATGATTAAAAGTACAGAGGGCAATACTGATGAGCTTTTAGCTCTATTATTTAATCGTGTTAGTCCAGGTGTTGATGATGCTGCTTTTGTTAAGGCTGCATTTTTAAATGATGTTGCACAAGGTAATACAAAAGTAGATTCTATCACTGTTGTAAAAGCTGTTGAAATACTTGGAACTATGCTTGGTGGTTACAATGTAAAACCTTTAGTTGATGCACTTAGTTTAAGTGATGCGGGAGCTGTAAAAGCTGCTGTTGAAGCATTAAAACACACTTTGCTTGTTTATGATGCATTCAATGATGTTGTAGATTTACATAAATCTGGAAATGCTGCTGCTACTGAAGTTGTAACATCATGGGCAAATGCTGAATGGTTTACTTCTAAGCCTGAACTTGCAGAAAAAATTACTATTACAGTTTTTAAAGTTCCTGGTGAGACAAATACAGATGATTTATCTCCAGCATCAGAGGCTTTCACACGTTCAGATATTCCACTTCATGCAAACTCAATGTTAGTTGCAAAGATGGACGATCCAATGGGTGTTATTAAAGAGCTTAAAACTAAAGGTAACCCAATCGCATACGTGGGTGACGTTGTTGGAACGGGAAGTTCTAGAAAATCTGGAATTAACTCTGTTCAATGGCACATGGGTGAAGATATTCCTGGAGTTCCTAATAAACGTACTGGTGGTGTTGTTCTTGGTGGAATTATCGCTCCAATTTTCTTTGCAACAAGTGAAGATTCAGGTGCGTTACCATTAGAGCTTGATGTTACAAATATGGAAACTGGTGATGTTGTTGATATTTTTCCATATGAAGGAAAAGCTGTTAAAAATGGCGAAACAATTGCTACATTTAAATTAAACCCTAACACTATCACTGATGAAGTACGTGCTGGTGGTCGTATTCCATTAATTATTGGTCGTGGTTTAACTAGAAAAGCTAGAACTACTCTTAGTTTGGGTGATGAAGAGATTTTCTTACGTGCTGAGCAACCTTCAGACAGTGGTAAAGGTTATACTTTAGCACAAAAAATGGTAGGTCGTGCTTCAGGTATGGCTGGTGTTCGTCCTGGTATGTATGTAGAACCTGAAACTTTAACAGTTGGTTCTCAAGATACAACTGGTCCTATGACTCGTGATGAGATTAAAGAACTCGCAGCACTTGGCTTTAATGCTGATTTCGTTCTTCAATCATTTTGTCATACTGCGGCGTATCCAAAACCAACAGATATTAAAATGCACCACACACTTCCTGATTTTATTTCAAATAGAAGTGGTGTTGCACTTCGCCCAGGTGATGGTGTAATTCACTCATGGTTAAATAGAATGGTTCTTCCTGATACTGTTGGAACTGGTGCAGATAGCCATACTCGTTTTCCTCTAGGAATTTCTTTTCCTGGTGGATCTGGAATCGTTGCATTTGCTGGTGTTACTGGGTCTATGCCTCTTACAATGCCTGAATCAGTTCTTGTTAAATTCTCAGGAAAAATGCAACCTGGTATTACACTAAGAGATTTAGTTAATGCTATTCCACATAAAGCTATTAAAGATGGTCTTCTAACAGTTGAGAAAAAAGGTAAAAAGAATATTTTTGCTGGACGTATTTTAGAGATTGAAGGTCTACCAGATCTTAAAGCTGAGCAAGCATTTGAGCTTTCAGATGCTTCAGCTGAACGTTCTGCTGCTGCATGTACGGTTCATCTGAATAAAGAGCCTGTAATTGAGTATGTAAAATCAAATGTTGTTCTTTTAGAGCAGATGATTAAATCAGGTTATGAAGATGCACGTACAATTCAGAGACGTGTAGATAAATTTAAAGATTGGCTTGCAAATCCTACTTTAATGGAGCGTGATGCTGACGCTGAATACGCTGCAGTTCTTGAAATTAATCTAGATGAAATCACTGAGCCAATCGTTGCTTGTCCTAATGATCCAGATGATGTTGCTACAATTTCAGAAGTTCTAGCATCAGATCGTCCAACTAACATTGATGAAGTATTTGTTGGTTCATGTATGACAAATATTGGTCATTACCGCGCTCTAGGTGAAGTTCTAAGAGGTGAGGGTCAAGTTCCAGTTCGTTTATGGGTTGTTCCACCAACAAGAATGGATGAGACACAACTTACTGAAGAGGGTTACTACTCACTATTTGGTGCAGCAGGTGCACGTACAGAGATTCCAGGATGTTCATTATGTATGGGTAACCAAGCAAGAGTCGCAGATGATGCAATTGTTTTCTCAACATCAACTCGTAACTTCGACAACCGTTTAGGTAAAGGTGCTCAAGTTTATCTTGGATCTGCTGAGCTTGCTGCAGTGTGTTCTAAACTTGGACGTATTCCAACAGCTACTGAATATCAAGATATTGTTCCTGCTAAAATTGCTGGAAAAGAAGATGAGATTTATAAATACTTGAACTTTAACTTAATTCAAGACTACAAACTAGATTAAAAACTTCAAAGCCCGCTTTTTAGCGGGCAAACTTCAAGAAGGTCTATTATGGAAAAAATATTAATTGTAGAAGACAATAAGTCTCTTGCAAATCTTATGAGTAAAAAGATAACTTCTGGTACAGAGTTCCAAGTAGATATTGCATATAACATGCAAGAAGCAAAACTATTTACAAGAGCTAGTAAATACTTTTTAGCTATTTTAGACGTTAACCTACCTGATGCTCAAAATGGTGAAGTTATTGATTTTATGCTCAGCATCGAACAACCCTCAATAGTACTAACATCAAATACTGACAAACTATTACGAAAAGAAATCCTTAGCAAAAATATTATTGATTATGTAAATAAAGGTGGCGTTGAGGATATTTTATATGTAATAAGTACAATAAATCGTCTTAGTAAAAACCGAAAACACAAAGTTATGATAGTTGATGATTCAATGGTTTTTCGCAAACAGATGAGCAAGATGTTACATAATCTTTTCTTTCACGTATATGTCTGTGCGCATGGTGAAGAGGCTATAAATACATTAGAAGAGAATCCAGATATTAAAGTTATATTGACAGATTATCATATGCCAGTTATGGATGGTCTTGAATTAACTCAAGAGGTTCGTAAAAAATATTCGAAAAATGACCTATCTATTTTTATGCTCTCTTCGAAAAACAGTGAAGAGGAGATTGCTCTGTTTTTAAAGCGTGGAGCAAATGATTTTATTAAAAAGCCATTTAACACAGAAGAGTTCTCTTGTAGATTAAATAATTCAATAGAGGCATTGGAGAATGTTCAAACACTTACAAATCATGCAAAAAGAGATTTTTTAACTGGTGTTTATAGTAAGCAGTATTTTGTTGAGTATGCAAATGAGTATTTTGAAATTGCAAATCATGATGGAAAGTCTTTTGCGTTAGCAGTATTGGGTATTGATCAGTTAGAAAGTATTATAAAAAAGTATGGAAATAAATATGGCGAAAAGGCTATTGTTGTATTTTCTGAGATTTTAACCAGTAGTACAGAGTATAGAGATGTTGTTTCACATTTCGGTGATGGTGTATTTGTGCTTTTAATTCAAGATATTGTTGAAGATAACATATCCGCAATTTTAGAACGTATTCGTTCAAAAGTAAAAGGCTGTTTTGTTGACTTAGATGGTGAAAATTTTGTAGATCTAACCACCTCTATTGGGTACTCAATAACACATGACAATACATTAGAGGATATGATTGATACTGCTGATATGATGCAGTATAATGCACTTAATGCTGGTGGCAATAGGGTAGTAGGTTAACTTTATAATGATTAGTTTTTGAATACTGAAGATTATATTATTTCTCTATTTTCAAATACAAGTAGTTGTATTGGTGATGATGGTTGTCAAAAGGGCGGTTTAATCTACTCTCAAGATGCTTTTTTTGAAAATGTACACTTTAAGCGTAGTTGGATGACCCCATCTCAAATTGCTTATAAGTCAATGATAGTAAATATTTCAGATGCAATTGCCATGAACGCCGTTCCCAAATATGCGCTTCTTAGTATCGCAGTTCCCTCATCTATGAGTCGTTTAGAGATTTTTGAACTCCACTCTGGTTTTTTAGAGGCTGCTAATGAATTTGGTATTGAGATAATAGGTGGGGATACAATATCTAATATTAAGTTAGATATTTCTATAACAATAGTTTCAAGTACTAAAAATGCTCTATTAAGGCATGGTATAAAAGATGGTGATTTAATAGCATATACTGGTGATTTAGGACGTTCACAAAGAGATTTAAAAAAATTATTACGTGGATTTAAAGTTAGTAGCAAGTCCCGTTTTATAAAACCTAAACTTCGCTCACAGTTTATTTATAGTACTTCTAAATACCTGAGTGCTGGTATGGATATTTCTGATGGCCTACTCACTGAGATGGGACGTCTGTCAAAAATTAACGGTCTTGATTTTCAACTATATAGTAAATTAAATAAAAATTTAGCGTGCAGTGGTGAAGAGTATGAAATGCTAATAGCATTTGCACCACGACACTTAGAGAGAATAAAATATGAAGCAAAGCGCAATAGAATGCCTTTAAATGTAATTGGCATTGCAACTAGAGGTAAGTTTAAACACAAATGTAAAGCACACCATTTTAAATAAAGAGAGAATAATGAACAGAGACTATTTTTTACAACACTCATCAATAGATTTTAATTTTACTCAAAGCCCACGTGATTTTGTTGTAGAAGAGATTCCATTGTATGAATTTACAGGTGAAGGTGAGCATTTAGTTATTAAAATAAGAAAGAAGAACTTAACGACATGGGAGATGCTACAAGCTATTTCAGAACATGTTGGCGTAAAGGTACGTGACATTGGATATGCTGGTTTAAAAGATAAAAATGCGTTAACTGTTCAATACATCACTATTCATAGAAATTTCAAAGAAAAATTAGAAAAGTTTGAGCATGAGAATATTAAGATTCTTGAAATGACTCATCATAAAAATAAGATAAAGCTAGGACATTTAAAAGGCAATAAGTTCTTTATACGTCTAAAGCGTGTAACTCCTGTTGATGCAAAAAAGATTGACCAAGCTCTTAAGAAAATTAAAAAATATGGAATGCCAAACTTTTTTGGTTACCAGCGTTTTGGAAACTATGGTGATAATTATCTACAAGGTGAAAAAATTGCTAATGGCGAGCTTAAAATGCGCGATCAAAAAAAGAAACGCTTTTTACTAAATGCTTATCAGAGTTTTTTATATAATAATTGGTTAAGTAAACGTCTTCAAATTAGCCGAATAGTTGAAAGTTTTTCAGTATCTGAGGCAGCACTAGCACTAAATATGCAGGAGCAAGCAGTAGCTTTATTAAAAGCTCAAGAACACCCTTTTAAAATTTTAAATGGTGATGTTTGTAACCACTACCCAGTTGGTAGAGTGTTTGTAAGTGAGAATGAAAATGATGATGCAAAACGATTTTTAGAAAGAGATATAAGCATTACAGGACTTCTAAGTGGTAGAAAAACCAGAAATGCTGAAAATGATGCATTAGAGGTTGAAAATGAGTATATTAAAGATGTCCCTTGTGATGGTGATCGTCGTTATGCTTGGGTTTGGCCCGAAGAGATTGAGGGTGAATATAAATCTGAAGAGAATTGGTTTGAACTACATTTTTACTTGCCTAAAGGCTGTTATGCTACAGTCTTACTTGAAGAATTAGCACATAAATCACTTAAAGAGAGTTAATACTTAGCTAGAATTTTTTAATATCTTTGTCTTTTTTTTGCTTTTTTTGAAACATTTTGATTAAACGTGACATTTTTTGGTCGTCTAATCCTACTTTGACATTTTCTATATTATCTCCAAATTTTATATTTAAACTTCCTGCTTTTTTCATAGCTAAAATTTGAGATGGAAAGATACTTCTGTGTCCAGTTATAAGAAAGCTAATTACTGAGCTAATTGCTACATAATGTGCTATCTCTATTCCAAATAGTTCAACTGACATAATAGTCGCAGCTATTGGTGCATTTGTAACACCTGCTAATACGCTAGCAAAACCTAATGCTGCAAAAAGAGAGAGGTGTCCATCCATGATAGTTCCAAATAGATGTCCACTTGTAGCTCCAACATAAAAGACAGGTGTAATAATTCCACCACTACCACCACTGCCTAGAGTTATTGATGTAAAAACTATTTTCATTAAAAATTCATACCAAGGAAGGTCCGAAGATAAATATACAGGGTTTAGAGCATTTTTTATGGTATCTAATCCTAAACCTAAATATCTTTCACCAAATATTGAAACTAGTATGATAATAATCAAACCACCTAAAAAGGCCTTTAAATATGGATTTAGGCGAATACTTTTTATAATTTTTTCTGTCCAAGAGAGTCCTGTAATCATAATATCTGAGATTATTCCAAAAAATAGTCCAGCAAGTATGACTTGAAAAATTAAAACTAAATCTAAATTTACACTTTGATACAGCCTAACATTAAAATATGTATAATCAACGCCTAAAAATTGTGCAGTTGTAAATGCCGCAAATCCCGCTATAAAAGATGGAAGAAGAACATCATAAAAGATTACTCCTATAATTAATACCTCTACGCCAAATATTGCACCAGCTATTGGTGTACCAAAAACAGTTGCAAATCCTGCGCTTATTCCACAAATTGCTAGTTTTTTTCTATCATTATTATTGAATTTGAAGAGTTTTGAAATTATTGATGCAGTTCCAGCACCTATTTGTGCGCCAGGGCCTTCTTTACCAACTGAACCACCACTAAAAATTGTGATTACTGTAGCTAGAAGCTTAACTGGAATAACTGAAGCGTCAATATCACCATTTTTTTTGTGTACAGCATCTATTACTTTTTCTGTACCATGTCCCTCAGCAGTTGGTGCAAATGTTTTAACAATCAACATAGAAAGAGGTAGGGTTAATGGTAGTAAATAATAGTAATGAAAGGGTACACCACCTCGACTATCTTCTGCTAGGGCTAATGTTTGAAGAAAAAATGTTACAGTAGCTCCGATAATAATTCCAACTATTGTTGATATTATTATCCATTTAGATACACTTAAAAATATAACTATTTGTTCAGTAAAGTGTTTATTCAAATTTTTTCCATTAGCTTAGTTTAAGTTCAAGTTATTATACCCTAAGAAAAGTGCTAAAACTGGTACTTTGTAATACTTTTACAACAATTTGTGATAATTGAATGAGTAAATTAGTTCTAAGTAATCAATGTTATAATATCTTTAAATTTAATTAGGAGTTTTACATGAAAGAGATGATTTTACAGCAGTCTTGTCCGGTATTTGTTGAAGAGATTGCAAAGAGTGAGACAACATTAGTTAGTGTTGATGAAATTATTGGTTATCTTAAAGTTAAAATCGATGAGAACCCAAGTGTAGCATATATTGCAGAGTTTGACCATTTTGCTCACACTTCAGCGTTGGAAAATGGTGAAGTATCTCCTGACATATTAGCTGCTAAAAATCTTATTTTCTGTTTTGGTCCAAAGATTCCAAGCCCATATATGATGGCATTAAAACCTCGTTCGATTGGTATTAGTGAAACTAAAAATGGTTTTGTTATTACTTTTGCAGAAGCACCATTACCAGTAGCTACAAAGACTATGATTTCATGGGCTGAATCTATTAAAAACAAGTAGTATGAGAAAACATTTTACTAATAAAATATCTGAATATTTTGGTAAGTTTGCAAAAAAAGAGTTTAATAAAAATTTTCAGGGAATTGTAAATAGTTCATATGTCAAACTAATGGGTTTAGATATGAATGAGTTTGATAAGGCAAAGAGCTACATAAGTCTTAATAAACTCTTTACTCGTGCTCTAAAGTCTACTAGAGATATAGAAAATGATGATAAAGCTTTTATATCACCTTGTGATTCACTTGTTATGGAGTGTGGAAAGTTACAAGAGTATGAATCTATGCAGATAAAAGGTATGAGTTATCACGTTGGTGAATTTTTGGGCGATGAAATAGAGTTTTCAAACATCAAAAAAGTTGAAAATGGAGAGTATATTAATCTTTATCTCTCTCCAAAAGATTATCACCGTTATCATGCACCACTTGATATGAAAATTTCTCGTATTGTACACATCCCTGGAAAGCTATATCCTGTAAATAAACCAGCTCTTAAAAATAAAAAAAATCTTTTTATTGAAAACGAAAGAGTTGTATTACAGTGTCATAGTACAGATGGTAAACTGTTTTACCTTGTAATGGTAGGTGCACTTAATGTTGGTCAGATTGTGATAAATGCTCAACCCAATTTACATACAAATGCAGATGTAACACAACCTACAGTTTATGATTATGAAGATTTAAACATCAAAAAGGGTGACGAACTTGGTTACTTTATGATGGGCTCAACAGTTATTGTAATTTCAGAAAAAGATATGCTAAAGATAGATGTACAAGCGCATGAAAATGTACGTTTTGGGCAGAAAATTGCGACTATAGCTTAAAAGGATTTGTATGAGTGACGCTCCTAAATTTACCCATTTACATCTACACACTGAGTACTCTTTGCTTGATGGTGCAAATAAAATCGCTGTTCTTTCAAAGCGTGTTAAAGAGCTTGGTATGGAATCTGTTGCTATGACAGATCATGGAAATATGTTTGGGGCAATTGACTTTTATAAGACAATGAAAGGTGCAGGGGTAAAGCCAATTATTGGTATGGAGGGTTATGTTCATAATGGCGATGATATAGATGACAAATCTACAAAACAGCGTTTTCATGTCTGTTTATATGCTAAGAATTATGTTGGCTATAAAAACTTAATGTATCTATCCTCGCAAAGTTATATTAATGGTTTTTACTATTTCCCTAGAATGAATAAAAAAATGCTTTTTGAGCATAGTGAGGGAATCATCTGCTCATCTGCATGTTTGCAAGGTGAGGTTAACTGGCACCTTAACTTACAGAATCCTAGAAATGTAAAAAATGGTGCAAAGGGCTATGATGCTGCAAAAAGTGTTGCACAAGAGTACCAAGAGGTTTTTGGTGATGATTTTTATCTAGAACTTATGAGACATGGAATAGGTGACCAGCTTTACATTGATGAGCAAGTTTTGAAAATTTCTCAAGAGACTGGTGTAAAGATTATTGCAACAAATGATACTCACTACACTTATGCAAAAGATGCTGATGCTCATGAGGCATTTATGTGTATTGGAATGAATAAACTCTATGATGATCCAAATAGAATGCGTCACTCTGTGCATGAATTTTTTATAAAAAGCCCACAAGAGATGGCACTTTTGTATGCTGACATCCCTGAAGCACTAGAAAACACTCAAGAGATTGTAAATAAATGCGAAGAGTTTGTCCCAATTGTAGATACGCCAACTCCACCAAACTTTAAATTTATGAAAGAGTATTCACAACTTGATGGAGTAGAGTGTAATAGTGATGATGAATATTTTATATACCGTTGTAAGTTGGGACTTGATGAACGTTTAAAACATGTTCCAGAGGAAAAACATCAAATTTATCGCGACCGTCTTGATGTTGAGATGAAAATTATTAATGACATGAAGTTTCCAGGTTATATGTTAATTGTTTGGGACTTTGTAAGAGAAGCTAAAAAGAAAGACATTGCTGTAGGGCCTGGACGAGGCTCAGCTGCTGGATCTTTAGTTGCATACTCATTAGAGATTACAGATATTGACCCTATGAAGTATGATTTACTATTTGAGAGATTCCTAAACCCTGAACGTATTAGTATGCCAGACATTGATATGGACTTTATGCAAGAGAGACGTGGTGAAATTATTGATTATGTTGTAGAAAAGTATGGGCGTAACCATGTTGCACAAGTTATAACTTTTGGCTCACTACTTGCAAAAGGAGTTATTCGTGATGTTGCTAGGGTTTTAGATATGCCTTATGCGCAAGCTGATGCGATGGCTAAGCTTATTCCAGATGAGTTAGGAATTACACTCAATGGTAAAGGAGAAGAGGGTAGTGAAGGTTTTAAGCCGGGCGCTTTTCAAAAAGAGCCAAAAATTAAAGAGCTTACTAAAACTGATGTAACGGCAAAAAGAGTATGGGACTATGCACTCTCATTAGAGGGATTAAAGCGAAATGCTGGGATGCACGCGGCTGGTGTAGTAATTAGTAATGATGAACTTTGGAATAAAACACCAATTTATAAACCATCTGGTGAGACAACTTTTGTAACTCAGTATTCGCTTAACTTTTTAGAAGATGTTGATTTAATTAAGTTTGACTTCTTAGGACTTAAAACTCTTGATGTAATTCACAAGGCTATAAAACTTATTAAGAATCGCTATAACAAAGTAATTGATTGGCACAGTATTGATGAGAATGATCCTAAAGTTTATGAAGTTATACAATCAGGAAATACAGTTGGAATGTTTCAGATCGAATCTTCTGGTATGCAAGATCTTAATAAACGTTTAAAGCCTACAACATTTGAAGATTTAATCGCCGTCTTAGCACTCTACCGCCCAGGTCCAATGGAATCAGGTATGCTTGATGACTTCATTGAGCGTAAACATGGTCGTCAAGCAATTACATACACATTTGATGAGATGGAATCTATTTTAAAGCCAACATATGGAGTTATTGTCTATCAAGAGCAAGTTATGCAGATTGTTCAGACTATTGGTGGATTCTCTCTTGGTTATTCTGACATTATTCGTCGTGCTATGGGTAAGAAAAAAGATATGGCAACCTATAATGCTGAATTTAGTGAAGGTGCAAAAAAACAGGGTTATGATTACGATAAAGCTTCAAAACTTTTTGATTTAATTGAAAAGTTTGCAGGTTATGGCTTTAATAAATCACATTCAGCAGCATACGCTATGGTTACTTTTCAAACAGCTTGGTTAAAAACCTACTATCCACAAGAGTTTATGGCAGCACTATTAACTAGTGAAAAAGATAATACTGATAAAATTGTTAAATACATTGATGAAGCAAAACGTATGAAGATTGATTTGCTTCCACCTGATATTAACAACTCTCTTTTAGAGTTTTCTGCGATTGAACGTGATGGAAAAGATGTTATTCTCTTTGGACTTGGAGCAATTAAAGGTGTAGGCTCAGCTGCACTTGAAGCGATGATGATTGAGCGTGAGAATGGTAAATTTGAAGATGTAAAAGATTTTGTAAATAGAATTGATTCTCAAAAGATGAACAAAAGAGTTCTAGAATCACTTACAAAAGCTGGTTCATTTGAAAGTTTTGGTTATTCACGCAGAGCAATTTTAGAGCAAGTTGAAACAATCGTGTCAACCGCACAAGAATCAAAACGTGCAAAACAGATGGCTGAAAATTCTCTTTTTGGTGATAGTGATGAACTAACATCAATTGATATAAAAATAGATGAACTTCCTGAGTATGATTTAACACGCCTTTTAGAACTTGAAAAAGAGTCTCTAGGAATCTATGTATCAGGTCACCCTTTAGATAGCTTTAGAGAAGAACTAGATGAGCTTAACTATACACTCTCTAGTGATATAGACTCTTTAGCAGACGGCTCTACAGCAATAATTGTTGGAAAAGTTGAAGAAGAGGGTGGCATAGTTTCAAAGACAAGTAAAAAAGGTAATAAATTTGGAATCATAACACTGATGGATTACCATGGTAACGTTGAATTCATGGTATTTTCAGATATGCTTGAAGATTTACAGAAAAAGAAACTATTGGGTGAGTTAAAAGAACCAATAGCTTTTAGTATTCAAATTAGAAAAGATGATCAGTTTACGAGGATTAATGCTAAAAAGATTTTAAAGCTAAAAGATGTAAATAAACAGAAAGTAAAAGCAAAAGTAGAAGAAAAACCACAGCTTCCACTTACCATACATGTCGCGCTAGACCGTGACACTTCAATTTTAGAAGAGATTTTTCATCTTGCACAATCTTACCCAGGTAAGCGTGAGCTAAAATTATGTATTACTTCAACATTGCAAAATATATTGATAGAATCAGGAATGAGAGTAAATGACGCAGTTGTAGATAAGATTAAAGAGATGAAACTAGAAGTTGCGTAATGACTATTATAAAAATTAATGGAAATAGATAATGAAAGATATTATAAATATTTACAAAAAGAATAAAATTACAATAGAGAATTTTATTTCATCATTAGTGACTAGCATGCCAGATAACTATCTAGAATCAGCAGATGTAATATTAAAAAAATATATCTTTATCCAGCTTATGTATGAAGTAGATAAAAACTTTAAGCAAATTAGTCCTGTAATATGTCGTAAAAATAGAGATACAGATGGTATCAATAATGACAAAAGTCACTATTTTACGAAGTTGAATTTGGATGACAAGGGAATGTATATATCTAACTCATATATCCATTATCGAACAGGAAAAGCAAGCATATCAATTGTGATTGGTGCTACGGACAAATACAAAGTTTTTGATGTTGATTTAGTTCTTTTGTTAGAACATTTAAAAATGATAGAGCATAATAGTGCGTATGAACGCTACAAAAAGGCTATATATATTGTAGGATCGTTATCTTTGTCATTGGTATCTATCATGCTTATTTTGTACGGTATATATACATTTTTTGAAATTATATTTCATTCTACTAAGGTAGATTTTTTATTAGCTACATTTAAATCTATCATTGCTATAACATTAGGATTAGCAATATTTGATTTGGCAAAGCAGATATTTGAACATGAAGTACTCTTTCAGTCATTTGAACATCCAGAAGATAAGCAGTATAAGGTATTGGGAAAATTCTTAATCTCAATTGTTGTTGCTTTATCAATTGAAACATTGTTAGTAGTTTTTAAAATAGCTCTTGAAGATTATACTCAGATGTTATCAGCCTTCTATCTATTAATAGGTACGACACTAATGTTTGTTGGACTAGGGTACTTTTATAAACAAATTAGATAGATTGCACAATACGGTGCCAAAATAGGCACCGCAAAATAATAAATTATTTAGCTGCTTCTATAGCTTCATCAAGAAGACGAGTAGCCTCTTCTTTTCCTTGAAACTCTTTAACTTTAACCCATTTATTAGGCTCTAGCATCTTGTAAGTTTCAAAAAAGTTTTTAATTTTTGCTAGTGTTGCTTTACTAACATCATCAATTGTTTTAATTTCATCAAAAGTAGGATCAACTTTACTAACTGGAACTGCTAAAAGCTTTTCATCCATTCCGCTCTCATCTTCCATAATAAGAACACCAATCAAGCGACAATTAATTACCGCACCAGCTTGAAGAGGGTACTCATTAAGTACTAAAATATCAGCTGGATCGCCATCATTTGATAGAGTGTTAGATACAAAACCATAGTTTGCAGGGTAGTACATAGCTGAATGCATAACACGATCAACTACAACCGCTCCACTCTCTTTTTCAATTTCATATTTAATGTTTGAGCCAAAAGGAATTTCTATAATCGCTTTTACTTTCTCTGGATTTTCACCATAGCTTATCTTACTTATATCCATTATTTATACCTTAATACGAAAATTGTACGAATTATGCCAAAAAAAATCTTAATTAATAGCATCCATATTAATTAATATTATTTCGATTTTACACGACTTCTTCAAATAAACAACTCTTTTTGAATTTAAATGATATTTTCAGAATTGAACAGATAAAATGGGAACTTAAATTCTCTAACTTACGAGGTACTAATGGAGATTGATCTAGTCGCAGAAGGCGTCAAGTTTATGATTATCGGCATGGGAACAGTTTTTCTGTTTCTTATAATTATGATTATAGTTCTGAAATTTCAGGCTTACATCATTGGCAAGTATTTTCCTGAAAAGGTTGTTCCTGTAGCACCTAGTTCATCTCCAATGAACGATAAAGGTTTAGTAGCAGCAATTTCTGCAGCAATTCAAATGTATAAAAAACGAAATTAAGAATAGGGTAATTTAATGGCAAAAAAGCTTATAGATGTAATGGATACAACATTTAGAGACGGGTTTCAGTCAGTATTTGGCGGACGCGTACTTATGGATGACTTCTTCCCAGCGGTTGAAGCCACAGTTGAGGCAGGAGTGCGCCACTTTGAAATGGGTGGTGGAGCACGTTTCCAGACTCTTTTCTTCTACTTAAATGAAAATGCATTTGATATGATGGATCGTTTTAGAAAAACGGTTGGTCCTGACATTAACTTGCAGACACTTGCTCGTGGTATTAACTATGTAGGTCTTGACACTGGTTCACGTGACGTTGTTAAACTTCATGCTGATATGTTTAAAAAGCATGGTGTAAGTACAATTCGTAACTTTGACGCACTTAACGATGTACAAAACTTAGACTTTAGTGGTCGTGCGATTGTTGAAGCTGGATTAAATCATGAAGTTGTTGTAACAATGATGGATTTACCACCAGGATGTGAGGGCGCACATGATGGACCATTCTATGAAAAAGTTCTTCGTAACATTTTAGATGCAGAGATTCCTTTTAACTCTGTAGCATTTAAAGATGCGAGTGGTACAGCTAACCCGAAAAAAGTATATGAGACAATTAAAATGGCTCGTCGTCTTCTTCCTGAAGATACGCATATTCGTCTTCATACGCATGAGACTGCTGGTGTAAGTGTTGCTGCATACTTAGCTGCTCTTGAAGCTGGCGCAGATGGTATTGATTTAGCACAATCTCCAGTTTCTGGTGGTACATCTCAACCAGATATTTTAACAATGTTACACGCTACAAAAGGCAGTAATTTTGATTTAGGATTAGATTTAGAGAAAATGCTTAAATCTCAAGAGGTATTGAAAGATTGTTTAAGTGACTATTTCATTCCACCAGAAGCTACACAAGTATCATCACTTATTCCATTCTCACCAATGCCAGGTGGTGCACTAACTGCAAATACACAAATGATGCGTGATAATAACATCTTGGATAAATTTCCAGATGTTATTAAAGCTATGCGTGAAGTTGTTGAGCGTGGTGGCTATGGTACATCTGTTACACCTGTTTCACAATTTTATTTCCAACAAGCATTTAACAATGTAATGTTTGGTGATTGGAAAAAAATTGCTGATGGTTATGGACGTATGGTTCTTGGTTATTTTGGAAAAACTCCAGTTGCACCTGACGCTGAAATTGTAAAATTAGCTTCTGAACAATTAGAGCTTGAACCAACAACAGAAAACCCTATCGATATTGCTGATAGAGATGAGAGTAAAAGTTTAGCATTTGCTCAAAAAATGCTTGAAGATGAAAGTCTTGAAGTAAATGATGAAAATATTTTCATTGCAGCGTCATGTAAAGAAAAAGGTATTACATTCTTAAAAGGCGAAGCGAAAGTAATGGTTCGTAAGATTTCACAGATGGAGGTTGAAAAAGCAGCTGCCGCTCCTAAATCTGATGGTGCACCTGAGAGCTATACTGTAAATGTTGATGGTAGAAACTACAATGTTTCAGTTGCAGAAGGCTCTGGCATGGATATTCAAGTAAGTAACAGTGCTCCTTCTGCAACTCAAGCTACAGGCACACCTGCTGGTGCTGGAGCTGGAACTGGTGTTAATATTACTGCTTCTCTTCCAGGATCTGTATTTAAGATTTTAGCAACTCCTGGTCAAAATGTTGAAGCTGATGAGACGGTAATTATTTTAGAAGCTATGAAAATGGAAATTGAAATTAAAGCTCCACAAGCTGGAACAATTTCTTCAATTGAAGTTACACAAGGTCAAACGATTGAAAATGGCCAACTGTTAGCACGAATGTAAGGTTATTAATGCAGAAATTATTTATTAAATTATTTTTTACAATGATGGTGCTTTTTGTACCATCAACATATGCAAGTACCGCTCATGATGCTCCAGCTGTTAGTGTGGAAAAAAAGTATGTATCTAAACCTCTTAGTGAAATGATTGGTGGCTTTTTACGTTCTACTGGATTTTATGCATTTCTAAATACTGATCCTACATTAAAAGGTAGTCATGGTGAAGAGATAAGCACTTTTAATCAAAGTGTTGGACGTATTATTATGATTATGGTGGCGATTTTGCTATTTTACTTAGCCATTGCTAAGGGATTTGAACCACTACTTCTTATTCCTATTGGGTTTGGTGGACTACTTGCTAACATTCCAATAGCTGGAATCGCTGGACCAGATGGGTTTATTGGAGTTTTGTATAGCGCAGGATTAGAGACCGGGTTATTTCCGATTTTGATTTTTATGGGTGTTGGGGCAATGACAGACTTTGGACCACTTCTTTCAAACCCTAAAACTGCTCTTCTTGGAGGAGCCGCTCAATTTGGGATATTTGTAACATTGATAGGTGCATTAGCACTTTCACAGTATTCAGATATATTTAACTTTAGTCTTAAAGATGCTTCTGCTATTGGAATCATTGGTGGAGCAGATGGTCCTACAGCAATTTTTATTGCTACTAGACTTGCTCCTGATTTACTTGGTGCTATTGCTGTTGCCGCGTACTCATATATGGCGCTTGTTCCAATCATTCAGCCACCGATAATGAGAGCATTAACGACTGAAGATGAGCGTAAAATTAAGATGGAACAATTGCGTCATGTGAGTAAACGTGAAAAGATTGTTTTTCCAATAACAGTTCTTGTGCTTGCCATTGTTGTTTTACCAGATGCAACTCCACTTATTGGTGCATTGATGTTTGGAAACTTCTTAAAAGAATCTGGTGTTGTAGAACGTCTTTCAGATACTTTACAAAATGCTCTAATTAATATTATTACAATTTTTTTGGGTCTTTCAGTTGGTTCAAAACTAGCTGCTGAGAAATTTTTGGTAGCTGAGACAATGGGTATTTTAATACTAGGACTAATTGCATTTTCTATTGGAACTGCAGCTGGTGTATTGATGGCTAAAGCTATGAATAAATTTAGTACTCACAAAATTAACCCATTAATTGGATCGGCTGGTGTATCAGCTGTTCCAATGGCTGCACGTGTATCAAATAAAGAGGGTATGAAGTCTGATTCTTCAAATATGCTTCTTATGCACGCAATGGGACCAAATGTTGCAGGAGTTATCGGTTCAGCCGTAGCTGCTGGTGTTCTTCTTTCTATGTTTAACTAAAAATTACCGCTTTTTGCGGTGATTTAATACTCTTTTAAACATCTTCTTTTACTTTTAATCAATTGACTTCATAAAGTAATTACAATATAATTACCTAAAGGAGCAGACTATGACAACACTTACAAAAATAGGTAACTCACAAGGCATTAGAATCCCAAAACCTTTAATAGAACAAGCTCATCTTGAAAATGTAAATCTTGAACTTGAAGTTTTAGATAATGGCTTACTTATTAAACCTGTAAATAACACAAAAAGAGAATCTTGGAAAAAAAATATTGAACAAGTTATATCAAAAAATATTGGACTTGAAGATGATGGATATTTAGAAGACCTTTTAAATGACAATGATTTAGAAGATTATGAGTGGTAGCTGATATTCAAAGGTATGATATTTATTTAGTAAAACTAAATCCAACTGTAGGTTCAGAAATTCAAAAAACTAGACCTTGTATTATTATATCTCCTAATGAGATGAATATTTTGAAAACTGTTATTGTTGCCCCAATGACAAGTAAAGGTTTTGACTTTGTTTTTAGACCTAAAATAAAATTTAAAAATAAAGATGGATTAATTTTATTGGATCAAATAAGAACAGTTGATAAAACAAGATTAATTAAAAAATTAGGTGTAGCTAATAAACAAAAATCGAATGAGGTGTCAAATATTCTTGTTAAAATGTTTGAATCTTAGCTTTTATTTCGGTATTTCCCAGTTAAATTTTTCAAACAATACTTTAAATATATTATCAAACCCAGCATTAATATTAATTTCTTGATTAGAAATAGGGTGCTTAAAACTTAGTTTAGAAGCATGTAGTAGTAATCTATTGCAATCAAATTGATTTCTAAAAAACTTTGTATGTCGTAAATCTCCGTGAGTTGTATCTCCAACAATTGGATGGAAAATATGTTTCATATGACGACGGAGTTGATGCTTTCGTCCAGTTTTTGGATTTAACTTTACAAGTGAGTATCTAGATGTCTCATGTTTTCCAACTTTAAAGGGTAGTTCAATTGTCTCTAAGCGTTCATACTCTGTAATCGCTTTTTGAGCTTCTTTATCTTGCTTGGCTTTAGAATCTGTCATTTTGTCTAAAACCTCTTTTAGGGCATAATTAATTTCATCTTTTTCATTAGTTACTCCACGCACAATTGCTATATATTCTTTTTGTGTATCTCTTGCTTGAATGATGTTAGACATACTTTTTGCCATCTCTTTATTTAATGCAAAAAGTAGAACACCAGAAGTTGGTTTATCTAACCTGTGTAGCGGGTAGACATATTGATTAATTTGATTACGTAGAATCTGAACAGCAAAGCGAGTTTCCCGTCTATCTATCAAAGATTTATGAACAAGCAAGTTTGATGGTTTATTTATAGCTATAAGGTTTTCATCTTGATATATGATTTCTAACATTTAAGATTATACAGTTATACAAATTTGATAATGCTATAAATTTTGATATACTCACTTTCATTTAAACAATTAGTTAAAAAAGATTTAATATGAATTTAGTTCAAGAAGAATGCTTTTTGTCATTAAGTAAGGTAATATTGTCATATTCATATGTCTCAAGTGAATCATTAGTAAAATTACAAAATATGTGTAAAATTAAAAATATTAAAAAAGGCGATACTTTACTTCATTTTGGTGATTTTTCTAAAGATATTTATTTTATCTGTAAAGGTCTTTTGAGAACATATATTTTAGATGAAAATGGAAATGTTTATAATAAAAATATTTTTCTTGAAAATGAATTCTCTGGTTCAAAAGTTTCATTAATTTTAGGTACTCCATCAGATTTTTCTATTGAGGCATTAGAAAATACAACTTTAATATCAATTCCATACATACAATACAAAGAACTTATAGTTAAAAACAATGATTTAAAAGATTTTTATATTGCATATCTTGAGAAAAATTGGATTATAGAAAAAGAAAAGTATGAAATATCTTTAGTTTTAGAAGATGCCACTAAGAGATACCAAACTTATTTAAAAAAACATCCAAATATAGAAAAACGAGTTAATCAGCATCATATAGCCGCTCATTTAGGAATTACCCCTACTCAGCTTAGTAGAATAAGAAAAAAATTAAAGTAAAATCAACATATGTAAATGACAGACTACTTCATTTTAAGTATGATTCTAAAATGTATGGAATGTCATTATACTTTTTTGCCTTTACAGCAGGTATGTTTTTAGCAGTGCAAGGTGGTTTTAATTCTCAGCTTGGTGTATTGCTTAGAAATCCTTTTCTTGCATCTTTTATCGCCTATTTAGTAAGCACATTTTTTGCATTATTGTACGTGCTAAATAATTCAAACAAATTACCAAGCAAAGAAGAACTATATGATATTCCTTTCTATTTATGGTTAATTGGAGGTTTTTTAGCGTTGCTGGTATAAGTTTATACTATTACATAATTCCAAAAATTGGAATAGCAAAAATGTTTACATTTGGATTAAGTGGTCAAATGATTTTTGTTATGGTTTCTGGTTATTTTGGATGGTTTGACTTACCAATAGAGGTATTTACATACAAGAAGCTAATTGGATTAACATTAATGTTGTCTGGTGTCGCTTTAATAACTTTATAGGAACTATAATGAAAAAGAAAAAAGTTTATACTTTTGAGTACGTGGATAATATTAACAATATCAATTGGGATGAATTATCTCATCTATATAAAATTGCTAATCTTGGAAACAAGTCTTCTCATGATTTAGAAATAGTTTATTTAAATAGTAAATATAAATATTTTATATATACAGATGAAAATTTAATAGGTGCTGGAAGAGCATTATCTGATGGAATCGATTGTTCATACATATGTGATGTTGCTATTCATCCAGATTACCAAGGTCTTAGTTTAGGTAAAAATATTGTTAAACAATTAGTATTAGCTTCAAAAGAACATAAAAAAATATTACTTTATTCTATGCCAGGAAAAGAGTTGTTTTATGAAAAATTAGGCTTTTCAAAAATGAAAAGTGCTATGGCTATTTTTAAAAATCAATCAGAAGCAGAACAAATTGGATTAATTGAAAAAAGGAACGATTATGAATATTAAAAATAAATATATGAAAATGTTAAAGTTTAGACATGCTACGAGAACTTTTAAAGAAAATATCGTAATTAGTAACGAAGATTTAACATATATTTTAGAGGCTGGATGCTTAAGTCCATCTTCATTTGGCATAGAGCCTTGGGAGTTTTTAGTTGCTATTTCAAAAGATGCAAAAAATAATATTCAGAAAGCATCATTTTCACAGTCTCAAGTAGGCTCAGCATCTGCAGTAATAGTTATTCTTGCAAGAAAAGATTTGTATATAGAAGATGGGTATGTTGAATCTTTACTTCGTCGTGATGGAGATGAGTTTTTTGAAGATATAGGAAAAAAATCTTATACAGATTATACATCATCTCTAAGTAAAGAAGGGATTTCGGCGTATGCAGACAAACAGTGTTATTTAGCTTCTATGAATTTAATGAATGCTGCTGCTATTTTGGGTATTGATTCTTGTCCAATTGGTGGATTTGAAGCTGATAAAATTATTGATTTATTTAATATAGATAGTAGTAAGTATGAGGTGTCTCTTGTAATAGCATTTGGTTATAGAGTTAGTGAGCCTAATATAAAAAATAGACGTGACTTTGATGATATTGTTAAGTTTGTAGATAGTATTTAGGATAGAATGCTAGAAAATTAATTATGAAAGAGAATAATTATGAAGAAATTTATTTCTAACATTCAAACTGCTATTATCGGTACTATTGATTCTAGTAATCATCCGTTTTCATCGTATGCCCCGTATATTTATGATGAGAACCATTTTTATATTTATATATCAGATATTGCAACACATGCAAAAAATATTCAAGCTAATCCTAATGCTTCTCTATTCTTTACAGAAGATGAGAGTAAAACTGAAAATATTTTTGCAAGAAAACGTATCTCTTTACAATGTATATCAAAAAAGATAGAGCGAGGAAGTAGTCGTTTTGAAGAGGTACTCTCTTTGTTTGAAAATAAGTTTGATACCTCTACTGTTGTTATGTTAAAGAAGATGACAGATTTTAATCTTTATGAGTTAGATGTACAATCAGGTGAGGCTACATTTGGTTTTGGTGAAGCTTACACTATCGGTGGTGAGCATATGGATACTTTAATTGCCCGTAGTGGTAGTGGTGGACATAAAAAATAGCTCTACTTTTTACTATTTGGAATAGTAATTGTGAATGTAGTTCCAATGTCGGGATTACTTTCACAATAGATATCACCTTTTAAATCTTTAGAGATAAGTTTTTTTATAATATGAAGACCTAATCCACTGCCACCTTCATCTTTTTTTGTTGTATAGAATTGATCAAAAATATTTGGTAGTATTGATTCTTCAATCCCTTTTCCATTATCGTTATATGTAATGATTGTTTTATCACCATCATAATAGGCCTCTATGTTAATTTTAACTATGTTTTGGCCATCAATACCATGTAGAATTGAATTATTAATTAGATTTGTAAATATTTGAGAGTATACCCCTGGGTTATCATAAATGTTAATTGATCTATCACTATTGTTTACAATTTCAATTTTTTTAGACTTAATACTACTACTCATACTTAAAATTACACTCTCTATATATGTATACAGATTAAATTCACGTTTATTGCATAAATGTTGATCTACAGAAATTTGTTTAAAAGAGCGTATTAAATCAACTGCTTTTGTTAGGTTAATTAACATTGAATTTGATAAGGTATTAGTTCTTTCTAAAAATTTTTCTAAATCTTCTCTTGTAAGTTCTTCATTATTTAATAATTTTTGTATATTAATCGTTTCCTCTGCAAGATAGCTTGAACCTGTTACTCCTAAACCAATAGGAGTATTAATTTCATGAGTAAAACCTGCAACTAAGGAGCCAATAGATACCATTTTTTCTGAATCAACCAAATGTTTTTGTGCAGCTAGTAGCTGTTCAATTGTCAGTTCTAATTCTTTGTATGTATTAATACGTTCCATTTCAGCAGATGCACGAGATGCAAATATTTCAAGAATTTTAATCATTCTATCGCTATTGTCAAATTCAACTTTACTCAATCCTGCTAAAATTCCTATAGGATTTTCATGTTTATCAAATATTGGTGTTCCAATGTAACTCTCAATATTCCAATCAATTAGTATTTTGTCTTTAGGGAAAGTTTTTTGAATACCACTAGTGTATAGACATGTTTCATTACCAATAACCTGCTCACATGGAGTACCGGTCAAGTTATAGTGTATATTCTCTTTTATCTTACCATCTGCATAAAACCTTAAGGTAGTTATACTTTTTTTATTTTCGTCTAAAATTCCTATGAACGCATAGTTCAATTGAAAAAGTTCAGAAAGTTTTTGTACAAGCATTGAAAAGAACTCTTCGCCAGTTTTTGCAGATACCCCAGCTGCTATATTGGTAATTATCTCATCAAGTTCATAATCATTAGAAATATTTTTCATGATAAAACACCTTTTTAGTTAAAATTATTTTATCACAAATTTCTTAATAAAAAATTATTGATTTGATTTATATATAAATTGCAAAATGGTATGTTTTTTGATATAATACTTTTCAAATTGACATATTAGGCTTTAAACTATGAAAACATTTGCAGATATATTAGAAACTCTCAAAGATGTTGTGAGTGAAGATTATAATGGTAAAAAGATTTTTGATAAAGATATTGCTACTTTATTGGGAATTACACAGATGAATTTTGCAACTATGAAAAATAGAAATAAAATTCCATACAATGAACTGTTAGAATTTTGTGCAAAACGAGGTATTGCTATTAACTGGTTAATGTTTGATCAAAGTCCTGAAAGTTTAATAGAGAGTACAAACCGCTACTTTATGGTTAGATATTTTAACAATGTTAATGCTTCTGCTGGTGGTGGTGGATATTCTGAAGATGAGAGCTTTGAAGAGTTGCCAATTGATGAGGGAATGTTAACTCACATTGGCGGTAAAAGTGAACTCAAACATATTGAAGCTATTAACGTGAGCGGTGATTCTATGGAGCCGACCTTTGGTTATGGTGATATTATTTTTATAAACAGAAATCGTACAAATTTATCTCGTGGTGGAATATTTACTATTTCAACTGAACATGGTCTTTTTGTAAAGCGTATAATTGAACGACTTGATGGTATGGTAGATATTATTTCAGATAATAAAGAGTATCCACCTCAAACTATAGATAGAAATGAACTTACTGTTATTGGTCAAGTTATAGGACGTTTTGGGAGAGTTGACTAATGCGTTTGTATATATCTATATTGTTTTTATTTTTAATCTCTGGATGTGTATCTAAAGTTAACACTGTTCCAGTTACTGTAAATACAGCAGAAGAGACAGAGATTGAAGATGTTAGAAAATATCCTCAATACATAGAACCATATCTAAAAAACTTTACTTCACAAGCATCAAACTTTACTAATTTCAATGAGCGTTATTACCTACCTTGGACATTGAGTGAACCTTCTGTTAGTAAAAATGGTGCCATGTGGGCTTGGAATATTTATACGAAGGGAGATAGTTATGGTTCAAACCTTCGTCTTAATGATGAGCAGTGGTTTAAAGATGTAAAGACAAATGCTAACTTTGAAAATTATGCAACACTTAACCGTCTTGCAGTTTCTATGTATTACTCAGACTTACGAGCTTTTCCAACTCACCGTCCTCTTTTTAGGAGTTTTAAAGAAGCAGGAGAAGGTTTTCCATTTGATTATCTGCAAAACTCCAGTGTAAATCCAATGGAACCACTTTTTATTACTCATTACTCTAAAGATAGGGCTTGGGTTCACGTAATTACCGCAACGGCGACTGGATGGTTACGTTATCGTGAAGTGGCATTTATTACAGATAAGCAAAAGAATATTTTTATGAATAGTGAGCATATTAGTATAGTTTCAGATAAACAACCATTATATGATAACAGTGGACAATTTTTATTTCGTGGACGAATTGGTATGATTTTACCTATAAAAAAAGATTCTGAACAAAATTTTGATGTTTATATTTTAAAAAGAGATACTAATGCTGAAGCTATAGTAGATTCAATTAATATACCTCTAGAAATTGCCTCTATGCAGGTAAATGAGATGCAGACAATTGTAACTTCTCAAGTTTTAAATGACCTGCTTAAAACATCTTATGGATGGGGCGGTATGTTTGAAGATAGAGATTGCTCTGCAACAATGCATGACTTTTTTACGCCATTTGGTATATGGCTTCCTAGAAATTCTGGTGCGCAGGCAAAAGAGGGTCGTGTTATTAACATTAGTGGATTAAAAGATTGTGAAAAAGAGAGACTTATTTTAGAAGAGGGCGTTCCGTTTAGAACGCTTCTTTATAGAAAGGGTCATATAGTTTTATACCTTGGTGAACATGATGGAAAAGCTATGGTTCTTCAAAATATGTGGGGTATTAAAACAGAGATTGAAGAGAGTGAGGGTAGAAAAATTGTTGGTAAAACAGTAATTACTACACTAAACCCTGGAAAAGAGGTTAAAGGTTTTGTAGATGAGAGCTCTTTAATTAGAAAGCTTAGTAGCATGAGTATTTTAGGCTACTAAGAGGTGGATTTTACGCTTGCATATCTAAAACAGTGCCTAGCATTTGATTTTGTGTTTTAATTGCATTTGCATTTGCATCAAAACCATTAGTAATTAAAACTTGGTTAGTTATCTCTTTTGTCAAGTCAGTTTGGCTGCGCACACTTCCACTGTTGTCAGCTTTTGAAAAACTAGCACGTGGTGAGCTATTTTGCTCTGTAATGTTCGTATTTGAGGGAACATAACCATTGCTATTAACATTTGCTATATTGTTTGCATTCTGGTTTGCATAAGCAGAGTGCGCTTGCATTGATGCTATATTTGTTGATATATTCATGAAAGCCTCCTAAAAGTACTCATATCTTACTATATATTTACTTTTTAAACTTTAAAAATAAAATTTACATTTCTTACTATTTAAATGCTTTATTGCTATAGTTGCAGATATAATATATATTTAATCAGAAAGTTGAAACAGTTGTATAAAATAGACAATCCAAAAAATAATTATAAAAATGTTGCTCATGCTTTTTTTCTCTCACTTGCAATAACAATAGCAGAACCATCAACAATTTTACCATTAATGATTTCGCACTTTAGCGATAATGTTGTGGTTGTTGGTATTTTTGTATCTCTTCTTCGTAGCGGACAGATAACAATACAGCTCTATGCAGCGTTTCATGCACAAGCATATAAAAGAGTTATTCCATATTTAAATAGGGTCTTTTTCTTTAGATGGCTCAGTTGGCTCTTAATTGGTCTTAGTATCTATTTTATCGGGGATAGTAACAAGTTTTTAACTCTTCTTTTTATAGGTTTTGGGCTCTTCTTTTTCTCTTTTTCAGCAGGTTTTGGAACAATCTACTTTAAAGAGCTTCAGGCAAAACTCTTCTCAACAAGATACCGTGGTAAAACAATGGCAAACCGCAATATTGCTGGTGCAATTGCCTCAATTGCTAGCGGTGGTGTGGCTGGTTATGTACTTTCTAATTTTGAAACACCTATGAGTTATGCCTACTTATTTATCTTAAGTAGTTTTATTATGGCCATAGGATTTTTAACATTTGCAACAATTGATGAACCAGAAAAAGAGAAAACTCTCAAAAAAGAGAAAAACTTCAAGCTGTTTATAAAAAATTCTATTGTAATGTTAAAAGAGGACAAAAGGTTGCAGAAACAAATTGTGGTCATACTTTTAAGTTATAGCTACTACCTTTCTATGCCATTTGTAATTTTACACGCTAATAGCTCAATTGAACTAACTGGTTGGCTACTTGGTGGGTTTATTATGGTTCAAATGGTTGGAAGCATTATAGGAAGTTCTCTTCTTTGGAGAAAAATATATAACTACGAAAAAATGCTCTCCTTAAGTTTAATGTTTATGATGCTAGCATTTATAGTAGCCATTTTTGCAAATAGCCCATACGCATACGCCATCATATTTTTTCTATTTGGAGTAGGGCTTGATGGTATAAGCATAAGCTCAATGAACCTAGTAATTGAAATTGCAGCAGAAGAGAAACGTCCAATCTATACAGCACTTCAAACAAATATAACTTCTATTGGATTATTTTTTCCAATTTTAGGTGGAGTTATACTTAACTATTTAGATAGTTATACATTGATTTATTCACTAAGTGTTGTTTTACTATTTTCTGGGCTTGTACTTAGTTTGAAATTAAAAGAGATCAGATAGTTATACATGAACAAAAAATGTTCATGCACAACTTTTTAATTAATTCTACTAATTGTAACTGTTGCTACTGGATTTTCAAACTTATGTATAGAAGTTAATCCAGATGTATTCAATCCATCATCTGCAGTTATAACACCTGAATGAGCACGAATTAAACTATTTGTATCATCTCTACTACTGTTATATCCTTCTCCGCCAAGCCCTGGTATGCTTTGAGCTGTTTCACTATTGTTTTCTGTACCAGCGTCATATGCAATAAGATTAATCTCTACACTTTTTCCTACCCCTATAGCACTTATATCGTAAGAATTTAAGCCAGCAAATGCGTCATTTGTATTTACAAGCATAGTAGCTAGTGAAATATACTTAGAATTTGATGTTATATTAATATCTTGAACACTGCTAGGTGTTAAGAGTGCTGAGCTAGATTTTGTCTGCTCTATATTTGTATTAACAGTATTTATCACTAAACTATTATCTCCACTCTCAGCTAATTTTTCAAGCTCAACACTTGCATTACTTCCAACTGTAAAGAGATTGTAGCTACTATTATGTACAACTACTGCTAAAGGTGACATTGGTTGAGCAGCAGTTATATTTTTGATTTTCAATGAGTATTGTGCTTGATTACTACTAGAGCTTCCACCGCAACCAGTTAAGGAAAAGCTCACAGCTAGAAATGCACTACCAAAAAGTAAATTTTTAAGCATTTTACTTAACCGTTACTGTAATTGTAGCAATTGGGTTTAACCATCTATGGCTACTTACATCAAAATCACTCTTACCACCAGCTACGTCACTGTCGCCAATATTTCCACGGTGAATATGTACAAAACCTTCAATTAAGGTAGATACACCTGTTGCACCAGTTCCTGCTTTTGCACTAGGATCAGCTGGAATATCGGTAATTTTTTCGCTGTTTGCTTCGGTACCTGCATCATATGCATTAATATCAATAGTGTATGTACCAGCAGTAGTTGGAATTTTCCAATTATTTAGTGCAACGAAACCATCATTTGTTGGCAACAACATAGCAGTAATTGTAAGGTTAGTATTTGCAAGAGCTGTTGAGATTGAAGTTGTTGTTGATGTACTAGGTGCTAGTAGACCACCTGCGGGATTTTCTACACTATTTGAATTTACAGTAGCTAAATCTGCTGATAGACCAGTAATATCTCCACCCTCAGCCATCGCTTTAAGGTTAGTAGAAGCCACGCTTCCTAGTGAAAAAATTGAAGTTGTTGATGGATGTGCTGAAACTAGTAGGGGAGTAAAATATATACCATTTGTATTGTTATGTATTTTTACATCTATCTCTTGAGCTAGTAGTGATTGGCTCATAAGAGCAACTGAAGCTATTGTTGAAGCTATGATTTTTTTCATTGTTAATCCTTAGTGTATATCTAAGAACAATTGTAGATAAAATTCATATACCTAATTTATATATTATATAAACGTTTCATAAACAGATAAAATTAAAAGCATATTGAAAAGTGGTGTAGTCCATTTTTATACTCATAAACAAATTTGTACCCATGTATCTGTACAATTTCATTTGTAATATGTAGACCAAGCCCCATCCCCTCAATGCTATTATATGTGCTATCTCTAGCAAAAGCTTTAAGATATGAGTTAAAATCACCACTTAGCTCTTTTCCCTCGTTTATTACACGCAAACACCTGTTTTCATATTTAATAATAATTGGAATAGTTTGCGTATATTTCATAGCATTGTCTATAAGATTCTTTATGGCAAAAGAGAAAAGATTAAAATCAACATATATTTTTTCATCTTTAATGAAACTATTTATAGATTTTTCATCTATATCTAGCATATCTATAGCTTGCTCTATAAGGTCAATGAGAGCATAATTTTTTTGATCTAGCTCTAAACTTTTTGCTGTTAATGACTCAACTAGTGCTAAATTATTTAAATGTGATTGCATCTGCTCAAACAGATCATTTAACTGATCTTTATCTTTTGTGCTAATGTCAAGAAGAACTGCCATTATCTTACCCTTTGTAATGGGTGTCTTTAGTTCATGCATAACATTTCTCATAAATAGTGAGCGACTCTTCTCTAACGCTTCAATCTTCTTTACAGCGTCATGAAAAGAGTTCGCAACTTGTGCTACCTCATCGGTACCATCAACTCTTGTGTCAATATCTTTTTTACCTAATGAAAAATCTTTTATATTTTTGTGTAATTTTTCAAGTGGTTTTATCCCTTGAGTCATGTACCTGTAAAACATTATAAAAAGCAACAGTAGAAGTACTGCAACTAAAGAGATATATAACTTAAATGGTGTCATCGGCTCGTCTGAACGGTAGTAGTACATATCATGCATTTCATATGCATAATAGTAGTGACCATCATAGATAAAAATGTTTATTTTTCCAGATTGTAGAGTTCTTCTTAAGAGTTCATCTTCTATTAGCGGCTCACCAAATTTTTTTACATTTTCTATGGTCTCACCAGTTACAGGTGTTAAAGTATGTTTTTTTAAATATTTTTGAAAATCCTTTTTTGATGGATGTTCCATAAAAAGTTTATCGTAAAGCATTACAGCGCGATGCACTTCATTGTTCTTATCTCTATAAATAGTTGCATAAATTGTTAAGACTGTTGTACTTATGAGTAGCACAGCAGATATTAAACTAAATATTTTAGTTGATACAATAATAGAGTTATTTCTAATGCTCAACAAAACGATACCCCATACCTCTTACAGTCTCTATATATTGATCTAGTGGATTAGAACCAATTTTCTTGCGTAAACGACCAATTAAAATATTAATACTCTCAATTCCACTTTCAAACCTATGTGATTGCATTGAGTTTGCTATATCTGCACGTGATATTGTTCTATTTGGATTTTTTATCATTAATTTTAGTATTTCAAACTCAGCTAGTGTAAGATCTAAAACTTTTTCATTTTTAAATATCTGTGTAGATACTTCGTCTATTCTAAATATGCCATTGTTCTCAGCTAAAGTACTAGATGATCTTTTCATTACAGTTTTTATTCTTGCTAATAGCTCTCTTGGATCATATGGTTTTGGTAGATAATCGTCTGCGCCATTATTTAATCCATCTAGCTTGTCATTTAGGTCGCTTCTTGCTGATGAGATAATTATATGTACATCTGAAACTTCTCGTATTTTCTTACATAACTCTAGCCCATCCATTTCAGGAAGAGATAGGTCTAAAATTATCATATCAAATGTATTAACTGCTAGGGAGGCAAGTACTAAAGATGGTCTAGGAAGATGTGTTACGTGATTCCCATTGTTTGTTAAAAATTTAGATAAAAGCTCAGCCATCTGTTGATCATCTTCTATTAGTAAGAGTCTCAATGGATGCATTCTTTACCTCTTGTAGTTATATTTAAACGTTTCATATTTTTATTGTAGTTATAAAACCTAAACAATTTATATACAGAGTATGGTAAGTTTATAATATAAGCATTCTAAGCTAAAAAATTAGCTCAGAAGAAAGTTTTAGTGCAGGTCCTCGTTTAGTTTAATTTCACGTTGACTTCTATAGGCCGTGATTGCACCTGTTTGACTATTTTGTCTAAAGTGAACACCATTTAATGAAGAGAATTTAAGTCCTTTTACGACGATGTCATACTCTTTAGTAGAAGTTGCATCTGCGCTTAAATCTAATCCTTCATTAACTTCTTGAATTTTTTCAATCTCTGTTGCTGGAACTGATATTTTAGTTCCCTCTAAAATTGAAAGTCCCGCGTCAATAATACAACCATCACCCAAAGGAATCCCACAAACACTGTTTGCTCCAAGAAGTGAATTTTTACCAATTGAGATAGGGTTACCATTGGTTCCACTTAGAACTCCAAGAATTGAAGCACCACCACCAACATCACTACCATCACCAACAATAGCAGAGCTAGAAATTCTACCCTCAACCATACTAACACCAGTAGTTCCAGCGTTAAAGTTAATGTAACTAGCCCCTGGCATTACAGTAGTTCCTGCGTGAAGTTGCGCACCAAAACGTACTTTTGAAGTGTCAAGGATTCTTGTGTTGTCTGCTAGGATTACATGCTGAAGAAGTCTTGGGAATTTATCTACAAAATCGATGTGAGGATATTCACCATACATTTTTAACTCTATATCATTTGCACGTAACCAATCTAGCTCAATAGGTTTACCATTTGACCATGCACAGTTACTAAGTGCGCCAAATGCACCATTTAAATTAACACTTCTAAGAGCTACTTTTGATTGTGAAAGAGCGTAAAGTTTAAGGTAGACGGCTTCCACTGATGCAAGTGCTTCATCTTCAAAGATGAAAACTACTTTGAAGCTATTTTCATCAAATGATTCAGACTCAATCTGTGCCATCATTGTTTTAATAACTTGTACGTTCTTGTGCGCATCACCAGTCGCTTCATTAATGTAAGGAGCAAATGCGTTGTATGATGCGCGTACAAATGCTTCATTAGCACAACATACAAGTTCGCTCTTAGATGCGTCATACTCTTCACCAGCTTCACTTAGTGCATTTACAAATACAGCTGCACTTCCAAAGTTTTCATTCCAATTAATAATAGGGTAAGTAGCTTGTAAAATTTTGTCGCTATTTAACTGTCCACGATCAACGCGACATATTCCAAAAGCTATAGGGTTTTTATAACCATTTTGTGCTTGTGTATTTTCAACTAGTTTTTTGAATTCTTCTACTGTTTTTACTTCACTCATTTAATACCCTTGAAAAAATTTGCGCTAGTTTAACATATTTTTGTACAATGCCAAATGCAAAAATGGATTGAGACACTTGAACAGAACAATATTTTATTGATTAAAAAATTGATAAAAGAGGGCAATAATGTTAATGATTGCAACGAACAAGGCGAAAATGTGCTTGCTCTTGCTATACAAAAGCGTTGCGATAAGACAATAATCGATTTGTTGATAGAGCAGGGCGCTGACATCTTCTCTAAAGATGAGTCAGGTATATCTATATTTGATCAAGCAATTATCTTCTCTAATGTAGAGCTTACACAAAAGATGATAGAACAAGGCACAGATGTAAACACTACAAGTAGAGAGAGTAAAATGACACCATTAATGGAAGCTGCTTGTTATGGTCGTTGTGAGGTCGCACAGATTTTATTAGATAATGGTGCAGATATGAATGCAAAAGACATACAAGGCTATAGCGCGGCAGACTTTGCACGCAGAATGCGTAAAAAGAAGATGACAGAACTATTTGATAGCCTAAATAACTAATCTAGCATTTTTAGTTGATTTGGATTGTCAAGAGGTTTTCTCTTCTCTTTTGATACCCACTCTTCTAGTAACTTCTCTATAACTTTAGATAGACTCATCTTGTAACGCCTACGAGCATACTTCATCCCATCTTCCCATATCATTTTATCAATTACAATACTACGCGTAAACTCATCTTTTGGTTTCATCATATCACACCCCTTTAAAAGTGCGCAATTATATAGTAATCTATATACTTTTTCCTAAAATTACATATTGTAATGTTTTTAAAAGAGCCAAATTTATTGCAAAATGAAATAATTAAGAAAAGTAGAAACATTGCAATTTGTAATATGTGCAGTAATATAGGTATTAGTAGGGTGTTTGTATTTTTACACCAAATTTTTTAGTATGTCATTATGATATTTTTTAAATTTTAAGTACTAAATGTAGAGTTTTGTTGATTTTGGAGACTTGTTTGAAATTGGTACATTTTTAAGTTCATCAAACAATGAATTCTGCTTAGTTATTATGTTTTCTTTTATGCAAGACGGTGCTTCATGATTTAATATTAATGCTTCTAGCATAGAGTTTCTATTACTTTCACTTCCGCCAAGATGATAAAAATGTTCTTTAGTTAATAGGTTAAATTTTTTCCAAATAGTTTTTAAGTACTCATTATCTCTATATTTATTACTGTGCCAAGTAGATAAAATAAACTTCCCATCAAAATTAGATAATAGGCTATTTAAACTATTTTCATCATCTTCATTCCAGCCATTATAATAGTCAACGTATCTATCTATATAAGGAGGGTCGCAATATATAATATCTTTTTTATTTGCTACTGAAATTGTTTGTTTGAAATCTTGATTTATGAAAGAGTAATCACCACTTGTAACTATTTTTTGTATATTATCTACTTGATTTACTATTTTAGTAACGTAAGATTTAGCAAATCTATTTGGTTTTTTGCAAAAAGGTACATTGTGTCCACCTTTTTTATTGAATCTAATCATTCCATTAAAGCCAGCTCTATTAATGAATAAAAAATCTAAAGGGTTATGCTTTTCATTAAATCTTTTTCTTACTTCATAGTAGTAATCTTCAATGGTTAATAATTTATCTCCTTCTTCTTCAAGGTAATGTCTTACAATATTTGGATTGATAATATCATTCTTAATCTCGTTGTAAAAATTTATTAAATGAGGATTAGTATCACACAAAATAGCAATATTTGGTCTAACATTAAAAGCAACTACGCCTGTACCCATGAATGGTTCTATCCATGCTCCATTCATTTTTTCTGGTACAACATCTTTTATCCAAGGTACTAACTTTGTTTTAATACCTTGTGACTTTATTGGAGGAACAAAAATTTTCATTTTTTAATCTTATTATTTTTTTCTACGATTAATGAAGTGTCGCCTTTTCTATATTTTACAAAATCTATTAAAGATGTTATTTTTTTAGTTGTTCCTTTTTCATTGGTAACTATAATTTTGTTAAAGTTCATCCAATAATCATCAAAATATTTTTCACCTAATTTTGAAAACATCCCATTACCATTACAAATATCTTCAATATTATTTATGCTTCCAATATTCGCAGTATTACCACTACCTCCTTTATCGCTAGCAATTTTATATTTTTCTACAGCAAAAAACTTAAAGTTGTTTATAACTGACTTAATAGAAGACATTTCTTTAAGTGTGTAAGATTTAGTTTCATCTATGGTTGCATTTTCATTTCTATCATAAATAATACCTAAACAGAAATGACCTAAATATTCTCCATATGGAAATTGTATATTTTTTGTACTAGTTCTATCTTCAAAGTACTTACCGTGAGACCCTAATGTAAACCCATTGCATAAAAAAGGTTTATATTGTATAAATATTTTTATATGTATCAATAAATCCTTTTATTGACCATTGTTCATCTTCTGTACTTATGAAGTCTGATAATGTTTCAACAAATGACTTTAATTTCTTTTCAAAGCTTTTTTTATAATCCATGTATACTAGATTCCTTTAAATATTCTATTTTATAACTTTGTCTTTAAATACTTTTTTAAATTTGTCAACTTTTGGTTTTATGACAACTTGGCAGTAGCCTTGGTTTGGGTTGTTTTTGAAGTAGTTTTGATGGTACTCTTCAGCTTCATAGAACACATCTAGAGGCTCAACTTGTGTGACAATTGGTGAGCTGAACTCTTTTTTAGCTTTTTCAAAAGAGCTTAAAACCTCTTTGTGTTGCGCTTCATCTGCGTAGTAGATTACTGAGCGGTACTGTGTTCCTATGTCGTTTCCTTGACGGTTTAGTGTAGTAGGGTCATGAACTTCCCAAAATACATCTAGTAGCTCTGTAACACTTGTAACTTTTTCATCGTATTTAATCTGTATAACTTCAGCGTGACCAGTGCTCCCACTACAAACAGCGTTATATGTAGGGTTATCTACATCTCCACCAGCGTAACCACTTACAACACTAGCAACACCAATCATATGTGAAAATACAGCTTCAAGGCACCAAAAGCACCCGCCACCTAATGTTAATAAACTCATACTGTCTCCTTTAAAGATCTTTTAAATAGGGTAGAATCTCATCTACTACATCGTCTAACTCTTTATTTTCAACTGAAACTGTAATGTCTGCAACACTTTCATATTGCTCTACTCTTGTTTCATATAACTTTTTAGCACTATCTATATCTTGAAAAAGAGGGCGCTTTTTTAACTTTTTATCTGCTTTTGGATGCTTTACAATACGATCATAAATGCCATCAAAACTAGATTCAAGGTAAAGCACATTACCAATCTCTTTTAAATTAGGAACCTTAAAGAATCCACCGCCTGTTGAGATTAAAGTGCCACTCACATTGTTTTCAAGCCAACTAGCTGTTTTATATTCAAGTGAGCGAAAATGATCTTCACCAAAATCTTTAAATATCTTTTTTATGCTGATATTGTACATGCTTTCTATTAAATCATCTGTATCTAAAACATATAAGTCGCTTCGCATAGCAAGTGCACGCGCTACAGTGCCTTTTCCAACACCCATAAAACCAATTAAAATTAAATTCTTTTTTGACAAATTAAAACCCTTGCGTTAATAACTGGGATTTTAACTAAACACTAATTATATTTTGCTATTTAAATTGATATACTGCTGTAATACTAATTTAAGAGAAATCCATGGACGTAAATTATAACGATGAAAAGTTAGAGAGATTCATACCTATAACTTTTAATGAACTAAAAGAGAATATGCTCTCTTTGAGTATTACAGATAAGAATGAAATTGAAAGTTTTGCCTCTTTACTGCAGTCTTATTACCATCAACTTTTTCACTCTGAGCTTCTTAGCATTAAAGATAGTTATTACCCTTTTAACCCAGATAGAGATACTGTAACGAATAACGAGTACTCTACTAATGAGCTAGAAGATACACAAAAAGAGTTTCTAGAAAATATTTCACCACTTTTAAATAGCGCAAACTATGAAGAGTTAACAGAGAAAGATTTAAATGAAGCGATGAGTGAGACATCTCCATATGGTGTTGAAGTTAGTGTTGATTTTAATGACTTTGAAATTATAAAACTGTTTTTTAGAGGAAGTGCTGTAAAAAAAGAGATGGTGCGTACACCTAAGAGTCTCTATTTAAAGAAAGAAGAACAAACTACTCACATTTATAGAAGACTTTTCATACTTTTTAAACAAAAAAAGACTCCTGAACATAGTGAAGACCTGATTTACTTAAAACTTTTTAAAGACATTCCTAGAAATGATTTAGAGATGTTATTTCCAAATACAAAAGTTAAAATATCTTTTATAGATAAAGTAAAACTTATTGTAACTGGTGGAGGAGGGACAATTGGTGGAGCAGTTACACTTTTTGGAAAACTAGCTGTAACGCTTGAACCAATTGCACTACTTACTGCCATTGGGGCATTTGCAGGAATACTTTGGAGGCAGATTAAATCTATTTTTAACCATAGAGTTAAATATATGGCTCAATTAGCGCAGAGTCTTTACTACTATAATTTAGATAATAATGCTGGCGTAATATCTTATATAATTGATATGGCAGAGTCAGAAGAGGGCAAAGAGGCATTTTTGGCATATCTATTTTTATTAAAAAGTGAGATGCCTTTAAAAAAAGAGGAACTAGACCTACAGATAGAGGATTTTATTAAAGAGAAATTTTCTATTCCAACAGATTTTGAGATAGATGATGCTATAGATAAACTAGTTAAACTTAATTTAATTACAAACAGTGAAGGTAGATTAAAAGCTGTTAATATGGGGAGTGCAATTGCCAACTTAAAAGATGTTATGTCGTATTAATTGTAATATTATTGAATTATTTTTTGATACAATATTACATTAGAACTATAAAGAGAGTTATTGCAAAAACAGTTTATTAAGTGGATACTTTTTATAACACTTTTAATTGGTATACCATTGATTATGCTTTTTCTTGGGAAAGATAATGTTCAAGGTAGTAAAATTGAAGTTAATAAAAATGTAGAAATTCCATGGTTAGAGAAAAGCGAAAAAAAAGTTACTTTGGTTTTTTTTGGTTATGTTGGGTGCGCAGATGTATGTGCACCATTGCTTTATGAGTTAAAGAATATGTATAGAAGTAGGGCATGGCAAAAGTTTAATGCTGAAGTTGAAGTAGTGTTTATTAATCTAATTCCACAAATGCAACCAAGCATTGTAAATCCATTTGCTAAATCGTTTGACGTGGACTTTAAGGGTGTTTATCTTAATAGAAAAAATCTTACAAAAATTGAACGTGAATTTAGACTTTTTTTCTCAGCATCTATTTTTGATAAAGAGGTTGTAAACCATACAGACCATATATATTTAATTAATAACAGTAGGAGGATAAGTAGAACGCTTTATGCAATCTATCCAACACATCCTCTTAATAAAGAGCAACTAACAGAAGATATTAAAACTATTACGACGGAGTACAGTCATTAAATTAAAATCAATATTTAGCATTGTGAATGCGCCTACAATCCCAAAATTTTCTAAAAAACCATTTTTAAAAAATGCTCTAAAAGCTGACAAGGTTATGATTTGGTTACTATTCATTCAGTGGATTATCGCAACATTCATTACATCAATTACTTTTTCTACATATCTTCTTGGATTTATAGGTGGTGGTTTAGTTTTTGGCATAGTGGCTATTGGGTATAAATATTTTAAAGGAACCAGAACCTTTAGAAGTTTAGTGGCAACCGCACTAATGGTTTTTTCTGCCATCTACATTCAGCAACACTTTGGACGTATTGAGTTTCATTTTCATGTTTTTGTAGCTATGGCATTTTTGACACTTTATGAAGATATTTTTCCAATTTTTATTGCTAGTATTGTTGTTATTTTTCATCATCTTACATTTAACTATCTTCAGGAGTATGAAGTCCAACTACTAAATACTGCAATTACAATCTATAACTATGGGTGTGGTTTAGATATTGTATTTTTACACGCTATTTTTGTTATTGCAGAGGCGATAATACTTGCCTATATTGTCAAGATAAATATAGAGCATAGTATTGAATTAATTGAATCAAAACATGATATTAAAAAGTTAAATAAAAGACTTACTCATTCAGTAATGCACGACTTTTTAACAGGACTTCCAAACAGACAAAATCTATATAGTAAAATGGAACTACTAATAGCAGAATCTAAACGCCACAAAAATGAATTTGCTTTACTATTTATAGATCTTGATAATTTTAAAAATATTAACGATTCTCTAGGTCATCACATTGGTGATGAGCTTTTAAAAAGAGTTACACAGAGAGTACAAATAAGTCTAAGAGAGAGTGACATTTTAGCGCGTCTTGGTGGGGATGAGTTTATCATACTTTTAAATGATGTCAAGAGCGAAGATGAGGTTTTAAAAGTTATTTCCAAAGAGTTAGAGCTATTTCGCAAGGAGTGGCATATTGAGTCACATAAGCTTTTAATATCTTGTAGTATTGGTGTGGCAATGTTTCCAAGTGATGGTGAGACTATTGAAGACTTAATGAAAAATGCTGATATTGCAATGTATAGGGCGAAGGAACTAGGGCGAGATAACTTTAGCTTCTTTACTAAAGCATTAGATAGAAAGGTACATGAAGCACTAGAGATAGGAAATGATTTAAATTATGCTCTACAAAGAGATGAATTTAGACTTTTCTATCAGCCAAAAGTTCATGTAGCATCTGGAAAAATAATTGGAGCAGAGGCTCTAATACGCTGGGAAAATCCAAAAAGAGGGCTTGTATTTCCAGATATGTTTATCCATCTTGCAGAGAGTACAGGTTTTATTCTTAAGCTTGGAAAGTGGGTTATGGATGAATCCATTGATGCGCTAAAAAGATGGGAAAGTGAAAATCTAGATTTAAATATCTCATTTAATGTATCTACAAGACAATTTCAACATAGTAAAATTGTAGAAGAGCTGAGTGAAAAACTAGAGAGTAGTGCGGTTAACTCTTCTAAAATATACATTGAGATTACTGAAAGCATTATGATGGAATCATTAAAACATACAATGGATAAATTGGTTAAACTAAAAGAGCTTGGTGTCAAAATTAGTATGGATGATTTTGGAACAGGATACTCATCACTTTCATATCTGCAAAAGTTCCCTATTGATTCATTAAAGATAGATAAGACATTTGTAGATGAGATAGAGAATGATGGAACAGATACAATTTTGTTCAATACAATCTTATCTATGGGTAAAAACTTGGGACTAAACATTGTTGCTGAGGGAATCGAAGAAGAGTATCAATTAGAATACTTAAAAGAGAAGGGCTGTCCATACTACCAAGGGTACTACTTTTCTAAAGCTGTACCAGAATCTGAGTTCTTAGAGTTAGTAAGAAAACAGATAAATTGATAGAACATACCTGCTCTTCTTAATTAAGTTAACATAAATTAGGCTAAAACATTAATAGCTGAGCCTAAGCCTGTTAATCTTGATGATTCTTGTGTTTGTTGTTCAGTTTTCTCATTTTCTTGCGCTCTTTGGACGTGTACTTTTGCAGTACCTTCTTCAAGAGTTTTAGCCTCTTTAACTGATTGAGGTTGAGCGAAAGCTGGATGTGCTGGACCTTCTCCTATTTGCATGATTGCCTCCTGTTTGTAATATCTATAGTAATATCGACCGTTCTCTGATTTTAAGCAGTTTTTAAATTATTCAAGAGAATTTACATTATGTTAACCAAGCAATATATGCACTTCTTCCCTAAATAGTAATTCTACTGAGCTATATATCCACTATGATGAATGATAGAATAATTAAAATAAGAATCTGTGCTATAGTAAAAAATTGTACCAATGGAAACTAGAGCTAAAAAGAAAATCAATATCATTAATAAAATAGAAAAGTTACCGCCATAATTATGCATCGCGATAATACGATCTTCTTCATCTTCTATACTGTTTTCAAGTTCAACTTTTTTATCATGATATTTTTTTAGAATCAAAAAATTACTAAAGCTACCCATCATTAACATAAGTATGATTGTCAGTGCAAAACTGTCAAACATGTAGAATAAAAAAAATCCAATTATTGCATATATATATGATTTACGATAAAGCAATAGTAACCAGGTGAAAAAAAATCCAGACCATGACCAAGAAAATTTATACTTAAATTCCCCATCTTGTATTAATTTTTTATAATTATTCAAATAGTATAATAACTTATCATCTTTTTGAATAAAAGCATTTAACATATTTGCCTCATAATCATCTACTGAATGAAACATTGTTTAGTCCTTTCTTTATAGAGATAACTTGAAGTTTTTATAAATCTATCATTAATTAGCCTGAACAATTGAAGGAGTAAATGCTTTTGTTGATATTCTTACTTTTTTATTTATAGTAAGGTTTTTAACTTCTTCTTTACTTACAACAACTTCAACTAACTGTTGTCCTATAGTAACAATTGCTACATAGATGACATCTACTTTTACAATATCTAAAAGTTCTCCCTCAAAAGAGAATTTTTGACTTCCACTTGTCTCTAAAAGAACAGATTTAGGTGTACCATCATCTATTATCTCTCCATGATTCATTACTAAAACTCTATTGGCTAGTCTATAAATTTCACTTGGATCATGACTAACCATAATTATAGTTGTACCAAACTCTTTATGTAGAGTTAAAATTTCACTTTGCAGTCTGTTTCGCATATTTAAGTCAAGTGCAGATAGAGGCTCATCCATCAGAAGAAGTTTCGGTCTATTCATTAACGCACGGCATAAACTGACTCTTTGTTTTTGTCCTCCACTTAAAGTGTTGGGCAATCTATTTTTTAGCTCTTCTAACTCTGTTAACTCCAAAAGATGTTTAGCAAGGTTTTTATCTCTATTTACATATAACAAGTTCTCTTCTACGCTCATATTGGTAAATAGAGCATAATCTTGAAATACAAATCCAATCTCTCTTTTTTGCACAGAAATAGCTTGTTTGCTATCTTGCCAAGTTTTACCCCCTACTTTTATTTCTGCATCTGCTTCTTCTAGTCCAGATAATACTCTAAGCAAAGTTGTCTTACCACTACCGCTTTCTCCTGTTAGCGCTACAAATTCACCCTCTTCTATCGATAAATCAACAGTTAGATTCATATCACCATTAGCACCATGAAGTTTTTTTTCTACTTTTATGTCAATCATTTAGATTCCACTAAACTTTTTATTCTGTTTATGGTTAAAAAGATAAACGCTAAGTAAAACTACAAAACTCATAAAAACCATAATAGCGCTATATAGATGTGCAGATTCATAATCCATGATTTCAACGTACTCATAAATGGCAACCGAAGCAACTTTTGTCTCACCTGGAATTGAACCACCTACCATTAAAACAACTCCAAACTCCCCTACTGTGTGAGCAAAAGTCACAATTAAAGCTGTCATAAGTGCAGGTTTCATGTTAGGTAAAGCAATACGAAATAGTGTTTGCAGTTTGCTTTTGCCACTAATATATGAAGCCTCTAACATATTTTTATTTACACCCTCAAAGCCACTTTGAAGAGGTTGAACCATAAAAGGCAGAGAATAAAAACAGCTAGCAATTACTAAAGATGTAAAGTTAAAAACTAGTTTAACTCCAAAATACTCATAGAAAAAAGAGCCAATTGGTGAGTTATATGAGAGCACCCAAAGAATATAAAAACCTATAACTGATGGTGGCAATACAATAGGGAGTGCCGTAATTGCTTCTAAAAAGGGTTTTAGTTTTGATTGAGTTTGAGACAGATACCATGCAAGTGGTAAACTTAATACAAATAAAATCAGTGTAGTAAGTCCTGCTAATTTAAAAGATAGAATAAATGGCTCTAACTCAAGCATCTTTCTCTTTCATAATATAGAGGTCACTAGCCTTAATCAAGACTACAACTTCATCTGCAATTTTTAAATCCATAATCTTAGATGACGCTACTGTAATAATTGATTCTAGTAGCTCATCTTCAACTCTTAAACTAATAGAACTTAAAAGCTCTCCATTGTCAATTGTTTCAATCACTGCGTTTAATTTATTTGAATAACTAAGCATTCCACTAAGGTTTTTTCCAATTGCTACAGCTGTAGGTTTTGCATATAAAATTACATCTTTACCGATTTTAATGGAACTATTTAAATCTAAACTCATCATTTTTAAAGATAAAGCACCTGATATAAATGAGACTATATTGAGGTTGTCTACACTATTAATATCTGTAATAGTAGCCTTTATTGTATTCAATTTACTATATAACCATAACTTCTAAAAATATATTTTGCCTTATCCGAAAAAATAAATTTATAAAATTCTTTAACTTCAGGTCTATCTTTACCATCTTTTAAAATCACTATACCTTGATTTATTGGTGTGTATAGGTCTGGACTAACATCTTGCCAATGAGTATCTTTTTTATACTTTCTCATTTTATCGCTATAGAGTGAAGATTTTGCGATAAAACCAATATCTGCAGCTGTCATTACATAAGATACTGTTTGAGAGATAGATTCAGAGTATACTAATTTACTTTTAATACTTTCATATAGACCAGCATTTTTTATAGCTTCAAGCGAAGCCTTTCCATAAGGTGCTGTCTTTGGATTTGCAATTGCAATAACACCTATGCTAGCATCTTTAATTAAATTTATACCTTTAGAAAAACTTTTAGCATTTTTACTAAAATATGCTAATGAACCCTTTGCGTAAATAGCTGGTTTATTAATTGCAATTTTTTCTTCAAAAAGAGCTTCAGGGTATTTCATATTAGCTGCCATGAATACGTCATATGGCGCACCATTTTTGATTTGTGCAGTCAACTTTCCGCTACTTCCAAGAATAACTTTAATTTGCGTATTTGGATGAGTTTTATTAAACTCTTTTTTTAAATCAACAATCGCATAACTTACATTTGCAGCAACTGCAACAGTGATTTCTGCACCAAACAAAGAGGTTGAGGCCATTATAAGGAGTAAAATAAATTTTTTCATACAAAATTATACACAATTACTAAGTATCTTTAGAGTTTAAAGTGCTAATAATGCATATTTTAATCTATATTAGAATATAAACATGTAAATATAAGTTATTCTATAATTACTATATGGGTTCTATTATTATATACTTTTATTTATATTTACTAAACGGATAAAAATTGAAAAACTATCTTTTACTTACTATTTCATTATTCTATTCTGCCCTATTTGCATCAGATAGTAATATTCAAAATATGTTAGAAAATTTAAGACAAAAGAGTGAGTTACACCATAAGACTGTTCAAAAAGATGCTGGACTTGTAACAATCTACTCTCGCGAAGATTTAGAAAGAATGCAGGCCTACACATTAAAAGATGTTTTAAAATCTGTACCATTTTTAAATTATCAAGAGGGATTAGTTGGTACTACTGGTGTTGCTAATGTAACCCTTCCAGTTAGATATATGCCTAATACAAGGTTATATATAGATAATCATGAAGTTAGTTCAACATATTTTGGTAGTGCATTTTATATTTATGGAAATATGAATTTAGGTTATGTAGATCATATTGAAGTTTATCAAGGAGGTAATGGTGTTGAATTTGGAAGTGAACCGTCTTTAACTACTATACGTGTATATACAAAAACTGCACACAGAGAAAATGGATCAGAGGCACAAGTGCTTGTAGATCATAGAGGTTCAAAGTCTGGTTATATATATCATGGTAGGAAGCATAATGATTTAGAATACAGTCTTTATATAAGTGGTAATAATCCTAATAGGAAAACAATTAATTACAATAATAATGAACTCTCAAAAGATGCTATCAAATCTCATATATTAGTAAACGTAAAAAATGAAAAATTTAATATTCTTTTGAGTAGATATGACTCATTAAATGATGCATTTGCTGGATATGGAAGTCAAAAGAATCCTACAGGTACAAATGAAATAGATAAATATCATCAATTTGTACATGCTAACTATAATATTTTGAATGATTTAAATGCATACGTTAGTATTGACGACTCAGCTACAAAAATGAGTTTTCATGAAGAAGCTGGTTATAATGGTGGTACTAGTGATTATTTAATTATTAAATGGAAAGAAAATATCTATAAGGCTGGGCTTAAAGGTACTAAAAGCGTATCTTCAAATGATTTAAAATATGGATTTGAATATGCTAAAAAAAGTTTAACTCCAAAAATTTCAAGTTACAATAACTTAGATACTTTAAATATTCAAGGACCTACTGAGTTAAACATTTATTCACTATATCTTCAAGATAGTTATTTTATTTTAGAAAATGGTAAATTTACCACAACTCTAAAAATAGACCACTACAACGATGATAACCAAGTAAAAAATAGAACTTTACCAATAGTTAGAATTGGGTACATGCACTCATTTGATAATGATTATAGTGCAAAAGTATTTTTAAACCATACGTTTATATATCCATCGTTCTATTACACAACAACCTACTCCGGTAAAAGCTACATTAATCCAAAATTAAAACCTACTCAATTTGATTTATTATCAGCAGAGTTATCTAAAAAACTTGAAAAGTATAATATAAAAATAGGAATTGTTTACTCAAATATAGAAAATGCTGTTTTTCTTAACCCATTTACAAGGAAATATGATAATTTACAGAAAACATTTAATTTAAGAACTTCATATTTTGAAATAAAGTACAAATATAACCTTTTTAACTCACTATATTTAAATATTTATGAAGGTAAAAATTCAGAAAATATTGAATATAGCTCATCAAAAGGTGCAACATTAAGAACTTTAAACAAATACGAAAAATTTGATTTTTTTAATGAGATAATATATAGATCTAGTTATGTAATTCAAGATGATACAAAAATCAAAACAGGATTTGATTATAGTCTAGGTATCTCTTATGCGCCAAATAATAGATTGTCTTTAAATATAAAAGGAGAAAATATATTTAACAATAGTATACAAACACATATTTCTAAAATAGGAAGTATTCAAAGTATTGATAGAAGATTTTTAGTTGGAATGGAATATCTATTTTGAAATATGTAATAATTTTATTTATTTTATCATTTAGTCAACTATTTAGTATCTCTTCAGAAAAAGTCGAAGCTAAAATAATTATGAGTATGTTAAACTCAATAACTAGTCATACGAATCTATTGATTTATACAGATAGCAAAAAAATTAAAAAAACATTATTAAGAGATGAAATTACTTTTATAAATGATTGCAATAGCGCAGATATAGCTATTTTAGAATCTGATGAAATTGTAACAAAGTGTAAGAATACAACAATTATTACATTGAAATATGATTTATTAAAAATATACTTAAATAGTGTAGGATCATTTTTTTGGCAAAAAGGAAGACCAAATATTGTTTTTATTGAATCAAGATTGAGAGATAAAAACATTACTATTGATAGTGATTTTCATGATTTTGTTGAAGAGAACATATGGTAAAAAAATTTAATATTTGGTTGTATGTTGTCGGTACTATTGTTGTCGTTACAATGATAGTTTATCTTTATATACTATTTGCTCAAAAAGAGAATGAGATTAAGCAGAGTATGATTTCTCATAAACTTCAAAGTATCAAAATCCAAAAAAATAGACTAAATAGCTGGTTAAATAAAATGTGTAAAGATGATGAGGACATTCATGAGTGCATTATTCATAATCCAGATAAATCTAAAATATTAAATGACCTATTATCTATAGTAATAAATCAAGATATTAGATATGCTTTTTTAGTATATAAAGATAAAAAACAGCGTTATCGTTTTGTTGGTGATGGGGCATCAGATCCTGCAAATGTAATGCAAAAAATAGATCCAGATAATAAAAAAACTTGGGATAAAGTCTATGAATTAGGTAAAGAGTACACAATTTCAGAACACAGACAAAGCGATGGGTTATGGTTAACACATTTATCTCCATTTATAAAAAATAGTAAAACTTACGTAATGTTAGTAACTGATTTTTCAATTTCATTAGATGAGAACATTAAAAATACTATTTTGCCAATTAAGCACATACTATTTTACATATTGAGCATTACTTTATTAATATTTATTATTGGTATTATTCAAACTATAATGTACTTATATGCTAAAAAAGAGAGCTTTACAGATCAACTTACAGGATTATATAATAGAAATTATCTCAGAAAAATTATTGAAGGTAATATTCCTTATCAGAACTATATTGTAGCTATGGCAGATGTAGATTTTTTCAAAAAAATTAATGATATGTATGGGCACGATATTGGAGATATTGTGTTAAAAGATATATCAAATATATTCAATAAAATGACTACTAAAAACAATTTGATTTTTAGATATGGAGGAGAAGAGTTTTTACTACTAATAGAAAAACAAGGCTCTAAAGATTTTTTAATAGATTTAATTTCTCAGATTCGTCACCATGAGGTTAAAATTGAAAATAAAATAATAAAATTTACAATATCAATCGGTGTAAATCAGGACTTACATCGATATAAAAACTTTACAGATATGATAAAGAGTGCAGATATTGCGTTATATAACGCAAAAACAAATGGACGAGATCAAATTATTTATTACTCAGAAGAGATTCAAAATGAGGAAAAAAGCAATTTTCAAGTAGTTCAAGCAGCTTTAGATGAAGATAGAGTTTTTTGTGAATTTCAAGCTATTATGAATACGTCAACAAACAAAGTGTTTAAATATGAGGTACTTGTTAGAATTAAATCTAGCGATGGCAAAACTTTATACCCAAATAGCTTTTTAGACGTAATTAGCAATACTAACATATATACAGACTTAACTAAAAAGGTTATTGATATTGCTATTAAAAACTTTACAAATGAAAATATTCACCATTTTAGCATCAATCTAGGCCTGCAAGATTTTAACAATAAAGAGATAATAAATTATATTATTGAATCAATTGAGAAGTATCCTACGCTACTGGAGCTTATGACCATAGAGGTACTTGAACATGATAAAGTTGATTATGAACAGACCTGTATCAATGTGATTAAACTACTACAAAATAGAGGTCTAAAAATAGCATTAGATGATTTTGGAAGTGGTTATGCAAATTTTTCTACAATCTTATCGTATAGATTTGATTTCATAAAAATTGATGGTGCAATTATTGAAAAAGTTATAGAGAATGATAAAGCTATAAACATTATTCAATCTATTGTTGATTTCTCAAAAGTGCATGACATAATAGTTATATGTGAATTTGTCAGTTCAAAAGAGATTTATGAAATTCTTAAATCAATTGGTGTTGAGTATATGCAAGGTTATTATCTATCAAAACCAAGCAAAGACATCTACTAATTTATAGTTCTTTTACTGCTAATTTATCTAACAACTCAAACAGTAACTCACTACTCTCTTCTGTCTTTTTAAAGTGTTCAGTAATTTGTGTTCCATAATTCTCATTAGTATCTTTATCTTCTAGTAACTTTAATGAAGTAGCAATTTCATCATGAATATTTTTATGTGGTTGAGATAATGAAACAAAAATTTCATTATTTGTGAATGTAGCTTTACCCTCGTTTTCATACCATTTTCCTAGGTTGCAACTATGATGATCAGTTAAAGTAACATTTATTTTTTCATCAAGAACAGAGATATAGGCACTATTTTTATAAATAATATGATCAGTTTTAAGCATATTAATATATAACGCACGTGAAATATTTTTATTGTCAATCTTTATCTGTTCTGAATTTTCAACCATTAGGTTTAGAACATCTTTTAGTCCATCAAGTTTAGATGATGAACCTACTGCCTGCTCTTCAATATTTTTACTACCCTCTAACACATTTACAGAGTTCTGCTTTAAAATATTTATGTTGACCTCTACTTCAGATGTTGCTTTTTGCGTGCGTTCAGCCAGTTTTCTAACTTCATCAGCAACAACAGCAAATCCACGACCGTGTTCACCTGCTCTAGCTGCTTCAATTGCGGCATTAAGCGCAAGAAGATTAGTTTGATCTGATATGTCTTTTATTAGCACCATTACACTACTAATATCAGTTACATTACTGTTAAGCTCTTCAGAACTACGGTAAGCACTGTTACTTAACTCTACAATATTATTAATTGAGTTGATTGCACTATTAGAGTAATTATTAACCTCTTTAACAACCTGCTCTGTTTGTTCATTAAGAGTATTAACAGATTCTATAACTTTCATATTATTCTGCATACTATCGCGCAGATTTATAGCAGCTTTATCAGAAGCTTTAATCATACCCTCAGACAACGTAAGTGTTACTCTATTTTTGCATAATATATTTTCCACATCATCTTTTGACTTTTGTGCTTCAACTGCTTTTTTCTCTACATCTTTTCCTAATATCTCAACCTTTTCTAAAAATTTATTGAGACTTATTTCGGCTTGTCCAATTTCATCAGAAGATGTTATTTTTAACCTTTTACTAAAATCTGCTTCACCAGAAGATAACTCTTTTGCCATATCATCTAGCATTTTCATTGGATCTGAGACAATTCTTTTTACGACAACTAATAAAAATATTAAAATAAATAGATCCATTAAAGCCATAATGATGACTTGTCTTAATAAGGAACTCTCTGATTGGGAGATAATCATATTAACAGTAGATACTTTTTTCCCCACAAGTGCATAACCCACAATATTATTAGAAAAATCTTTTAACTCAGTACTAACTACGAAATAGTTCTTACTCTTTTGAAGAGTATCTATTTTGCGAATATCAATATCTTTAAGTTCTGCAAAATATGTTTTATCTATTACATCACTTTTAACAGATAAAGAGAAATCATTAACCTTTGGGGCATCTTTTAGAAAAGTAGCGACAGAAAGATATTTATTATCTAAAACAATAGCAACTTCCATATCATGTAATTTTCTAGCTTTATTAACTATTGAGTTGAAACCTTGCATAAATTCAACTGAACCAAGATACTCATCTCTATCCACTATTGGTGCGAGTCCACGTAAAACCATACCAACACGACCTAATTCAATTGCTATTATTGGTTTTTTATTTTCTTTAACATTCATAACAGTGTGTCTAAATCCACTTAAGTCATCACCCCATTTTTTTGGTTTCCAGACTCTTAAAAAACTATGTGCATCTTTATCATGAATATGAATTTTTACATTTTTATAATTTGTATTATTTTTAAAGTTTTCAGAAAGAGTGCCTAATCCATATATCGCTTTTTCTCTATCTCCTGTTTCAAGTGATTCTATTACATAATGATTTGTAGCTATAGTAATAGCGTTTGTTAGACCAATGTCTTTTTTATTTTTTAGCGCTTCATTAAAATATGAACTCATCTCTTTTGTCTGTTTGTTATGGACATTTTCACGAATATCTTGTATAGAGTAGTAATAATTATACATAATAACAACAAAACCGATAATAATTGATGAGATAAGAGGTATATGCATTTTTTGTGCAATTGTGAGCTTCATAACAAATCCTTAATAATATCTAATATAATACTACATCATATAATTGTATTGTAGTTTTTTATGTATTAAATTATTATTATAATTTATTATTAAATATTTTTAAATAAAATTTATTTACTTTATAATATTAATTATTTGTAGTTGTAAGATTTGTTTTTATTAACCTAATTTTCTCTATACGCGATAACTTCTTAATGGAGTATTCTCGTTTTGATGCTAAACTTCTATTATCTGCTACCTCTTCATAAACAAGCTCAACTGGACGTCTTGCTTTTGTATATTTTGCACCTTTTTTTGAGTTGTTATGCTCATAGATTCTTTGATTTACATCTGTAGCTATACCTGTATAAAGTGTACTATCACTACACTTTACAATGTAGACAAACCACATCTACTTTTTACCAAAAAGATTACTAAAAAAACCAGCTATACCTGAGTATTTTCCAATGGCTCTTTCTATCATACCAAAATAGTGGTCTACTGTATTCACGCCAAGTTCTGCCTCTTTTACCATTTTATCTTTGCCTATCACAACACAAACTGGGACAGAGCGAATTGAGTACTTTTGAGCAAGTTTAGGGTTATGTGTAACATCTACGCGACAAATTTGTGCGGTATCTGAAAAGTTAGCATCAAGCCTATCGAGAAGGGGCATAAGTTCTATACAAGATGGACAGCTTTGTGTATAAAAATCTATAAATATTGCACTGTTTGTTGTTTGTATAAAATCTGAATAGTTTTCATCTGTTAAATCATATATCATATATCTACCTGTATTTTTTTGAGTATATTATCTCAACGTTCTTAAAATATACGTTATACTTTAGCTAATAGTTGCTAAGGAGATTGTGATGTCTAATATAACAAAATGGTTAGATGATTTAATAGATGGACTAACTGGCGTTTTTCTTCCTCATCGTGAAAGTGAGATTGAAGAGATTCATGTTGCTAAGATGGCTGCATCAGCTATTTTGTATAAAATTATTGTAATTAATGCTAAACAAGAAGATCAAAGAAATCTTTTTTATCGTTTTTACAAGTCTGAGTTTAATGCTTCTGATGAAGAACTTGATTCTATTTACAAAGAAGCCTTAAAGATTCAAGGTACTGATTCACAGTTGATGGAATTACTTAATAGTTTGTTGAATAAACATAAAAATTTAAAACTTCAAATTATTACGCATATGAATAACTATGCACAACTCCAAGATATTGAACAGTCTCAAAGAAAGATGTTTGAACAAGCAGTAGATATACTATCATCATTTGAAGATTAGATTACTTTTAAAAATTGAAATCTATTAATTTAAATTAATCCAAAAACCTTCTGCAGCGTTAATGCTCTTTGGGTTTTGCATCCAGATACCATCTCTGTAAATCCAAACTGAATTAGCTTCATAAAATATTTTAGGATTAGTTAGCTTATTAGCAGTTCCTAGTAGATGCCAGCCACTACTAAGTACATCAACATCTGGAATATAACTTTTACCTGTAAAGGTTATATTTTTAGTTATCTCCTGAGAGTTTATCCAAAATCCTTGCGCCTCTTTTACCTCAGTTGGATTTAACTCATATTTATTATCTACATAAGTATATATAGAACTATAACTACCTAAAACATCGAAATTATACTCACCCTCTTGGGGTGCAAAAAATTGTCTATTACTTAAAGTTGCAACAACTGGCAAAGAGATTAAATTCCAACCATTATGTAAAGATAAAGTTGTCGTAACTGTTTTTTGGCGAAGAGCCTGTGCAACTGCTCGTGTTGCATTTATCTTACCATAACCCATCTCATAACTTCTTCCATCTGTGTAAGTGTACCCACCTACTTTATCTGCACTATTTTGCAATATTGTTTGAACTTCAACTCTAGTGAGCTCTGGGTTTGCAGCAAGTACAAGAGCAGCAGTTGCAGTTACTAAAGGAGCGGCAAAAGATGTCCCAATTACATTAATATTTCCAACAACATAATTTAAATTATTTATATCTGAACTATAACCTGCTTTATCTGTTCGATCAATTGAAACCATTGCTTGTGCTTTAGATAATGGAACTTCATTACCATCTCCACCAGGGGCTACTAAATCAAGATATATTCCATAGTTACTATAATCTGAACGTTGATTGTATTGATTAGATGCACCAACGGCAATAACAGTATCAAGTGCTGACTCATCATTAGCAAGAGAAAAACCTCCACATGATTCATTTTCATGGCAGTTATCATTTCCTTGTGCAAACACAAGAACAATACCTTTTCCACCTCTTGCATTAGTTGCTAAGTCTTCAATACTACTTTTAACAGCATCTGAAACATTAAATGTTCCCCAACTATTATTTATTACATCTACACCATGATCTTTAAACCAATTAAACCCCTCAATTGTTGCCAAATCACTTTGATCACGTCCACCAAACTTGACTATATAAAGACTAGATTCAGGTGCAACACCAACAGACCCTTTTCCGTTCTCTCTTGCACCAGCTAATCCAGTTACAATTGTTCCATGAGATTGATTAAATGTATCAGGCTCAGCGTTAAAGTCTTTATTACCAGCGTCATATTGTGAAACAACAGCACCAGCTAAATCTTCATGGCTAACTTCAATGGCGTCATCATAGATTCCAAGCTTGATTCCTTTTCCTCTACTAACACTCCAAGCACCACCAAGATGAATGTGTGCATCTTTGATACCGTTAATTGAATTTAAATGGTGAGAAAACTTTACTAGCGGATCACTACTTAAATATCTTTTTTTATACGTTTTTATAAAATCAGGATGGGCAAATTTAACCAATTTACTCTCAACTATAGAAGCACTCAAATGAATAGATTGTTGATAACTATCTGTTTGAGCAGCTAGAAGTGTTGGTGTTACAGCTCTAACATTTTTTAAATTAAATTTTTTAATAATTAAACTAGTGTCAAGCCTATCTTTTAGTCCAATTAAAATCTTTTGTCCAATACCCAAAGAAAAGCCATGTTTATCTTGAAAAAACATGGTAGCATTTGTATTACGAGTGGACGCGGATGGGTATAAATCAACCCTCTTACCATTTTGATAGTAATACAAGTCCTGCGCATATAAGTTAAGAGTTACACTAGCTAATATTAAAAACTTTATTATCATTACTATAGTATAGCAAAAAATGCAGATATAATGTCATACAAATAAACCAAGGAGAATTCTGTGGCTGAAGAAGAAGAAAAAGAAGACGATAAGAAAGAGGGTGGAAAATCCAGCAATATGATGTTAATCATCATTATTGCTGTATTAGTATTATTACTTGTCATTGGTGGTGTCGCAGCATTCTTACTTTCAGGTGGAGATGAAGAAGCTCAACAGATGGATCAATCTGAACCATCGTCAAAAAGTGCTTCACCTAAAAAGCAGAAAAAACGTATGGAATCATTAACAGTTGGTCCTATGTATCCACTAGATAACTTTATAGTAAACCTATTAAGTGATAGCGGTCGAAGGTTTTTAAAGACTCAAATTAACCTAGAAATGGATTCTGAAGATTTAGCTGCAGAACTTGATTCGAAAGTTCCAGTTATCAGAGATATTATAATTAGAGTTTTAACTTCAAAAACATTAGAAGAGATTTCAACTGCAAAAGGAAAAGATAAACTAAAAGATGCCTTAGTTAATCAATTAAATATGCGCTTGCAAGATGGTGAAATAAATAATCTTTATTTTACTGAGTTTGTTATTCAGTAAGTAAGCAATGATAGGTATAGATTTAGTAAAAATTTCTAGAGTCGAACGCTTTATTGAAAGATTTCCAGATAAAGCGTTACAAAAGTTTTTAAATACTAATGAAATAAAACTTATTAAAAACGCCTCTACAGCTGCTGGTTTTTGGGCAGCTAAAGAGGCTACTTCTAAAGCACTTAAAACTGGAATTGGTAAGGATTGTGGTTTTCACGACATTGAAATTTATAAACTAAAAAGTGGAGCACCTGCTCTAAGGCTTCATTCAAGATTAATAAAGCAGTTCAACATAACAGACACTTCACTTTCAATTACACATGATGCTGGACTTGCAATTGCTGTTGTTGCAATTGAATCAACCACCACCAACAAAGTGGAGTAGCTCTAGCGCATCGCCATCTTTAGGCTTATAGTCTGCCCAACTATCTTTTTTTACTATATTCATATTAACAGCTGCTGCCATTACTTTATCTTCAATTTTTAACTCTTGTATTATTTGAAGCAGACTTGAACCCTCTTTTGTCTCTTTACTATCACCATTAATTATTAAAATCATTTTTAGCCTTTACGAAATCTTACCATTTTAAATCGTTCACCCATAAACGAAGGTGAAATTAAAGTTTTAACTTTATTTACCTGCGCTTCATAAGCACGTTGTGAAACATTTTCTTGAAGAATCTTTAATAAATCATGAATACCAAAGTCCACAAGTGCTAGAAGTTGAGTTTTAAACTCAACCTTTTTCGCCCCACTCTGCTCATATGCATCTATTAGGTGTGAAAAGTTTACATCATATGTAATATCACTATCTGCGTAATAATCCTCTAGTTTAATATTTTCATCAAAAAGTGCAAATACCAAATGTTTTTGATAGATTCTAGATGAAAAATCAGGTCTAGCCTCTAACTCACCGTAATCAAACGTCAAAAACTCATACTTTTTAGCAGCATTTGACATCTCTAGAGCGAACTCTTCATAACCTACAGCAATTTCACCTTTTGTTTGGTTATATTTTTTTGCAAGAGCTACAATTTTTTCATCATCTTTATTAAACGTAATAGTATTGTTTTGTACAGTTGCAATTTTACCATCATGCAATAATTCACAACCAAAAGCATCAAATATCTCATTTGCGACAAAAAATGCTTCATCAGCATTTAAATCCTCTAGCGATTCATAAAGTTCAAGCTTAAGAGCATCTCCAAATGAATCAATAAAATATTTTTTTTGTACATCCCTAACAGCTTCAAATCTCTCAACAATAGCAAACTTCAGAGTATCTAGAAGCTCTGGACGAAGAGTATAGATAAACTGTACAATATCAGCAAGAAGATAGCCTTGGTGTGCTCCAACTTCACAGATGATGCTATTTTTACTCAAATATCCTTCATCAATCACACTTATAATATGCTTAGCAATAGAGCCACCGAAAAATGGTGTTGTACTAACTGCAGTGTAAAAATCACCTTTTTGTCCAATTTGACGAAATTTAGAGTAATAACCATCACTTCCATAAAGCCAATTATTCATATATTCACTAAAATTCACGTTCGCTCTTTTCATATAGTTCTAAAAGTAAAAGTTGTCTGTCTAAAGACAAAATATCAAAATTTAATCTTTGTACCTTTTCTGAGTTTTCTAATGTCTGCACATCATAGATACTCTTTTGTCCAGCCTCATACAGCTCTTTTGTATCTACTGATAATTTAGCATATAGATTTTTATCTTCAAGTGTAAGCTTTAATTTTTCATCAACTATATTAATATTATTTAATATCTTCTTGTAACGCTTTGTAAGTCTATTTTTTAAATCAATTTGTGCATTTTTAGCTTTTAAATATCCTAACTTTGAACTCTCAATATCTCTTAAAATATTAACATCTAAAAATCTCCAACTAGCACTCAAGCCATACTGGTAATAACTATCTGCAGAACTAAAATTAATACCATTTCCAAAAGCAAAATTTTCATTATCTACATCATTATAGCTAGCATTTAATCTAAATGTAGGTAGATATTTTGCAACTGTAACATTTTGAAAATACTCATTTTGTAGTACATCTGCCTTTGCTTTTTTAACTTCAAGATGTTCATCAAAAAATTCTTTTTCACTAACCAAGGTTAATACTGGAATCTTTACATCAATCCATGATAGTTCACTTATAGACTCAAATGCAGCAATTAAATCATTTTTAGCAGATTTAATGTCAAGTAGTGCAAGAGCTGAAGAGTTTTTAGATAGTACAGCATTGTCTAAAAAACCACTATCTATCTGACCACTATCATACTGCTCACGCTTACGCAACAAATCTATTCGTGCATTTTTAAGTATCAACTCTTGACGACTACTTTGAAGCTCAGTACGTTTGATTTTCATAAGTAGACCAACAGCTTCTTTAATTAAAGCTCTGCGTTGCTCTTTTACACTAAGGTTTTCAAAGCGACCTTTTGCATTTGCATATTTAATGGCAAAAAATATTCCACCACTTTTAAATATTGGCTGGTTTATTGAAACTTTATAGAGTGTATTTTTCTGATCTGCACCAAATTGATTATTATAACTTTTACTAGCAATTAACTCTATTGGTTCAATCCAAGAGCTACTAAGTTTTCTACTCTCTATTTCAACACGCTCTTGCTGCAGTTTAAAACTCTGCTCTTTTATATCTGATATAAAAGCTTCCGCACTCAAAGTGCTAAAAGTTAGGCTTAAAAAAAGACTAAAGCGAAGAGAGTGCATTGTCAAGTCTTTTAAACCCTTCATCAATTTCGCTCTCACTAATGGTAAGAGGTGGTAAAAATCTCAACGTATTACGACCAGCTTTAAGAACCAAAACTCTATGATTATGCGCACTTGCTATTATTTTAGAAAGCACATCATCCTCTTTTATTCTTAACCCTCTCATTAATCCAAAACCAACCATTTCATCAAATAGATGCTTATGTTTTTTATAAACTCTCTCTAGGGCTTGTGCGAAATATAGAGCAGTAAGCTCAAGTTCCCCATTTTGACTTTTTTTATTTAAGATGTTCAATACACTCAAAGCTGCACGTGAAGAGAGAAAGTTTCCACCAAATGTACTCCCATGATCACCAGTCTGTAAAATATCTTTATGCTTTGTCATAACAACACCAATAGGAACACCACCGCCTAAACCTTTTGCCAGTGTAATAATGTCAGGTTCTATGTCATAATGGTTAGATGCTAACATCTGACCAGTTCTGTAGATTCCAGTTTGAACTTCATCTACCATTAGTAAAACATCACGACTCTTTAACATTGTGGCTAACTCTTGAACCAATGTTTTATCCAGTGCTTCAATACCGCCCTCACCTTGAACTAGCTCAATCATAACAGCTACAGTATGATCATCAATCATACCCTCAATGTCACTAAGTTTTTTTGCATAAGAAAAACCATCTGGAAATGGACCAAAATAGTTATGCATAGCCTCTTGACCAGTAGCTTTAAGTGCACTAATTGTACGACCATGAAAAGATTTGTCTAGAGTGATGATTTTATAACGCTTAACTTCACCCTCAACCTCACCATATTTGCGAGCAATCTTAATTGCCCCCTCGTTAGCCTCAGCACCACTATTTGCAAAAAAGCACTTCATGTCAAAACCACTACTCTTTACAATCGCCTCAGCAGCTTCAGCTTGCGGGCGTATTGCATAAATGTTTGACGTGTGAATAAGCTCACTTGCTTGTTTAGCTAAAGCATCAGCAAGCTCTTTATTTCCATGACCAACACTAACAACACCTATACCAGAGGTAAAATCAATATAATCTTTACCCTCAGAATCAAACAGTGTAGAGTTTTTACCACTAACAAATTCTGTATAGTTTCTTGCGTATGTAGGAAGAATATAGTCATTATCAAGCTGTTTTAAATCGCTCATAGATACTCCTAAAATTTAATTGTGTGATTATACAATAATTTTAACACCTAATATTTAAGTGAAGTTTATATAAAATACTATAATTTTTAACAAAGAGAAATAGTGAAAAATGTTTTAAGTGACCCAAATACAATAATTGCGTTGATAGCTTTACTATTCGGATTTTATATTTACATCAGAAATGATCATCTAGCGAGTCTGTCTGACAACAATGGGTCAATTGAGACTTATCTAACAGACTTAAACGAGCAAAAAAGTTTCAGTAGAGTATATAGAAACTACCTGCAGAAGTTGTTAAGTTTTTTATACAATATATTTGATAAACCTTATGAAAAAAGAACAAATTTAGCAAAGTTTTTAAATAATTTATCTTTTCATATTTTACTTTCACTATTTTATACTTTAGCTATATTCATCTTTATTTGGCTTCTTGATGGAACTGGAAAAATTGGTTTTATTGATCTATTGCCAAGCGATAAAGACCTATTTGAAAAATTAAAAATTTTAGGAACTATTGGACTATTTGGTTTAATATTTTATTATTTGACTAAATTTTTATTGAAAGATAACCTTGTAGAAATTATTGATGAAAAGGCTATAAGAATTACTCAAAAAATATTACAAAAATTGACATTTAAACAATCTGATTTTGTATTAAGGTTAATATTAATAATAATTATGAATATAGTATTTCTTCAAATTGATCTTAAAAGTCCTTTATACTTACTTGCTACCTTCTTTATATTATCTTCTACTACTGCAGGAATTATATTCTTTACAGGAATAATATTTTGGAAAGTAGGGTTGACAGAAGATGTAGAGGGAGTAGTATTTGGAGTAGTAGTAGGAGCAGGAGGGATATTAGGAGTAGGAGAAATATTAAGACTAGGTAGAATGGTAGAAATAATAGGAATAGGAATAATAATTTTGATATTAGGAGGAGCGTCAACCTATTTATTTAATGAAACTTTATATACTCCTATATCTATTTCAGTTTTTGTATTTATTATTATATTACCAATAATTAATGCCATATTAGACTACTTCTCTCTATCTATTAGCAGATTTTTCGCAAAAAGAATTCTTAAAGATAGCGCTTTAAAAATTTTATTTCATATAATCTTAGATATTTTAGTAGCAATCAGCTCTTTTGTCTTACTTTTTATTTTTCTATATCTTTCAATTGAGTATATGAATACAGTGGTTGACAATGAAAAGCTTAATGTCCCTATTTTAGAGATGATGCTAAATGCGCTAATTGAAGATCCTTTAAACTATAAAGAGTATGGCTGGATTAGTTTTATGCTATTTAGTACGCTTATTCCTACGCTTTTGCACGTTATTATTGCTATATTTGGACTAATTGTTTTTATCTACCCAAAAACAGAGATAAAAAATCACTTACTTAACTATAAAGAGAATCCATCTCGCATTCATTTAGTTTACCCTGCAAGACACTTGGCAATTATTGATCTACTTAAATTGACTATACTACTTTCTCTTATTGTTTATGTAGTAACTAGCATCTATGTCGGTTAAATTTTTTTAATAAACACTTTAACCTCTTGATACATAGCGTTTGTGCCACTATCATCAGTTCGATTTGGAGTTAGGTAGTTTACGTTTGGTGTGCCTGAGTAGATTAATATAGTATCATCTCTTAGACCATCGTGAATGTCAGCTTCAAACTCAGCTTCACCATATTTACTTTTTAATTTAACACTCTGCCCTACTTCAACACCAGCACTAAGTGGAAAATAGGCTTTTGTTTCGCGCTCAAATTGAGAATTTAGGCTTTTTGAACTTTTTGCTGTAACTAAAAAGTAACCATCATCTTCTAATGGGTCATCATCAGCTTCATCTATTAGTAAAAACTTTCCATCATCTGTTGCAAACTCATCAGGGTAGGCTATGTCATCTCGTCCGTTGATTAAAGAATCTGTGCTTTGATCTTCATAGTATTTAATATAAAACTTTTCACTCTCTAAACTATCTTGCTTAAACTCTTCTGTTAAGTAATTTGCCAAATCATACTCACTAATTCCAACGTTAGATTCCTCAATCTTTGGCATCTTAAGCATATAGTTATGTCCGTACGAAGTTCTAATGTCATCTTTTTCTAAAAATATTTTAGCTGGAATTACTAGATTTGCTTTAGCAGAAGTCTCATTTTCATATATACCAAAATATATAATGTTTTTAACTTTAGATAGTTTTTCATCTACACTCTTAGTAGATGGCATCTGTGAGAGTGGGTTTGAACCTTGAATAAAAACAGTATCGTACTTCTCAAAGTTCGCAATTGCAGCTTTCTCTTTTTTAGATTTTACTACTTTAAATGGGCTACTAAGTCCCTCTTGGCTACTTCCCAAATAACTAACACCACAACCCTCTTTTCCAAATAAACCCAAAGTTGCTGCAAAACTGTCAATTGTGCGCAGTACAGTTGAACCAATACTATATTTTTGGACACCAACACCAACTAAAATAGCAACTTTTTTGCCTTGAATTAAATGCAGTAAGTCACCTATCTCATTTAATGAGGCATCTATCTGTTTCATAGTAGCTTTAATACGAATAGAGTAGACAAACTCTTTAAACTCTTCAGCGTCTACACATCTATCATTTAAAAAGTTAAAATCGGCCATATCTTCAATAAATACAAAACGAGAAAGAAGAAGCGCTAAGTACATATCGCCCCTAGGGCGTATTTGAATGTGTAAATCTGCACTTTTAGCAAAATCTGTTTTTATAGGATCTATAACGACAATTTTTTTGCCTTTAATAAATGGCAAAATATGTGAGTTTGTACTCTTTGGATTACGTCCCCAAAAAATTACCACATCGCTTTTACTAATTTGATCCTCACTCATAGCATAGTTTACGCCACGACCCTCTAAAATACCCTCTTCACCAGCTGCATCACACAGTGAACCCTCTGTAAGTACTGCACCAAATTGTGAAAAGAATTGATCAGTAACCTCTTGCATTTTCCCAAAATTGCCATGACCTCTGTAGTGAAGCATATTGGTGCTATTTTTTAAAGTTTCGCCTAGATGTGCTAACGCTTCATCCATGCTAATCTCTTTACCATTTAATCTAGGCTTCTCAATTTGCCCATATTTTTTGTAATGGTTTAAAAATGGACATAAAAAGCCAGCAGTAAATGGATGCTCTTTATCACCTTTTAGTTTTCCATCATCAGTAACTTCAACCGAACAACCATCGTAACAGTCTAATGGACAAGCAGTTTTACTCATTTTTAAACTCAACCTTAACAAGTTCAGAAAAAATCTCAGGTGCGTCTATTATGATTTCAGTTTTATATGAGGAGATACGTTGTGAATCTGATATGAAATATACTTTATCTACTTTGTAAGGAGTTTTTTTACCATCTAAATATATAACTTTTTTATTAACATTTTTTGACTCTTCAGAGTGTAGAAATAGAACTAATCTTGCGTGACTTACATCTGCAATTTCAAGTAGTGGAGTTCCTGGCATAACATTTTGTCCACTTTTTACAAGTAACTTATACACTACAAAATCTGGATAGACAATCTTTTTTTCTTTAATACTTTTTTTCAATGAATGGTAACGATATTTCAAATCTTCTAATTGCGACTTTAGTGACTCAATACTTTGTAGTGATTGGTATAGAGTGTTTTGAGTAGAACTTAAATCGTAATACTCTCTATCTTTATCTAGCAATGATTTTGTTTTTAACTTTAATATCTTCTGGTAATTTGTTTTTTTCTTATCTGCAATTTTTTGAAGATTAGTAGCTGTTGCTTGATTTAATTCAACCATTTTTTCAACTATTTTAATTTTCTTAGAGACTGAACTTAACTCTTTAACATCTAGTTCATCATCAATTAAAATTATCTCTTTCTTCGTTGCACGCTTACCCTCAATGTTTTCATCTGCAAATAAAACTTTACCGGCAACACTTGATTGAATTGTATAGCGTTCAACTGGTTCTGCTTTAGCATAGTACTCTGTTGCAGATAGTGAAGTAACTAAAATTAAACCTGAAAATAGTATGCGAAACATGTTATTGGTCTGGGAGTTTTGAGCGGTGGTAACCACGAAATATGAAGATTAAAAAAAGTATAAACCCGCCAATCATTATTGTGTCAACTACTGGATTCATTATAATTCCTTGAAATCGTTATAGTTTTTAGAAATTGCATCATAGAGTAGTATTCCTGCGCTTATAGCAAGATTAAGACTTCTGCCTTGTCTACCCATTGGTATAGTAATTTGTTTAAACTGTTTCATAATATCTTCAGCAACACCTTTAGTCTCACTTCCAAAAAGAATGTAGTCACCATTTTGAAAAGTAGCATCAAAATATAGATTTTCTGTTTTAGTAGTAGCTATAAAAAATCTTTCGCTATTTTGACCATGTTTACTTAAAAACTCTTCAAAGTTTTCATAAACATGTAAATCTAATTTATTCCAATAATCAAGCCCAGCACGGCGAACTGCTTTATCTGAAATATCAAAACCAAGTGGTTTAATTAAATGTAGAGTTGTATCTGTATTTACACAGAGTCTACCTATGGCACCTGTATTGTTCGGAATCTCTGGCTCTATTAAAACTATGTTAAACATTATAGTAAGACTGTCTTATTGCCATAAACAAAAACTTTATCTTCTAGAGCTAGTTTTAGTGCATTTGAGAGAACAACTTTTTCGACATCACGTCCAGCATCACGCATGTCTTGCCAACCAAAACTATGATCTACATGTGTAATATCTTGAGCGATAATAGGTCCCTCATCTAAGTTATTATTTACAAAATGAGCAGTTGCCCCTATTATTTTTACACCTCGCTCATATGCTTGTTTATAAGGGTTTGCCCCTATAAAAGCTGGTAAAAATGAGTGGTGAATATTAATAATTCTATTTTCATAGTTTTGTACAAATACTGGAGAGAGTATACGCATATATTTTGCTAATACCAAATAATCAAACTCTTTTGTTTTAAGTACATCTATAACTTTTGCATCGTGTTGAGCGCGACTTAAACCCTCGTGCGAAACTGTATGGTAAGTAATTCCAAATCTTTCAACTAGACTTTGAAGATAGTCATAGTTTCCAATGACAGCTACAATGTCAGCATTAAGTGAACCATCTTCATGACGCATTAAAATATCGCCAATACAGTGAGTCTCTTTTGTAACCATTAAAACAATTTTTTTTCTTTTTTGAGTGACAATTTTTAGACAAGCATCAGCAGGTAAAATTTCAACCAGCTCTTTTTTAATATTTTCAATATCAACATCACCATCTACCTCACTGCGCATAAAAAACTTGTTATTCTCTTTGTCAACAAATTCATTGTTCTGTTCAATATTTAAATTATGTGTATAAAAAATATGTGAGACTTTATAAACTAATCCCTTCTCATCTGAACTATCTATTAAAATTTTAAAACGCATTACTGATTCTCTTTAATCTGATCACTTCTATCATCTATTGAAGCTAATGTGTACTCCAAAAAATTTAGAATCAAATCAACTTTTGCTTCAATTTTTACATTGTTTGGAGATTGAAAACCCTCAAAAAGAACCAAGATTCTCTCTCTTAAATTTTGTAAAAACCTTAACTCTTGCGGATCTGAGACATACTTTATTTTTGGCTCTTGAATAATTACTTTAGGCTCTGGTACTTGCACTACCGGTGCTACTGCTACAGGTTCTGGTATTTGAACGGCCTGCTCTACAACTCTTTGCGGTGTAATCTCTGGAATTTCATCTTCTTGAGTGCTAGATAGAACTTGATTTAAAGGTTGAAGTGGTTCTTTACTTGGTTCAGCCTGTTTTTTAAAACTTTCACGTTGAGATATTTGCTCACGTTCTTGTTGAGCATTTTCTAATTCAGCCAATGCTGAGAGAACTACATCTTTTAATTCCATAACTTCAGCAACCACCTTTCAAATTCTAAAAACTCAACTTTTGCATCCATTTCAACAAAAAAATCTTTCATCTCTGTGTTTAAACCATTAAACTTTTTACGCATACCAAGAAGTCTGCGTATAGCTATTTTTGCTTCACTATTTTCAGGATTTTTCTTTATAATCCCTTTGTAAATCTCCAGTGCCTCATCTTTGAGACCTTGAAGTTCATAAATATTTGCGAGTGTTAAAGTCTGCATCTAGTTGAAGCATAATCTGCAATGATTGAACCCATTTCACTTGTTGAACAAATCTCTTTAGCATCAAATTGTGCTAAATCTTTCGTACGGTAACCCTCACGAAGTGCATCAGCGATTGCATCGGTCATACATTTTGCAGCTTTATGTTCACCAAGACCATATGAAAGCATCATAGCTGCACTTGCTATTGTAGCAATTGGATTGGCTATACCTTGACCTGCAATATCAGGAGCTGAACCATGAATTGGCTCATAAAGACCATGTTCACTTCCAACTGAGGCAGATGGAAGTAGCCCAATAGATCCAGTCAACATACTAGCTTCATCACTTAAAATATCACCAAAAATATTTCCAGTTAAAATTACGTCAAACTGCTTTGGATCTCTAATTAATTGCATTGCTGCATTATCTACATACATATGCTCTAATGTAACTTCTGGGTAGTCTTTAGCAACATCTTTAACAACCTCTCTCCAAAGTTGAGAAACATCTAAAACATTAGCTTTATCCACAGAACAGATACGCTTGCCACGTTTCATCGCAATATCAAATGCAATTTTTGCAATTCTACGTACCTCTTCAACTGTATAGACCATAGTATTATAAGCTTTATCATCCTCACGACCTTTTGGCTCACCAAAATAGATTCCACCAATAAGTTCACGTACAACTATTAAGTCAACACCCTGAACAACTTCTGGTTTTAAGCTACTCGCATTAATAAGTTCATCATAAACTTTTGCAGGACGCAAGTTTGCAAATACACCAAGCTCTTTACGAAATCTTAGAAGTCCACTCTCTGGACGCATCTCACGTGGTAGGTCATCCCATTTTTCTCCACCTATTGCACCAAAAAGTATTGAATCAGCAGCTTTTGCACCTGCGATTGTCTCTTGTGGCAAAGGGTTACCAGTAACATCATAAGCTACTCCACCCATTAAATAATCTTCATAATTTAACGAAAAACCTTGTGCAACACTAACTGCGTCAAGAACTTTTATTGCCTCATCAACAATTTCAGGTCCTATTCCATCTCCGCGTATTACCGCTATTTTATATCTATTCACTAATGTTAGCCTTTGCATAATTAATCAGTCCACCACTCTCTATTAACTCCTGCATAAAATCAGGTATTGGAGTAAAACTGTAATTTTTATTATCTTTTGTAATGGTTCCATCTTGAGGAACAATAGTAATTATAGAGCCCTCTTCAAAACTGTCTGCTTCACTTAATTCAAAAATTGGAAGTCCCATATTGAAGGCATTTCTATAAAAAATCCTAGCAAAACTCTTAGCAACAACAGCAGAAATACCAGCAGCTTTTAGAGCGATAGGCGCATGCTCACGGCTACTTCCACATCCAAAATTTTCACCAGCGACTAAAATGTCACCTTTTTGCATCTTCGCATAAAACTTTGGATCAGCATCTTCCATAACATGTTTTGCAAGCTCTACAGGATCTGAAGTATTTAAATAACGCGCTGCGATGATTAAGTCTGTATCAATATTGTCACCAAATCGCCAAACTTTACCTTCGATACTCTTCATTTAAAACCTTTATTAATCTAATTTTTCGCAATTCTAGCTAAATATTGGTTTGAAAGAAATAAAAAGAGTTATATCACTTTTATATAATTATTATTTGTTATACTCCGGTTAATAAAATATATTAAGGTAAAATAAATGCCAAAGCTTACAATCAAAATAAAAACAGTTCTATTGCTATTTATATCATTATTGTTGTTATCTACATCCATTATGTTTATAGCATCAGATAAGAGCAAAAAAGCCCTTTTAGATATGAGTTATAGTACATTAACATCTGCAAGAGAGATGAAAAAAGAGCAGATAAAAAACTTTTTTTCTGAACGTATTAGTGATATTGTAGTTCTTTCTAAAAGTAAAGATTTATATAATCTAGTAGATAGTCTAAATAGTTTGGATTCTTTAATTAGTATTGATTCAAAAGGATCTTTTCCAATAGATAATCCTTTAGTTAAAGAGAAAACAGAGTCATTTGAACCATTTTTTAAAGAATATATAAAACAGTATGGTTATCATGATGTTTTTTTAATCAACCCAACTGATGGGCACGTAGTTTATACACAAGCAAAAGAGTCAGATTATGGTGCAAATTTAAATACTGGTACTTTAAAGAGTAGTGGCTTAGGAGAAGTTTACAGACAGACATTATCAAATAATAGACCAACATTTGTAGATATGAAACCTTATGCTCCATCTAAGGGTGCACCTGCAATGTTTTTAGGTACTAATGTAATTGAAAATGGTAAAACTATTGCTGTTTTAGTTTTTCAAATTAGTGATGTATCAATTAATAAAATTATGAAGTTTCGTCAAGGTTATGGAGAGAGTCAAGAAGATTATCTAGTTGGACAAGATAAACTAATGAGAAGTGATAGTTTTCTAGACCAAACTAATCACACTCTTATGGCATCATTTGCAAATCCATCAAAGGGTTCAGTTGATACAGAAGCATCAAGGGATGCATTATCTGGTAAATCTGATACAAAAATTATAATTGATTACAATGGCAATCCAGTTCTTTCAGCATTTTCTAGTGTTAAAATTGGAGAGGATATCACATGGGCGATACTTTCAGAAATTGATGAAGCAGAAGTCATGATTGCTCCTAATAGCCTAAGAAATGAAATTATAATTGTCTCTATAATTATTTTAGTAATTATGATAATACTTGCTATTTTTGCACTGAATATTGCTTTAGTAAAACCACTTAAAAAACTAGAAAATACTGCATATGATTTAGCAAGTGGTGAAGGTGATTTAACACAGCGTATTAATGTTCCAAAAGGCGATGAAATATCTGCTGTTGCACTTCACATAAATAATTTTATTGAAAAAGTCCAAAAAACAATTATTGAATCAAAAGCCACTTCACATGAGAATACATCAATAGCTACAGAGCTTTCACAAACGTCACTTGCAATTGGTAAAAAGGCTGAAGATCAAGCTGTAATTATTAATGATGCTACAGGTATTGGTACAAACCTTCAAGAGACCCTAAAATCTTCAGTAAGTGAAGCAGAAAATACAAAAAAAGATATTGAAGTTACTGGTGAGAGCCTAAACACAGCAAAACAGAAGGTAATTGAACTCTCTAATGAGGTGTCAATTCGCTCTGAAGTTGAAACTGAAATGGCAGGAAAACTTTCTCAACTTAGCGCAGATGCTTCACAAGTAAAAGAGGTTCTTACTGTAATATCAGATATTGCAGAACAAACAAATCTTCTTGCACTTAATGCTGCAATTGAAGCCGCACGTGCTGGTGAACATGGTAGAGGTTTCGCTGTTGTTGCTGATGAAGTAAGAAAACTAGCTGAACGTACTCAAAAAAGTCTTGCTGAAATTAATGCAACAATTAATGTAATTGTTCAATCTATCATTGATACTAGCGAGCAGATTGGTGCTAACGCTAAAAAGGTTCAAGAGTTGTCAGATCAAGCAAATGAGGTTGAAGATGACATTAGTAGTAGTGTAGAGACAATGGAGACAACAATTACAAAAACTTCTGCTATTGTTGAAGAGTACATTACAAACTCAAATACTATTAATACTATGATTAGTAAAATGGAAGAGGTAAATGAACTCTCAACTGCAAATGCAAGAAGTGTTGAAGAGATAGCTTCAGCGTCAGAACACTTAGCAACTCTTACAGAACAACTAGATAATCAATTAGGTCTTTATAAGGCCTAATTACTACTCATTACGAAGAACCTGCAACAAGTTAACTTTTGATGCTTTGTATGCAGGGTAAAATGAAGCTACTATACTAATTATAAATGCACCAGTAACTATCATAATAAAGTCACTCATGAGAAGATCTAATGGAAGTTTTGAACTTCCATAAACATCTGCAGGAAGAGATATAATATCAAAAGTTTCTAGTATAAAGATTCCACCGAATCCAAGTGCTACACCAACCACAATTGCTCCAACACTAATTACCATTCCAAGAAACAGAAATATTCTAGAAATCTCTTTTGTAGTGGCACCAAGTGATAGAAGCAGTGCAATATCGCTTCGTCTATTCATTACAGTCATTAGAAGTGAACTTACAATGTTTACTGACGCTATTAATATTATTAACATTAAAACAATAAAAAGAGCACGCTTTTCAAGCTCCATTGCAGAAAAGAAGTTTCCATTTTGCTCCCACCATCCAACAACTCTAAAGTGAGGGCCAATCTCATTTTTAAGTTGCTCAATATCACTCATTGCGTTTGGAGTTTGAATGTGTATACCATCATAAATATCTCTATTAAGTCTTAAAACTTTTCGTACAGATTCTATCGTTGTATAGTGATAGGCTTTATCATAAGCTTGAAGACCAGAACTAAATACCCCTTTAACTTTAAAACGTTTCATTTTTGGAGTCAAAGCCATACCGTTAGCTTCTGCTTTTGTAAATATATATGTGAGTTTGTCAGATGAATCAAGCATTTCAAAAAGACGTTCACCAACTATTACATCATAACGATTTAATTTCTTATCTTTAAGTGCAATTTTTATGACATCATTAACTTTAGATTCTTTTTCAAAATCTACACCAAAAAGAAGACCACCTTGCATGCTACTTCCTGCTTTAACAACTATCTGAGCACTAACATATGGGCTAAATTGCCAACTAGGGAATTTTTCTTCAAGAGAGCGTAATAAATCTTTATTTACATTGTTTTCATATTTTGGCATGATAGTAATAGGATAGTTCATCGTAAAAAGTTTTTTTTCAAACTCTTGTTGAGTACCTTGCATAATTGCCATTGCAATCATTAAAACCGCTACTCCAAGTGCGATTCCTATGAAAGCTAAAAGTGCAGAGAGAAATATAAAGGGCTGTTCTTTATCAAAACGCAAATATCGTTTTGTAAGGTATGCAACTATAGATTTAGGCATACTTAAACTCCTTTACTGAGCCAAAACACCTTTTTTAGGTCCACTTATACCACAACAATGTTTATATTTTTTACCACTACCACATGGGCAAGGCTCATTTCGTGATGGTTTTTTAACACTACTTATTGGTTCAATCTCTTGGTGAGAAAAGTTCATTGCAGATTCTGCTCGTTCGCGTTCGCGTCTTACTTGCTCTTCATAAGCCTTCTGTTGAGCTTCAGCTGAGTCATCTCTAAATTGAATAAGATGAAGAGTCTTAATTGTCTCATACTTAATAGATTCAACCAACTCTTGAAAAAGGTTAAAGCTCTCTTTTTTATACTCAGTAAGTGGATCTTTTTGATTGTAACCACGAAGCCCAATACCAGTTTTTAGAGTATCCATTTGGTAAAGATGATCTTGCCAAGCTTTATCTAAAGTTTTAAGGTAAAATTCACGCTCAATTTGACCCTTAAGTGAACTATCCACTGCTGAGAATTTCTCTTCATACTTTTGAGTCATAGTATCTTCTAGTAGTGTCTCTAGTTCACCATAATTTTTACCACTCATTAATTCAATTGGAACTTCAACTAAAGTCTCTTCAAGAACTTTTTTGCTTAATCCTTCTAAATTGTACTCATCTTCTAATCCACCATCAAATATACCGTGACTACTCAGTAGTCCAGCGATATATTCAGCTCTAATAGATTTGATTTTTTCATTAATATCATAATCTTCACTCAATAAATCATTTCTAAATTTAAAAATAATTTTTCTCTGCTCATTTGCAACATCATCATACTCAACAATATGTTTACGACCCTCAAAGTGTAAGTTTTCAACTTTTTTCTGAGCTTTCTCTACAGCGCGAGTAACCATCTTTGATTCAATATGCTCACCCTCTTCTATTCCAAGGCGTTCCATAATTACTTTAATTTTATCGCTTCCAAAAATACGGAGTAAACTATCTTCAAGACTTAGATAAAATTGTGATGTTCCAATATCACCTTGACGTCCAGAACGACCACGAAGCTGATTATCAATACGTCTATTTTCATGTCTTTCTGTTCCAATAATATAAAGACCACCAAGAGCTTTAACATCATCTGTAAGTTGAATATCAACCCCACGTCCAGCCATGTTTGTAGCAACTGTTACAGCACCTTTAACACCAGCTTTTTTAACAATTTCACCCTCTTGTTCATGATGTTTTGCGTTAAGAACTGTATGAACAACTTTATTTTTCTTTAATAGTTCATGTAACTCTTCACTTTTTTCAATTGAGGCAGTTCCAACTAGAACTGGTTGCCCACTTTTACTAAGTTCTTTAATTTTCCCAACAACAGCTTCAAATTTTTCACGCTCAGATTTATAAATTAGATCATTTAAATCTTTACGAATAACTTGAACATTTGTAGGAATTGAGATAACATCAAGACTATAAATCTCAAAAAACTCTGTCGCCTCTGTTTGAGCAGTTCCTGTCATTCCAGCAAGCTTGTCATACATTCTAAAGTAATTTTGAAATGTGATGTCAGCTAAAGTTTGTGACTCTTCTTTAATCTTTACATTCTCTTTAGCTTCAAGTGCTTGGTGAAGACCATCAGAAAAACGACGACCCTCACTAATACGACCTGTAAACTCATCAACAATCATGACTTCACCACTATTAACAACATAATCAACATCTTTTTCAAAAAGATAATTAGACTTTAAAGCTTGATCTAAATGGTGAGCAAGTCTTGCGTTTTCTAAACTATATAAATTATCTACATTATAAAGCTTTTCAGCTTCTGTAATTCCCTCTTCTGTTACTAAAATCGTACGGTTTTTTTCATCAACTGTAAAGTGATCTTCTTTTTTTAGCTTCTTTGCAACTTGGTCAGAATCTACATAGTGCTCTAACTTTCTATCAACAGGACCAGATATTATCAGTGGTGTACGAGCCTCATCAATTAAAATTGAATCAACTTCATCTACAATTACAAATGGATGAGATCTTTGAGCCATCTCATCAAGAGAGTATTTCATATTATCACGTAGGTAGTCAAAACCATATTCATTATTTGTTCCATATGTCACATCAGCTGCATACTGCTCTTGTTTTTTTACATCATCAAATACATTTTCTTCTAAGAATCCAACTTTATAGCCCAAGAAGTTGTATAGTGGAGATAGCTCTTCAGCATCACGTCTAGCTAGGTACTCATTAACTGTTACTATATGAACACCTTTTCCAAGCATAGCATTTAATACAACAGGAAGAGTAGCTACTAAAGTTTTACCCTCACCTGTTTTCATTTCAGCTATTTTACCCTCATGAAGTACCATTCCACCAATTAACTGAACATCAAAATGGCGCATACCAAGTGTACGTTTACTAGCTTCTCTAGTCATTGCAAAAGAGTCTTCTAATACCTGTTCCATTCTTTTTGCACCAGTAGCTACCTCTTCTTTTACTTTTGCAAATGCAGCTTTAAGGTCATCGTCACTTAAAACCTCATATCTTCTCTCCAGAGAGTTTATGGCTTGAACACGTCTTTCATAACGTTTAAGTTCTCTGTCATTTCGTGTTCCAAACATTTTGCCAAACATAGTAGCTACCATTTATAACCTTCATATAGTAAAAAATATCGCGCAATTTTAGCATAAAGTTAATATTATTTCGCTAAATTATCATTCATGAAAAATACTCAAAACAACCAAATGAGCGCAAACACAGCACTACTGTTTTTTTACTCATTAGGAAGTGTTGCTATTTGGTTGGAGTATTTAAGTTTAATGCAACCACTTCTTAGCATTTTAGCACTAGGTGTACTTATTGCACCTCTTATTTTAATCGTTAAACATGAAGTTGATCTCTCATTTATAAATATTGCACACTCATCACGTTATTTTTTATCACTTATTCCTCTATCTATTATGTTTGGTATAGCCTCTTTCTTTTTTGCTTCTCATGAAAAATATATAAGTTCTACTGTTTCAATAATTACCTCTGTCTCTATTTTGCCATTTTTCTTCAAACATCTGAAACCACGTCCTTTTAGATATGCAATAAGAAGACATGAGGTCAAAGTCAAACTATCAAATAAAGTAAAAGAGAAAAACAGTGAGTTAAATAAAAAAATTGAAATTGAGAAAAAGAAATTTTATGCAATAAAAGAGAAGAAAAAAGAGGCTCTTGAGGATGAAATAAGGGTAAAAAGAGAAGTAGAGTCTATGAAAATGAGTTTTGAGCAGGAAAAGCTTAAAATAAAATTGGCTAAAATAGAGCAACAGATGGTAGATTCTTATAAAATAGATGAAGCTGTTGCTAATTTAATAGAGAATGAACTTGGTAATATAGATTCTGCTAAACTTCCAGAAGAGGCAAAAGAGGAATTAATAGCTAAAGTTCAAAAAGACTTTGATTTGTAAAAGGTAGAGATGTGAGTGAACAAAATGAGTTAGTACTAGATTCTGATGTAAAAAAACATATACAAATTTCAAAACCAGGTGAATCATCTTTTGAATTTGTAAGAGATCTCGATGAACAGATTGGTGAACAGCGCAATGAACTAATAAGCGAGGGCTTTGATAGTCTACTCTTTGAGATACGAGAAAAAAGAGTTAGAAGAAATCAGTACATTAAAAAACTTCAAACTGCACTAAATTCAGAACTTGAACACTATCGTCACCAGATGCAAATAATCTCTAAGAGTAGTCAAAAGATTTCACAATCACTCTATGAAGAGTTAATTACAAACGCTAGAAAACTGCGCGATAATTTCATGCAAGTAACTCACATTGAAATTATAGAAGAGTTTCAAAAACTCTCAGATCGTGCACTAATTGATTATGAAACTGCCCTACTTCGTTGTCCACTACCAGAACATGAAAATGAATTAATAAATGCAGCACGTCGCCAAAGAATAGATAACTGTACAAAAACATACTTAATAGGAATTGAAGCAATTCAAAAAATATTTGATAATTTTCAAGCTGATTGGGCTAGTAATGACTCTGTTTTACAACTTAACTAAATATTTTTAATATCTAATGGTTTAAAATGATCTTTATTATATTTTTCTAACTTACCATTTTTATCCATTTTTACTATCCAGTTTTTCAAAGAATCTCTATCCTCTTTATACTCCATATATGGTACTGACTCTCCACAACTAGATTCCACTGCATATATTTCAAATATAAAAAAATTTCTAACTAAGCTCTCTTTTTCATTAAATATATTTAAATAACTATAAAAATCTTGACTTCTATTTTCTACGATTTTTGCTTTACAAAAAAGTCTTAATATGTTTGCTTTTCCAGTAAACGCATTAAATAGTACAGTAAATTCACCATTCTTTTTCGCGTCTGTAAATGTTCTATTTCCACTGCCAGAATAACTTAAAAAAAGTAACCTTTTATTATCTAACACTCTTATAGTATCGTACCCTTTAGGAGAAAGATTTACCTCTTTACCTGATGAGCTTGCTATGTAAAATAATTTTTGTTCTTTAATAAAGTTCATATCTTCATTTGTTAGTTCTTTGTACTGTTTGCCCATTTGATTAATCCTTAATATCTATACAACACTCCATTTTGATTCAACTAAAAGTTTTTCAGCTGAAAAAACTTTTCCAATAAATACATCACCGATATTATAGTTACCAACTCCCTTAGGAGTACCGCTCATAATAATATCTCCATTTTCTAAACTAATAAAACTTTCTATCTCTTGAAGCATCTGTTTTGGTTTATATATCATCAAATCATAATTGGCATACTGTATAAGTTTGTCATTTATATATAATTCTAATCTAAGCATAGTCACATCACCATCAAATGCAACAAACTTACTGAAAACCGCAGAACCATCAAAAGCTTTTGCCCGTTCCCAAGGCAGACCTTTAGATTTCATCTTGTTTTGAGTGTCTGCTTTTGTTAAATCAAGTCCGAATCCAACACCTGCTATTTTACTGTTTTCAATTAAAAAACAGATTTCTCCTTCGAACCGTGTGTCACTACTAAAGTAATATAATTTATCTGTAATTGCAGAATTTGGCTTGTTAAAGACAACCATTGAATCAGGTGTCTCATTATTCAACTCTTTAATATGCTCAACATAATTTCTGCCAATGCAGATAACTTTAGACGGAATTATAGTTTTACTAGAATACTTTACACTTTTCATTAAAATTCTCCATACCTATCTATAGTTAATCACAAAGTTTTGTTCCCCAACCAATATACTTAAGACCATGATCATTGCAATATTCAAAAAGACCACGTGTAATATCATATATCTCCATAAAATTTATAGTCTGATTTCTTATACATAACATGCCAAAATGGTACTTTTTTTCATGTTCATTAAAAAATTGATCCTTACGTGTAAAACCTTGATCACCTAACCATATACACATTTTTTCTAGATCCTCTTTGGAAGTTCCATAAAAGTAGTACTCTACCTCTCTTGAACATTCTAAATTATCACCACTTCCTTCTAGACTATTTATAATTTCAGCATCTTCCATCAACTGTAAATTAAGCGCATCAGGATAAATACCATATCTATATTGATTCCACTGCTTGTCTTTTGAACTTCCAATATTAAAGCTATAATCACTAAGCAGTCTCCTAGAGGCCTGTTCAAACCCTCTTGCAGAATTTCCATAATAGTAAAATACAACACCATCTTCTTGCAGTATTGACCCACAATATAGGAGGTCTAATTCCAAAATAAGATCTTTATTGAGCATATTTTCAAGAGTAATGTAGTCGTCACTAAATTTAGGTTTACACTCCATAGTGACAGGTTGTTCTAAATCGACCCAAATCCATAACATCGTTTGGCACCTATGTTGTGGTGCTTCATCTATTAATTCAGGTACAAATCTAACAACAGTATCAACTTCATTTTCTCTACGATAGTAACTCAGAATTTCCATATCCCAACTTTATATATTAATGTTTACAATTATAACAAATATAACCAAAATTAAAATTTGTAATATTTTTACAATTTATTATATAATTTAATCTTCTAATCAATTTAACAATGCTATTATTACCAAAGTAGTAAAACTACAGGAGTATAGTATTATGATAGCTGGAATGTACGAACAAGAATTTATAGCACTTTTGTCACTTGGAATATTTTTAAATTTTATTCTTTCATTTTTATTTGGACTTTACATGAGTAATAACATTGGAATGGAAGAGATGATAAATAATACAGGTGAACGCAAGCAACCATGGTGGATGGCTTACACACTTTTCGTGCCATATATTAAAATGATGGTAACGCTATATAGAGTAGCAGTCTTACAATTTTACTTTTTAAATCAAGGCAAAACTCATAAAGACTACTGGGTTTATTTAACTCACTAGTAATTTATTTACTAGTGATAAAGTCTGAAATTCTAGAAATTCCCTCTTCTATACTTTTAATATCTGTTGCAAAACTAAAACGAAAATGTCCCTCTGTTCCAAAACCAAGACCAGGTACAACAGCTACACCTTTTTGCTCTAACAGCTCTTTACAAAACTCAATAGAATCATTATTTATTTTTGAAACATTAACAAATAGGTAAAATGCACCTTGTGGCTTCATAACACTAACTCCATCAATTGCATTAAATAGATCAACCGCGCGATCACGACGCTCTTTAAAAGCTTGACGCATAACTTCAATCTCACCATCTGCTTTACCCTCAAGTGCTGGAATTGCAGCTTTTTGAGTAATTGAGTTTATATTTGAAGTACTTTGACTTTGAAGACCTTTCATCTTTTTTACTATCTCTTCATTATGAAATGCTAAGTATCCAAAACGCCAACCAGTCATCGCAACAGATTTGCTAAGACCATTAATTGTTATAGTTCTCTCAAACATATCATTATTAACAGAAGCAACTGAAGTAAAAGTTCCCTCATATATTAACTTCTCATACATCTCGTCACTTGCAACAATAACTTTTGTCCCTTTTAGAACTTCTGAAATTGCTTCAAGCTCCTCTTTAGAGTAAACTGAGCCTGTAGGATTTGACGGTGAAGTCAAAATTAACATTTTACTATTTTCAGTAATTGCGCTCTTTAACTGCTCAGGAGTTATCTTAAAATCAGACCTCTCATCTGTTTCAATCTCAACAACTTTACCATTACAGTACTTTACAAGTTCTGGGTAAGTAACCCAGTATGGAGATGGAATAATAACTTCATCTCCACTATCAATTAACGTTTGAAAAATATTAAATAAAGAGTGCTTTGCACCATTACTTACAAGAATTTGAGATGGTTTATATTCAAGATTATTATCTCTTTTTAATTTACCAATAATCGCTGTCTTAAGCTCAGCAATACCATCAACTGCCGTATATTTTGTAAAACCATTATTAATAGCATCAATAGCTGCTTTTTTAATAACTTCTGGAGTATCAAAATCTGGCTCACCAGCTGAAAATCCTAAAACATCTTTTCCCTGATCTTTAAGTTCCTTTGCAAGTGCAGTAATAGCAACTGTAATAGATTCAGATAAGTTTAAAATGCGTTCAGAGTACAATATAAATCCTTGAAAAAAATTTCGTAATTATATCGTAATTTTTTTTGGTGTGCATATTTGATTAGTTGCTATCACGGTAAATCAAAACTAAACTCCCTTTAAACCAAATACATCACTGGCACCCCAAGCCAATTGCTTTCGCGCTTTAGTTTTGTTACTAAAGCCATTGAGGTTTAAAAGGTTAATGGCCATGCTTCTAAGCAGTGAAGTAACCTGAGGAATTTGTTCTGTACGCATACGATTAAAGTCTTCTAAGAATGCAACATCTTTAACATAGTGAAGAGAATTCTCAATTTTCCAATGACTGCGTATTATGTGTAAAAAAGTTTGTGCATTTTCTTCTAAATTTGAAATGTAGTATCTTGTTTCATGAGTTACTTTGCCATACCTGACTACTGTAGCATGAACTTTTATAATCCGTTTAACCATTAACCACTCTTTTTCAATTTGATAAACATCATCAAATATTTCAATATGACGTTCTTCATATCTTCCATGCGCATTATGGTCGTAAGTAGTAAAAGAAACTGTGAAACAACTAAGTCCCAAAGCATATTTTTACATCCGCATTAAGTACATTTCACCAGAGACTAACCATTTTTTTCTCATAAAATACTTCTGCAAAAATTTTACTAAATAGAGTCTAAAACTAGCAATATATTC
>Ga0316204_10000604_pt1 | contig 125476 bp, 102 predicted proteins | sample 6monrhotite_MG_2_FD_205661 | JGI IMG/M metagenome (GOLD analysis project Ga0316204, IMG submission 205661) | Microbial mat bacterial communities from mineral coupon in-situ incubated in ocean water Damariscotta River, Maine, United States -... | ecosystem: Environmental > Aquatic > Marine >...
CAAAAGAGAATACCACTTTTGAGACAGATGCGCCAGTAAATGAGATACTGCTTAATCTAACCGGAAATATGCAACGATACATTTGGAGTATGAATGGCGTACCATTGTCAGAAACCGATAATATTAAAATTAAAGGCGGTGAGGTTACAAGAATCACCTTAAATAACATAACAATGATGCATCACCCAATGCACCTTCACGGACATTTTTTCAGGGTGATTAATGAAAATGGGGAGCGTTCACCATTAAAGCACACGGTTAACGTGCCACCAATGCAAAAAGTGATTATAGAGTTCTATAATGAAGAAGTTGGTGATTGGATTTTTCATTGTCACGTACTATATCATATGATGGGTGGTATGGCAAGAGTATTTAGTTATGATACACCAAGAGACGAAAGGATGAAAGAATTTCCCGCCCAAAAGCTAGTGGATGAAACAGACCTATATTACTCTTGGGGAGCTGCGCGCATAGGTTCAAACTTTAATGAACTCTTTTTAACTACGAGCAACATTCGTAACGAATTTGGATTACGTGCCGAATTTGATTTTAGCCAAAATGCCGAAATAGAAGTAAATTATAACAGGTATTTGAATGATTGGGTACGTGTTTATGTAGGTGTAAATACTGAAACCGAAATCCCAAATTCGTATGATGAATTTAATACCGTAGGATTGGTAGGTTTAAAATATTTCACGCCATACAGATTTAATATAGATGTGAGTATGGACCATCAACTGCGCCCAAGAATACGTCTGGACAGGGAATTATTAATATTTCCTAGAATTTTCTTAGAAGGAGAATACGAATACAGAGCCGACTTTGGTTGGGTCAATGATTTAGAAAATAATAAATCCTTTGAAAGTGAAACGCAATGGCTTGTCGGGCTTTCTTATATACTCTCTCGTAATTTTTCGATTCAGGGCAACTATAACAACCGCTTTGGGATAGGAGGGGGGCTTTTAATTCGATTTTAAAAATAGTGGAAAGTATATGTCTTGAGTTTTACATTAAAAAAGCAACCCTAAACAATGATTATTATTAATCTGTATTGAAAAGATAAATGAAATTAACCTAAACCAAATTATGTCTGCTTACAAAAAGAACAGTCTGACTCTAGTGGGCACTGTGGTACTCGGAATGGGAGTAATGATTGGTGCCGGTATTTTTGCCTTACTCTGGCAATTGCCCAAATTGTCAGGTGCTTGGTTTCCTTATGCCTTTAAGGCTTTGCAGGCTGAAGACAGAATTGGTGCCATGCTACCCTGCAACGTGATTGTACAACAAAAAGGAGAGAATATCGAAGTGGCTGCGGTGGATCCAAGAGCCTCAATGCAGGCCATTGAAAACCAAGATCTGGGAGAAATTGCATTAGAAATCCAAGCTAAGCTTCAGCGGGTAATTGACAATTTATAACCATACTATACTTAGGTTCCAACCAGGAGGAATATAAGGTTAGAGGTGATAGAGCTTTTTCAGTTTAGCCTGAAGTGCTTCGTTCACCACTTTGCTTTGTTCTTTGTAAATATTCTTTTTTCCCTGTGAAGTTACTTTGGCGGTATAATCAGGATAGTCATCGTCCCTGCTTTGATTTTTTTCCCATTGCATAGGTCTTAAGTTCACAAGCGATTCGTCACTTCCTTTTGATTCTGGGTATACATGATCAATTTGCCACCCGTACAGGTTTTCTTCCCCATGATTTTCACGGATCATCCATGCATCACAAGCATCTTTCCGATACTTGTCTTCATCATAGTTTTCTACTTTCTTTCCTTTTTCCCAAACTTCCTGTACTTGCTTCTCAGAAAAACTTGCCATTGCTCTATGTTTATAGTCGCTTTATGTCATTCTCAATAGAGAAGAGACATACCTACTGTTCATTGAATTTATGAAACAAAGTGATATTCATTATGACAATTCGAGTACTTTTTTAGTGTATTAAATAAGAGGAGTCGAAACCTGTGGTTTGAGCTATAAAATGAACAACAGGTAAACCATTTATAGTGAGAGATCAGGGCGAAAACTGACATAGGTCATAAAAAGCAACCGAATAAATTTATATTTTTACTAAGTGATATCCTCAGAGTCTCTCTGATGGAACGATAGAAAAATGATGATTAACCTACTGAACAAAAGAAAACTTGGAATTGCGCTGGGACTGGTTCTGGCCTTTTCAGGTATGTTCATTTGTGATGCGTTGTGCGATGTAGGCATCATCGAGTTTTCAAGTACGCACGGCCATGACGGGGTTGAAGACCACCACGGATCAACAGCGCACAATCATGGCGATGACCATCATGCCTTACCTGTGGCAACTGATCACGATCACAGGCCTACGGAAGATGACGATTGTTGTGAAAATTTGACCACTCCATTTTTCAATCAATTAATCAAGCATAAGGTCGAGTCTTTTGAGTTTAACAAAGTAGAGAAGATTGACTTTGTCCCTCACTACGATGGGTTCATTTCTTTCCTTTACAATAGCCGTAAGGTTGATAATCTATTCCTGTATTCTAATCTGCCGCCACCTCTCCCTGGTGATCAAATACGGATTCTCTTTCAGTCATTTTTGCTTTAAAATGTGAGCACATGCCAAGCTTTGGGATGGTCAATTGATCGTTTCCCAAGGGTCAGTCATGTGCGATTTCAATTGGTGCGATCATTCTCCACAGCACCATATCACATTCACATTTAATCAATCTAAAAAGCAAAAGTGATGAAATCTATTAATCTACATATAAAGAACATGGTCTGCCCCAGGTGCATTGTGGTAATTGAAAATGAACTCAAGACACTGGGAGCAGATATACTCAGTATAGAACTTGGTCATGCCAGTATCACGGTCCCTGTTTCGCTGAGCCTACCTACCATCGAGTCACATTTGGAGCAATATGGTTTCGAATTGTTGGACAATAAAGAAGATGTGCTGGTAGAGGAAATCAAGATAGCAATTAATGATTATGCTCATCAGCAGGAGGAATCCAGTACCGACATAACCCTTTCCGAATTCCTGGCGCGTGAGTTAGGTAAGAATTACAATTATTTGAGTAAGCTTTTTTCTAAGCATGAGTCCCAGACTATTGAAAGGTGGTTTATAGAATTGCGTATAGAAAGAGTGAAACAGTTGCTTGATTATGAGGAACTCACTTTGAGCGAGATTGCCATAAAGTTGGGCTATAGCAGTGTACACTATCTATCTAATCAATTCAAAAAGGTAACGGGGCGTTCTGTATCTGAATACAAAGAGCATGTAAAGTCTCTGCATCAAAAGTATGACTCACTTTCTCATGCATTGAATGATTTGAAATCCAAAGGGTTTGTTCATGATTTCAGCAGGCAAGATGAGCAGCTGGAGTGCAAGCAGTTGGGCACCCTTTTTGATCCCAGGAGTCTCAATATTGAAGAGGTCTACAGGTTCAGAGAAGCCAGTAGCGAGACTGGAAAATCAGTAGTTTTCGCAATAGATACGGGTAATAACATCAAGGGGGTATTAGTGGAAAGTCATGTAATAGCTTAGCGTTATGATATCTATTTGGAACCCATAATTGTGCATATTAAAAACAGAATTTCATACATACCTGAAGGTTAAGTGCTATAATTTGCTTGAATAAAAGTTCGTCAAAAAAGAACCATTTGAGTTGGTTGAAATATAGATGAGCTGACAACATGAACTAAATCTATAATACCATGCAAAAGAGACTGATAATTCTTCTTTCCCTGTCGTTTTTCGTATTGTTTTCGACAAGTGTTCAGGCGCAGAGAAGTGAGAAAAAAGCCGTGGAACAAGTATTGAAAGCTTACAAGGACGGCATTGAAAAATTAAGTACCGAAGGTCTTTCCGACCTTTTCACTAAGAACTCAGAGGTTTTTGAATCAGGGGGAGTAGAGGGCAATTTTGCTCATTATCTGGAGCATCATTTAGGGCCAGAATTGGGTCATTTCAAATCCTTTGACTTCTCTGATCATAAAATTGAAACCAAAATTGATCTGCCATACGCCTTTACCACTGAAACCTATATATACACCATTGTATTGGAAGAGGGTGATAGAACCATTCAGCGCAAAGGAGTAGCGACCTCCGTACTCAAAAAGGTTGATGGTAATTGGAAAATTATGAAGACACATACCTCGGCCCGAAACACTAAGTAAACGGATTGCTGTAACTGACTATATTATGCAATTAGCACCAGAATGGGTACCAAACCTGCATCCTTTAGTAGTGCACTTTCCTATTGCCTTGTTGTCATTGGCTGTGGCTGTTTCCTTGGTTGAAGTATTTTACAAGCCAGAGTGGATCAATCGTTCCAGGCTATGGTTGTACATCCTGGGGAGCCTAAGCTTGGTAGTGACTTTACTCAGCGGCAGAGCCGCTGCTGATTCCGTGAGCCCACCTTTTAGTGCTGAAATGACATTGAGCAATCATTCTGACAGTGCTTATACCGTTCTCTGGTATTTCCTGGCATTCACTTTAATTCAGTTGGCCCTGCCCAGGTTTGTGAAGGTGGACAAAACCTGGATTAGACTTGTCTATTTTTTGATTGCCTGTTTCGGCTTGTCACTATTGATCACTACCGGAGAACTAGGTGCAAAACTGGTATACAAATATGGAGTGGGAACTCCCTAATTAAATATGGAATAATAATGGAAATGAAGATGAATAATAACCCGTTTGGATTTTTACTAATGCTCATGGTGGTATTGTCGTTGGCTGCTTGTGGTCAGTCAGAAAAAGAAACTAAAGAAACCGACAATACTGAAGTTCAGGCAAGAGGTAAGGAAGAATCATCTTCCGGTGATGATCATCATGCTGCAATAGCCTTGAGCACTGAAGAAACTACGGTTTGGAAACCTAGCGGTGAGGGAGCGAATTTGATAGGCAGAGACTTTCATTTTATTGCAGGAAGTATAGATCAAATAAGTCCGAAAGTAATGTCGGAAGGTGCAGAGGAGGTGTTACAATTAACTACTTCAGAGGAGCAATCGGCTTTTGTGTTTCATAATAAAATGGGCAATGTCGGAATCGCAGTCACCTTACAGAGAGGGGACTATCAAGGTGCGATTAAAATTATTCACCATGCTCAAAATGCACAGACCTATGAATATGTATCTATTAACAATGATACCATGATTCAGGGTCGGGTGATCGATGGAGTCGAAGAAGTTTTTGATACCAAGAATTTTGATACCGAAAATGAAGACTGGATGACCATAAGGGTATCGGCTGCTGGTACTCACTTCAAAGGCTACCTGGGAGACAAAAACATTACCCACGGGCATGGAGATGAGATGGAAGCTGGCTATGTAGGAGTCATGCTTGAAGGTATTGGATCAGTTGTTATTAAATCCATGGAGGTCACACCTCTGGAAGCTGAGTAGAACATCTTCTTTTGTAAACACTTATTCGCGGACTTCAATTTACCTAAACGCGAGGTGGGGGCATTACAACCGATGGTGGGTTTTGTCCCTGGGGGAGCTGAGCAATCGGCTCCCTTTTTTAGCCTGATGTTATCAGGCTATATCGTAATCGAGATTTAGGAATCAAAAGATACCTGAAATATTGAAAAGGATATTTTTACACTTGTTGGAAATCTATAGCCTGCTCGTAAGACAGCGTGCTATCGGGAAAACGATCAGATTATCGGTCATGGTGTTGGTTTTGTTGATGCCCTGCCCGTTTGTAAGTGCCCAGACGGGCAACGACTGGATTGATTATGATCAGGTTTACTTAAAAATAAAAACAGGAAAGGACGACCTTTATAGGGTTGAATATGAAGCACTTTTAAATATGGGCTTTCCCATTGAGGGGGTAAACCCTGACTACTTTCAGCTGTATCACCGTGGCCGGCAGGTGGCCATTGAAGTAATGGATAATAATGACGGTTCTTTTGACGCAGGTGATTACCTTGATTTTTTTGGTCAACGCAACGATGGGGTTTCAGATGTGGAGCTGTTTGATGAGCCCAGAGATCAAATTCATCAGTACTACAACCTGTTTTCAGATACTACAGCTTTCTTCTTAACCATTAGCACGAGCCAACCAGGTAAAAGAATCCCCTTGTCTGACCTATCAATGGAAGGACTTGAAGTCCGTACTTCTCACCAGGAAGAAATTCTCAAGGTCTATACTTCGGAATTCTCATTTGGTCAGTACTATCCAATAGGCAACCCACAGGGAGAAACCAAACTCTCCAAATATGATGCCGGTCAAATGTTTGTCAGTGATACCATAATGAGGAATGAGTTCACCTTGCGTAGTGGCAAAACGTTCAGAGACTTTATTATTGATGATATCAGATTACCCGTTACCGGGGATGGGAAACCCCGACTTGAAGTACAGGTGGTCGGTTTTAATAACCGGCAGCATAATGTTTCGATTCATGTTGGCCCCGACACTGAAAATCTACGAATGGTCAAGCGGGATCTCCGGTTCAATTTCAGTAATAATATCAAGCCGGAAACACAAATCGAATGGAGCGATGTTTCCGCACAGGGCAGACTAGTTGTTCGCGTGGAAGCTGTCGGCTTTCCTGAAATACCCGATGACCGTGTGGCCGTGGGCTATATACAGCTTGACTATCCTCAGGAGACTGATCTGCAATCGGCCGATGAAAAATTTTTGTATCTCCCGCCTGCTTCTGCAGGAAATAATCAGCTGATAGAGATTGAAAATGTACAAGGCACTATCGCAGTGTATGACATAACCGACTACCTAAACCCTGTAAAATTATCTGTAGCCATAGATGGTAATAGCAGATTTGTGGTACTACAGGGCAATCAGCTTCCCCGTAAACTTCTGGTCAGAAGGACTGACGAGACTGCTTCGGTCAAGCGGTTGTTAAGACCGAAACTTCAAAACGTCAGTTTTAAGTTCAAAGAGGTGAGCCAGAAAAATTACATCATCATTTCTCATCGTTTTCTACGTTCCTGTGTGGACTGTGAGTATGAGGACCCTGTGCAGGCCTATATTGATTACAGAGGCTCGGTGGCCGGGGGAGGTTACAATGTACTCTATGCCGATATTAATGACTTGTTTAATGAGTTTAACTATGGAGAATTCAGTCCGCTGGCGATCAGGCGTTTTATGGAATATGTTTACCTCAAAGGGGAACCGGCTTACTTGTTTATAATTGGTAAATCCCGCAGGGTGGATAACCAGATTCAGCGCCTCCCTGATCCTTTGGTCGTCAGCCTCAAAGATCTCGTACCTACTATGGGTGCTCCAGGGTCGGATATCCTTTTTACTGAAGGTTTAAGTGGTGTAGCGCATTATCCTGCATTCCCGGTCGGAAGATTATCTGTTTCCCGGCCACAGAATGTGGGTTACTACCTTGATAAAGTGATGGAAAAAGAAGCTGCCCTGGCCGATTCACCCTGGACCAAGAATTTTATCCAGCTGAGTGGGGGGCTGAGTAGCAGTCAATTGGTTCGGTTCAGACAGCTGATTGAAGGTTTTCGTGATCAGGTACGGGGAGATTTTCTCGGAGCCAACGTGACTAACATATCCAAGCAGACTAATAATGCAGTTCAAAAGTTTAATATTTCACAGGAAGTAAATAAGGGTGTAGGCTTTATCACCTTCTTCGGCCATTCTTCTTCTGTATTTACCGACATAGACATTGGTAAGGCCACCGACCCCGCTAATGGTTATGAGAACAGAGGTCGCTACCCTGCATTTTTGGTTAATGGCTGCAGGGGAGGAGAGATTTTTTTTCGTAGCTCCTTTGGCGAAGATTGGATCGGAGCCAGGGACAAAGGCGCAGTAAGCTATATGGCGCATAGTGATATCGGGCTGGCCAGTACCCTCAGCGCCTATACCACAAGCTTCTATGAGCTTTTGGCAGATACGCTATGGATGACCCGTTCGGTGGGTGAAATACAGCAAGAGGCGATCGCCAGGTTTTTGAACAACCCTTTTTTGGATGAATCCAGAAAGTCTACAGCGGAACAAACGGTGTTGCAGGGAGATCCTGCGATACCATTATTCGGCCATAATAAAGTGGATTACATAGTGAGGCCTGAAGATATTTTTCTTCAATCAAAGGATGGCAGAGAAATCACGGCAGCCACCGCTTTTTTTGAATTGGGAGTGGTTGTCAATAATGGTGGCCGTACAACACAAAGCCCCCTCACGGTAAGGGTAAACAGGCGATTCGAAGAAGGCACCATCATCAACCTCCCTGTTGTGGAGTTACCACCAATAGCTTTCCGGGACACTATCTTTTATGAAATCTCTAACCTGGGTGTTGATGCCTTTGGTGAAAACACTTTTGAGGTCATCCTGGATTCAGAAAACCTGGTTGATGAAGGCAGTGAAATCAACAACATTGCAGAACGCTCTTTTACCTTACCGGCCACAGGTACCTTTAATACTAATCCTGCGAATTTTGCCCTGGTCAACCAAACAAAACAGCGGTTGGTGGTTCAATCCGCCAATTTAAGACTAAATGACAAGGCATTCCTGGTTGAGCTGGATACTACCAATGAGTTTAACAGCCCCTGGAAGCAAAACAGCAGACTCCTTGGCAAGGGAGTTGGCAGTTGGGAGATCACATTGTTGCCCGCTGATTTTAAGGATACCGTGCAATATTATTGGAGAAGCATTTTTGAGGATGAACTACTCTCCGAACCCGCTCCCTGGAATAACAGCACTTTTACTTTTATCAGGAACGGACCATTAGGCTGGGGTCAGACCACCTTCGATCAATTTGAAGAGCTCAACCTGAGCTCCGTGCGTAAGGATGAAGGAGCAGGGAATTGGATCTTTGCCGGGACGGAAACCAGTCTTGAGGTAGTAACTTTTGGAGCCGCTCACGCTAACGGCAATAGGGCTTCATCGGTGATTGTCAGCATTAATGGTGACCAGCAGATACCTGCCAATCCCTGCGGACTGAGAACACTTAACGCCATCGCTTTTGACAAAGATAGCGGGCAGCCCTATTTTGTACTTCAGACAGATGGAGTTTTTGATATCCAGGATCCGCTGAAATGTGGGAAATCCATCAGTACTATCAACACTTTTCGTGATGACCATTTGTCTGACATTGATTTATCCGCCAATGAGAGTCTGGTCAGTCAATATATCAATGGTGTGAACCCTGGAGATTCTGTGCTGATATTTTCTGTCGGTAGATTGTCCTATGCTGACTGGAGGGCAGATGTAGTTGCCGACTTAGGAAGAATAGGTATCTCTCCTTTTACCATACAAGGATTGCAAACCGGAGAACCTTTTATTGCTTTTGGTGCCAAGGGTTCATCAGAAGGGGCTGCAAGAACCGTCATAGGTGTACCTGTTGGAGCTGAGGACAATGCCAGAAACAGCAGGATTGAGTTCAAAGCTAGCATCGTAGCAAGTACTGACAGCGGTACGGTGGAAAGCCCGGTAATCGGACCAGTCAGCAGCTGGGGAACCCTGAGAAAAAGAATTATTGAAGAGCCGGCTGAAGACCAGGTCACTTTTGAGGTAAGAGGAGTGGAAATTAATGGGACACAGACAGTACTTTTTCCAAATGTAACCACCGGGGAGCTGGATTTAAGTGGGGTAGATGCTGAGAAGTTCCCCTATGTCAGGCTCTATCTGAATATGGAAGATCGTATCTCTGCTACCCCTGCGCAACCCGATAAATGGACAGTCGGCTTTACCGGTGTGCCGGAAGGTATTGTCTCCCTGCAAAATGAGCAGAACCAAAACGTTGATTTGCAGGAAGGAGAGCCATTTGAAGCCAAATTTAAATTCACAAACATCTCTGCACATGACTTTGCAGGGCCTTTGCCAGTGCGTTATACTTTTGTGAATCAAATTACTAATCAGGAAACAGTCGAGACCATCGAGATTCCGGCAGTTCCAGCTGGTGAAGAAGCAGATTTCAGTCTGCCGATTTCAACAAGAGGCCGCATAGGGTTAAACGATCTGGAGGTATTTGTCAATCCCGGTGTGCAGTTGGAACAGTATTACAACAACAATGTCATCCGTTTGAACTCATTTTTTAAGGTAATCAGGGACGAAATCAACCCCAATATTGATGTTACCTTTGATGGGGTCTATATCATGGATGGTGATATCATCTCTCCCTCACCACTGATCTCCATTGAACTGAGAGACAATAACCCTTACTTGCTCAAAACGGATGCGAATGGTATTGCTATCAAACTAGGCAGCGCTTGTAATGGCTGTCAATTGACAACCGTTGACCCATCACAAATAGGACTTGAGATTATTCCAGCAACAGAAAATTCGAACTTCCGTATTGATTTTCGTCCTGAATTTGCAGAAGACGGCCGTTACAGACTTCAGGTGGAAGTAGCCGATGCATCAGGAAACCAATCTGGTGTCCTCCCATATGAAATTACCTTTGAGGTAATCAGCTCTTCAACTATCACTCATTTTTATCCCTACCCCAATCCATTTAGCACCAGTACCCGCTTTGTTTTTACCCTCACCGGAAATGAAATTCCTGACCTGATCAAAATCCAGGTCTTTACCGTTTCCGGCAAGCTGGTAAGAGAAATTACACAGGACGAATTAGGTCCCATCAGGATTGGAAATAATATTACTGATTTTGCCTGGGATGGCAAGGATGAATACGGTGATCAACTGGCTAACGGCACCTACCTGTATCGCGTACTGGTAGGGTCTACTTCCGGGACGGCTTTTGATAGAAGATGGGCCGGCCCGGCTGATAATAAGGCTTTTGATAATAATTTCGGCAAGCTCGTAATCATTCGTTAAACTTGAGCATGGCATGACCTGACTAATAATGTTACAACCTGATGGCATGATGAATGTCCTATTCTTCGAGTGCTAAAATATCATACATCTAAAACATAATTATTTCTGCTTTTGAGGCCTCCTGAGCCTACTTTTAGACATGGATCAATCAATTCTGCACCATGACTATTAACAAGAATTACCACCTGATTTTGGCCTTTTACAGCTTCTTTTTACTTGCCTTTTCCAGTCCAAAAGACCTCTCATTTAATGATCAAAACGGGGCCTGGAAAGCTCCCAAAGAAGCCGATGATTTAAAGAATCCATTTGCTGATAATGCGGCCGAATTGGTTAAGGGTAAGAAGCTCTACATTCAAATGTGTGCGGTGTGTCATGGTGCCAAAGGAAAGGGTGATGGCGTAGCCGGGGCAGCCCTGAACCCAAAACCCACAAACTTCACATTGGCAAGTGTCCAGGCACAGTCAGATGGTGCACTTTTCTGGAAGCTCACCGAGGGCAGAACCCCCATGGCCTCTTATAAAAATACCTTGAAAGAAGACCAACGCTGGGAGTTGGTCAATTACCTGAGAACCTTTAAAAAATAACGATATGAAGCACTTTTTACTTGGACTTATGGTGGTGATGGGAGGGCCTGTTCTGGCACAAACGACAGATGGTTCGATCTCATCCAAACCGGGCAAGAGTCGCTATATGATCAGAGGCTATGCCGATGCAAATTTTATTTCGGGGGAGGGTGAAACCTCTTTTGGTAATGCGAGGTTCGTTCCGCTCTTTATCTATAAACAATCCGACCGGTTGCTTTTTGAGGGAGAGCTTGAATTTGAGATTGAAGATGGTGAGGTGGAAATAGCACTGGAATATGCAAATTTCTATTACCAACTCTCGCCAAATATGACTATCAGGGCGGGAAAAATTCTGGTTCCTTTCGGTACATTCTTTGACCGGCTTCATCCCTCCTGGATCAATAAGCTGCCCACCGTCCCTCTCGGGTATGGACATGATGGTATCCTGCCTACTTCGGATTTGGGAATAGAACTTCGTGGGGCAAGTTTTTTGGGAGGTATGAGAACCAATTATTCACTCTACGTGACCAATGGCCCCCGCATCGAAGATGGAGAAGATGAAGCGGAAGAAGTCGGTATGATTGTGCCTGAAGCAGATGTGGACAATAACAAAAATAAAGCAATAGGTGGCCGTTTTGGGCTGTTTCCTTTTGCAGATCAATCTTTGGAAGTAGGTTTTTCTGCACAGTCCGCCAAGCTTGGAAATGAGGGCTCAGCACTAGAAGATGTAGGAGCCTTTTTATATGCCTTTGACTGGACCTATGTAAAAAATATCTCTGCCATAGCAGGGCGGTTAGACTTGAGGGGCCAATTGAATTTTGTCAATATAGACAATAGACCTTATGAGGTATTAGAGGATGGAGACTTGGAAACTTTTGACTTTGATAACAAATCGAAAACCTCCTTCTATCAATTGGCCTACAGGCCCACCTTCGGCAGTCAGTTTGTGCAAAACCTTGAATTGGTAGGTAGATATTCTACCCTTACTACTCCTGAAGAAGCGCCCTGGGAATCAGAGAGCAGCCAATGGACCTTTGGTTTGAACTACTGGATAGACTGGAGATCCGCAGTTAAAATTGCCTTTCAATCTGATGAGGTCGAAGGAGGGCATGATGCACCGGGTCTTACGAAGACCGACCTCTTTTTTATTCAATGGACCATAGGATTTTAAACCAAGCGATCATGAAGAGAAATAAGATTTTGTTCATAGCCTCATTCATCATTTTGGTGGGCATGATGATCGTAGCCGGATGTGCTGCGCCTGCCCATATTTCTGAGAAAAGTGGAGCCCAGTTGTGGGGTGAAGCTTGTGGAAGATGCCATAATACGGCTTCACCCAGCACATTCAGCGATGTAGACTGGGATATTGCAGTGAAGCATATGCAGTTCAGAGCACAGATTTCGGAGGAAGAGACAAAGAAGATTGTGGAGTTTCTGAAATCTGCCAATTGATGGTGGCTTTAAGATTGATTAGTAGAGTAACTGGTTTGATGCTGGCTTTGGCCAGCGTCATCCCGGTTAATGCTCAGCAGATTGACGGAGAAGCGTTATTCAATGGATATTGTGTGGCCTGCCATAGTATTGGAAGTGGAAATTTGGTAGGGCCCGACCTCAAGGGGGTCAATGGCCGATATGAGGAAGAATGGCTATTGAGTTTCATCAAATCTTCTCAGACCATGGTGGCCAATGGTGATGAGAGAGCTGTCAAGGTGTTCAACCAATTCAGTAGCATTCCAATGCCCGACCAACCATTGAGTGATGAAGAGGTCAAGGCGTTGCTGGCCTATATAGAAGTTCGTACTAAAGTCCTGGATGAGGAAGAAAAAGCGGCCAATCAAGCGGTGGAGCCCGTGGCGATGCCCCCAGCAGACCCCGGATCTACCCTGGCCGCCACCAAACAGATGGACCCGTATTTGCCATTTATGTGGGTGATTGCCGGGTTGTTTTTCGTAACCATCACCTTGCTCATTACTTTCATTATCGCACTGCTTTACTTAAAAAGATTGATTTAGTATCTCCATGTATCTTAATGAAACAGGGGGCGAAACTTTAAAATTGTTGTTATGAGTAAACATACCATTTGGATGATTATAGGGTGTGCACTCCCTCTTTTATTCATCTTTTTTGCACCTGCTTTGGGCATCACAGGAAATTACTCCCTGGTAATTTTCATCGTAGCCATGTTTGCTATACATCTGTTGATGCCGCATCATGGAGGACATGGGCATGACCATGGAAATAATGATTCACAAACCTCAAAAAATGAAGACCATGAACATTAGAAAGTTCGGTTTGGCCTGTGGCCTTACAGGAGCCTTGCTATATACCGGATGTATCATAGTCATGTCTATTGTGGGGCAAGATGGCACAGTGAAATTCTTCAACAGTTTGATTCACGGAATAGACACCACAAGTATCATCCGTATGGATATTGCCTGGTGGGAGGCGTTGATAGGCTTAGTGGAGACCTTTATTATAGCTTGGCTTATTGGGGCTTGTATTGCAGGGTTTTATAATGCGGCCATGAAAAAATGAATGTACAATATGTCTGGATCACTTGGTCCATTGTCATTTTAGTCATTTGGTTTGTCCTGTACATGACCAGGCATGATTTCCGGAAGGTGATGCTTAGAATGAGTCTGATCACCATGCCATTGGGCCTTACAGAACCTTTGTTTGTACCGGAATACTGGTTCCCACCCTCACTATTCAATTTGGCTGAATCAATCGGTTTTGATATTGAAAGCCTGATTTTTTCTTTTGCCATCGGGGGTATTGGTTCTGTGCTTTATCCATTGATGTTTAAGCGTAAAACCGTAATGGTTCCTATGACCGAGCGTGCTCATGTGCGCCATAAGCTTCATCGCTTCATTCTGTTCGTTCCCTTACTCACATTTATTAGCCTTGAGCTACTCACTAACCTAAATCCTATTTATTCAGGCATCTTAGGCATGTTTTCTGGTGCCCTGTCTACGTTGTACTGTAGGCCTGATCTGAGTGGTAAAATATGGATTGGTGGGATTCTTTTCACCGGACTCTATTTCATCTATTTCGGAAGCATATTGCCCTTCTATCCTGATTATGTAAGGCTTTATTGGAATCTTGATGCCCTTACCCATATTCTGATATTGGGAGTTCCCCTCGAAGAGCTGTTGTTTGCTTTTGCCTTCGGTGCCTATTGGTCCAGCCTGTTTGAGCATCTTTATTGGCGAAAGTCAGAGAAACTTGGCCCTAACATCTATACTTATGGATGATCACTGCGTCATGGACGAACAAGTTTGTCTGCCCGACAATGAGTTACCAAGAGTAGTGGTAGTGGGAGGTGGGTTCGCAGGGCTGGCACTAGTAAAAGCGCTCAAATCACTTGAGGTGCAAGTGGTGCTGATTGACCGAAATAACTTTCACCAATTCCAGCCACTTTTTTATCAGGTGGCTACCAGCAGCCTGGAACCAGACAGCATCGTTTTTCCTTTCCGAAAACAACTGATTGGCCATAGAAACGTCATTTTCCGCTATGCTGAGGTGCAGGAAATTCAAGCCTCAAAAAGCCGGTTAATCACTGATAAGGGGATCATAAATTATGATTACCTGGTGATGGCAACTGGTACCAAGACCAACTTCTTCGGGCTTATGGAAATTGAGGCTTTTGGTCTTGGTATGAAAAGTATTCAGGACTCTCTCAATATTCGTCATATGATGATTCAGAACCTGGAACAGGCGGCTATTACTTGCGATGATATGGAGAGAGATACGCTCACTAATTTTGTCATTGTAGGAGGTGGGCCGGCTGGTGTGGAAATGGCTGGAGCTCTGGCTGAATTTCGAAAGTACATCCTGCCTAAGGATTACCCCGAGTATAATGCAGACATCATGGATATCTATCTTTTGGAGGCCGCTGATAAGCTTTTAGGAGCCATGTCTGAGAAAGCCTCAAAGGAATCATTCAGGTACTTAACGAGGATGGGGGTTAAAGTGATGTTCAATGAAGCAGTCGAGCACTATGATGGTTCAGTTGTTTCGACTGGTGCAGGGACGACTTTACAAGCTCGCAATCTGATTTGGACGGCTGGCGTAGAAGGGGCCTTACCCAAAGGTGTTCGTAAAGACAGCTTGGTACGGGGAAACAGGCTGCGCGTGAATGAAACCTTGAATGTTCACGGATATTCCAATGTATTCGCCATTGGTGATATAGCCTCAATGGCTACTGAAGACTCACCAAGAGGGCATCCACAAGTAGCACAGGTAGCCTTACAGCAAGGCAAATACTTGGGTAAGGTAATCAAGTACGTGATTTCCGGGAAGACCTACGAAAAGCCTTTTCGGTATAAAGATAAAGGCTCATTGGCCACCATTGGTAAAAGAAGGGCCGTGGCCGATTTGGGCAAGTTCAGATTTGCAGGATACCTGGCTTGGGTACTGTGGTCAGTGGTTCACTTGTTTTCTATCAGCGGTTTTAGAAATAGGTTAATGGTCGGGGTGAACTGGGCCTGGAGTTACATGACCTTTGACAAAGGAAATCGCTTAATCATCAGACAGTTTGAGCACAAGGCTGTGAAAACCCGGGCAACGAAGGAGGTGACGGATGATGAATGAGCTTAAACTGAGTAAGAAATTCTTCAGCTTAATGGCCTGCTTGTTTGTGGTGGCCATAGGTTATGGTGTTTTGTTGCCAGTACTTCCTTATTTCATTGAAAGACTAGCTGCCAACACGGCATATCAAGGGGATATTTCATTTCACTTCGGAATTCTGACGGCCATTTATCCAATCACCCTGGTATTTACAGCACCTTTTTGGGGTCGCATTTCAGATCGTATTGGGCCCAGGGCCCTGATCATATTCGGCTTGAGTGGTTTTGTACTCATGCAGATAGGCATTGCATTTAGTTCCAGTTTAATGATGCTCTATGCAGCTCGTATTACGGGCAGTTTGCTCTCATCATTTCTGGTACCGGTGATCAATGCACACATTGCCGATATTACCAACGAGGCACAGCGCACCAAAGCATTGGCCTGGTCAGGTACGGCTGTAAGCGCAGGGGTGATCATGGGCCCCGGATTGAGTGGCTATTTGATTGGAAGCGACCTGCATATACGGTTGGCAAAAATTCATTGGTTAATTGAGCGATTCAGTTTACCCTTCCTGGTACTGGCTCTCCTGGGTTTGTTGGTCATGACAATCACCCTACTGTTTTTGAAAAATGAAAAGCAAAAACCTATCCGACAAAAGAGTAGAAAATCGATGCCGCTGTTCCCGAAAGGCAAGTGGAGAAGCCTCAAAGACCTACTGATCATCTCATTAGTCCTACAAGTAGGGATTACCTTGTTTGAGACCGTTTTTGCACTATTTATCAAAGATTCGGCTGGCTTTTCAGCCAGTTTTATAGGAACCAGCTTACTGGTTTGTGGCCTTGTGATGGCCCTTTTCCAACCTGCTGTAGCCAAGTGGGGCACTTTGATTATCAAAGACCCCAAGAAGCAAATGGCTCTAGGCTTGCTGCTGGCCGGCCTGGTATTGCCAGTGTTTGCTGTAATCCAGGTGAAATGGATGATACTGGTATTCATTGGGTTGTTTGGCCTGGGCTCTTCGCTGGTCGTGCCTAATTTACTAGCCTCTATATCGAAAAAAGATCCCCAGGCCTCTGGTTGGGCATTCGGTATGCAATCCTCATTCAGCGGCATTGGTCAAATGCTTGGGCCTTTGGCAGGAACCGCATTGTATACCATTAATGGTCAAATTCCCTTTATACTGGCGGGAGCATTGTTATTGATCACCTCCTTAGTTCAATGGAAACACCTGTTGGGCGTTAGCGCATTAAAACCCACCAAACCTCATGGAGCCTCATAGCCAGATATACAATTACTTAAGCCCGTTCCTGGTGGGGCTACTTCTATCAGCTGGTATAGGGCTGATCGTAGGCCTGGAGCGAGAATACAATAAAATAAAGAATGGTACCATATCAGGGATCAGGACCTTTCCTATTGTTTGTGTTGCAGGCTTTCTTTTGGGCAACCTTACCGAGGAATTCAGCAATTGGATCGTTGTAGGGGCAATTCCGGCATTTATACTTTTTTTGGGGACTGACCATTTGAAAAAGGGTGATAACGCCCTCCGCGGCCACACTACTCACGTTGCTCTATTCTCTGTTTTTTTGCTGGGAATGCTGGTTGCTGCTCATCTCTACAAAGAAGCCCTGGCAACAGCAGTGGTTATTACCACTTTGTTGGCATTGAAGGGCAAGTTCAAGAATACTTTGGAACGCATTACAGAAGCTGAACTCTTTGCCACCATTAAATTCTTTGTGCTTTCCTTGTTGATCCTACCTTTTTTACCCAACAAGACATTCGGGCCCGAAGGAATTCTTAACCTATATGAGATTGGATGGGTGGTGGTCATCGTTTCGGTTCTCAATTTCATTGGTTATTTCCTCATCAAGTTTGCAGGGTCCAAGAAGGGGATTATGGCAACAGCTGTTTTAGGCGGACTCTTTTCCAGTACGGCAGTGGCCTGGTCCTTTTCTACCCGAAGCAAAGAAAATCCCGCCCTTTCAAAGACTTATGCTGCAGGTATTCTCATTGCCTCTTCTATTATGTTTCCAAGACTTCTGATTATCGTCTATATTTTCAACGCTGCAATAGTCGGTACACTTTGGTTACCCTTTCTGATTATGTTTTTAGTGGCATGTGTCTTTTCATTTTGGGTTGCAAAAAACAGCAAAGCAGACGATACAAATGGCACCATTCTTAGCGTTGGAAACCCATTGGATGTGATTAGTGCATTGTCCTTTGCCCTAATTTTTATTCTCATTTTACTCACTGTTTATTACTCCAAGTTGTTTTTTGGTGATCAAGGGCTATTCCTGTCAGCCCTCATCTCCGGGCTGGCAGATACCGATGCGATATCCATCAGTGTAGCAAAATTAGCCAATGAACTAGACATGCTGAGCACAGCTACCTTAATTATAGTTACGGCTACGTTGAGCAATAGCCTGGTGAAAATGGGCATAGGCATTTTAAAAGGAAGCCATGATTTAAGGCGGTCCCTGATGATTGGCTATGGAGGCGTACTGCTCAGCGGTATACTTTACATAACAGTTTTATACTTCAAATAAATTATGAAAAAAACGAAAGTAGCAGTAAACGGATATGGAGTGATTGGCAAGCGGGTAGCTGATGCTGTGGCACTTCAAAATGATATGGAATTAATTGGGATCTGCGATGTGTCAGCGGATTGGCGTATTAAAATGGCGGTAGAAAAGGGATTCACGGTATTTGCTCTTTACGATGTGTATAGACCGAAAATGATAGCCTCAGGTATTCCGGTTAAAGGAAACCTCAAGGATTTGCTCGCTCACTCGGAGATTATCATTGATTGTACTCCGAAAGGAGAAGTTAAAAAGAACATTGGGCTGTATCAAAGTACCGGGCTAAAGTTTATCGTTCAGGGCGGTGAGAAGCATGACCTAACGGGTCACTCTTTCAGTGCGGAAAATAACTATACTTCTGCCATAGGCAGAAGTTCTACACGAGTGGTTTCCTGTAACACTACTTCCATACTCCGGACACTCACGCCACTAAAAAGAGCGGGTCTATTAAAAAAGGCCAGAGGTACGCTTTTGAGAAGAGCTACTGACCCCTGGGAAAGCCACTTAGGAGGAATTGTAAATACCCTGGTTCCTGAAAAGGAAATCCCCAGTCATCAGGGCCCGGATGTACAAACAGTAGATTCAGATATTGATGTAATTACCACAGCAGTAAAAGTGCCTCAAACCCTGAGTCACTTACATTACTGGAATATACAGCTGACCAGAAGGGCTGACAAACAAGAAATACTGGACGCTTTCAAAGGATCAACCCGAATCCAAATGATCGGGTATGAAGACGGGCTATCAGCGAACAATGCGATTAAAGAGTGGATGATGGCAAGAGGCAGGCCTTATGGAGATATGTATGAAGTGGCCTTATGGGAGGACATGCTAAAGACAGAGGGGGATGAATTGTTTTATGCCTATGTAGTAGATAATCAGGCGATAGTCATACCCGAAACCATCGATGCCATCAGGGCACTTACAGAAATAGAAAGCTCTGGCAAGGCTTCAATAGAAAAGACAAATAGAAGTCTTGGAATTATTTGAAAGACAAATAAATGTTTGACAACGAAATAAAAACGCTTCAATCACTCAATACCTATCTGCAAAAGCTGGTAGAAGGCAGGCTTTGGTTAAAGGTGGTTATCGCCTTGTTTTTGGGTGTGGGATTTGGACTTCTACTCAGCCCGCAAAACGGTTGGGCGAGCAAAGAGATTGCAGACACTTTAGGAAATTGGCTGGCCTTACCCGGTACGCTTTTTCTCAAGCTCGTGCAGATGATCATGATCCCTCTGATTATCGCCTCAATAATCACCGGTATTGTTAGCAATGATCAGGAAAGCCTGAAAAAACTTGGTGGCGGAGTGCTGTTGTATTTCATCGCCACCACAGCCATATCTGTTACCATAGGCACCGGGCTTTCAATGATTTTTAAGCCGGGAAAATACCTTCATCAACAATCAGTGGCCGAACATGAGATCGGGGAAAAGATGGGGGAAGAGGGAGCTGAACTATCATTTGGATTGAAAAGTATACCAGAAGCCATATCCAATCTGTTACCTGAAAACCCTTTGGCCTCAATGGTCAGTGGTGAAATGCTCAGCATTGTCATATTCACCATAATTATTGGTGTGGCTGTTCTTTCGTTACCAGGTAACCTGTTGAGACCTGTGAAGCTACTTTTAAGTGCCATCCAGGAAATTTGTATGACCGTGGTCAGATGGGCCATGCTGCTGGTGCCTGTTGCTGTATTTGGCCTAATGGCTCAGCTCACCTCAAGTGTTGGACTGAGCTCGCTCACCGGATTAGGTTACTATGTTTTGGTAGTATTGTTTGGTCTGCTGGTACTCGTGATGGTTTATCTGTTGTTAGTAGGCTTGCTAGCTCACAGCAATCCCTTTCAGTTCCTGAAAAAGATAAGCGATGTGCAATTACTTGCATTTTCTACCACAAGTTCCGCAGCCGTTATGCCCCTCTCTTTGCAGACAGCCGAGGAAAAATTAGATGTAGACAAGTCTATCAGCAATTTTATTATCCCAATAGGGGCCACCATTAATATGGATGGCACTGCTCTCTATCAAACCATTACCACTTTGTTTATAGCACAGGCCTATGGCCTGGAAATGAGTTTACTGAATGTCGTTGTTGTAGTGATCACGATCATTGCGGCATCCATCGGTACACCGGCTATTCCGGGGGGAGGAGTGGTCATATTGGCCTCCGTATTGAGTAGTGCAGGAATCCCGACCGAGGGCATCATTATTATTATCGGGGTAGAACGCCTATTGGGGATGTTTCGAACAGCCGTGAACGTTACGGGCGATTTAGCTGCATGCAAGGTCTTCGACAAATGGTACGGAAGTCATCAAAAGCCTGACAGAACTGACAACAAAAAAATGAGTAAGAGTGGATGAATGGATCAAACACATAACATCCATCAAAGGATTTTTTTTGGATGACCGGAGGCTGATCTCTTATGTAGCTAAGCGTCCTGGCAATGGCAATATTAGCCTGATCGGGGAAAAGATGAGCACTATGGCTCACCATTTAAAAGGGGAGGTTTTACTGCCCAGAAACAGTCTTATTCAAGTACAGAAGCTGGGGTTAGACTCCGCTTTGGTACGTGGCGACTTATCGCTGGTAAATAAGATAGTGCATGAATTTCCAGGCAATCGATACGATATGGTAGAGTTAATCTCCAGGTATTGTGCTGCACATTCGCCTGAACATTATCCCTTGTGGAACAGGAATAGTCTGAATGTACTTCAGTTGACATGTGATGTACATTTTGCACCGGACGACTATGAGACCTATAGCACTATTATGAGGGCTATACGATCAGACAATGGTATGCAGCAGCTCAATTATTTTGACATCAACAAGTTCTTTTGGATCTACGAAGGACAACTGGAAACTGCCGATTTCGATATCCCCAGGGAATATTATGCACATCTTAAATAACCGGTTATGAAAAAAACACTTCAGATAAGTAGCCTGCTCCTTTTTTTATTGGCATCCATGGAGGCCACAGCCCAAAAGCCTTATAAATCCAAGGCGGGACTTCTCGCAATTAAGGTCGTAAAAGATGATACCATCACCACCCATACTTTTAGAAATGTTCAGGTCATTCTGGACTATGAAAGAGCTGAAGTAGATATCAGTTTCTTGCTGGAGGGCTATTCATCGGAGGCTAAGTCATTCCCAGGTCGTTCGGAGGCGTTCAACACAAAAATTACGACCAAACTTTCGTTGCCAAAAATTGAAACTTTACCACATCCAGATCAGAGATTTCATACCAGAGGGAAAATCAGTTTTAAAGAATCTGTTTTTGAACTTGAAGGAGATGGAGAGTTAAGGCATCACCAGGGCAGTGAGACCTACTCTTGTTCTTTGATGCTTCAACTGAATCTGTTAAAAGGCAAAGCGTTGGAGATTGATCAATTCGGAAAGGTCATATCCCTTCACCTGTTCCAGACGGTACTGGATCCTAACTACTGATGCCTTTAGGTAGCAGTGGTAAACACGATATTAGCTCGGCTCAAACCGCTCAGATGAGCAGAAGACACACTCTTCCATGTTATCACAATTTCACACATTGAAGTTGGAATGTTGTAAACATTCGGCAGGGTTGTATTCTATCTTTAATCATAAGATAAACAAACCCAAAACCCGTTACAGACAGTCATGAAAGGCATTTGAACAGGTTTCTGGTATGTCACAAAACACCTTGATATGAAAAACATACTCGTACCCACCGACTTTTCAGATTGCGCAAGGGTAGCCGAGCGAATTGGATTAGAAATAGCCCTGAAGGCAAAGGCAGAGATACACTTCTTGCACCTGATCAAGACCCCTGTTGATTGGGTCAAGCTACCTTTAGAGAAAGAAGATCGATACCCTAAAACCAAGGCAGAGATAGCTCAAGCAGAAGTAGAGCTTCATAAGCTTTGCACTTCGGCAGAGGATTTAGGACTGAAGGTCAAAGTGTTTCTGGTATTCAATAAGAGAAGAGAAGGAATAGACCACCACATCATGCAGCATCATCACGACTTTATTGTCATGGGTTCTCATGGTGCGGGAGGCCTGCGAAAGGTTGTTGGTTCCAATACACAACGAGTGGTCAGAAATGCCCATTGCCCGGTGCTGGTCATTAAACCTGAAACCAAAGAGTTTGAAGTAAAGAATATTGTTTTTGCTTCAAGTTTTGAGGAAGATGTGCATGCTCAATTTATGAAGGTGATTGAATTTGCGGATTTAATGCAGGCCAATATCCATTTGCTTAATGTCAATATTCCGGATCACTTTGTATATACTGAGAAGGCTGAGGAGCGTATGAAAGCCTTTTTAGAGCAATGCCCCAGAGGAACATGCTCCATCAATATTTATAATTCATGGAGAGAAGAGGCCGGTATTAAGCAGTTTGCAGGAAAGATTGATGCCGATGTTATTTCACTCATTACACATGGCAAGTCAGGCTTTCTGAAGATGCTTGAACCCGGTGTTTCGGAGAATTTAGTGAACCAATCCGAACTACCTGTATTGGTGGTGAATATCAAGGCAACATGATGAAGAATCAAGAATTTTCAGAGACCAGTGGTGATTTGATTTTCAGGTTTGAACAGGAAATATCGTTATCTATATAATATCCCTAGAACCTTAAAGAACATTCCTGAATAGGATATGGTAAACCTGACTAGTCAATTGCGATTTAAACCTCTGGGTATTGACACTCAACATGAGCATTATGCTTACATGCGTGAAGACTGTCATGTTTGTGTTTCCGAGGGCTTTGAGGCCCTCACACGCATCAGGCTCACCCATGCAGGCAAAACAATCATTGCAAGCCTGAATGTTATCCGGTCAGAAATATTGCAACCTGGAGAAATCAGTTTATCTGAAAGGGCTGCCCGTGCTTTAGGTATACAGGCAGATGATATGATCACGGTTAGTCACATTCGGCCGACCAATTCATTGAGCTTTGTGAGGTCCAAAATCTACGGAAACACCCTGAGTGGTGCGCAACTAGGAGAAATTGTTAACGACATTGTAGCCGGTAATTATTCGAATGTTCACCTATCTGCGTTTATCACAGCATGTGCAGGAAACAGGCTCGAAACAAAAGAAATCATTGCACTCACCAAGGCGATGATCACCTCTGGTAAGCATATACACTGGAATGATAAGATTGTCGTAGATAAACATTGTATTGGTGGACTACCCGGGAACAGAACAACTCCTATAGTGGTAGCCATAGTCACCGCTTTTGGTTTGACAATGCCCAAAACCTCCTCTCGTGCCATTACTTCACCAGCAGGCACAGCAGACACCATGGAGGTGATGGCCCCGGTGAATTTGCCAATGGACGAGATTGAAAACATCGTTCTGAAGGAGGGGGGCTGTGTGGTCTGGGGCGGAACAGCCCAGCTTAGCCCAGCTGACGATATTTTGATCAGGGTTGAAAAGGCACTTGATATCGATAGTGAAGGGCAATTGATTGCTTCAGTTTTATCAAAAAAAGCGGCTGCAGGTTCCAGTCATGTTATAATAGATATGCCCGTTGGTCCAACAGCCAAGTTGAGAAGCACTGAAGCGGCTCATGAATTGCAGGCGGAAATGGAGAAGGTAGCCAGGGCAATTGGTCTAAAATTGAAGGTGATCATAACAGACGGTTCCCAGCCAGTAGGCCAGGGGATAGGGCCAGCCCTTGAAGCAAGGGACATTCTGGAGGTCCTTCAAAACAAAGCTTGGGCTCCCCAGGACTTAAAGGAGCGTGCTTTGCTTCTGGCAGGAGAATTACTTGAACTGGCTGGAGCTGCTGAAAAAGGGAAAGGAAATGACAAGGCCCGGGAGGTTTTACAATCCGGCCAAGCTTATGAGAAATTTATGGCCATTTGTGAAGCTCAGGGAGGCTTTACTGAACCCCAGGAGGCCAGGTATCAATATGACGTAAAAGCACGAAATGCCGGAGTTGTTTGTAGCATAGATAACAGAAAACTTGCGAAGCTTGCCAAACTGGCTGGAGCTCCTGCCGACCAATTAGCTGGCATTGATTTTCTAAGCCCTATCGGGACAAAGGTTGAAAAGGGACAAGTGTTGTATGCAATTCATGCCAATTCAAAAGGTGAATTAAATTATGCGCTGGACTACTATCAAGAGGAAGAAGAGATTTTGACAATAAAAGAATGACATGAAAACGATATTATTCGCCCTTCCGGGTAATGAAGAACTTGCGCAGCTCCTTGCCGGGCATATGAATGCCGAGCTAGGTGATGCCACTATCAGGCGTTTCCCGGATGGTGAGTCTTACACCAAGATCAATTCAGAGATAAAGGGTTGTTGTGTTGTAGTGATTTGCACCCTACACCAACCGGATGATAAACTTTTGCCTCTCTATTTTCTTTGTAAAACAGCCATGGAATTAGGGGCAGCCTGTACATGTCTGGTCGTGCCTTATCTGGCATATATGAGGCAAGACAAACAATTCCAGCCTGGTGAGGGGGTCACCTCCACCTATTTTGGTCAATTGATATCAGGATTTGCCAATACGCTTACAACGGTCGACCCCCACTTGCATCGCAGAAGTGCTTTGAGCGAAATATACACCGTACCCAATAAGGTGGTCCATGCCGCTCCGCATATTTCAAAGTGGGTAAGCCAAAACATTGAAAACCCCGTGTTCATAGGTCCGGATAGTGAAAGTGAACAGTGGGTTTCTGATGTGGCTCAAGATGCCGGGGCTCCTTTTATAGTACTTGAAAAGGTAAGGCATGGCGACAGAGATGTTGAAGTATCCGTTCCTGACGTAGAGAAATACAAAACTCATACGCCTGTGCTTGTGGATGATATTATATCCACAGCCAGAACCATGATTGAAACAGTTGGTCATTTGAAGAAGGCAGGCATGAAGCCCCCGGTTTGTGTTGGAATACATCCGGTTTTTGCTGGTTCGGCTTTTGAAGATCTTAAGCATGCTGGGGTGGAACAGATCATTACGTGTAATACCATTCCACATGAAAGTAACCAAATAGACCTGTCAGATATTTTGGCAGAAGAAGTGCAAGCCCTAATGAAACATTATGCGCACTAGCGTCCTGATCACTACAATTTCATGCTTGCAGGTGTTTTCGCTTAACCTGAATGGACAGCAAAATAGCATGTTAATTCAGCATTTAGCCAGAAAACAAATTGTACGAGAAAATTTCAATAAAAAGGGCGTATTGCTTGATAAGCAGGTATTCATCATCAGTGAATTAAAGCAGGAAGGTGGCCTTTACCAAATTGAAGTCATTACCACCCTTTACGATCAAGCTGGTCAATTCAAGAAAAAGTATAAATCTACCTATAGCTGCAACCCCGAAGAATCAGATATACTTATCAATGCATTTCCATTCACAGACCCAAGGGATAAGCGCATCAGGGTAGTGGCCAAATCAACGGGATTCCAGCAGTTATACGATTTGCAAAGTTCATTCTTGAAGGACATTCGGCTAATGATGCAGGTGAAATCAGGGGTGCTGAGTTTTTTCGGCACCAAGAGCGTCCTGACCATAAAGGACAGAATTAAGAAAATTGAAATCGATGGTGTTTCTGTTAGAAGTAATAGCACCATTGAAGCCTTTTTACTTGGCATAAGGCTCAAAAAGGTCAATTATTCAATTAATGAGTTTTTCACCCGTGACCTTGTGCTAAAACGGCAGGAGTTTACGGAAGACAACGGGGCCTACTTCACAATGAGGTACTATAGTGTTAAATTATAATCATGCAGATCAACTTTACCTGAAATTATAAACATCAGAAATATGGACAATCACGATCATAAAAATAGCCATGACCATTCCGATCATGAACATCACGATCATGCTGACCACCAGTCTCATGAGATGAGCCACAAAGAGGAACATGCCCGGCATGACCATGAGGGAATGGATCACGGAGGCCATGCAGGTCATATGGGGCACAATCCCGGACATGGAGAAATGGGACATGATCATCACAGGATGATGATCGAAGATTTCAAAAAGCGCTTTTGGGTTTCTCTGGTGCTTACAGTTCCTATACTGGCCTTTTCGCCAATGATCCAGGGATTTTTTGGTTATGAATGGCTGTTGCCAGGTAATCCATATATTCTGTTTGCCCTGTCCTCCATTGTCTATTTCTGGGGCGGTTGGCCATTTCTGAAAGGGTTCTATAGTGAGGTAAAAGCTAAAGGACCTGGAATGATGACCCTGATCTCTATGGCCATTAGTGTTGCCTATTTCTATAGTTCGGCCACCGTTTTTGGACTTCCGGGAGAAGACTTTTTTTGGGAGCTGGCTACACTGATCGATATCATGTTACTGGGCCACTGGCTTGAAATGAAGTCGGTATTAGGTGCATCTAAAGCCTTGCAGTTGCTAGTAAGTATGATGCCCTCAGAGGCACACCGTGTAAAGGGTGACCAGGTGGAAGATGTGCAATTAGAAGACCTGGAACCGGGAGACATCATTTTGATCAAGCCTGGCGAGAAAGTGCCTGCTGATGGGGTTATTGTTGAGGGGGAGAGTTATTTGAACGAATCCATGCTTACCGGAGAGTCCAAACCCGTGAAGAAAGGACTGGACATAAAGGTGATTGGTGGCTCAATAAATGGGAACGGGTCATTAAAAGTCAAAGTAGAACATACAGGCAAGGATAGCTATCTGAATAAGGTGATTACCCTGGTGCAGGAAGCGCAAAAATCTAAATCAAAAATGCAAAACCTGTCCGACCGGGCAGCCAAATGGCTCACCTACGTTGCTCTGGCAATAGGCTTTGGCACACTCGCAGTGTGGTTGATGCTTGATTTCCCATTTGTCTACGCCTTGGAAAGAATGGTTACTGTGATGATCATAGCCTGTCCTCATGCGCTCGGACTGGCCATCCCTTTGGTTGTGGCCATCTCCACTGCTATTTCAGCTCAAAATGGTCTGCTTATTCGTAACAGAACAGCGTTTGAAGAAGCCAGGAAAATTTCCGCCCTGGTTTTTGATAAAACCGGCACGCTGACCAAAGGAGACTTTGGCGTCACACGCATTGAATCAGTGCAGGGTGACTTTTCCGAAAACGAGATATTACGGCTTTCAAGTGCATTAGAACAGAGTTCGGAGCATCCAATCGCGGTTGGTATTATCAAGAAGGCCAAGGCACAGGAGATCACTATTCCCAAGCCCGAAAATTTCAATGCCATTACAGGCAAAGGCGTGGAAGCTTCTGTTGAGGGCAAAGATGTCAAAGTAGTAAGTCCTGGATATTTGAAAGAAGCCAGTATGGAGCTTCCTGAAGGTGCTTACGGGAGTGCCGCTGAAACAGTGGTATTCGTAATAATCAATGATGCTCTGGCAGGGTACATTGCCCTGGCCGATGAGATAAGACCAGAAAGTGCAGAGGCCATCAGGATATTCAAAAAGAATAACATCAAGGTTATGATGGCTACGGGCGACAATGATACGGTGGCCCATGCAGTGAGTAATGAATTGGGCCTTGATGGATATTATTCAGAAGTATTGCCTCACCAGAAAGTAGAGATCGTAAAAGAACTACAAGAGGGAGGAGAGTTTGTGGCTATGACTGGTGACGGTGTGAATGATGCTCCTGCTCTGGCACAGGCCGATGTAGGCATTGCCGTTGGATCAGGCACAGATGTGGCAGCAGAAACCGCTGATATCATCCTGGTCAACAGTAATCCGCAGGACATTGCCAGTCTGATACTCTTTGGTAAAGCTACCTACAATAAAATGATTCAAAACCTGGTCTGGGCCACGGGTTATAACGCATTTGCCATTCCATTAGCAGCCGGGGTGCTTTATTCATCAGGCTTCGTATTGGGGCCGGCCGTGGGAGCCGTATTCATGAGTTTGAGTACCATCATCGTGGCAATTAATGCGCAATTGCTTAAAGGTAAATTGATCAGAAGTGAGAAATAGGTAACTTATTTGGCTGCCAGACTCACAACAGGATTTAGGCAGCACAAAAAGCAAAATCACTAAATAAATACACCATGTATTTCAATCATATTCACTACGATCTGGGTTGCCGAAAATGCAAGAACATACGCCCCAACGGCATGACCATGCTTCAGTCTGAGGAGGAAATTGAACATATGTCACGGGAAGCACTCATTGCTGAAATGGACAATTTTCATGGAATTCAATGTGAAAGCTGTGGAGCCAAAGGAGATTGGTTAGTGTTCAAGATCAGGTTGAATGATGATGATGAGGTTCGTGACCAATTTAAGATTAATATTTTTAAAGAGAAGGGACAAATCTCCGGTAAGCCAGAGGATGGTTTTTTCTCACCCGCTCAGATTGAGATCGCTTTTCAGAGGATCAAGGAAGAAATTGAAATATTAAAAGGTCAGGAATATGCAGAAATGCCTGATGGGACCGCATTCATCATGGTCGATTTCATTAAAGATGAACCCTACAGTAGAGTATCGATTTTCGATCTGGATGGATTTTCTCTCAGAGAAGTAGAACAGTTTATAAATGCCTTGTCCTCTAATTTATAAAAATGAGCATTTCATCTAAACTAAATGCTGAATTGGAAAGTGCATTCACAGATTTCAAGAAGAACAGACTGAAAGAAAAGGTTATCGCACAACTAGTGAACAAAGAAGATGGAATTAGTCTATACATGTTGGCAAAAGATCCCTCTTCAGACAGATACTACGGAATACTGGAATCACCCATGAGTGGGTCTGTTCCAATTTTTGGTATATCAGGTTCCAGTATAGAAGTATTGGACTTGACCGAAGTGCCCATGATACCTTTTAAAGCAATCAGGTACTTGATGGATGGTGCTAAAACTAATTAGAGTTCTTGTCTTATGAGTCTACTAAATGGCAATCCGTTAGTAATCTTTTTAGAGTCTATAAAGGGAAAGAGCCGGGCAGGGGTTGGGATCGCCATTATGTTGTCAGTGGCTATTGCCATGATCTGGGCCAATTCATCCTATGGTACTTTCTATCAAGAATTCATCCACACTGAAATCGCAATCAAGGTCAATAATTTTGAGCTTTCCGAACCACTTTTGATTTGGGTTAATGATGGTTTGATGGCCGTTTTCTTTCTTTTCGTTGGCCTGGAACTCAAACGTGAAATTCTGGGGGGAAAACTTTCAAATTTTCGTTTAGCCATACTACCCATAGGTGCAGCCATTGGTGGTATGCTTGTGCCTGCATTACTTTATTCACTTTTCAATTTTGGGGGAGTTGGTGAAAATGGTTGGGGTGTGCCCATGGCTACAGATATTGCCTTTGCGCTGGGAGTGCTTTCTCTTTTTGGTAAGAGAGTCCCTGTAGAGCTCAAGGTATTTTTGGTAGCACTGGCCATTGTGGATGATTTAGGAGCTGTATTGGTGATTGCCGTGTTCTACACATCGGGCATTTCAGAGATGGATTTGCTCCACGGATTTCTGTTCTTTTTATTGCTTTTGGGAGGAAACTTTATTGGTATTCGAAAGGCTTGGTTTTACGGAATTATCGGCATAGGTGGTGTATGGCTGGCTTTCTTTTTTTCGGGAGTTCATCCAACCATAGCAGGTATACTTATTGCTTTCGCCATCCCAGGCAGGGTAAAGATCAAAGAAGAAGATTTCCTTAAAAACCTGAATGTACTTCATAGGGAGTTTTTGGTTACCAGACCGATACCTGGCAGTTTTATTTCAGAAAGGCAATTGGAGATTTTGGAAGAAATAAAAACAAGATCCAATGATGCGGAAACCCCTCTGCAAAAAATTGAATATGGGCTGTCACCGATTGTCGGCTTCCTTATTCTGCCACTTTTCGCTTTGGTGAATGCGGGAATCCATATTCATGGAAACATATTGGAAATTCTAACTCATCCGATAGGGTTGGGAATAGGCTTGGGCCTTATAGGAGGTAAATTCATTGGTATTGCCGGAGCTTCCTGGCTGTTGGTAAAACTGGGTTGGGCCCAACTTCAAGACAGCATTACCTGGGGACAAATTTATGCGGTAGCCCTCATTGCCGGTATAGGTTTTACCATGTCACTCTTCATTACAGAGCTTGCCTTTGATAATGAGGAGTATGCCTATTATGCGAAACTGAGTATCCTCTTTGCCTCTACATTGGCTGGTATTTTAGGATCTGTCTGGTTACACAAAACCACAAGACACAAAAAGGCCTAAGTCGATAATTTCACACATTTAAGGGGTAATTCTGTACCCTGGTTCTACCTGCCCCGTGCTAAATTGATTAACAAAGAAATCAATAACTAAAATTCAAAATAATGCATTGGGGATATAGTTTTTGGGGTATGCACATGGTATGGTGGATTGTCTGGGTGATACTGCTGGTATGGATATTTCTGACCCCCTGGGATGTGCCAGGTCAAAGAAAGCGACCGGACAGCCCTTTGGATGTTCTGAAAAAGCGCTACGCCAGTGGAGAAATTGGACGTGAGCAGTTTGAGAGGATGAAAGAGGATCTGGAAAAACAATGAACCGAGGACATTGGGAGGCAAAAAGATGGATTTGACCGTTATAAAAGCATCAGGTGAACATGAGGCCTTTGAAGAAGGCAAACTGCGTCAGTCCTTGCATAAAGCAGGTGCCACACCTGAGCTTATCGTGCAGATTCTGGAAGAAGTAGCAGGACAGTTTGATGGAGTGGTGAGCACGCGTAAAATCTATAGGTTGGCCTTTAATTTACTCAAGGCACATTCGCGGAAACTAGCAGGTAAATATCATTTGAAACGAGCCATCATGGAATTAGGCCCGTCCGGCTATCCTTTTGAACGATACGTTGGTGAAATCCTGAAAGCGCAAGGCTATCAGACACAAGTCGGGGTAATTGTACAAGGGAAATGCGTGATGCATGAAGTCGATGTGATTGCTGAAAAAGATGATCATCATTTTATGATCGAATGCAAATTCCACAACCACCCAGGTACCAAATCAGATGTCAAAGTGCCACTCTATATACGCTCGCGCTTTGAAGATGTAAGGAAGCAATGGATTCATATGCCCGGTCATAAAGCCAAGTTTCATCAGGGCTGGGTAGTGACAAATACAAAGTTTACAAAAGATGCTGTTGATTATGGGAAATGCAGTGGTATGAGGCTGATCGGATGGGACTATCCTACAAATGGAAGCCTGAATGAGCGGATTAATCTTTCGGGGTTGCATCCTTTAACCTGCCTGACTTCACTGACTAAAAAGGAAAAAGCAAGATTGCTCAAGGAGTCAATAGTGCTGTGTAAAGAAATCTGTGAACGGCCAGAAGTGCTTTCAGTATTGGATTTAACAGCCAAGCGTACCAAAGAGATACTCCAGGAAGCATATGGAATATGTATGGAACTCAATTCAAAAGATCAGTGAAACGGATCATACATAGTATATCGGTTCTCTTGTTGTTCAGCTTGCTGACAGGATGTAATGTTTTTAAGAAAGTGACTGTGAACGGTGATAGAAGTTTTGATTATTCAGAATATAATTCCTTCGCATGGTTACCGTCTGCTGATAGCACAAAGAACAGTGCATATGACAACTCTACCATTCGGAACAGTACCAGGCTTTTCTTTAACCACTGCATGCGACAAAGAGAATATAAGGTAGATACACTGGCTCCAGACCTCTTATTCAAGTTGGAGTGGGTGAACATACCCAAAGCATTTGACTATGCTGAGATTGGGTCTGTACCCACCTGGAAACAAGACCAGATCGACAACTGGTGGCCGGGTGATTATGGCGCTTTGGAAGAGTGGGATATCGACTACGAGGTGAAGGTTAAGGAGTTTGCCTACGGAGCAATCATACTGAACATATTTGACAGACAACAGAAACGACTATTATGGCGGGGAGTAGCTGAAGGGGATATTTATGATGCTGATAAGATCTATGACGATCTGCACCCGGCCGTACACAGGTTGATGAAGAAATTCCCCATCAAACCGAAGAAGAAAATAAACAGGTGATACTGTGAAAAGAAAAAATGACCCCATGGAGTATATTCCGAAATACCTCTATAAAAAACAGCTCTTAAGACCGGTAAAGCTTGGGATTATGTTTTCGGTCTTGGGTGAAGCCGTGATTTTTCTGGTTTGGGGTCTTTGGCTATACCCTGAGGGCAATATCCTACATAAATTCCTTTGGACAATTGTTTTCTGTGGTTTGGGTATGGGAGCAACCACCGGTGCTTTGATCAGCTGGTGGGTAGAAGGAAAGTATTGGGGCAAGAGTGCTATATGGGCCTGTATGGTTATTTCTTTTACTGTTCTAGGCTTGTTTTGCAATTTTTTGTGCTTCAAGCTCGATATGCACTTTAACTATTTCGGAAGTGCTGCCACACCGGGCCTATTTATCATTAACGGCATGGTCATGTCTGCCTTAGGAGGTGCCTTAATTGGCTGGTTAAACTTTTCGTACCGGGGCATCAAACTACTGGAAAAATACGGGTGGTAGACGGTAGTTCTGTAGATTAATCAATGACATATTTGACTTAGATAGGTAATGACAAGCAAAACAAGTAAGTCGGTTTATTTGCTCATAACTATTACAGGCTTTATCCTAAGCTTTCTCTGGGAGAACCTGCACTTTACATTGTATGAGAATTATGCCCAATGGATGGAGCAGATTTACTTTGTGCTCTGTTCATTGGCGGATGTACTACTAATCTTTCTGGTTTATTTTCTGGTAGCTACAATTTTCAGAAACGCGCACTGGATACATCGCTTTACAGCAGCACAAATCCTAACCACCTTACTCATTAGTGCCTTGGTATCATTCGTGGCTGAAAAAATTGCTTTGTACATGAATTGGTGGACATATACAGATCAAATGCCAATGGTACCCTTATTGGATATCGGTATGTCTCCTTTTCTAGCCATTACTCTATTGCCTATATTTACCTTTCTCATTGCCAGGAAAATAAATCAGATTTTCTAGTCTTACTCTCCAGGTTCAAAGACGACATATTGTTATCCAGAAAACCACCAACAAAGAAGCATATCATGCAGGCTTCAATAATATTCACTCTAAGGAGGAAATTATTACTGGCGCTTTAGTCTATTTTACTGTTAGCGGATTACCCAAATCATCCTTATATCTACATAGTAATTTGGAGTAAGTTTCTAAAGTACCATTAAAAATACCAACTGAAATTGTCAAGAAGTGTGCAGCAAATGCAGAATCTTCATACTAGAAAGTAGCACTTAAACCTACTTTGAAATTTCTGGAAATTCCGGGCCTTAACCCGGCTGGTCGTGTTGAGACCAGATAAACCTTATCAGTCACGTTGTTAATGGTCCCTGTTAAAGTTAGATTAGGGCTAAGATGGATGTTTGCTGAAATGTCTGCAATCAATCGTTCATCAATATGTTCTCCCAGTGAAAGGTCTCCCTGACCGGCTACTGTCCTCATACCTGCCACGTAGTTTGTGTTCAGATTCACATTAAACTTGCTGTGTTCCAGACTCATATTGATAGAGAGTCGGTGGTTTGCCAGATAAGGTAGTTGGTCGCCAGATGAAACTGAACCCCAGGCATCAAAGTCACTCTCAAACGAATTCCTGAATTCTGCATTCGTGTAGGTGTATGCTATAGAGAGTGGCAATCCGAATTTTGAATTCGTACCATGCAGTATTTCATAACCCAACTCTATTTCGGCACCCTGTACTAGAGACTCCCCACCATTGAACGGATCACCCACACCTGTGCCACCTGCTGCGGCAAGGTCAGACCCCAGAAGGTTGGAGTAATCATTTATGTAAAATACACCATTGAACCTGATTGCGGGAGTTTGATAGCGAAGACCCAATTCATAATTTATGCTTAGTTCTGGTTTTGACCCCTCAGTGCTGCTTGGAGGAGCAAAACCCTTGTGTATACCCATGAAAACACTCATTTTTTCAGTGGGTCTGTAGTCTAAACCAATGCCAGGAATTAGCACATCTACTTTGTTCTCTTGGGTATTCAGGTCGGTGCCAAACCGGTTGGTATCATTTTTTCCAAAATCCTTTCTGGTAAGAGAGATGCTTTCATATCGAAACCCTGGAGTGATCTGAAGTCTTCCTATAACACCAGTGTATTGAATAAATGAAGCAAAAGCTTTTGCACTTTGAATACGGTTACTTTCCGTACCTGGAATACCTTGGTTGATTAATTGCATGACCCCGTTATTCATCACATAGTCATCCACCCATTGAAACCGATCCATTTCATCTTTATGAAACCGAAAACCAATTTCTATATCATGTTGGTTTTTTTCTCCATCTAGGTTCAACCCAATCAAAGATTGAAAACCTTGAGAGAAGTATTTCCTATTATTGGCTTTTACCAATAATGTGTCAGGGCCGAAACCTGATATGGTCTGGTATTGTGTTGGGAAAAGTTCCGGTTCACCGAGAATAGTACTGATCCCAGCTGTACCAAAAGCGCTTTTTACTTTATCCAGTTTGTACCAGTTACGTTTGAAGTCATTTCTGTAGAAGGTGCTTGTAATGTCCATAAACTTCAGCGGCTGAATTACATGCTGTGCACTGAATTGTGTCTGTTCCGTTTCCATCAGGTCTTGCTGAGAAGCAGCGTATCTGCGAAACGCATCTTTTTCAAAGTCCTGTTCGGTAAGGCCCAAGTAGGTTTCATTAGACTCACCTGTGGATTGAGCAATTTTCAGAGTTAGTGCCTGATAAACTGAAGCATTCTGGCTTGTATTCAGTCTGAATTTTGCCAGGTAGTCCTCCTGATTGAAACCCGTATCATCACCGTTATCCAGGGTTTTAAAACCATCAGAACCAGATTGAAAGGTCTCAATAAGAAAACCCAGATTGTCAGACGACTGTCCAACATTGGCGTGAAGGCTTCTTTGATCAAAACTACCAGCCTGAAGATTTACAATCCCACTAAATTCTTTAGGAATTTGAGATGAGAGAAAATTAATGGCTCCACCGGTAGTATAGGGTCCATACTTGATCTGGCTTGAACCTTTTCTGATCTCAATTCCCCGCATTCTACCGATTGTGGGAAAATAGTAGGCCGCGGGAGCAGCATACGGGGCAGGGGCCATTAGAATACCGTCTTCCATGAGTGTAATTTTGGCACTACGCTCTACACCGGTACCGCGCATTCCGATATTGGGCCTTAAACCAAAACCCTCTTCTTCTTGAATGTTCACCCCAGGTACATTATTCAGTACGCGATTGATATCAGTATAGTTAAACTTGGCCAACTCCCGAGGTGAAATGTAGTGTGCAGATCCGGGTATCCGGTGTATATCGTCAATCCCTCCGGTGAGTGTAACCCCCCTTATGGTGACAGTGGAAAGTTCAGTGAGCTGTTCAATTAATTCGAAATGTTGGATCAATGGCACAGAATCGGAAATGGTGACCTGCAAGTTTTGGGTTTCATAACCCATAGACCGGACAATCAAAGTATAAGTGCCATATTGGATGTCCCTAAGCTCATAATTTCCTTGCCCATCAGAAATGACTCCAGTGTTAGTTCCTTTTAAGTAGACAGCAACACCTGGGAGAGATTGTTTGCTACTATTATCAGTAATTTTTCCATTGATGGATCCTGTTTGCGCACTGAGACTGGTGCAAAGACAAAAAAGTGAGAGTAGCGCAAGTGGTTTCAGAGCGCCAATACCTGAAGTATTCATACTCTATTGTTATTTAGACTAATTAAAAATAGTAATCAAAGGTAAGAGCTCTCTCTCAGCCAGGCAATCATTATTTAGAATTATTTTAAATAAGAGAGGGTTTTATTATGTTCGAGAGATTTTTGTCCACTTGTGCTCAGTACAAAACGTCCGCTACCAAAACCACCTTATCTCACATAGATATTCTCGGCTACCTGCTGAGAGATCAAAACTTTGCTCCCATCCACCTCCGTGTCCAGGGAGGCATCAAAGTCATTGCGAGCATTAACAAAAATCTGACTCCGTATTGACAGCCCCAACTTAGTGATATACTGAAGAAATAAAGGAGAATCATCTTTGACACCCACCATTATCAATGTTTTGCCCACCACTCCTTGGTCCAATGTTGTTTTATATGTGTCTCTCATTTCCCCATTCGCCTTGGGTATAGGATCACCATGTGGATCATATTCAGGGTAATTCAATAGTTTATCCAATTGATCAATCAGCTTCCTGGACTTAATATGTTCCAGTTGTTCTGCAACTTCGTGAATCTCATCCCATGTGAACTCCAGTTTTTCAACAAGAAAGGTTTCCCACAATCTGTGTTTTCTAATCACCAGAGAAGCAGTCTCTTTACCAGGCTCAAGTAAACTAATGGCACCATACTTTTCGTAACTAATGAGCCCTTTGGCTTTTAGCTTTTTCAACATACTACTTACCGTTGCCGGAGATATATTGAGGTGACCCGCCAATTCGTTCGTACCAAGCTGTTTCCCCTTGCGGTCACAACTTAAGCTGAAAATGGCCTTCAGGTAGTTCTCTTCAGTGATAGTAATCATGTTGCAAAATAAGTATGGCCTCTCAAAAATAAAAGTTTGATATATAAAACAATTATCAATAGGTTTATCTAAAATTATCTTACAATGGATAAAATTAAACACCTATTGCTAGCATCCCTGCTTCCATTTTTGGTGTCTTGTGAGCAGATTATTCCTGAAGCACCGGCAGAAAATGAGCTACTGGATGGTCCGACAGAAGGGTTATCGCATGCGGAACAACGTCAATTTTTAGATGGCGATATTGCCTTTAATGATGAGGTTTTTTCATCTAAAACTGGTCTTGGGCCGTTATTTGTAGCTACCTCATGTGGTAGTTGCCATGCAGGCGATGGAAAAGGTCACCCCTTCACTACATTAACCAGGTTCGGCCAGACAAGCCCCAATACTCCTCCAGACTTTTCTATTGGTGGTCCTCAACTTCAAAACAGGGCAATTCCCGGCTATCAACCTGAGGTTTTACCTAACGGAGTACCTTTTATGAAGTTTACACCTCCAGCAGTCACAGGTCTGGGTTTTTTGGCAGCTTTAACAGATGCACAAATTTTGCAAAATGTAGATTCCCTGGACGAAAATGGAGACGGCATATCAGGTAAGCCCAATTACATAGACCCTCCGGACTATTTCGAACAGAAATGGTTTCACCAGCCGGTGAATGGTCGGATCATCGGCAGGTTTGGTAAAAAGGCTGCCGCGATAGATTTATTGCAACAAACCGTAGGCGCTTACAATCAGGATATGGGGATAACTTCAACTTTTGAGCCAACCGATCCCGCTACTCAGCTAACTATTGACCCTGAGGTGTCGGATCAAACTATAAGAGATGTTGTTTTTTATCTCAGAACCTTAAAAGCCCCCATTCCCCGGTCTGAAGAAAGAAATCCGGTAATTCGCGGTAAAATAGTATTTAATGAAATTCAGTGCGGCTCTTGCCATACTTCCGAATGGACGACTCCTGTATCTGATGTTGCAGCACTATCGAATAAAACATTTTATCCATACACAGATCTACTATTGCACGATATGGGTCCTGGCCTGGATGATGGTGCAACCGAAGGTTCGGCCGATACTTATGAATGGCGAACTGCTCCGTTATGGGGCTTAGGTTTGGCACCAAATTCACAAGGAGGATCATTCTTTTTAATGCACGATGGACGTGCGACAAGTATTGAAGAGGCCATAATGCTACATGGAGGTGAAGCTGAGAGCAGTAAAAACCAATTCATTGCCCTTTCCGAGACTGACAAAGAGGCAATTATCAAATTTCTGAAATCGCTTTAGAGATGGAAAGACGGGTTTTTATCAGAAAATGTGGAATGGGATGCATCGCTGCTTTTTCAACGGGTTTAGTACTACAGGGATGTGCAGCAACGCGTTATGTGACTGGAAATATCGAAGGTTCATTTCTAAAAATACCCGAAGACGTTTTTTTAAATGAAGACAAAAGCTATTTGCCACATGTAGTGGTTCAGAATGACGCACTGCAATACCCCATAGCCGTGTTTCGCCTTAGTTCGGAAAAGTACAGAGCCCTTCTGATGAAATGTACCCATCAGGGCACTGAGCTTGAGGTATTCGGAGACCGGCTACAATGTCCAGCCCACGGAAGTGAGTTTACTAACTACGGAAATGTACAGAATGGGCCTGCCGACACTGCACTTAGGAGTTTCAAGATTATGAAAGATATCAAAACGCTCAAAATCGATTTATCATGAGGAAATATGGTTTCGTTTTGCTTACCATGGTGAGTTTGTTTTCTGTTAATGTACATGCTCAAATCGATAGTACTTTACTGAAACGCACCCCTGTTGATACGGCTAAGAACCTGCTCAATATGGATGCGGTTTACAATCGTCCCTTCCTGCAGGTTGGTAAAATGCCAGTTTCTGTGGGTGGATACATAGAGGCTGACTATCAATACATCGGTGAAGATGGTGTTACAGATGGACACAGTTTTCGCTTACCGAGAATGACATTGTTTGTTGCCTCTTCTATAAACAGGAAAATCAAGTTTCTTTCCGAAATAGAATTTGAAGAAGGAGGGGAAGAAGTAGCCATTGAATTTGCGGCCTTGGATATCAGCATAAACCCTCTTCTAAATCTCCGGGGAGGTATTGTGATGAATCCTATTGGGGCATTCAATCAAAATCATGACGGCCCCAAATGGGAATTTGTCGATAGGCCCATTGCTGCCACAGAAATGTTACCGGCAACCTGGAGTAACGTAGGCTTTGGGTTATACGGTAAATATTATTCGAAAGAATGGGCATTTGGATATGAAGCTTATCTCACAAATGGTTTTGATGACTCCATTATTGATAATGGGGAGAACCGAACATTTTTGCCAGCCTCTAAAGTAAATAAGGGACGCTTTGAAGAATCATCCAATGGTCAACCGTTACTTACTGGAAAGATAGCGCTAAGAAACAATAACATCGGAGAAATCGGACTTTCATATATGGGAGGTATTTATAATACATATGAGGAAGATGGCTTAATACTGGATGATAAAAGAAGGTTGAACGTGTATGCGATTGATTTCAATACCACTATTCCGGTAATCAAAACATTTATCGTTGGTGAATGGAGTTGGATCAACGTTGATGTGCCCACAACCTTTTCTCAGCAATTTGGTGATAAACAAAGAGGTGGTTTTGTTGACTTGGTTCAGCCAATTCTCAAGGGGAATTTATTCGGCTTTAATCAGGCATCTTTCAATTTGGCCATGCGATTTGAATATGTTGACTGGAATCATGGCACCTTCCGCGAAACCGGAGAAAATATCGGAGACCAGATCTGGGCCCTTGTTCCTGCAATAAGTTTTCGTCCTAACGCCCAAACGGTCATTCGATTGAATTACAGGTTCATGCAGCAAACAGATATTTTAGGAAATCCACCAGCTAAAATATCGGGTGTTCAGTTTGGGATTTCTTCCTACTTTTAAATATGCTTGAAAAAAGACTCCAAAACCGGGATATCAAACCGACAGCCATGCGTTTGTTGGTGCTTAAGGAGTTGGTTAACTCAAATGCTGCCATAAGCCTTAAAACCTTGGAGTCTCAGTTCGAAAAAGCAGACAAGGCCACCTTGTATCGAACATTAAAAACCTTCGAGCAAAAGAAGCTTATCCATAGCATTGAAGATGGAACCGGAGCCTTAAAATATGCGCTATGTGAGGAGGGCTGCGAATGTGCTCCGAAAGATCAGCATGTTCATTTTCATTGTGTTCGTTGCAATGAAACCTATTGTTTCAAACAGTCACAGATACCCCAAACCCAAATCCCAGCGGGATTTAGAGCTTCGAGTGCCAGCATGGTTTATCAGGGAGTATGTGCGAATTGCGACTAGTCTCAACTTTGCAATCCGGTTGCACTGCTTTTTTCGCTAACCTTGTAACATGAAGACGATTTCAGTCTTGCTGGCTTTTTTCATTCTTGGTTTGATAAGCATCCCTTGCTCAGATACTGATGCCTCTTCAGATCAATTAATAACTGAGGTTTCCTCATCATATGTTGATCAGGCCACAGATTTAGAAGTAGATTTATGTTCACCCTTTTGCAGCTGTCATTGCTGCCACACCCATCTGATTCCAGACAATCAAATGGTAAGTGAAGCCATTATTTATCCAAGAGACCTTGTTGCGACTACTTATGAGAAGGCCTTTCCAGGCCCCTTGTTCTCTATATTCCAACCTCCCAGAGTATAGCCAACCAGCTTCCTTTTGAATTAGTTTATCTATACAGATCAATTCAAAGCCTGTTTATTAAGTTTCGAACTGCCCTAAATAGCCGTTCGAAAATACAATTCATCAAGTTTTCATAACCCCTTCAGCATGGCCATATAAAGGCCAGACTGATGTACTGGTCATTCTAATGCCTCATGGCATCAGGTTGAAGGGATATAATAATCAGCTATATGATTAATAAAATCATCTCTTTTTCCATAAAGAACAAATTCATCGTGGGCTTGCTCACGCTTGCCCTGGTTGGGGTAGGGGTTTATTCCATGTCTACGGTCAATCTGGGCTCGGTACCCGATATCACTAATAACCAGGTACAGGTACTGACGGTGTCACCTAACCTGGCCACGGAAGATATTGAGCAATTCGTGACCTATCCTGTTGAACTGGCGATGGGCAACCTGCCTGGAGTTGAAGAAATTCGCTCCATTTCGCGTTTCGGTCTATCTGTAGTAACCATCGTTTTTGAAGACGATTTAGGTACTTACCTGCCCCGGCAGCTGGTACAGGAAAAGCTCAACGAACTTCAGGAGACCATACCCCTTAAATTTGGTAGCCCTACCATGGGCCCCATATCTACAGGCCTGGGCCAAATTTATGAATACACTATTCGACCAAAGCAAGGTTCTGAAAAAGTATATACACCAACAGAACTCCGTACCATCCAGGACTGGATCGTAAAAAGGCAGCTCACCCTGTTAGATGGCGTAGTAGAAGTTAATTCCTTTGGTGGCTACATCAAGCAATATGAAGTAGCCATAAGCCCAGACAAACTCAATGCTCAAGACGTGAGCATCTCTGAAGTATATGAAGCATTGGCCAGAAACAATACCAATACCGGGGGAGCCTACATCGAGAAAAATCGCATGTCCAATTTCATCAGAGGCGAAGGACTCATTCGCTCTCTGGATGACATCCGGAAAATTGTAGTGAAAACAGAAAGCGGCATTCCTGTGACCATAGGCGACATAGCATCAAAGGTCCATTTTGGACAGCAGGTCCGCTATGGAGCCTTTACCCAGGATGGTGAAGAAGCAGTAGGCGGTATTATCATGATGCTCAAAGGCTCCAACCCCAATGCGGTCATTCAGAATGTAAAAGAGCGCATGGAAGAAGTGGAAAAGTCACTTCCTGAAGGCTTGGAGATCAATGCCATTATTGACAGGAGCGACCTGATCTCCAGAACGACAAGCACCGTTAAAACCAACCTGATTGAAGGAGCGCTCATTGTTATATTCGCCCTTGTAATCTTGCTGGGCAGTTTACGCGGGGGGATCATCACCGCCACTACCATTCCTCTTTCATTGCTTTTTGCCTTCATTCTGATGAAGCAATTCAATATCTGGGCCAACCTGATGAGTTTAGGTGCCATTGATTTCGGAATCATCATTGATGGTGCGGTAATCATCATTGAAGGTACCGTATATGAAATCCAGAAAAGAATCCGATCAGGTAAGCTTGGGTTCACTCGGCAACTCATGGATGAAGTAGCCTATGAATCTGGAAGCACCATGATGAGTTCAGCCTTTTTTGGTCAGATCATTATTCTCATTGTTTTTGCACCCATACTGTTTCTCACCGGGGTTGAAGGTAAAATGTTTCAACCGATGGCCTACACCTTTGGCTTTGCCATGATTGGCGCCATCGTGCTTTGCCTCACCTATGTGCCCATGATGTCGGCACTGTTGATGAAACCAGTCCAAAATAGGAAGAATTGGTTTGGAAGATTTGAACGGTCGTTGGAGAAGATCAGTGATAAAATCATTGGTGGTATTCACTTTGCCTACCTGCCTGTATTGAAAGGGGCATTACGCTTCAAAGTTCTCGTAATTATTGCCGCAGTCCTATTGCTTGGTTTAGCAGGCTTCACTTTTTCCCGTATGGGAGGAGAGTTTGTTCCGCAGTTGGATGAGGGAGACATCGCTATGCAGGCATTAATTCGCCCTGGTAGCTCCCTGGCCGAGTCCAAAGCGGCATCCATAAGAATCGAAAAACTCCTACTCGAAAGCTTTCCTGAGATCAAAACGGTAACCGCTCGAATAGGAGTGGCCGATATTCCGACAGACCCCATGCCGATGGACATAGCCGATATGTACCTCATTTTAGAGAAGGACAAGGACCATTGGGTTTCGGCTGAAACAAAGGATGAGTTGATTGAGCAAATAAAAGACAAGCTGGAACAATCACTGGTTGGGGTTAACCTGGTCTTTACCCAACCTGTGGAATTACGGTTCAACGAGTTACTGGAGGGCGTAAGAGAAGACATAGCCGTAAAGCTATACGGTGAAGACCTGGACATCCTGGCTAGCAAAGTGCAGGAAATGGCAGACATCATTTCCACGGTACCGGGTGCAGGTGATGTAAATGCTGAACGCACTTCGGGCTTGCCTCAAATGACGGTGCGCTATAACCGTAACAAGGTGGCCCAATACGGATTGGATATTGAAAAGCTCAATGAATACGTGAGCACAGCTTTTGCCGGAGGAGTAGCGGGTATAGTTTTTGAAGGAGAAAAACGATTTGACCTGGTCATCAGGTTTGATGAAAGCCACAGAAAGAGTATTGATGATTTACGAACCCTCTATATTGACTTAGCCGATGGCACCCAGGTACCCATCAAAGAAGTGGCCGATATCAGCTACCAGCCAGGTCCGATGCAGATTTCCAGAGACAACACCTATAGAAGAACCTATGTCGGTGTCAATGCTCGCGGAAGAGATGTAGAGTCAGTAGTCAATGACATCCAGGAAAAACTGGATGCAGAATTGGACTTACCAGCTGGTTACTACATTACCTACGGAGGAGAGTTTGAAAATCTGGAACGGGCCAAGGGCCGTTTATCCATTGTCGTACCGATCGCCCTGTTTCTCATTTTTGTCTTGCTCTACTTTGCCTTAAAATCCTTTTCCCAATCCATGATGATTTATATCGCCATTCCGCTGGCAGCCATCGGAGGGGTATTTGCCCTTTGGCTGAGAGACATGCCCTTCAGTATTTCAGCAGGGGTAGGTTTTATTGTGCTGTTTGGCGTAGCTGTGCTGAATGGCCTGGTGCTGATCAACCGTTTCAACTCATTGAAAGAAGAAGGTGTGAGCAGCATTCGGGAACGCATACTGACCGGAACAAAGGAGCGAATCAGGCCCATTATGCTCACGGCCACCACCGATATATTTGGGTTCCTGCCCATGGCCTTCTCCAGCTCTGCCGGGGCCGAAGTACAACGTCCACTGGCCACTGTAGTCATCGGAGGAATGCTGACTGCTACCATACTCACCTTAGTCATACTACCAATACTCTATTCCTTCATCGAGGCCAGTGTGAGCAAAAAGAGTGGTAATAAGGGCAGCCTGAAAGTTCCAGCCATGGCAGTGATACTATGCCTGTTTTTGTTCGGTTCTTCTTTGCCGGTATCTGCCCAGAACGTCCCTGGAAAAGCGGTCACCACCCTGGAGGAAGCCTTGGCAATAGGGCTCAATAATAACGGTACTGTTCAAGTGGCAAAAACCAATGTTGAGCTGCAGCGACTCGGAAAAAAGTCTTCGTTCAACCCCGGAAAAACCGCGATTGGCGTTCAATATGGTCAATACAACAGTTTTGAAAGAGATCTCAGCCTGAACATTGGTCAAAGCTTTGAATTTCCCAGCGTATATGCCAACCAACGAAAACTGGCCGGTCAAAGGATCATAGGGGGAGAAAGACAGCTTGCCGCAACAGAAAACAAGCTCAAACGGGAAATCAGAAAAACCTGGCATGAATTGGCCTATTTAAAGGAGAAGGAAAAATTGCTTGTCTACCAGGACTCTGTTTATGGCAGGTTTCTCAAGGCAGCCACGGTAAGGTATGAAACCGAAGAGACCAATTACCTGGAGAAAGCAAATGCTGAAACCGGAGTGATGGAAATTCAAAATGAGTTGAAACTCCTATGGGCCGATATGCTCATTTTGCAAAGGGAGCTTGGCGTGCTGGTAAATGACACTACGGTGCTTGTTTTTGCCCCTGATGCCCTTAAAGAAAAGCAGTTTGATAACCTTTTGAACCCTGATCAATTAACCACTAATCCGCTATTGGCCCTGAGCAGGCAAGAAGTAAAGATTGCCAATGCCGAAGCCGCTGTACTGTCTTCCAAGGCATTACCAGAGTTCTTTATAGGCTATTTTAATCAATCGCTGATTGGCAGCAGTACCTCTGATGGCGGCATTGCTAGGTCATCAGATCGCTTTGGTGGGCTTAATGCGGGTATCTCGGTGCCATTATTTGACCGCTCTTTTAAGTCGAATACCCAGGCCGCCAGGCTAAAAAGTGAGATGGCACAAACCAGGTCCGATTATTTCTATACAAGCCTTCAGGGACAATATAACCAGCAACTTCAGGAGATTTTAAAGTTTCAAAGTAGTCTGAACTATTACAAGGAAAAGGCGCTTCCACAAGCAGACCTGATCATCGAAAACGCTCAAAAGAGTTTTGAGAATGGAGCCATTAGTTACGTGGAATACTTTCAAAGCCTGAATACAGCCATCAGCATCAAGTTTAACTACCTCAATACGATTAATGGCTATAACCAAGCCATCATCGACCTGGAATACCTGATGGGTCAATAAATCGAATTATAAAAAAAGAGAAAATGAAAAATCATAATACATATATAGCCATATCAATGTTGATCATCTTCCTACTGGCATCATGCACCAGGAATGACAAAGCCGACTTGAATCTAGCAGGAGTAGGGGAACAGACGGGAGCACACCTCAATGAAGAGGGGGGAGAAGGAGAACTTCATTTATCCGATCAGAAGTTTATAAGTCTGGGTATCAAACTGGACACTATCCCCAGCCGTCCACTTTCAGGTTTGGTTACCGCCAATGGCCAATTGGAAGTTCCCCCACAGCACGAAGCAACGGTTACCGCTATACTGGGCGCCAACGTTACCTCCATTCAGGTGATTGAAGGAAATAAAATAGAGAAAGGGCAGGTATTGGCCACATTGGCCCATCCCAACCTGGCCCAATTGCAGACCACTTATGTGAAAGCCTTTTACCAGATGCAGTTTCTTGAAAAAGAATATTACCGTCAGAAAAGACTCTATGAACAGAGCGTTGGTTCCGGTAAAGTTTTCCAGCAAACAGAAGCCGACTATCAATCCATAAAAGGAGAAGTAAGAGGTTATGAGGCCCAGCTGAAATTGCTACAGATTGATGCCAAAAAAGTCCGTGATGGCGACCTTTATGAAAATATCCCTGTGATCAGTCCCATTGACGGATTTATAGAAAAGGTTAAAATCCAGATCGGCCAGTATGTAGATCCACAAAAGGAGATGTTTATGATTGTTAACACAGAACATATTCATGCCGACTTGATGGTATTTGAAAAAGATGCTCACAAGGTCAAAAAAGGACAGGATATCTTATTCACAGTTGAATCTGCACCTGGAGTTACCCTATCGGCTAAAATCTATTCAGTAGGGAAACAGTTTGAGCAAAACCCCAAAGCCATTCACGTTCATGCTGAAATTGAAGAGAAAAAGGAGTTTTTGATCCCGGGCATGTACATCAATGGAAAAATTCACACCACAGGACAGCTGGTAAAAGCCCTACCCGAGGAAGCGGTTATTAAGGAGGAAGGAAAAGACTATATTTTCAGCGCAAGTTCACATGAAGAAAACGGAGAGACAGAATGGGAATTTAAACTCATCGAAGTGCGAACTGGTCTGATAGACGATGGATGGGTGGAAATAAAATTACTCGAACCCTTAGCAGAAGGCACCCTTATCGCCTGGGATAATGCCTACTACCTGATCTCGGAAATGAATAAGGGCGAGACCGAACATGGACATTGATTTTATCTCAGCTCTCTCCGGCAGTCTTAATTACTGCAGGGGAGGGCTGATTGAGTAGGACTTAAAAATTGCTTTGTATGACTAATCAATTTAAAGAAATACTGGAGGAGCGAAAACTACGCTGCACCGCCATTCGGCTTTTGGTGTTGAAGACCTTGGGTACTCGCTCAGCCGCAACCAGCCTTATTGACCTCAGTAGGATGGTTAAAGAATCTCATCGCACAACGCTCTATCGGACACTTAAGATCTTCGAGGTAAATAATTTGGTGCATCGTATTGATGATGGTACTCCGTCTCCAAAATATGCTGCGAACATCAACCTGGAAGACAAAGAGGATGTTCAGGAGCAACATCCGCATTTTCATTGCGGAAAGTGCGAACAAACCTATTGTCTAAACAAACTTCCTATTCCTGAAATAGAGGCTCCGAAGGGTTTCAAGAAAACGGAAACCAGTTTGATTATAAACGGAACATGCCCCGAGTGTTCAATACAAGCTTAATTCCAGAATGAAAAAACTACAAATAAAAATTCCTCTTCTCCTGCCCGAAGTATTAGATGAGAAGGATCAATGTGTGCAAAAACTTATTCAACAGCTTCAGGATAAAGAAGGTCTGGAAAAAGTACATGTAGCAGACAAAACGGACGATGGTGTACCCCAGCTCTGCTTTCACTACGACCCGCAGTTGATCTCCATAGATCGTATTCAGTCGTTGGCGGAGCAAACTGGGGCGGAAATCACGCAGAAATTCGGGCATAAACTCATGGAAGTAGAAGGTATTCGCCATACACGCCATGCCCGTCATATAGAGCGTGACCTTCGGGAGATGAATGGAATTATGGAAGCCTCCGTATCGGCATCCGGTATGGTGCGGGTAGAGTATGATACGGCCAAAGTAGATGAAACTGAAATCCTGAAAGCCCTAAGAAAGGAGGGGCTTGATATGCCAGATACTCAGGTAAGTGCCGAACGATTTCTTGGGCAGGTAGAAGAAACTGAAAAAGGGGAAGATCAAAAAGAAGGTAAAAAGGAACATGACCATGAGGAAGGTGAAGATCATGAACATTCGCATGGCGGCATTTTTGGTAAAAATACGGAGTTGATTTTTTCCATCATTTGCGGGGCACTGTTGGGTATTGGTTTTGGACTTTCTTATATAGATGTCGTTCCATCCTGGCTAAACCTTTCCCTTTACATTGCAGCGTATTTCTTTGGCGGATATTTCACAGCCAAAGAAGCCATTCAAACAGTGGCCAAAGGAGGTTTTGAAATTGACTTCCTTATGCTCGTGGCAGCCATTGGAGCGGCTATTCTGGGCGAATGGGCAGAAGGTGCCTTGCTACTGTTCCTATTCAGCATGGGTCATGCATTGGAACACTACGCCATGAACAAAGCCCGTAAGTCCATTGCTGCTTTGGCAGAACTCGCTCCTAAAACAGCATTGCTTAAGAGAAATGGTAAGACCGAAGAAGTCGGTATTGAGGAATTGAGCATTGGAGACATCATTGTGGTAAAGCCCAATAGCAAAATCTCAGCCGATGGGGTGGTTATCAGCGGTACCAGTAGTGTTAATCAGGCGCCTATCACTGGGGAAAGTGTGCCGGTAGATAAAGGACCGGTGGATAATCCCGATAAAGACTGGTCACAGGAAGATGATATCAAAGACGAGAACCGTGCATTTTCGGGTACCATAAATGGCAACAATACGCTGGAAATCAAAGTGATCAAAGTAGCGAAAGACTCTACCCTTTCCCGCCTGGTGAAACTGGTGAATGAAGCCCAGACCCAGAAATCACCTACGCAGCGGCTCACCGACAAATTTGAGAAATATTTTGTGCCGTCTGTATTGATACTGGTTGTGCTGCTCAATTTCGCTTTTCTGGTCGTAGATGAGCCCTTTAGTGAAAGCTTCTACCGTGCAATGGCCGTATTGGTGGCAGCCAGCCCTTGCGCTTTGGCCATAGCCACTCCGAGCGCAGTGCTAAGTGGAGTTGCAAGGGCAGCCAAAAGCGGAGTGCTTATCAAAGGCGGTCGCCCGTTGGAAGATTTGGGAGTATTGACTGCTTTGGCTTTTGATAAAACGGGTACCCTAACAGAAGGTAAGCCAAAGCTCACCGAAGTAGTTCCTTTAGGTGATGTAAACGAGGAAGAACTATTGAAAATAGCTGTAGCCGTAGAAAACCTCAGCGATCATCCACTGGCTAAAGCCGTGGTGCGGGATGGGAAAGGACGATTGAACGGTGTAGACTTACCCGAGGCAAAAGACCTGAAAGCGGTGCTTGGTAAAGGGGTCAAGGCCACCTTGGGGAATAATAAGGTGTACATCGGCAACCTTGACCTGTTTGAATCCCTGGATGATAATAAGCCAGAGAAGGAAACAGAGGAAAGAGTAAAGTCACTGGAGTCAGAGGGTAATACCACCATGCTGATCCGTCAAAATGACAAATACGTTGGTATTATTGCCCTGATGGATACCCCGAGGGAAGAAGCCAAAAACACATTAAAACGACTGAAAGAAATCGGTATCAAGCGTATGATCATGCTTACGGGTGATAACCAAAAAGTAGCTGATGCAGTGGCCAAAGAGATTGGCCTTACGGATGCCTGGGGCAGCTTGCTGCCGGAAGAAAAAGTTGAAGCCATAAAAGAACTCAGGCAAAAAGAATCTAAAGTAGCCATGGTGGGAGATGGTGTGAATGATGCCCCGGCCATGGCCAACAGCACGGTAGGCATTGCCATGGGAGCTGCAGGTAGTGATGTAGCCCTGGAAACAGCCGATATTGCCTTGATGGCCGATAAGCTGGAAACCTTGCCTTTTGCCATCAGTTTAAGCAGAAAAGCCAAAGGCATTATCAAGCAAAACTTGTGGATGAGTTTGGGCATAGTAGCCTTGTTGATACCCGCCACGGTTTTCGGCTTTGCTAATATCGGTATTGCCGTGCTTATCCATGAAGGCTCTACTCTGGTAGTGGTGTTTAATGCCTTGAGATTATTGGCTTATAAAAAGTAAACAAATTGAAGAAAACCACCTTCCATATCAGTAAAATGGACTGCCCTTCTGAAGAGCAGATGATCCGCTTGAAACTAGAACCTTTCGCTGCGGTGAAGCAACTGATTTTTGATATCCCCAATCGTAAACTCGAAGTATATCATTTAGGCAAATTAGAAAAAATTCACGAGGCCATCAGTGACCTTCAACTCAATGATCGGCTGGAAAATACAGAAGATGCCCAGCTGCCCCTGGCAAGCGGTGAAGCACAACAGCGGCAAATACTCTGGTGGGTCCTGGGCATCAATTTCGGCTTCTTTGTGGTAGAGATGACTACTGGGTTGATCTCCCGCTCTATGGGATTGGTTGCAGATTCATTGGATATGCTGGCCGATTCAATTGTATATGGTCTCAGCTTAATGGCTGTGGGAAGCACCATGATTAGAAAGAAGAAAGTGGCTAGAGCCAGCGGCTATTTTCAAATTCTTTTAGCTGTTTTGGGTCTTGTTGAGGTAATTAGAAGATTCATGGGTTTAGAAGAAATTCCGGCTTTTGGAATGATGATCGTGGTTTCTGTCTTTGCTTTAATTGCCAATTCAATATCGCTCTATCTTATTCAAAGAACCAAAAGCAAAGAAGCACATATGCAAGCTTCGATGATATTTACTTCTAACGATATCATTATTAATGCCGGGGTAATTGTTGCCGGCTCTTTGGTCTATTTTACTCATAGCGGATTACCCGATCTTATTGTGGGAGGTGTCATCTTCTTGATAGTTATGCGTGGAGCAATGAGGATTTTGAAAGTATCCGACTAGCTTTATCTGAACTTGGGGATAATATATACTTTAGATTCATTCGTTGGTTAATAAGAAGATAGTTGTCGCAGAAATGACAAACCTAACAGAAACAGCCCCGTTTGAGCCACTATCAGACTTCCTTGACCATGCTACACAACCACCTCAAATCCATTTTTCGAAGTATTTATAGGAACAAACTCCAATCTTTCATCAGTGTCTTTGGACTGACTATTGGCATTGGAGTTAGCATATTGATCGCCCTATACGTTCAGGATGAGTACAGCTATGATGACTATCATGAAAAAGCAGATCGTATTCATAGAGTTGTTAATAATTGGAAAAGCGGAGACGAAATAACTCCATGGGCAAGAACCTCAACTCCACTCGCCCCAGCAATTATTGAAGAATACGCGGATGTGGAAGAGGCCGTTCGAATAAGGAAAAATCCGAGGACTGATCTACTCGCCTATGGAGAAACCAAGTTTTACGAGAACACTCTATATTTTGCCGATCCCAGTGTTTTCAAAGTGTTTTCCTTTGGCTTAGAAGAAGGCAATCCGGAAACAGCCCTAAGCGACAAATACTCCATTGTTTTGACAAGACGGATGGCTCAGAAATACTTTGGCAATGAAGACCCAATTGGCAAAGTGCTGAAGTATAACAATGAGTACGACTTGAAAATAACAGGCGTCTTAAAAGAAGTGCCTGCAAATTCTCACTTTCATTTCGACTTTCTTGCAGATTTTGAAACGGTAAAAGAGGTACTTGGAGAACGTAGAACAAATAATTGGTTTTGGTTTGATTTACAAACCTATGTCCTACTCAAGGAGGGAGTTAACTACAAACTGTTTGAAACTAAGCTAAGCGAGTTGATGGGTCGAAAAATACCCGCAGAATATGCAGCTCGGTTCAGCTACTTTCTTCAGCCCATAACCAGTATTCATCTAAACTCAGATTTAAAAGATGAATTGGAGAAAAACAGCAACGAAAGTTCCTCCTACATTCTGATCACCACAGCCATATTCATTCTGTTGATGGCCTGTGTGAATTTCATCAACTTAACCACGGCTAATTTCACAAGACGGTCGTTAGAAATAGGAGTTAGAAAAGTCTTTGGCGCCCATCGTGCTCAACTAATCCGACAGTACTTGTTTGAAGCTGTGATCCTTACATTTGGGTCATTTTTGGTGAGCTTGGCTTTGACGTCATTGGCTCTGCCTACCTTTAATGAGTTTGCCGGTAAGTCTGTCGTCTTATTCGATGAAGCAAATTTATTGTTGTTGGCAATTATGACTGCCGCAGTTGTTTTAACAGGGTTTATTGCAGGGAGTTATCCGGCATTCTACATTTCAAAATTGAGGCCGGTAAATGCACTGAAGGGAACTGTAAATAAGACCAAATCCGCTTTGGGGCTGAGAAGTGTTCTGGTAACTTTTCAAATATGCGTCTCTTTGATACTGATCGTGGCAACATTGGTGGTAGCCCGTCAGCTAGATTTTGTCCGAAGTGCGGATATGGGTTTTGACAAAGAGTTTACCATTATTATTCCCATCAAGGACAGAACAAAAAACGAGAGACATCAGGCGGTGACAAATGCCATGAAGGAAAGTGCCTTCGTAAAGGAAGTCACCTTTACCTCAAGTATGCCAGGGAATAACAATGCCATGTCATTCTACTATAGCCCTGAAGGTTCAGAAATGGATGCTCAACGGGTTTCCACCTACTTAACAGATAATAATTTCTCTAGTGCATTTGGAATTTCCGTAAAGGATGCGTTGCCCACTCAACTGGACCAGGTAGAGGACACTATAGGTCACATTGTTGTCAATCAAGCATTTGTTGATTTCTTCAATCTCGAAAATCCAGTTGGGTCATATGTGGTTGGAGGAGCAAGAAATAAGATCATTGGTGTGGTGGAGGATTTTAATATCAAATCGTTGCACTCCAAGGTAGAGCCCATAATTATCTCCTACGGACCAAATTGGTATCGTTTTGTTGCCGTCAAAGTTGATGGGAATAACTACAAAGCTGCTGTAGAACATCTGGATAAGGTGTGGCAGGAATTCTATTCTGGATTTCCAGTAGAGTATAGCTTCTTGGATGATGACATGGCTAAATTCTACGACTCCGAAAAGCGTTTAAGCTCTATCTTCAGTTTCTTTTCGTTGGTGGCCATTTCAATTGCAGGCTTAGGCCTGATGAGTCTAACCATTTTTACAATTAACCGAAGGATGAAGGAAATAGGCATTCGTAAAGTGCTTGGTAGTTCGGTCAAAGGGGTTGTACTGCTCTTCTCAAAAGATTTGATCAGGCTAATCGTCATTGCTGCGGTTGTTGCTGTTCCTGTAGGTTATTACCTGATGAACGAATGGCTTAGGACATTCGCTTTCAGAATCAACATTGGTATTGAGCTTTTTATTGGAGCCGTGCTGATCATGACCATAACCATTCTGTTATTCGTTGGGCTTCAAATACTCAAGGCCTCCAGGGTTAATCCAGTGAACATTCTGAAATATGAATAAATTGTAGCCTATGGCTATTAAAAAGTTAGTGCCCACTTTCTGGACTGAAGATATCAAAGGCACCGTTGATTTTTATGTTTCGATACTGGGGTTTAAATGCGAGTCTTTAGAACTCGACTACGGATGGGCGAGTTTGCAAAGAGATGAGGTTGCTATAATGTTAGCCTTACCAACAGATCATGTTGAATTTAATGGAGCTCAATTTACCGGTTCCATTTACCTCTTTACAGATGATATCAACGAGGATTGGAATAACCTCAAGGACAAGGTTAAGGTTTCTTATCCACTAGAGACATTTGACTACGGCATGAGTGAATTTGCAATCTATGACAACAATGGGTACCTGATTCAGTTTGGACAGGAAATTAAAGAATAAGAAAATGATAACCCCGATTCTCAGAATATTCGATTACGACAAGGCCATTGAGTTTTATGTGGGCTACTTGGGTTTTCAAGTAGATTGGGAGCATACTTTTCATGACAATGCACCGATTTATCTTCAGGTTTCCCGGGGTGATTTGAAATTTCATCTGTCGGAACACTACGGAGATGGCACACCAGGGTCAAAAATTTTGATTGACTACAAGGGACTCAAAGCCTATCACAAAGAACTCAAGGCCAAAAAATATAAATACCTGAACCCCGGAATAACCAAGGCACCTTGGAAAGCCCTATGCATGGATTTGATTGACCCTTTCGGGAATAAATTGAATTTCACAGAGTCCAAATAAAGGGGGCATGAGTTTTCATTTGACCTTAAGCTGACCAATTTCAAGAATCTTATTTAAGAATTTGCTTAAATCATAAAACCTAATATACTACCTTGGCGTTTAAGAAATTACTTAAATAAAAAGACCATGCCTGAAAGTTGTATACGAGTGCTCGCAGACCCTGTCCAAATCAGAGATTGTAAGGCCAAAATTGAGGAGATTAAAAACCCTATTTACGATATCTCGAGAATATTGAATCTATCGGGTAATGAAGTGCGCCTAAAAATATTGTATCTGCTGCGCTCAGAGGAGAAAATGTGCCCATGTGACCTAAGTGATGTGCTTGGGATGACAGTTCCTGCCATTTCGCAGCATTTACGGAAGCTGAAAGATGGTGGGTTGGTAAAAGACAACAAAGTAGGTCAAACGGTCTTTTATGAACTCGTAGAGTCAAACACGACTCTGCTCGAACCAATACTAGAATTATTAATGCAAGAAAATAAAAAGGAGGTAGTAAAATGAGTAGTACTAATTCACAAAGCAAAGCGGCCAGTGCCGGACTTTTGACAGCTGTTGTTTCTTCACTCTGCTGCATAACACCAGTAATTGCGATTATATCAGGTACAAGTGGTATAGCCGCCACCTTTTCCTGGATGGAACCCCTAAGGCCATTTTTAATAGGGCTAACTGTGTTAGTTTTGGCTTTTGCATGGTATCAAAAACTGAAGCCACGAACGGCAGAAGAAATCGCATGTGAATGTGATGAAGATGAGAAACCTTCCTTCTGGCAATCAAGGAGATTCTTAATGATCATAACTGTGTTTTCAGCTTTGATGCTCTCATTTCCGAGCTACTCAAGCATCTTTTATCCAGACAATTCCAAAGAAGTGGTATTGACTTCGACCTCTCAAATTCAAACGGTAAATCTTGAAGTCGTAGGAATGACTTGTACAGGTTGCGAAGAAACTGTCAAATATGCGGCCAATGAGTTAGATGGTATCATTGAGGTAAACGCCTCCTATGAAAATAGTAACGCTCAAATTAAATTTGATGCTTCAATAACCTCCAAAGAAGAGGTTATAAAAGCTATAAATGCTACAGGATACACTGCGACAGAAAATTGATCAGGCTCCCTTTCCTGAATAGATTTCATTTCTGAGAAAGTTGATTATTGGCTGGAAATTACAACATCATAAGGCACTAAAACCTACAGAAAAGAAGAATTATGACCACAAATTTGTGCCCTACATGTGGATGCTCACTTATTCGGCTAGGGATTGATTTTAGCAAGGCTCCTGCAGTCCAATATCTGAAAGATGAGTATTACTTCTGCTGTGATGGTTGTGCTTCTGTATTTAATAAAAGTCCGGAAAAGTATATCAAAGAGATCGAGAATATCATCGTTTGCCCGGTTTGTTTAGCAGAAAAGCCTAAGCATCAAACAGTAGTGCTTGTTCATAAAACAGAAGAAATATTCTTCTGTCGTTGTACCCATTGCATGACAGAATTTTCAAAAAATCCAGACTATTATCTGGATAGATTGGCTGGCAAAATTGATTATCAAGGATTGTTTGGTAATGCTTGTTGTCAGAATTGAAAAACGAAAAAAAATAAACAATAATAAAACAATAAGAAATGCTTAAGAAATTTTTAGGTGATAGGAAAGTGGAATTGGAGAAGGTTGAGTTTGAGATAGATGGAATGACCTGTGACCATTGTGCGACTGGTATCCAGAAAAGAGTTAATCAACTAGATGGGATTATAAGCCAGGAAGTAAATTATCCAAGTGGGAAAGGAACGTTTTCTTATAAGCCAGAAAAAGTTTCAAAGCAACAGATTGCTTCTACAATTAATAGCATGGGAAGTTATTCGGTTAAGAGTGAATTGGGACCATCATCAACCACCCAAAAGACCGAAGAGGTAACCTTTGAAATTGAGGGTATGACCTGCGATCACTGTGCTACTTCAATCGAAAAACGATTTGTGGAAAAAAATGGGGTAATATCCAAATCAGTGAGCTACGCAGAAGGAAATGGGGTATTTACTTACAATCCTGAATACATAAGTGAACAAGAGATTATTGAAACGATTAATAAAGGCAATTTCAAAGTAAAAAAGGGAACAACCCAGAATGGGAATGTTGAACGTGCGGGAAAAGGTGAATATGACTTTATAATAATTGGCGGGGGTTCTGCGGCTTTTTCCGCGTCAACAACTGCTGCAGATTTAGGCCTGTCAGTATTGATGGTCAATGCCGGGTTGGACATTGGCGGCACATGCGTGAACGTGGGATGTGTACCTTCCAAACATTTGATCAGAGTTGCAGAGCAGATTCATCGAGCAGAGTATTCTCCTTTCAATGGGGTGTCTGGTGTCAATCCATCTTTTGATTTCAAGAAGACCATCCAGCAAAAAAAAGAATTGGTAGCAGCCTTACAAAAGAAGAAGTATCTCGATGTGGTTGGTAACCTGGAAAATATTACTATTCTGGAAGGTTGGGCAAGGTTCTTGGATGCACACACCATTGAAGTGGATGGGAAGCAGTACAAAGGTATGAAGTTTTTGCTGGCTACTGGCGCTACCACCAAGATTCCTGAGATCCCCGGTCTGGAGAATGTAGGATACCTTACGAATGAAACGCTGTTTGATCTGGAAGAGCAACCCAAGCATCTTATTGTGTTGGGTGCCGGTTACATAGCCCTTGAAATAGCACAGGCATACCATCGTTTTGGAACCAAGGTGACCATTTTACACCGATCCGAAAGATTACTACGTACGCAAGCTGCTGATATTACCGAAGACCTTACAGCGCATTTTATAAAAGAAGGCATTGAGGTCCATACCAATGTCAGTATCCAAAAATTCGAAAAAAATGGAGATGCCATATTGGCGTATACCAATGAGGGAACCTTTGAAGCCACCCATGTGCTGGTATCCACAGGAACCCGTCCGAATACGAATGGTTTGGTAATCGAAAACAGTGATGTACAGCTCAATAAAACAGGTCATATTTTAGTCAACAATAGACAGGAGACCAATGTAGGCCACATTTATGCTGCAGGAGATTGTACCGATACACCTGCATTTGTATATACCGCAGCGAAAGAAGGTAAAGTAGCTGTATTAAACGCCTTTAAAAGCACTGGCGATACAGTGGATTATACAGGTCTTCCCTGGGTGGTATTCACAGATCCGCAGATAGCAGGGGCAGGCATGGATGAAAGTGAAGCCGAGGAAGCGCGTATACCTTATGAAACCAGCGTCATGCCCTTGACTGACGTGCCACGAGCACAGGCAGCTTTGGACACACGGGGGTTTATCAAATTGATTAGAAACAGTGAAACTGACAAGCTTATCGGTGGTAGAATCATTGCACCTGAAGGCGGTGAGTTAGCCATGCAGATCAGTCTTGCCATAAAAGCAGGCATGACTATTCAGGATTTGGCAGATATGTTTCATCCGTATTTGACCTTATCGGAAGGGGTTAAATTAGCAGCCATCACATTCAACAAAGATGTTGCTGAATTGAGCTGTTGTGCCAGTTAATTTTAAATAAATGGCCGTGTCTCCTACGATTTGTATTGAATCCGAATCAGTGATCAACCCGGCACTGATCATGATCCCTGATATTAGCGGATTCACGGAGTATATGAACGATGCTGACCTGTCACATAGCCAGGTCAGGATTGCTTCTCTTTTAGAGGCAATCCTTGAAAATAACGTTCTGGAGCTTAACGTGTCAGAAATTGAAGGAGATGCTATTCTATTTTTTAGTTTTAACAATACCTCAACAGCCGAAGAAATTTTGGGGCAATGCCAGTTGATGTTTAATAAGTTTCATGAGAAGCTAAAAGAATTTGAAACACTTGAATGTCAATGTGGCTCTTGCCAAAGATTGCTGAATTTAAGTTTAAAATTCGTTTTACACTACGGACAATTGGGCTCTGTGATGGTGAAGGATTATTGCAAACTCTATGGTAGGGAATTAATAGTTGCTCATCGATTATTGAAAAATAATATCACTGCCAGAGAATACATAGTTCTCACCAGAGATTTTGTTATGCATTACAACCTAAAGGACAATCTTGACCCGATTGGTTTGTCAGAATGGGTTGATGAGCAACAATACATTCCAAACATCGGGAATGTGGAATTTAACTATGTTCAATTGAACAAAAATGCGGCTATTCGATGACTATTTTTTTGCACTGTATTTTAGTATTTAATTAAATGTTTAAGGAATTATTATTTAAATAAATGAAACCATGAAAAATAAAAAATCAAGACTCTTCATTAGTGCTATCAACATAGTTTTAGCTCTTTTCATTTCGCAAAGTAGCATGGCTCAAATGAAACCTGCTGATGGATCTTTAATATCAATATCGAAGTATTCTTATAGTGAAACCGTTGATATTTTGAAAGGGGCCATAGAAGAACAAAACCTTATGGTAATCCATGAGGTGGATGCCCAAAAAATGCTAAGGATGGCCGGCAAACAGGTCGATGGCATGAGCCAGATCTTTTACTTCCATCCTAAATATATGAAGAGAGTAATTGAAGCGAATCCCGCGGCCACGATACAAATTCCATTAAAGTTTATAGTGATGCAAAGGCCTGACAAGAAAGTAGTGATTAGATACTTTAAGCCATCTACAACCCTCAATAAGTACAAAGGTGAGGAGTCCATTTCTGCAGAACTAGATGGTCTGGTTGAAAAGATCCTTGCTGAAGTAACGAACTGAGATAATTCTTAATTATGGATTTCCTATTAAAGAAAAAGTCAGTGCTTACTCTCCTGGCTTTATTTACAGGTGGATTTGTACCAATAAGTATTGTCTTACTTTCATTTGGGTATGCAGAGTACTACAAAGCACAGGCCATTGGCCCCAAGATTATTCGGGTTGCTCATGAGTTTGGCGGTCCATATATGCTGTACGTCTACATACCTTCCATGGTCTTGCTTGTCTGGATCATACTGCATAGCCGAAAAAACTATCCTGACCTATATCGTAGGATAGTTATTGGCTTAGTCGCTGGGGCCATTGCAACCATCGGGCTTGACTGGGTCAGACAGATGGGGGTTATTACAGGGTGGCTTCCTGCTGATACGCCTGAGATGTTTGGGAAGATGGTCACGGGCAGTAGTAATTTCAACGAATATTATTGGGTGGGTCAGTTCATCCACTTTATGAATGGAGCAAATTTTGGATTGTTTTTCGTCTTGGTATTTGGCAACTATAGCTCCTACAAGAAAACGGTATTCTGGGCAATAGTTTGGATGCTAATCATGGAGTTGGGTATGATGACAGGGCCGCCAATGGGCCCAATGGTTGGGTTGTTTGGTATCAGATGGATGTGGCCGCAGTTGTTTCTTTTGACATTAATAGCCCATATAGTGCACGGAATAATACTTGGCCTTCTGACTCATCATTGGTTGAGAACAGAGGATAACAAGTGGCTTCTATCATACTTAAAGTCTAATGCAACATGAAAAATCTGAAACGATAATTGTGATAAACGATTACAATCTAATTCTGATTGACCCTGTTAAAGTTTTCGAGTCGAGTGATGCAGACTAACAATCCGTAAAAGGAGAAATGAAAGTACTTGATCCGTATTGCTTTAATTGGACTGGAGTCATTCAAAGATGACTGATATAGCTACAAAGCCGTGATCAGCTCAAGGGAGGATATTACCGGCAAGGTAGAATAGATATCGGTAATTGTATGTCCAGAAAAGACCGAAAACATTGGTGATAGATTGAATTTCACAGAGTGCAAATATAAGGAGGCATTTGTTTTCATTTGACCCTAAGCTGACCGATTTCAAGAATCTTATTTAAGAATTTGCTTAAATCATAAAACCAAATCAGCTACCTTGTCGTTTAAAAAATTGCTTAAATAATAAAATCATGCCCGAAAGTTGTATAAGAGTGCTCGCTAACACTGTCCAAGAAGATGGCAAGAGTGGCTGCTGTGGTTAGAATAGCTGGCATATGATTTTCAAACAAGAATGAGTAAGGAATTCGACCTTTTGGTAATTGGTTCTGGAATGGCTGGTATGACCATTGCCAATAAGTGCGCCAAAAAAGGGCTAAAAACTGCCATAACAGATTCCAGACCATATGGAGGCACTTGTGCACTTCGCGGATGTGACCCTAAAAAAATTCTGCTCGGGGCTGCTGAGGTCATTGACCGGGCACACAAAATGAAAAACATCGGGCTGACAGGTCATCTTAGAATCGATTGGTCTGATCTGATGAAATATAAAAATGACTTTGTTACCAGGATGCCGATATCTTTGGAAAAAGGTTATAAAAAATTAGGTGTCAGCATGTTCCGCGGAGCAGCACAATTCAAAGCTCCTGATACAGTCCGTGTTGGAGATGACGTGCTAAAAGCAAACAAGATTGTTATTTCAACTGGAGCCAGACCTCTCATTCTAGATATTCCTGGAGGAGACATCCCAATAGATAGTTCGGAGTTTTTGGATTTAGCAGAACTGCCTAAGCACATCACATTTATTGGTGGAGGTTATATTGCCATGGAATTTGCCCACCTGGCAGCTAGAGCAGGAAGTAAAGTCACAATTTTTCATAGAGGCAAAACGATTTTGGAAAATTTTGAACCTGAAATAGTCACGTATTTGATAAATGCGACAGAGGCTCTGGGTGTAGATATTCATGTTGGTTCTGAGGTTTTGGCAGTTGAAAATGAGGGTGTAAAGTACTCGGTCACTGCAAAGAAAAACGGTATTAAAAAGAAGTTTTCAACAGACCTTGTTGTGAATGCGGCCGGAAGAACACCAGAATTGGACGGTTTAAATCTTGAAAAAGCAGAGGTTGCTTATTCCTCAAAAGGCATTGTTGTGAATGATTTTCTGCAAAGCGTGAGCAATCCCAATGTCTATGCTGCTGGTGATGCAGCCGCCAGCTCTGGATTAAATCTGACCCCTGTTGCTGTTATGGAAGGCCATGCTGTGGCAGCCAATATACTTAGAGGTAATTCTAAGTCGCCTGATTATACAGAAATGCCTACAGCAGTTTTCACTTTACCTACTTTAGCTGCAGTCGGACTAACGGAAAGCGAAGTAAAAAATGAAGGTATTGAGTATCAGGTGAAAACTGCATCAGCAGCCAATTGGTATAATGCCAAAAGGATCAACGAGTCAACTTATGCCTATAAAATATTGTCCGACAAGGATGGATATATACTTGGAGCGCATTTGATCGGACCCCATGCAGAAGAAACCATTAACCTTTTTGCGATGGCCATCAAGGCAAAAATGAAAACGAAAGACATACGAAACATGATTTATGCTTACCCATCAATGGGATCGGACATCGGTTCGATGGTATAGTCGCCTTTAATACCTGTGAAAATGAAAAAGTTTTATATAATTTTTGTAGTCTCAATTTTAGCAATTGGTTGCTCTCAAGAAACAACGGAGAATAATGCTGAAACCTCTGAACCAGAAGCTCGAAAGACAGTAGATTTGCCTAGGTTTCCAAGCCCGTCTGCCACAGTTCGTCAAACTGTAGGAAGATCGGAAATAACGATCAATTATTCACGCCCATCTGTTGTTTCACCTGATGGGGTAGACAGGACCGGAAAAATCTGGGGAAAGCAAGTACCCTATGAAATGAATTTTCGCCCAGCTATGGGGGGGGGGGAACCAAGACCCTGGAGAGCCGGAGCCAACGAAAACACAACAATAGAACTATCTGATGATGCTACAGTCGAGGGACAACCGCTCGCGGCTGGAAAGTATGGTATCCATATGCTTGTCCATAAAGACGGAAAGGTCACAATAATATTCTCTAACACCTCAGATGCCTGGGGTAGTTTTTCCTATGAACAATCGGAAGATGCGTTACGGGTCGAAGTTGAATCAGAAACGATCCCAAGTACTGAACGACTGGTTTATTCTTTTGCTGAGGTGGGGAGAACCTCCGCTGTCATCACATTGGATTGGGAGAAAAAGCGCATTCCTTTCTCCATTGGTTTTGACACTCATGGTATGGTCATCTCAGATTTGAAGACCTATCTTTCAGATACCACAGGATTGACTTGGAGAGATTTTAACAGAGGGGCAGCCTATACAGCTGCCAATAAGGTAAATCTCTCTGACGGGATAGATTGGATTGAAAAATCGTTGGCCATGGAAACCAATTACACGAACCTCAGCACTAAGGCTGACCTGTTTGCCGCTCAGGGCAAGCCGGATCAAGCTGCATCTCTAAAAAATGAAGCCTTGGAATTACCAAGCACCACAGCCAACAATTATTACTCCCATGGTACGCGTTTGGTGAGAATGGGGCTCTTAAACGAGGCAATGGAAATTTATAAAAGACAAAGTGAGCGTTGGCCTGATCATTGGTTAACTGCACACGGTTTTGGAAGGATTTATTCAGCCATGGGTGACTTTAAAAAAGCACTTTCTTATGAGCAAGATGCCCTAGCCAAAGCGCCTCAGGCGAACAAGGGCTTTATTGAAGGGGCCATCGAACAATTAATAGCTGGAAGAGATTTTAATTGATTTGAAATTTTATCTAATTCAACTCATCTTCCGTTTTAACATATTGTGATCTACGCAGTAAAAGACCTCATACAAAGACCCTATCCTTACTACATTCCTTTTTCCAGGAGTTTTAAACTAATACTGTGGTTTAGTATTGGCTTTCCGGTTTTTTATTTGATCGTTCAGCCATTCGGTGTGGTCAACTGGCAATGCGAATACAAGAACCTGATGATTCTCGGAATGGCCCTTCCAGTTTTCAGCGGACTATCACTGAATTTTTATGGCCTAACCAGGGTATTTCCCCGATTCTTCGAAGAAGATCATTGGACCGTTGGCAGAGAGATATTATGGTCAATTTGGAATATCATCACGCTGGTATTGTTAGTGAATCTTTTTTACCAGCTTTTGCCGGTTTGCGGAACACAACCCGGAGCTAGCCTTACCAGCACATTAACATATGGAATTCTGGTTGGTGCTTTGCCCAGCTTCATCTGCATCCAGTACAACCAGCTTCAAGCCGTAAAGCGAAAATTGAAAAAACTGGAAGCACTAAATGCAGTTTTATCCCAGAGACAGGGCATTGTTGATAATGAAGTCGTGGTTTTGGAGGGCGAGAATGAAAGCCTGAATGTTGGGCTTAATGACCTGATTTTAATAGAAGCTCAAGACAATTATTCGAACGTAATTTGGCACAACGGCAAATCATTAAAGCAAAGGCTTTTGAGGGGAACATTGAAGAGTATGGAGCAGCAGCTTGATTTTCATTTCATCAAACGATGTCATCGTTCCTTTATGGTAAATCTGTCTAAGGTTAGCCTTGTCACAGGAAATTCCAGAGGCTATAAACTAAGCTTTACAAACCTCGAAAAACAAATACCGGTAAGTCGGGAATTGTCGAAATCCATCTTGAAGGAACTCGATGAATTAGATTTAAAACCGCAACTAGTCAAATCTGGTTAGTCAATTACTGCCTGACAATTTTCTTTCCAGCCAATCCAACGGTGAGAACATCAGACAGTAAAAATGTGTATGCTTACCAGTAAAAAGTGCCGGAAAGGACATGACCTCGCACCCTGAGTCTCCCCTAATTCCTGCAAGCACCAATGTTAGTCCCAGGAATGTTAATGCACCGGTAGCAGCAGGACCTCCATAACCGAGGATATAAACGACCACAACAGGAGCCCACGCAAGGAGGGCACCCAGAATCGGGTTAAAATTTCGGGCATGATTTCTTACCACATAATGTAGAAGAGAGTAAAAGAGAACTAGTGCTATAGCCCAGGCTACACGTATTGAAATTCCGTTGATATCACTGGTCAAATACACGTCATGCACTTCATACAAAAAAAACGCCCCCATTGCTATTCGTAATATCCGCCCCACGGGAAGTGCCTGATGTTTTACTTCTGTTTTCATTATTCATTTCTTTAAAAACCAAAAGGAAAGCAATTCATCTTTGAGATGCAGAATTAGGTAGTAGAAGGGTTCGATTTGGGGTGAATTGCACCAAAAGGGAGAGCTACCCGATAACCCCAATCTTGACCAATTCACCACAAAGGAGATTTAGAGTTTGTGTAGGTTAATCTCAGACTCGTGATATTAAGTTATGGCTTCAAAACACTTTCCGAGGATCATCATTTGCTTCTGGCTGGTATCCCTTTATGCATGCCAGGCTCAGCATGGACCGACTTCGTTAGAAGAGGCCGATAGACTCTATTTCCAGTTCAAGGCCGAGGAATCCTTGGCCATGTATGATGAGATCAGGCTAACAGAGTCATATTCAATGGAAGATCGTGCAAAAGCAGGGATCAAGACGGCTAAAATGCAGTGGTTATTTTATGGGAATCTTGAAGAGGCCATCTCAATACTTCAATCCATTCAGAACAGTCCTGTGGAAAGGGCCAATGTATTCCTGCTATGGTCTCGCGTATTGAGAACAGAAAAAGATTATGATGGCGCTGCGCTAATGGCACTAAAAGCAAAGGAAGTATCAACCAGTGCAGGTGATACTCATAATTCCGAGTTAGCCTGGATGCATTCTGTTTTGGAAAAATATCGGTCTACGGTTTTGCTTGATTCCCAGAACCAGAACTTTCAACGCGCAGAGGACTTAAAAAAGGCTCACGAATATGGAAATACGCTGCTATATGAAAAGCCTGGCGATGTTGAAGGAGCTAATCTGGCTTTGGGTCTCAATCTTTTAATGGGAGATTGGGAAAACGCTTATAAATCCTGGCTTTCATTCTTTCGGTTCACCGGTTCCGAAACCGTTCACAAAACCCTTGCTGAAGCTCACAACAAGCTGATGAGTCATTCGACAGCGGGTAAGGCTTCGATACTGAATTTTGTTTTAGGCCTCAAGGAATCAGGGTTCATTGAATATGCAAACCTCCTTGCTAAGCAACATCCGGAAATTCGAAACCTGGCTCCTGATCAAATTGGGGACATTGAAGCTTACAATCGCTTTGTACAGGCCATAAAAGAACGGACTCTTGAACTCTACCAAGCCACCGAAATTTTGGGAGGGATGGCTTTTATCCGCTCCTCCGAGGTGAGTTATCTCTATGCTGCCTCCAGGGCTTTGGCGTTTCATCCGCCATCCAGAAGTGCTGCGGTTCCTGATTTAGTGGATTATTTGAATGGAAAATCAATGCAAATAAGGTAGTGACCTCATATGGAAGATAAACATACTTCGAATCGACTAAAGAAGCTTGATGCTCATGAATTTATCAATGCTGCTGAGAGTGCCTTCAATAACAAAGATCTCGATGCTGCCTGTGCGGGTTATGCACAAAATGCGACACTTGAGTCACTAACCAATGGTTCGTGTGATAGCTTCTCTGGTATTGAAAGGATCAGTGTGGCTTGGAAAGGGATTTTCAAGGCAATGCCTCATTTCATTTTAACAAAAAGGATTGTCCTCAGCAGCCAACAAAAAATTATCAATGAATGGGAAGGCACCATTGACAGAAAGAGAAAGGTGCAGTCCAGGGGCATCGAAATATGGACTTTCAATGAACTTGGGCAAGTTATACACCATAAGCTTTACACTTTTTTAAAGGTGTATTCTGCTGACGACCTGAAGGGTAAACTACTATTTGGCTTAGCCAGTCCGGTTCTGGGTTGGCGGTTGGAAAGAGAGAGATCTAAAGTAAATAATCAACCATAAATTTTTAAAACTATGTCATTGAAAGATAAACGTATCTTAATCACCGGGGCATCCGGTGGGCTTGGGCTAGCATGTATGGCTTACTTTCAAAAAAAGGGAGCGAGAGTAATTGGGATTGATAAGAATTATCTTCCCGATGACAAGAGGCTGATTCAGGCAGATGTCCGTGATGAAGAATCAATTAAACAAGCGGTAGAAGAGGCTATAAATAGGCTTGGAGGCTTGGATATTTTGATTAACAATGCTGGTGTGTTGAGCCTTCAGGATGCGGGGGCAAGTCCCAATGGTCAAACGGAGGAGGCTTTCCAAGTAAACCTGATGGGGCTATGGAGGGTAAGCTCTGCCGCTATTCCTGCATTACAAAAATCTTCAGGCAGAATTATTAATGTAGCTTCTCTGTTCGCTGTTGTGAATGCACCATTTATTCCGGGATACTGTGCGAGTAAAAGAGCAGTGTCGGCTTATTCTGATGTGCTGAGGTTCCAGGTGGGTGGTAAAATAAAAGTAATTACACTCTATCCAGGCTATATGAATACTCCCATCCATGAAGGGGCTTTAAAACACGGCCTGTCTGTGGAAAGGCTAGTCACTTTCCGCTTTTTTGGTAAAAAGTTTTTCAGTTTGGAAGAGTCCTTGCCAGCCGCAGCTCAAGGAGTTGCCAGAGCCTGTACCAAACATTATATCCGAGACAGAGGGCTTACTTTTTTAGGAACACTGTCACTATGGTTTGCAAGGCATACCCCTCGTTTTGTAGATTGGTTCATAGGTAAACGCCTTAATTATTTGATTAGAAAGGGGTACTTAACAGTTTCTTTAGGCTAATAAATGAATGAAGCAACTGTAAATAAAGAGTGACAGTTAAATCTATAAGTAATGTTCTTTGATGGGATTTAATGAGATGAGAAGGGGGAGTAAGTATGGAGGTTGTTGTGAAGATCACTAACAAAAGACTCTTTGGGGAAAAAGTGTTAGAGATAGACGTTACGGGTCTAAAAGTTGAAAGTGAGCGGATATTTAGTGGAGGTATTTATATCCATGCAAAAAATGGCAAAACAATTCCTTTTTATGGTATAATCTATGAAAATGATTTTGAAGCGGATTTTGGATTCGTTCTGAGCTCTGATAAGAGAAATATGTAAGGGTTCCATAACTTTTAAACTGCTGGCTTCATTTTCCATAAGATACATTATCACATGATGCTTAGCCGCTGATTTGATTCAATTAATGGTTGTGCTTTAATGTGAATCATGGTTAGTTTCTTTCATGAAATACATATGTGGGTTATAAGGAAGGAAGTTTTTCATGTCACGGCAATGAGAACCTTACGGATGACCAGGAAGAGATTGCTCGGTTAAAGAAAGAACTGAAGGAAGTAGAATGAAAGAGATAGTATCTTAAAATGGCCTGGACATTCTTTATAACAACCCCTTAGCTTTAGCTCAATAATGACTCTGGAGTTTCAGGGGTTTTATATCCGGTATAGGAGCAATAACATAAAAATCTCTGAAACCACACCTCATCGAAGTCGCGCGGAAATATGCCCAAACCTGAATTTCGATAGTGAAAATGCTGGGCTAAAGATATGCGGAACTATGGTGCAGAAATTTTGACAAGAGCCAATGAATCCATCAACATGATGTTTCCAGCAAACTATTCTCAGTTTTTGACCAAAAGACTCCCAAATCAGGTTATAATAAAGGTTTTCGTTTTATTCGCTTACTAAAGTGTTACCAACATCAACCCATGATCAGTTCTTTTACAATTGGAATTCAAAGATGTGGCACGTTTGAAAACAGATGATCTGGAATTATAACCTTGGTATAAAGACTAATCTTGAAAGCGAATTCCTCGAAAATTTTTCCTAATCATTATTATAATTATTTTACAAAAAATATACGTCATTGTTTTTAAGCAATAACCTCGAAATTTCATGTGGTCGACTCTAGGCAGGTACCTAATCATTCTTTTTGCGGCATTTCTGATTATCAGTTCCAGATTAGCGTATTTTGATGCATTCTATGAATGGCTATCGTCAGGAAACGCCTCCGAAGATTGGCAAATCGGGGCATTTATATTAGGCATACTGATTCAATTCATTCATTTTCCTATACGATTTGAATTGGAAAGAAGAAGAAAAGAGAAGCTTCTCAAAACACTTTCGGATAATCTGGAACTTGTTGCCGGCTACTACAGATATGAGCTAAATAAGAGATTCAAATGTGACGGATTCAAAAATGCTAACTTCAGGATATTCATTCCGACTAGCTGGATTCCGCAATTTATCGCCCGTCTATTCAATATTTCTATGCACTTAAGACACTTACAATTTCACGAATTGGCAAAGATTAAAATCACCAAAAGTCTGAACTTTCAAGTTTACCCTCAAATAAAGAGCCAAGGCCTGGTGGGGAAATCTTTCGTGGAAGAATGTTTGAATATCAAGAATGGAGGCTATGATCCTAGTGATGTCGAATACAATTTGTATAATGATAAGATGGATGAAACTCAGAAACGAATTGGTAATAAGTATGAGTTTGTTGTAACAGCCCCAATCATTTCGAGTCCTTTAGTAAAAGCATTTAGAAAAGTAGAAGCGATCGTTTCAATTGATTGTAAAAAGAGTATTCCCTCTTTCAATCAGGTAAGTCAGGAACAGGCTGAGAAGTTGTTTGATACAATTGAAGAAATTTACACACAAATTAAACCAGTTATAAGAAAAAAACGTTAATTACAATATGGTACAGTCTTTCAAAGTAGGGGATAGGTCAAAAAAAGCTGTTAAGCAATACAAGAAATTCAGACGCAATACTCAAAAAGATTTTTTTAAAGCGGTATCTGAAACAGTAACTGTTAAAGCCGTTAGAATTGACACAAGAAAAGGTAATTAGCCTTAATTGTGTTCAACATGCTGTTCCGAACTATTCATGAACAAAGCTATTGCAGAATTTTCCCAACCCTTGTATTCTTCAAAATTTGTCTCCATTAGGTCCCAAGCCTTGTTTACCAGCATGATCAGATTTGAATTCTCTTCCTTATTAAGATAATCTGAGAAATAGAGTGGACCCGCTTCTGTGAGCATATCGTCCAGTGCTTGATGAATTAGGTTATCAAAAGCTTCATCGTAAAAACCGAAGTAATCTTGCTTTACATTCAGCTCATTGGCAATTAATTTCCACTCTCTCTCAGTTTGCTCTGCTTCTGCTATCAATCCGTATTTCTTGGCCCTAATGGATAATAATCTGACCCTAAGCCATGAAACAGGGTGTGTACTACCCAAAAGCTCATCCTCAAAGGCCTTAAATTCTCCAGTTCCCATCATTCTCAAATACATGGAAAAAGTTTTTAAGTAGCTTTTCCCACCAATATGAAGTCCTACTGCATCACAAAAAAACTCTTGCATCCATTCATACCAAGTCTCAGCTATGGCGGAAATCTTTTCCATCAATGTGAGGTACCTGCTATTATTGGTCCGATAAGATGGCTTTAAAAGATTCCAGATCTTGGTCTGCAATTCTGAGACGAGATCGTCCATTTCTTCTTTGTGGTAGGCATACAGGTAATGTCCAAATTCATGAAAGATAAGGGGGACATGAGTGATGTTACTCAGTGATGTGGTTGGAAGAAAATAGACTATAGGACCATTTAAATCTGAAAAGACAGCAAATCCGCCATCTGATAGAGCAAAAGGCGCAGATTGTGTCTGTCTATGTTCCTTGTGTAACCAATTGATCACTTTTAGACAAAAAGTATCAATAGGCTTGTGTCTTATAAGGGGAGCCAAGAAGTTCTCTGAGATTTGTCTGACCCCGGATGTGAGGCTTTGGGTTTCACTTACTATCTCAGGCAGTAACTCTTTTTCTTCCATATTGATCAAAGACAAATTGTAGTCAATTCTCTCTTGGTAGAAGGTAAGCGTATTACAAATCCATTGATGGCAAAGGTTCAATTCAGCACATATTTCTACTCGGCTCAGCAGGTCAAGTGTGGTTTCAATTTCCTTCTTGAGGTCTAGATTGTTGTAAGTCAATAAACTGAACATCAGAATCCCTCGATCAATTCCTTTAAATCAACATGGTTATGGGCTTCTACCATAGTTCTTAATTCGGAAAGTGCATTGATGATGACCTTTAAATCTTCTGAGCCATTTTCATCATCTAAAAGCACAATGACTTTTTCTGGGGTGTCCTTGAAAAGGAGGGATTTGAACTGATGCTTGCGGGTTTTGGCATCCTCAAACCTTCTTACAAAAATCCTCAAACGAGAGTCAACTCCTAAAATTCCTTTGCCCTGATGATTATTTGAATAAGAGAGGATCTTGCTGATAAAATCTTTGACCAATTCCTTTGAGGCTTTGATGCTCTCCATATCTACCTGCTGCTGATCAGCTTTGCCAAGCTTCTTCAATTTGTAATAAACGAGTAGACTGTTAAGGTGGTCAATTAAGCTTTGATTTCTTTTAAAACTCTGTATGGCCATCCATTTCGTTTCCATGATATTATTTTACTCTGGCTACTTCCTGTAATTTTCTGTCACGTAACTGTTCATCCGCTCTTTTTATTGGCAAACAATAGCTTTGAGCTACCCTGGGGCTTGAATAATTGAGCTGGGACAATGAAAACACATCCTGTAAAACAGTTTGCACAGAAGTTCTGCCAAAGACAGACCTGATCAGTACGGGCTTAGTGGTACCTTGATTAAGCGTGGCTACTCCGGTAGAACAGAGTATAGCACTCTTCTGATCCAGCTTTAAATAGGTCCCCTCCAAGACATTATGAGTACCTTCTTTTTTGGTCCATAAACGAATTCCTTTCTGTGTTGATTTATGATATTCAATTAAATCAAAATGAAAATCCTCGGGAAGGTGTCTTTTCTTTATTTGGGCATCTATTACATTCTGTAAGCCTTCAAGCTCACCTTCGCAGACCTTACCATCCCTGATCACCAACATGTTCCTTGGTTTATAATTAATCAGTTCATTGCTCCATTCATCGAAAAGCTCTTCCAGCTTAAGCTCCAGAATCTTCTGATTAATTTTTTCTTGCCGATTCGTCTTTGAGAAAGAATCAGTTTTGATGATAGGCTTGTCCATCTGTTGATTGTAGAAATACGGAGAGAAGCAAAAATGACTGAACTTTTCACTTACATCTATGGCTAAATGCATATCAAATTCCAGTGGGGGACAGGCCCATAAAACACAACCAAGTTGTTGCAAAATGTCAAACGTATTTAATTCAATAAACGACCGCCACTGACCTCTTCCTTGGGTATGTTTTTTTTCAAGTTGATGGGCCGTCACTCTTTTTACATCCCATTCCTCTAACCTGTGCCTGATGTTATAATAGGCAGCAGGTTCGTGCTTGTCGAAAATGAAAACTGCCATGGATGGATCCTTTTGGCCTAATCGTGTTAGCATCTCCCTATAGTCACTGTAGGAGTCAATGGCAGGCTCAATTTCAATACCGGTAAGACTATTGGCTAACTCGCAGACATCATTTGCAAAGTCCTCGGATATATTTTCTCGTATTTTCTCAGGAAATATGAAATGAATTCTTCTTGTAATCATGAGTGGCCGGTGAAAGCATCCATGGTTCAAGAGGGCTGTTCTTCTGCTGTCGAAATTGTCTTTGTAGTCTCTTACTGATTTATTGGTTGGACTGTAAATGGTATGCCCCCCTTTAAATTGTAAATCTGGAATCGATAACAGACCACTCCTACGTCCTGGCCGGTAGTTTCGGCCTCCAAATTCCAAGACAGGAAAATCTTTACCAAATGGCTTATTACCCAATATAGACCAGAATTCTTTGAGCAACTTATCTCTTTCAGCTGGTTCAATCTTATCTACCTGACTCAAATCAGTGGAGAGCATGTCGTTCATCACCCTAACCCTCAACATCTTTGCTGCCACAGGTTGAGAATCAGGTAAACCCGGAAAGCTTACAAAGGCCACCTTGTCATCGGGTTTTACTTGGTACCTTGAGTTCTGAGCCTTGTAATAGTCGTAAAGATTTTCATAATCAACCCCTTCTGTTTGAAATGAATTGGTTTCGGAACAGATCAGGTTTTGTGGGAATTTCAAAAAGTAACACTTACTATAGCCACCAGTAGGATTTTTATAAATAAGTGTTCCTTTTTGTTCCTGCTGACGGTTTGTCAAACGTTTGAACCTCGATTTTTTGCCTTGGTCTGTGTGATAGTAATCGACTGACTTGTTGGTAAAGAAGCCAGTGCCTACATCGACACATATTCCTATGGCATCGTCAAGAACCACTTCTGATATTTCAAACCTTCGGTATCCGGAAATATCACCGATTTTGCCGTTTCGATCCTTGCCACCCCGAACAAATACTTCCTTTTGATAAAAAATTCTCGGGCTGTCATACGTCCAATAGCGGTTTGTCCTTCTTATCTGAATGAGAATTGCTGATTTAAACAGGCTGGCCAAAAGCCTTCGATGATCAGGGCTTTTAAACTCTAATAATAGGGGGGTAGTCTTCGAATCAAAAGAAATTTTTATATCGGAAAGTTTTCGCTTAACCAATATCTCAATTTCCCCCAAATGCTGACCAGATTTGATCAGGATTTGGCATTTGGGACTTAAGTTGAAAGGGGTAGAGGGAATATTGTATTTATAGGACAGCTGACTGCAAACCTTATTAAGCTCATCAATACTCAAGTCTGTTGCGTTAAGAGTCACAATACAGGCCTCAAACTTTAAGTACTTTCTTCCCTTTATGAGCTTAATATTTGATTCCAGATTATTTATCATAACATATTCTTTTAAATGAACACTTATCACAAACCAAACGCTTTCCACATTGGTCAAAGGCATCTTCGATGCCTGATAAGGCAAAACCATCAAGCTCCTTCATCATCTGGTAATCCTGTTGAATTCTGGCTTTAGCCCTTTCCAGTTCGACTTCGTCAAATTTGAAATCATCAGTTGTCCTTACTTCTAAATAGGCCTTGGAAATCTCTATATCCCTGGCTGGAATTTTAAGCATTTCATTTGCCCACAATCCATAAACAGCAAGTTGTAAGCTGGTGTCTTCTACGTGATTTTTACCCGTTTTCCAGTCGACTATTTTAAAGCTATGCTGATCATAAAAACCGATGTCCATTTGCCCGTTAACGGTGATATTTTCATCCAGCGCAAACCTGGTACTACGTTCTATAAGAGAGTCATCAATTTTTGCAGCTTCATAGACTTTAAAGAACTCTGAGTAATCAAATAAATTCTCTATACAGGTCTCAACAACATCAAAACCTTCCTCTTTTATATCTTCACTTGCTTCTTCCTCAAAGTAGATTTCCATAAATACATGGTCATATTGGGGTTCTTGGCCCTTCATCAGTTTGAAGGTGTCCTCTATGGCATCTTCAACCATTTTTCTTCCAAAGCTCAATAACCGCTCCTCTTCCCATTCATCTCTTCCTTTATGCACAGCACTGAGTGAACACCTGATCACCCAGTGAATGATCTCACCAAAGACCGCATGTTTGTTAGATAAGCGCTTATATCTATATATCACCGACTTATCAATATAATCTAATTTTGTAGTACTAGCATAATAATAAAAGAAATACTTCCTCGGGCATATTAACAACGTATTCCTTCTTGTATAGGACCAATCGATCTTCTTGTTAACGCACTGAGAAGGCTTCTTTTTTTTCTTAGGGAGGAGTGTAGGACCAAAAAGGTTTGATTGTGTCATTTTAGCTTTTTTAATGCATTGGTTAACTGCCCCCAATCAGCTCCCTTAAGCTTCCTTGATTTCGCTTCCTGTAAAAATTTCACAGCTTCCGGGCTTGAGGTCATTATACTTTTAAGTTCTTCACTTACTTTACCTGAATAGGCTAATAACAATTCACTACTGAGTCCCAGTGCATCACATATTTTTTCTACAGTTTCTGCAGCCGGGGGTGGAAGTCGATCATTTTCGATCTTACTTATATAAGAGAAGTCGACATTTACCTGACTGGCCAGTTGGCGCTGAGATATTGACTTGGACCGTCTGAGTTCCTTTAAGAGTTCACCAAAAGTTTTTTCCATACGTAAAACTAGAAAATGTTGAGTTGATAGTCAACTCATGTTGACTATTTATTCAACGCGAATTATTCAACGCATTATTTTGTGACACTAGGAAGTGGTTGAGAACTTAAATGGACGCTGACATTCCATAGGATAAATTCAAAGAATAGTAAATATAACAGATTCATCATATGAACTAAGTGACATTTGTAAAAATCAACTCATGTAAGCCATATAAAGCGATCTCAGACCATAAGTGGCCAATTTAATATAAGCCTTACACTGATGTAAAAGCTATATCGAATGGCCAGTTAGTGAATACCTTGGTTTCATTCTAATTCCCCTCCCATACACTTTCAGCCAACATCTCGGTCATTATTATCACGTCACCTGATGTCTGTATTAAATCAGCCAGTTTGATTATTTTCTGATGAATAGGTCAATTAGAATTGACCAATAGTGTTTTCATTTTACGCTGGAGAATTAAGCTGGTCAATTGGTAGTTTATCACGGTTTTCTATTCCCATAGCATACCAAGAAAGTAGCCTCTTGTAAAGACAAAGGCCAGGAAGCTGGGCAAGTGGTAGAGCAGAAACCACCGGTATCTGTACCTCCTTCTTGAGGAAGCTTTATACTGTACAACGATATCAGGATAGCTCCGGGCAAAAAGCAACATGAAAACCAGCATCAAAATAAAAACGCTCAGGAAGCTGCCATCAAAGTCTTTAAGCGAGAAATAGGAATCACCTTCCAATTGATCGAATGCAAGAAACTGCTTTTTAAAAAGCCAATGGGCAATGCTGGTAACATATAGAGCAGTAGATAGGCCCAGCCAGAACAATGCTCTGAAGTAATGGACATTGTTATGGTCACCCCTCTGAGGTTTGAGTGCTCCCAGAAAAAGAGTTTGGTAGATTTTTTTGATCATCATCAGTATTTCACTTCAACTTAGGGCTTGAATTTGAGAAACTCAAAAACCACCCTTACAAGCCCATACAAGAAAACCACTTAGGGACTGGTCCGCAAGTGGTATAAATGATGTGCATTTTACATTGCAATAGTAGTCCTGCAATATGAGCCAACTCAAACTATACTCCCAACAGGAGACTGGAGCACGGAGCTCTGATTCCCCGGCTTTTGCAAAAGCTTCCATATATTAGCACATCACCAGCTCTACAGCAGGTTCTGTTTAACAGTATTGGCCAGTTGACATTTTAACATAGATGACGCTTATTAAAAGAATATTAAAATCAACATGGAGCCATTCGGGCCTGATCATTTTGATTTTTTTATTGGGCTTTATCAGCACCCCACAAGCTCAGCAGGTGCCAAGCACTGCAGAAATCTACAAAGAACTTCAAAAGGGCGGAAGTGCTAAGAAAAGAGTAGAAGTGATGAATTGGGCCCAATCCTGGTTAAAAGAGATTGAAGCTGATGACAGACTCGCATCACTCTACCATGAAAAACGGGCACTTCTACTAAGAACTCAGTCTAAATATGACAGCGCCCTCTATCATGTGCAAGTGGCACTGAACAGGCTCCCAACCAGTGAACCTTCAGATGTGAGAGCTGGAATTTACTATTTATACTCTACCATATATTTTAACCTCACCGAATTGGTCAAAGGCCGGAGCATGTTAGACTCGGCAAAACAACTGGCCACATCCCTGAGTACCAGAACCCGTCTGTTGTATGAAGAAGTCAGATACTTTGGTATGGAAGGAGACAGCATCAACCGGGTAAATAGCCTTAGACAAGGAATGAAATTGGCCCTTGCCGACACTACCCCTCAGGGAATAAGGCATCAGTTATATGGATATGACAAACTTTTTGTCTCTGTCAGGAAATATCAAAAACCCGATTCAGTAAGAAGGTTTATCGAACAAGTGGAGCTTGCCCTTTTGAAAGTGCCAAAAACCAGCAAGTATCAAGTAAGGCTGACCACCCGTCATATTAATTTTTTCTTCGCTCAGGAAGACTACGCTAAGGTGCTTGAAACCCTGGTTAACCTTGATGAGTTGATTCCCGCGGAGCCAAAAAGGGATTTAAAAATCGTCTACTATGGCTTTTGGTTAGACTTATGGGTGTATCCAGGGAAAGACTTTAGAACTCAAAACAGGGACAGATTTTTATATACTCCTAAACAAGCCATTGAATACCTTTCGACTTATTATCCCAAAGTACGTCATGCCAGTAAAGTAAAGATTCTCAATTGGTTATTGAGGTATTACAAAAGCGTAGGAGACTGGAAGAATGCCACTTCAACATCTGAGAAACTGCACCAATTGGAAACCTCTGATTTTCAAGAGAAAATAGAGAGCAGTTTTATCAAAGATCGTGAGTTAACCAAGGAGAATAATCGACTGACACAGGTTAGTCAACAAAGTGCCATTGATTTAAGGAACGAGCAGCTTCGCGAAGCCCGACTAAGCCAGCGTTTCCTGATAGCTGGTATCTTACTCGTGCTTATTTTCGGTTATTTTATTTACCGCAGCTCCAGGCAACGCAAGCAGCAAAACCTGTTGCTGGCCCAGCAGAAGGCAGATATTGAAAAGATGGATGAGCTAAAGAGTAAATTCTTTATCAATATCTCTCATGAACTGCGCACTCCACTCACGCTAATACTGGGCAATACCCAAAACAGCATCAAAGGTAAGTTTGGAGAATTAGGCGAAAGAAATCGAAAAGCCCTTAAAAACATTGAGGCCAACTCAAGGCGCATATTTAGTTTGGTACAAGACATGCTCGACCTGTCCAAGCTGGAAAGTGGTAGTCAGCAGCTAAGCATCAGACCAGTGAACCTTCAGGAAAAGATCAATTCAGTGGCCAGTTTGTTCGACTATCAACTCAGCAGCAAAGCCCTGGAAGTAAAGCAAAAGGGCATCACAGAAAATGACAGCCTCTATCTCGATCCTTTTAAGTTTGAAACCATCCTGTTTAACCTGATAGGCAATGCCATCAAGTACAGTTACAACCATACCGACATTATCATCCAATTGACGGAAACAGAAGAGCAAGTAGAGCTCTCCATCGCCAACCAGGGCGAAGGCATACCCGAAACAGATCTGCCCTATCTGTTTGACAGGTTTTTCCAATCAGGTGATGCTGACAGTGGAGAAGGCACAGGCATAGGGCTGGCCCTCACCAAAGAACTGGTAGAGCTACATCAGGGAACTATTAAGGTATCGAGCGAATTGACAGGAGAGACCCGTTTTGCGCTGACCTTTAAGAAAGGCAAAGCCCACTTTGACCCTGCTATAGTTCAGGAAGAAGTAGAAGTATCTCCACAACTTAGCCCTAGCCAAAACGGCCTGTCCAGCATTTTGGTAGTAGAAGACAACCCCGAAATGCGTCATTATGTACAGGAAGTACTTAGCAACCATTTCAAGGTATTTACTGCAGCCAATGGTAGGGTAGGCCTTGAACTACTCAAGGAAGAACAACCTGACCTGATCATTACTGACTTTATGATGCCAGAGATGAATGGTCCGGAGTTTTTTAGAAAAGTAAGGGCACAGGTGGCATTTGCTGACATCCCTATTATTTTCCTAACGGCCAGGGCTATTGCCACAGACCGGCAAGGCCTGTTGATGGAAGGTGTAGATGATTACCTGCTTAAACCATTTGAAGATGAAACCTTGCTCAACCGGGTGCAAAACCTGTTGAATCTTAAGACAGAGCGAGGCAAATACAGGGCCGCCAGTGAAAGTACCGATCAGGAACGTGACTTTATAGACCAGGCAAAAACAGTGACCTTCAAATCCTTATCAGATACCAAACTCACTCCGGCCGTTTTGGCCGATACGCTCTCCATTAGCGAAAGGAGTCTCTACCGTAAAGTCAAAGAGGCCACAGGTTATACACCACTGGCCTTTGTGAAAGAACTCAGGCTCCAGGAAGCCCGGAGACTTTTGACCACTAAGGCCTATTATTCTATTGCTGAAGTGGCACTAGCGGTTGGCTTTGAAGACCCCAGCTACTTTTCTAAAAATTACAAAAACCGCTTTGGCAAGCTGCCTTCAGAGGAGTAGGAGAGAGCAAGCTTTTCTATTTACCCTCCTAAGCGAGTATCAAAATTCTATCCCTATCCCGCTAACCTTAATTTAGGTCAGTTAAGCGACTATTTTTTGAGTTTAGAGGTATTAGACATATTGTAAAACAATATTGGCAGTCAGTTACCATCACTTGGCAGCCAGTTACCATTCCTTGATTTATTGATTTCGGACATTTCACTGTCTTATGGTGTTTATCCACCGCAAGAGGCAAAAATGAACCAAATTAGATCAGATGAATCAATCCGTCAATATTGCCCAACGCATCGTTTTCGGTCATAGAGCTGGCCATTACTTAAGGCTCGTTCTCCCGATAAGTACAGTGAAACTACAGCAGCTACGGAAGACTTTCCTTTGTCTGCTTTTGTGCTTAGCTACCAGCTTTGCCTTAAGTGCCCAAACCACCTATTATGTAAGTACGGCTGGCAATGACACCAATGACGGCCTGTCCTGGGGCAATGCTTACAGGCACTTGCAAACTGCCATTGGCGCAGCGTCAAGCGGAGATGAAATCTGGGTAGCAGCAGGTACCTATTATCCGGATGAAGGGACAGGGCAAACCAATGACGCCAGGGCCTCTTCTTTTACCTTAAAAGATGGTGTGGATGTTTATGGGGGCTTTGTAGGTACAGAAACCATAAGAACACAAAGAAACTGGAGCACCAACGCTACTGTCTTAAGTGGAGATATCGGCACGGTGGATAACCGTGCAGACAACAGTTACCATGTGGTTGTGGCTGCTGATAATACTATTTTAGACGGGTTTACGATTAATCACGGTAATGCGAATGGTAGTGGGACTGACCGTTATGGAGGTGGAATATTTATAAATAATAGTTCCCCAACCATTACCAATGTAGTCATCAGTAGTAATTCAGCTTCAGTATTTGGGGGTGGTATATACAGTGAACTTTCTTCATCTAGCCCTGTACTTACCAATGCGATTATCAGTGGCAATACGGCTGATGCTGGAGCCGGTCTGTGCATGCAAAATGGTTTGGTTACATTCGTTAATGTAACTATCAGTGGGAATAAAGCAGATAGTTATGGAGGTGGTGCCTTTTTCAATGTTGGAAGGTCTACTCTTGATTTAACCAATGTGGTTCTCTGGAACAACCAAGACGGCACCGGGATAGGAACTGCATCTTCTTCAATTCGAGCGTTTACCTCTGACGATAGAGTCAACCGGTCTTACAGCCTTGTTCAGGGTTATGGAGCAGATGGTACAAATTTAGATACGGACCCCTTATTTGTATTGCCGTTAAACCCTGGTAATGCTCCAAGTACGGCTGGAGATTTCAGACTTCGTGTAGGCTCACCAGCCATTGATGTAGGCGATAATAGCCTGAACACAGAAATATTGGACCTGGCTGGTGATGCAAGGATACAAAACGCGACCATCAACCTAGGTGCATTTGAAACCGTTCTGAATAGCCCGACACTGTCCACTACTGCGGCCACAGGTATTGATTTTACCAAAGCCACTTTTGGAGGTAATATTACAGGCAATGGCAATGCGGCTGTTACTGAGCGGGGCATTGTCTATGCGCTCACCAGTGAAAACAATGATCCGCAGCTTAACGGAACAGGCGTCACTAAGGAAATAATAGGTAGTGGCAGCGGAATCTTCAGTCAGGAAATAACTGGTCTATCACCTGGTAAGGGCTATGCTTACAGGGCATACGCCATCAATGTAGTAGGGGAAAGCTATGGTGCTCTGGAAACCTTTACCACAAGGCAGTCACCCGGCAATGTAAATGCAGAACTGGCCCTATGGGTTAAATCCGGTACAGATGCCCGCAATGGAGGCAGTAGTGCAGCAGATACCGACCCCGTAACCACATGGACAGATCTCTCCGGAACTGGCACCAATGAGTTTACCAATACTGGACTTACTTCCCCCACCTTTAAAGACAACACTACCGACAATATCAACTATAACAGTGTGGTGGACTTCACTGGTAATGGAGCACTCAAATACCCCAGTGGCATCTATGCATCAGGCACTGGCACAGAAGATGGCATGACCTGGTTTTCTATTATAAAGCCTGATGATGCACCCTCTGCCAAAACGAGACAATTCGTTTTCGACATAGGAAATTTTGCAGGAGAAGGCTATGGCCTCATATATGGCGATGAAGTAGCCGGAGCCTACAGTCCTACCGATCATGGTGGTGCTTATCAAGCAGAGACAGCACATACCAATGGTTTAAACACCACACTGGCCCGCCTTACTATAGACTTCGCCAGTAGTCAATCGGTGTACTTCAATGCAGCGGCAACCCCATTTTTGAACTCGGCCATTACACTGTCTCAAATCACCACCAATGAGGTTGATTTTAATACAGCAAATGGTACGAATACAGGCCCTTTCACCTTGGGTAGACAATCAAAATCAACCTTTATAAATAACAATGGCGGACGCGATTATGATGGAAAAATAGCGGAAATCATTGGTTACCGCAGGGTGCTCACTTCAATGGAAGTTAACCAGATAGAAAGCTATCTGGCCATTAAATATGGTATTACCAAAGACAATACAGGAGGGAGCACAGCGGGTGATTACCTGGCTTCTGATGCAAGCCTTTTGTGGGATGCCGACAATGAGCCCAGCTACCATCAAAATGTGATAGGTATTGGCAGGGATGATGGCCAGCAATTCATGCAAAAGCAGTCTAAAACCAATGACAATAGTATGAAGCTATACGTGGGTACACTGGCGCAGACCAACTCGGCCAACAGTGCCACTTTTAGTGAGGCAATGGGCTATGTACTCATGGGTGATAACACGGGAACCATGCTGCCTACTACTTCAGAATTATCTGCCAGTGGGGTAGCTTCAAGGCTAGCAAGAGAATGGAAAGTAACCAAAACCAGTTTTGACGATGCCTTCAGCCTGGACTTTACACTGGATGGCAGTATCAATCCGGCAGACGTAACCGCCAGCAGATTACAGTTACTGGTTGATACAGACGGTGATTTTTCCAATGGAGGCACCACCGTACTGGCAAATGGTACCAATGGCCTGAGTATATCGCATAGCAGCGGAGTGATTACCGTCTCTGGTATCAGTGTAGATCATTTGCCCAACAATGCCACCAGCTATATCACAGTGGGCAATATTCTGAATTCCGCACCTGGGGTAATCACCACTGCAGCGGCTGGTATCAGTTTTAGAGAAGCCACCCTGGGAGGTGAAGTAGCTGAAAATGGGGGAGAAGCCGTAACTGACAGAGGCATTGTCTATGCGCTTACCAGTGCCAATGCTACCCTTGAGATAGGCGAAGGTGGTGTGACACAGGTTACATTGGGCAGTGGCACAGCAGTATTCAGTGAGCTCGTTACCGGACTGGCAGCGGGCACAAGCTATGAATACAAGGCCTACGCTACCAATACCCTTGGAACTACTTATGGCCCCTTGCAAACATTCAGTACTTCAAGCCCTACCATTATCTACAGTGGTTCTGGCTTTACGGAAACGGCTGCTAATCTGGGAGCTGTGAGTGGAGAAATCATCGCTACACTTACCGGAGCGGCCTTTAAAGACCCTTTGACTGCTGATGACTTCACTTTAGGAAATATTCCTAATGGGCTAAGCCCAAGTATTAGTGTTGCTCAAGTCAATGCCAGTACCTGGACCGCCACCCTGACACTTGCAGGTAATGCGACTAACCACCTGGATACGGATGATGTTTCAGACATTACCTTCACCTTTGCAGATGCTGCCTTTACGGATGCGACTGCCGCAGGGGTCTCTAATGCTACAGGACCTGCCAGTAGCAGTCTCGGCATTGATTTTACTCAAAACCCCGTTATCACCTACTCAGGCCCTGGTTTTGTGGAAACACCAACCAATACGGGAGAAGTAACTGGACGAATTGTGGTTACCCTTGAAGGAGCTAACTTCGATAACTCCCCGACAGTACTGAACAATCTCAACCTACAAAATCTTCCGAATGGTTTAACACCTTCGATAGTCATAAGAACAGATAGACACCTATACTCTCAATTGACCATTTTCTTGACTGGCACAGCCATCAACAGTGATGATACAGACGATGTAACCGACATTACTTTTGCTTTTAATGATGCGGCATTTACCACAGGTACTGCGGCAATCGTGAACAATGCCACGGGGCCTGCAAGTAGTGGTATTGGGATAGATTTTAATTTTGACGCTAGCCCTCCGGTGATTACCTCAGACGGAGGAGCGGCCACAGCGAGTTTAAATGTCAGTGAAAACATTGCCGCAGTCACCACCGTTACGGCTACCGATGTGGATGTGGTCAGTACCATCAGCTATAGCATTACCGGAGGTGCCGATCAGGCCAAGTTTGCCATAGAGAGCAACAGCGGAATTCTGACATTCAATCCGGTTCAGGATTTTGAAAATCCAGCCGATGCAAATACAGACAATGCCTATGAAGTGGAAGTGACCGCTTCTGATGGCAGCAATCAAAGCAGCCAAAGCATCACCGTAACCATTACCAATGCACCAGATGCCCCTGTTTTTACCTCTACTGCTGTAATTACGGCAGCAGACAATGCCAGCTACATCTATTCAATCGCTACTGCCGATGATGACGGAGATGCTGTCAGTGTAACTGCCACCACAAAGCCATCATGGCTCAGTTTGGATACTGATGCGACTGTAAGCTCTCTCAGCAAGGGGGTGATTCCTGCCTTTCTGGATGGCCCCGGTTCAGATGCGCTATTTAGCACACCTAACGATGTAGTGGCAGATGCTGCGGGTAATATTTATGTAGCAGATTATTTTAATAATCGGATTAGGAAGATAGGTACAGATGGTGTGGTCAGTACTGTGGCAGGAGGGCCAAGTGGTTTTGTAGATGGCACAGGGGTGAACGCGCGATTCAATTCCCCCGCAGGAATTGACATTGACGCTTCGGGTAATCTCTATGTAGCAGACCAATTCAATGCAGTCATTCGTAAAATTAACCCCAATGGCGTGGTAACTACTTTTGCCGGGTCTGGTAGTTTTGGAGGGGCGGATGGATTAGGTACAGCCGCAGAGTTTGGAAGACCTTCTGGCATAGCTGTAGATGCGACAGGTAACGTTTATGTTGCGGATAGCGGCAATTCAATGATCAGAAAGATTGCACCAAATGGTCAGGTCAGCACGTTGGCAGGATCATTTCAAGTATTCAGTTTTAAGGATGGAACAGGCACAGATGCACATTTTTTAGCTCCCAGGGCCATAGCGGTTGACGCGGCAGGAAATGTATATGTAGCTGACACAGGGAACCACTTGATTCGCAAAATTGATATCAACGGAGTAGTCACTACTGTGGCAGGCGCTGTGGGTGTGATGGGGTCACTTGATGGTACCGGAACTCAGGCACAGTTCAATAACCCATCTGGCCTAACCGTAGATTCATCAGGGAATGTCTACGTAGGCGACCGATTGAATCACCTGATCCGCAAAATTGATGTCAATGGTGTGGTCACTACTGTGGTGGGTACTGCCGGTGTTGGCTTTGATGATAATTTGAGCAGTTTGGCAAAATTGAACTCCCCAAATGGGCTGGACATTGATACTAATGGCGACCTGATTTTTGCATCAAATGGTAATCATGCCATTCGCAAGCTGAAGTTCTCCGATTTGGCCTTAAATGGCGATGCTACAGGCAGGGCGGGTCAGCATAATGTGGTCTTAGAGGCTACAGATGGTAATGGAGGCACAGCTACTCAGAGCTTTGTAGTCACCGTCAATGATGTTACGTTCCCTGTTTTTACTTCGGCCACTATCGCGAGTTTTGCTGAAAATGGTACAGGTACTGCCTACACCGCTACAGCCACAGATACCAACCCAGGTGCTACTTTGACTTATAGCTTTTTCGGCACCTTTGACAAAGACTTGTTTGACTTGACAGCAGGAGGTATTCTGACCTTTAAAACAGCCCCCGACTTTGAAAACCCAACAGACTCTGACGCGGATAATAGTTATGGAGTCAGCCTCATTGTAAGTGATGGCACCAACCAGACCACTCAGAACGTCACTATCAATGTCACCAATGTAAATGAAGAGACGTCCATTACCTCTACAGCAGTTACGAGCATAGCAGATAATGCCCCAATTTATGAGTATGCCATCACTACCAGCGATGTAGAGGGTGATGATGTGACCGTTTCTGTGACTACCAAACCTTCCTGGCTCACACTCAATAGCGCCCCTGATGGCGTAGTGAGTAGCCCGTATGGCTCAGGGGTTGCTGGCTTTTTAGATGGCTCAGGAACTAGTGCTCAATTTGATAATCCTGGAGAAATAGCTTTCGACAAAGAGGGCAATCTCTATGTAGTAGACCGAAGTAATTTTAGCATAAGGAAGATAAATTCAGCTGGTGAAGTATCTACTTTGGCAGGCTCTGGAAATTCACAAATTGTAGATGGTACCGGAACAGCAGCCAGTTTTGAGGTACCAAGAGGCATAGCGGTAGATAGTCAGGGCAATGTTTATGTGGCAGAAGGCGATGAACAAACCATTAGAAAAATCACCCCTGAGGGCGTGGTGACTACTTTTGCTGGTTCTGGAAATTCACAAATCCAAGACGGCACTGGTACAGGTGCAAGTTTTCTTGGTCCGCAGGCCATGGCGGTTGATGCTTTTGACAATCTCTTTGTAGTGAATCTCAGCTCAATCAGTAAGGTCACTCCAGAAGCAGTAGTGACCACTTTTGCCGGTGCCGGGTCTGGCTTTGGTATGATCGATGGCACCGGAACAGCAGCCAGATTTTCAGGTACTACCGGAATAACGATCGATAAAGACAATAATATCTATGTGATAGACGGAGGCAGAAGCATACGAAAAATCACAGATCAGGCAGTGGTGACTACCTTTTTTAACGGATCAGGCGCACCCTTTGCAACCCTATCAGACATAACGGTTGATGATTCAGGCAATATTTACGGTATTGCCAGAGACTATCCGGAGATTGTGAAAATTGATCCCAGTGGTGTCGTTACTTCTTTTGTAAGTGACAGAAATCCCGGCTTTGTAGACGGTACAGGCACTAATGCCCGATTTAACCACCCCCTGGGGCTCGCCTTCAATGATGAAAGAGACCTCTATGTGGGCGATTCAAGAAATCATCGTATTCGCAAGGTAACTGTCGGTAGAAACATACTCTCGGGTGACCCTTCAGGCCAGGCAGGCACTCATAATGTGACCCTGCAAGCCAGTGATGGTAATGGAGGCACCGATACGCAAAGTTTTGTGATCACCGTTACCGATGCCACAGCTCCGGTATTTACATCGGCTACTACGGCCAGCACCGCAGAGAATGTTACAGGCACGGTATATACTGCCATGGCTACTGACGATAATACCAATGCTACGCTCTCTTATAGTTTGGGAACAGGCAATGATAATGCGAATTTTAATATCGCTGCTGCCAGTGGAGCACTAAGCTTTACATCGGCACCCGACTTTGAAATACCAACGGACACCAACCTGGATAACAGTTACCTGATAGAAGTCAAAGCATCTGACGGGGTGAATGAAGTTGCTCAAATGGTCACCATAACGGTAACGAATGTCAATGAAGCCCCAACCTTTACTTCTTCAGCAGTCACTTCGGTAGATGACGATCAGAATTATAGCTACACCATCAGAATCAGTGATGATGACGCGGATGAATTAACCGTCACTGCACCTACATTACCAGCCTGGTTGAGCTTGTTAACTCCCACAGGTTTCAACGTAAGCACCATAGCCGGATCAACCGAAGGAACGCTTGACGGCACAGGCACCTCGGCACAATTCAACGACCCTGCCGGTATAGCCAGAGATGGTGCAGGCAACATTTATATTGCTGAAGCCGGCAATCATCGCATTCGTAAAATTGATCCTTCAGGTGTAGTCAGTACCATTGCAGGATCTACCCAGGGCTATGCCGATGGTACAGGTGTAGCGGCTCAATTTGATCAGCCCTCTGGCATTGCTCTTGATGGTGCCGGGAACCTGATCATTGCTGATTTCAACAATAACCGCATCCGTAAACTTGATCTGGCTACAGCACAGGTTACTACCATAGCCGGGGCTTCAACTATTGGTGCAGCAGGGGGCACTGCCGATGGTGCCGGCAATATTGCTGAGTTTAACGGGCCATTCTCAGTAGCAATTGACCAATTGGGCAACATCTATGTAGCCGATGTAGGAAATCATCGCATCCGAAAAATAGACCCTTCATTTTTAGTGAGTACACTAGCCGGGTCTACTCTAGGTTTTGCTGATGGCACTGGCACAGCCGCCCAATTTACAGCCCCTTATGGGGTAGCCGTAGACGGTTTTGGCAATGTTTATGTTTCTGATCTTGGCAATAATAAGATCCGCAAGGTGAGCAGCACAGGTGTGGTCACAACAGTGGCCGGGTCTACTTCGGGTAACAGTGACGGTGCGTCAACCGTAGCCCAGTTTAGTACCCCGGCAGGACTGGCCGTAGATGCACAGGGCAATATTTTTGTTGCCGATGTGGATAATCACAACATTCGAAAGATAGATCCCTCAGGGGTGGTCAGTACCATTGCCGGTACCGGTACCGCTGGTTTTTTGGATGGCCCAGGTGCTTCTGCTCAGTTTGATCAACCCTTTGGTATCGCGCTGGGTGCTTCAGGTGATTTATATGTAGCCGATGTCACCAACAATCTGGTGAGAAAGTTAACGAAAGACTTTTCCATTTCAGGAAGTGCAGTGGGCCAGGCCGGTAATCATAATGTGATACTGGAAGTTAGCGATGGAAACGGAGGCATTAACCAGCAAAACTTCACCATTAACGTCAATGACGTAACCGCTCCTGTTTTTACCTCAAGCACCTCGGCTTCCTTTGTGGAAAATGGAACGGGCACGGCTTACACAGCGGGCGCTACTGACAGCAATACAAATGCCACGCTTACCTATAGTCTGGGGACTGGAAATGACGAGAACCTCTTCAATATAGCCGGGGCAACAGGAATAGTAACTTTCAAGACAAGTCCAGATTTTGAAATCCCATCTGATGCAAACAGAGATAATGGCTATGTCATACAAGTGAAAGCGAGCGATGGTTCAAACGAAGTGAGTCAAACAGTGACCATTTCAGTGAGCGATGCGGATGACAATGACCCTGTGATTACCTCCGATGGAGGAGGAGCCACGGTCAGTCTCAATATCAATGAGAACGCTACAGCCATTACTACTTTGACCAGTACCGATGCCGATGCCATCAGCACAGTTACTTATAGTATTACGGGTGGAGCAGATCAGACATCCTTTGGCATTGTCAGCACCACAGGAGTATTGACACTAAATGCAGCCCAAGACTTTGAAAGCCCAGCGGACAGCGATGGTAACAATAGCTATATCGTAGAAGTCACAGCTACCGATGGCACGAACAGCGATGTTCAAACCATTACTGTGACTGTTCAGGATGTAGATGATAATAGCCCGATTATTACTTCCGATGGTGGCGGAACCACAGCCAGTGTTAATACCAATGAGAATACCACAGCAGTCACAACTGTAATAGCCACCGATGCCGATGCGATTAGTACTGTGACTTACAGCATCACTGGCGGAGCAGACCAGACAGACTTTGCTATTGTCAGCAATACGGGCGTATTGACACTAAATGCAGCCCAGGACTTTGAAAGCCCAACGGACAGAGATGGTAACAATAGCTATATCGTAGAAATCACCGCAACTGATGGAACGAATAGTGATGTGCAAACCATTACGGTGAATGTTCAGGATGTAGAGGATAATAGTCCTGTAATCACCTCTAATGGAAGTGGCGCAGCTGCAAGCGTCAACATCAATGAGAATGCTACGGCAGTCACCACAGTAATGGCCACTGACCTGGATGCAATCAGCACCGTAGCTTACATCATCACCGGAGGAGCAGACCAGACAGCTTTTGGCATTGTCAGCAATACAGGTGTATTAACCCTGAATACTGCCCAGGATTTTGAAAGCCCAGCGGATAGCGATGGCAACAATAGCTATTTGGTGGAAGTCACCGCCACTGATGGTACCAACATCGATGTACAGACCATTACCGTGACTGTTCAGGATGTGGATGATAACAATCCTGTGATTACCTCCGATGGAGGTGGAGCCACGGCCAGTCTCAATATCAACGAGAATACCACTGCAGTAACCACAGTCGTAGCTACAGATGCTGACGCCATCAGCACAGTAACTTATAGCATCACTGGCGGAGCAGACCAGCAAGCCTTTGGCATTGTGAGTACTACAGGAGTATTGACACTGAATGCAGCCCAGGACTTTGAAAACCCTACTGATAGTGATGGTAACAACAGCTATATCGTAGAAGTCACTGCTTCCGATGGAACCAACACTGATGTGCAAACCATCACCGTGAGTCTTCAGGATGTAAATGATAACATGCCTGTCATCACTTCCGATGGAGGTGCCGCAACCGCCAGTCTCAATATCAACGAGAATGCCAGAGCAGTCACCACAGTTGTGGCTACCGATGCCGATGCCATCAGCACAGTTACCTATAGTATTACGGGTGGAGCAGACCAGACGGCTTTTGGTATTGTCAGCAATACAGGAGTATTGACCCTGAATTCTGCCCAGGACTTTGAAAACCCTGCGGATAGCGATGGCGACAATAGCTATTTGGTGGAAGTCACCACCACAGATGGCACGAACACGGACGTTCAGACCATCACCGTGAATATCCAGGATGTGGAGGATAACAATCCTGTGATCACTTCAGATGGAGGAGGCGCAACCGCCAGTCTTAGTATCAATGAGAACATTACCGCAATTACCACGGTCACTGCCACCGATCTGGATGCCATCAGTACGGTAACTTACAGTATCACCGGAGGGGCAGACCAGACAGCCTTTGGCATTGTGAGTACTACAGGGGTATTAACACTGAACCTTGCCCCAGACTTTGAAAGCCCGACAGATAGCGATGGTAACAATAGCTATGTAGTAGAAGTCACTGCCACCGATGGAACCAACACTGATGTTCAAAATATCACCATTACGATTCAAGACCTGAATGACAGTGCTCCTGTGATCTCCTCTGATGGAGGTGACGCAACCGCCAGTCTCAACATCAATGAGAATACCACAGCTGTTACCACAGTTTCAGCCACGGATGCCGATGCTGGAAATACCGTCACCTATAGCATTACCGGAGGAGCAGACCAGATGACTTTCAGCATTGTAAGTTCTTCTGGGGTATTAACCCTCAATGCAGCCCAGGACTTTGAAAGCCCAACCGATAGTGATGGTAACAATAGCTATATCGTAGAAGTCACTGCCACCGATGGAACCAATAGTGATGTACAGACCATCACTGTGAATGTTCAGGATGTGAATGATAACAACCCAGTGATCACCTCTAATGGAGGCGGGGCCACGGCCAGTATTAATATCAACGAGAATGCCACAGCAGTCACTACGATAATAGCTACAGATGCCGATGCCATCAACACGGTTACATACAGTATCACAGGAGGAGCAGACCAGGCAGCCTTTGGCATTGTCAGTAATACAGGAGTTTTGACCCTGAATACCGCCCCGGACTTTGAAAGCCCGACAGATAGCGATTCCAACAATAGCTATGAGGTGGAAGTCACTGCCACCGATGGTACGAACAGCGATGTTCAAACCATCACCATTACCATTCAAGACCTGAATGACAATGCTCCTGTGATCTCCTCTGATGGAGGTGGGGCAACCGCCAGTCTCAACATCAATGAGAATGTCACAGCAGTTACCACGATCATGGCCACGGATGCCGATGCTGGAAATACGACCTCCTATACCATTACCGGAGGAGCAGACCAGACGGCTTTCAGCATTGCAAGTTCTACAGGTGTATTAAGCCTGAATACTGCCCAAGACTTTGAAAGCCCAGCGGATAGCGATGGTAACAATAGCTATGTAGTGGAAGTCACGGCCAACGATGGCACCAATAGTGATGTGCAGACCATCACTGTGAATATTCAGGATGTAGAGGACAATACGCCTGTGATCACCTCTGATGGTGGCGGAGCCACGGCCAGTCTCAATATCAACGAGAATGCCACAGCAGTCACTACGATAATAGCCACAGATGCCGATGCCATCAGCACAGTAACCTATAGTATTACGAGTGGAGCAGACCAGGCAGCCTTTGGCATTGTCAGCAATACGGGAGTCTTAACCCTGAATACCGCCCATGACTTTGAAAGCCCAACAGATAGTGATGGCGATAATAGCTATATCGTTGAAGTCACCGCCACCGATGGAACCAACACGGACGTTCAGACCATCACCGTGAATGTTCAGGATGTGGAAGATAACAACCCTGTGATTACTTCAGATGGAGGTGGTGCTACGGCCAGTCTTAATATGAACGAGAACACTACCGCAATTACAACGGTCACTGCCACCGATGCCGATGCGATCAGCATAGTCACTTACAGCATTACAGGAGGAGCAGATCAGTCAGCCTTTAGCATTGTCAGCTCTATAGGTGTATTAACACTGAACCTTGCACCAGACTTTGAAAGCCCGACAGATAGCGATGCCGACAATAGCTATGAGGTAGAAATTACTGCCACCGATGGAACCAGTAGTGATGTTCAAACCATCACCATTACGATTCAAGACCTGAATGACAGTGCTCCTGTGATCACCTCTGATGGAGGTGGTCCAACGGCTAGTCTCAACATCAATGAGAATGTTACGGCAGTCACCACAGTTTTAGCTACAGATGCGGATGCTGGAAGTACCATCACCTATAGCATTACCGGTGGAGCAGACCAGAGCACCTTTACTATTATCAGCAATACAGGAATATTGACCTTGAATGCCGCTCAGGACTTTGAAAGCCCAACAGACAGCGATGGTAATAACAGCTATATCGTAGAAGTCACTGCCACCGATGGCACGAACAGCGATGTTCAAACCATCACAGTGACTGTTCAGGATGCAGAGGACAATACACCTGTCATTACTTCAGATGGAGGAGGGGCAACCGCCAGTCTCAATATCAACGAGAATGAAACAGACGTAACTACGGTTGCGGCCACTGATGCCGATGCCATTAGCACAGTGAGCTATGCCATCACTGGTGGAGCGGACCAAGCTGTCTTTACGATAGGCGCTGCCACAGGCATACTTACATTGAATTCGGCAGCGGATTTTGAAAATGCAGCCGATGCTGATGGAGGTAACAATTATGAAGTGGAGATAAGCGCTACTGACGGAACAAACACTGATGTTCAAATGCTCACGGTGACTGTGCTGGACTTGGATGAAATAGCGCCTGTACCATCACTCACCAGTACTTCCAATACCTTGATCAATACCTCATTCGAACTTAGAGTGGCCTACAGTGAGCAGGTCAACGGCTTCAACCTCACTGATCTTGAGGTGACCAATGGCACTGCTTCCAACCTGGAATCTATAGTATCCGGAGAAGTATGGACCGTTCTGGTTACACCTTTAGCCGATGGTGTGGTCACTGTTGAGCTACCAGCAAACTCAGTAGCTGATGCAGCCGGTAATGGCAATCAAGCCGCAGCGGCATTTAGTATTACCAATGACCAGACTGCGCCCACAGTAGTATTATCAGCAACTTCAATCTCAGATGGCACTTTTGAGGTGACCATACAGTTCAGTGAACCAGTCAGTGGTTTTGACCTGACCGACATCACCATAGACCAGGGAGCAAGCGACAACTTCACTACCATAGATGCGAGTACCTATACCTTTGAGCTGAGTTCAGGAACTGGCGTTTCCCAGGTTTCGGTCGCGGCCAATGTAGCTACAGATAGGGCGGGCAATGGCAATGCTGCTTCTAGTGTCCTTGAAGTTGTTTTCAACAGTAGTCCTACAGATATAGGTTTGTCCAATGCCAGCATTGATGAAAACAACGAATCAGGTGCTACCATAGGTGAATTCACGAGCACCGATGCCGATGCCTCTGACACACATACCTATGCACTGGTCTCAGGAACAGGCGATACCGGAAATGCTTCTTTCAGTATTGATGGAAATATCCTGAAAGCTGCGGAGAGTTTTGATTTCGAAAGTCAGTCAAGCTATAGCATTCGTGTGAGTACAAATGACGGCAGGGGAGGGAGCTTCGAAGAGGTCTTTGACATCACCATCAATAATGTTGGGGAACCTATTATAGAAATTACTGGTGAAGTAGACTTTGATGCAACGCCATTAGGTGTAACCAGAAGTACCCCAATAACACTTACCAATACTGGAGACGCAAGTACTTTGGTCTTCGTTATTTCTCCTCCCTCAGGATTTACCGTGACGCCAAGTTCGGTTACCCTGGATAGTGGTGAGAGTATAGAGGTTAATGTGAATTTTACACCAACGCAGGCGGTGGATTATGCTGGAGAAATGGTCTTTAACTATGCTGACCAGCAAGTAATGCTACCAGTAAGTGGGATAGGAGCGATCATTACCGGAACAGATGATCAGGTGCTCAACCCAACCGAAATCAAGTTGCATCCTAATCCTGCCAGCGATATTCTCAACATCGACCTTTCTCAAGTACATACTCCAAAACTGGATATCAAGGTGATCAACGCACAGGGTATCTCTGTTTTTGATCTTAATGATTACAGCAAACCACAACTGCGCATAAGAGTAAGCGAATATCAAAATGGTATGTACATCATCCAGTTTAGCGATGGCCAAACCATAGTCAGAAAGAAAGTAATTATCAGAAAATAGACCATGATGAAAAATTCATATAATACACTGCTATTCGCAATTGTTATCGGCCTGGCGAGCATGTTGTCTTGCAAAACTGACGACCCTGAAGGCCCATCTACCGTAGAGGAAGCGTTTGAGAAACTATCAGGGTCTTGGGACCTAGCCACCGGTGGCAGCATTCTGCTCGATGGTCAGGATGTTAGCCTGAATTACGAGGGTTTTGGACTTTCCTTTACCAATGGCAGCTACCAAACTGTTAATGCAGGTGAACTTTTTGATGCATCAGGCACCTGGCAGTGGGCCGATGAGGAGGCCCGGCAAATTCTGCTGGGAGATGGAAAGACCATCACCATCATTGAGCTCACGGAAACCCTTTTTCAATTCTCTTTTACCTTCAGTGGTACAGGCGGGGTAGCCAATGGTGTAGAAGGAGTCGATGGTAATTATGAAATTGCAGTTGTCAAGTAATACTATGGCCAATGATATCTGGACAATTATCAAAAACACCCATTTAAGGACCGGTCCCTAAGTGGTAGAAAACAGGCTGATGTTACACTATAGCTAATAGTGTAACACAATCTACGGATTTAGGATAGAGCCAAAAGAAGAATGTTCCTCTATACCTTATTATATAGTGTGGATAACTCATTCGTGTTACATTATACAATAGTTTTGTAACATGAGCGAAATGAAACTGTATTCCGGGCAGAAGAGAGGCTTTATTTGACCTCACAGGAACGGGTTAGATTTGAAGAGCAATCCCGACTCCAACCCAGAGACACCATGACTTTTGCCATGACCATGCTCTACACGGGTTGTCGGATTTCCGAAGCGCTCAATATACAGATTAAACATATAGACCTGGAGAGTCGGGCCATCATGATTCTCTCCTTAAAGAAAAGAGGCAGGGGCATGTCAGATCTATCCCCGTTCCAGAAAAGCTTATCGACTCATTGAACCTGGTGCATGGCTTGAGAGAATCAAAAAGTAAAAATAATCTGCTATGGGATTTCACAAGAATGACTGGCTGGCGCAAGATCAAAGAAATCATGGTACTAGCAGATATTACCGGACCTCATGCATCACCCAAGGGTCTGCGCCATGGCTTTGGTGTATATGCCGTGGCTGAGTGCGAGATTCCATTGAATATGGTTCAGAAATGGATGGGGCATAAGGAATTAAAAACCACAGCCATTTATGCCAATGCAGTCGGAAAAGATTATTCAAAGGTCTAATCACGGCCAACAAACTCGAAAAGAATTATGAACAGCTTGTCATTGCTAATAACTAAAAGCTATTTCTTAATTTTTTATGTAATTAGATGTCTGTCGATTTAAGCCAAAAGCTGGAGTTCACTTCTCTTGTGGTTATAGCTTCTTAATAGCATTCTCTGTAGAAAAAGAGTTTTCTACCACTTGGGGAGTGCTTAGAATTTCTATTGCCTCTAAAGGAAATAATACGCCATTCTAAGCTCCAGAGAGTCTTTGGCCTGTTGGAAAAAACCTTAGCAGCACAAATTTTCTACCACTTGGGGAGTACTTAGAATTTCTATTGGCACTCAAATGAAAAATAGGCTATTCTGAGCTCTAGGGGGTCTTAGAGGATGTTTTTATACGAATGTGGCCAATTCAACTTTTTATACTGGCCAATAATATAGCCCTTACACACATGTGTATTTAGTCTTTTAACCATTGTTATATAACTTATCTTATGTAAAGCAGGATTATAAAAACATCAAATATAATTAATTAAAGCTCATTTTCCTAACTCCCTATAAACTTCATCTCTTTTCCAGCTCCTCCTGCTGCTCGTGGCTTAACTTCCATTCCTAACCTTAATTTTCCACACTTTATGGGTCATAAATTTCTGAACAGTTCCTTTTAATCCATTTGCTATTTAGGGCATGCTGAAAACCTAAAGTGATATCAGCTCTCTGCCCTTTGGCATGCAAAAATTAAACTTCACTGTCATGAATCAGAAACTTATTGAAACCATCGAAAGTATCTTCTTTGAAAAACTCAATGCTAAAACAGGTTGGGGTAGAAATGAAATTAGGGAACTCTATAAATCCTCTGTTGCACAAGCCGCCTTAGAGCTTCTTGATCAAAACGACAACAATGCTCAGTAATGACCAACCATCTCAAACTATGAAACGCATTGATCTCTTTATATGTCATTTAGGTAACGGTGCCACCTGCAGCGATAAATCTTCAGAACAAAATGGCGACTTCAATAAGGTAGCTCACATTAGTACAGACGGTTTAATATCCTATTACACCGTCCTACATCCTGATGACACAAATCAGATTGAACAATACGCGTGGTCCACATACGGAGAAAAGCATCGTATCGCCACTTTCTGCAAAACATCATACCCAGGTTATAATTTTCACCCTACATCCAAACAAGGATCTGACGAAAACATATTTGCTTCTCTTCAGTGTACTTTACGCGATTCTCTGTATGATATTATTCTCTACAGGCATCCATTTTCTCCAACCTACTATGCTAAGGATATCTTCATATTTGTTTCAACTAAAACTTCGATCACCAGTCCTTCAGATACCTGATTTAAAGCTCCATAACTGCGATTGACACTAAAATCATCGTTTGGTATATCTCAGCCAAGCAGGTCCTACCCTCGCCCAAAGTATTGTTCAATCAGCATGCCTTTAAACTTGTGCTCTTAACAATAATTTGAGTACTAATCTGTGATATATGGTTAATTGTGAAAACATTATAAAATAATCTCTCAAAATGGGTGATGTTTTCTGTTCCCAAACACTAAGAAAGTAACCGATGGCATTTCAAATCCAAAACACTACCACAATACCGGAACCGGGTTCATACCGGAAGTATAATTTTTGAGGCTTCACATTCTTTCTGATGTAAACGACACAGAACTAATTATTAGACTCTTATTTAAATCTCATTCAAGTTAGACTATCCAAAAGTTTTCGAACGATGGGATTTTATACTGCATTCCGCTATTTGTCAAGCCACTCTTACCAAGCCAATCTGGGTAAACTAGCTTTTCATTAGCCTGATCACACCAAATCCTGAAAATATCGGGTAGGGAAATGCCGAAACCCCTCAAACAGTAGGCCTATTTTAACATTAATGAAAATGAAAAAACTAAAAGCGATTTTAGCCCTATTTGCCATTGTTTTATTTCTGGCACCGAACAGTATGAATGCTGGAGCCGAATGTGCTCCATGCGGTGCCTCAGGAATTATTATTGAATGTCCTAGTACGCCTAACGGCTCAGCATGCGGATATTGGTTTCCTGATGAAAACGTTGCGGCAGTAACATGCCATCCATCTGGAAATCTAGTTATGGTAGACTGTGAAGGTTTTAACGAACCTGAAAACGCACTACTTGAAGATACACTATGATAGGATATCTTTCGCACCCTTCCAGGAGGGTGCACTATTTACTCAATTTAAGCTTCTTTCCTATTGCGCTATTCCTGTTCACAAGTTGTGATTACAAGGAAAAAGAACTCGTCTATGTAGAAGCAACTCTTGTCGATGAAATAAGAGACTGGAACGACTCCATATTTTTTGGAAGACTCACAGATATCGAATATGCAAATAACAAGTATTTTCTTACTGATGGATCTGCCAATCAAGTCATAGTAATGAATGACCAGCTGGAGTATGTTGCTCGTTTTGGTGATAGCGGTGAAGGGCCTGCAGAAATAAGAGCTATCATGAATGTTGAACCATCAGGTAATGACATTTACGTCCAAGATATCTTAGGGGCAAAAGTTCTAAAGTACAATAGCAATTACCAGTTAACAGACACTTTCAAGGTTCATCTTTCACCGTCAGAGTTGATAGTCAATGATGATCAAATCATTGGCCAAGTATATGGGGAGATAGAAAATCCATTCTCAGTTATAAACACCATTTCTAAGGAACAACACCGATTCGGGAATAATCTTGAAGCAGACCTGGGATTTCCATTTAAGCACCTGATAAAGTATAAAGACCTCATACTGGTTTTTCATCAAATCAACTCAGCCAAGATCGAAGTATATGACGCTAATGGCGAATTTCTTAGCTCCACGGATCTTTCGCATTTAAATGAAGACTTTGCCAAATGGTTAGAGTCTACCAACATTCCACAGAAGGTACAGACCAGTACTCGAAGAATAAGAAATGCCCAGTTCGTTTTTTTTGATGCAGTTCTACACAATGATAAGTTCTACCTGAATCCTCCTCCAATGTCAATTAATGGCAAGGAAGATGGCATCATACTAGAAGTAAGTATGAATGATCAACTAGATTTCAACATTGATCGCATCATTCATCTAAACGAATATATATCCCTTGGTTGTTTCACCATCTCAAATGGTAACAGAATAATTGGTTTTGAGCCGATTAATGGCTCCATTAAAATATTTGAATTCTAAGATGAAATATCTATTTGGCATACTCATTTTACTTTCACTCTGCTCATGTTCCAGCACTGACCATAATTCAGAAAAAAACGAAATACAAACAGCACGCACTGAATCCAACAAAGAGCAATTCAGAAAAGAAAATGAGGTTATAAAAAGACGACTGAAGGGCAAGAAATTTGCATTTTTGGATAGTGCCAAACTGGCTGGCAGCAGCCCAAAAATGGAAAACACATTGATTTTTCTAGCGAAAAAAACAGATTGTTCAAGCTGTACATCTAAAGCCTTAGAGGTACTTCATTCTTTCTCTACTGTCAATATCAATAGATTATCAATTAAAATTGGCTATTCGGATGTTGGTGGATACAGTAATACTTTTGAATACTCTTTTGACGATACTAAAGGTGTCATTCAAGATGAACTTGGTTACTTTCATACTCCGGCATTGATACTCTATGGCCACGAAGGTGTCATTTCTTCCTATCTGGTTCCAACTTATGAAGACTCAATAGGTCTTACCAATTACTTAGAAACTGTCTATGAAGCATTATAGGGTTGTAACCACTTTTATCTTTTTAAGTCTCATAATCGGTAATTACTCATATTGCCAAACAGGCCTACACAATTCCCCCAGGTTATTAGGTGTTGGTCCCAACCTTGTTTATTTAAATCTCGATGGGGATACTCTTTCAACCATCAAGTTCAATACGCCCATAAAACATCTTATTAACCTTGATGAATCTCAACTATCTGTTCAAACCAACACAGCAAGTCACTTAGTAGCTATTGTACGTCATCAATTGGTATTACTTGAATCCCGAACACCTGATGTTGAACCCAAGGCAACAAATTGGTTTTTACTATTCAACGAAAGCAAACAACTCTTTCTCAATTATTCCGGCCCAACACTGTTTTTAGAATACACTAAATCCAAAACCCAAGCCAAACCCGGCAGATTGTGGCAACCTTTGGAATACACTACTGATTTGGAAAACGTGCCTCTAAAAAACTTTGTATTTGACATACAAAATCAATTACTCCTTTTTTCCATTCCGGGATCACAGTCATATGTTTCAGTTTCTTTTAAAACAAATGACATTAAAACAAGCTACATTCAAAATCAAAACTCTGTGCCAGAAGCATGCTGTGCTAATTGGTTTTATGATGCTGAAAAAAAACAGGTAGTCCTGTTTCTGAAAAATGGTTCAAAGAGAAACGAATACCACGCTTTTGCCTTTAAGAATGGAATTCCCAAAGCAGATAAAAAAGTGGGCCAGTCATATTACCATACAAAAGATTGGTATGAATTAGGCCTTTACAAAGGTAAATTCGATATTCTACCAGAATATATAGCCGGAGATAATCTCTTCAAAAATGGTAAAAAAATAGCACGTCTTGATTCCCAGTCAAATTGACTCAGACATAACCATTATCATTACACCTTCCCTCTACCCCTCCTGCCATACTCACATACGCCTACCACTATCTACTTTATAGTTAGCACTTAAAGATCAAACTCTTTATTTCTGATCTCGTTAACTCCTGCCCTCTCCTTTCCTTATCACATAATTTGATTCAAGTTAGGCCTTAACTGTGACCGCACCCCTTAACCTCGCAGGCTGCGGTATGGTGCATCAATCCTTCGGATTTTAAGGTCACAGTTAACCGCTGCGCTGGCCTGGCTCTCTCACAAATTATGTATCAAATTAATTCTTAAATCACATGAACACTTATGTCAAATTTTGTCCCAATGTCTACATAGCTAAATGCGAAGAGCCATATCAGAAAGGCGACACTATTATCGTCACAACAAAGCGTGACAAAGAAAATGAATCAATCGTTTTTAATCTCATTAAAGAACAAGATGGGTTCTACTATTACTCTATTGTGAGAGCAGACGGCTTCAACGTCCAGGAACACGCTAAAAGAAAAGCAGAACGACTTAATGGCTATGCTTCCACAGCTTCAGCAAATAGTGCCAACCATTATAACAAGTCCCGAGAGGAAACACAGCATCTCCCTTTGGGACAACCTATACTGGTTGGTCACCACAGTGAAAAAGCTCACCGAAAGATGCTAGAAAGGTCAGATGCTAATATGGGCAAGTCCGTTGAATACTCTAAAAAAGCGGCTTCTTATGAAAGCAGAGCGGCATATTGGGAGTCTAAGCAAGACACAATTGATCTCTCTATGCCTGAGAGCATTGAGTACTTCGAATTTAAATATGAACAAGCTGTTGCTCATCACGAAGGACTCAAAGATGGGTCCATCCCCAGACAACACTCTTTTGACGTACCATATGCCAACAAGGCTAGAAAAGAATTGGAGAAAAAAGTCAACCTGGCGAAACGTCTATGGGGTTAGAGACGCCAGAATTTTAGATCCTCTAACCCATAAATTTTTAAAGCATTACAAATCAAATTCATAAACCTATATAAGATGAGCCAACAAAATCATCCTTACATTGATACCGTATAGAACTTTGATTAAGCACACTGAAGACCACCTTCAGAAATGTTCATATTGAACTCAAAATTCTTAGGCAAGCCCTCATCGGCTTGCCTAACTTTTTCAATTCACACCATTCTTTTTGCAAACCTTCCACTTCAAAGAAAACAGGCAAGCCCTAATTTCCATGTCAGTGGAGTTGGAAAGCAAAAAATGCTAAGAAAATTTCAACCCTCCATGATTCGTGGCTACTGTGCTGATGAACATGAATTAACACTAGATCAATCTCGTGCACTCTATGATCTTGTACAGACTAAAGGACGAACTTATCAAGGGCTCATTCCTACAAAACTAAAAGGCCTCAAAGCGCTCGAATTTGCACCCAACGAATTCATCGCCATTAGACGAATTCCAATAAGCACTGGATCATTCTTCCCCTGCTATCTCTGCTCATATCACTTCATATATTAAAACTACATTCAATGGAACTACAAGACATTACGTTAAAGGGGACCTTGATAGAGGTTCTTAGCCTCTTTGACAATCCCCACACCATGAGTATTCGACACTACGAACGCGCGCCAGGGGGATCGTTTAATCTAACCATTCGCTTTCCCGAAGATGACGCCCTCAATCAACGTATTCAAAAAGCACAAACCGTCACTGAACTAGCATTCATTGATATGGATATGGGTGTGGTAAATTTTCTACGCGAAAAAGGATATCGACACCTACCCCTTCCTAAACATGGGAATGACCCTGAAGCATCCTGCTGGCAGGCATACCAGGAATTTAATTTCCACGGACACAGGGTCTGTGCCAATCAATTCTCAGATTTCTTTGGTTATAAAATTTTCCAATCAAGAATAGAATTGCCAGTTCTTGACAATATATTCTACGGTACAGATTGATCATTCATCCATACCTTCCAATCCGAATGATTTCAATAGGGAAAAGTAAGATGTAAGTGCGGTGTATTTTCCTCATCAGGAGTTAGAACACATAATAAAGAACCGCGAAAGATCATTGATCAATCGCGGTCTATGCTACGTATCTTACCACAACTCAGAATGTCACATTCTGATTGTTGAATAAACATATCTAATAACAGAGATATAACCAATTGCGATTGGCCCTTACGCTTCGATCGTTGATAAATTACCCAAATCAAAGCTCAGGGACGACTTACCAAACTCCCTCCCTCCTGTCGTTCATTTGGCTTGATCGCCCCCTTACGCTCTATTGATCGGGAAATTATCAGTTAACGATCTTCATTATGAGCCAAACACAATACTCTATTTTAACAGACCCAAGCCATGGCTGGCTGCAGGTAAGCATATTCGAAGCCTCAGAGCTTCAAATCTTGGACAAAATCTCCCGATTCTCATACATAGATAACAACTATGTCTACCTGGAAGAAGATGCAGATATAGGTGTTTTTCTGAAGGCAAAATTCCAACTGCCTGAAGATTCAGAATACGATGAGACCCAGAAGGCCACCTTGCAACAATTCTTTCTGGGCTGCCTCGATTCTTACTCCAATAATTCACCAGTTCGCAAAAAACAAAATTACAGCGCTGAGAGCGCCAGGAGAAAAATTCAAAAGCACATTCAGCTGGATAAAGTATAAAAAGCAATTCATGAGCACCCATACACTTCAGATAATACATACCGATCAACCTATGGGATCTACGCAACATTATCAACACTACTCAAAAGAGTATGATCGAATCAAGGCACTGGCATATCATGCCAGTGCCCAAGAGGCTGACCTGCTCAATATGGAATTGCAACACGTAACCCTAATTCTACAAGAATATGAATACTAATGAACACTCTCTCTTTCACCAGATATCTGACATAGCTCCAGGGACCTGGCTTATAGTTGACGAAAGCTCAGTCATTCACTCTGGGGCCCAGGACTGGATGGAAGCGGCCTTTGATTACATGACTAAATCATTGACCGAACTCTGTTTGACGTTTCCAGAAATTCCCAAGGAAGATCTACAGATGAGTATAGAGAAATGGGCGAAGCCCTATACAGGGTCTCTTCATCTCATTCAACTGTGTAATACATCTACTAAAGTCAAAAATGAAATACCTGATCATGAATAAGTTTCCCCGTTTTAGAGCAGCTTCTGACGAGCTATTGAATATTCTAAGGAATACAACTGCAGATGAGTTAGATTTCAAATACAAAATTCCGGGCGATAAGCGTATCTCCCTTATTCTTGATAAAAAGCGCATCAACTTATGCAGGCAGCTTTTTGGTCACAATCGAATGCCCAAAATAGAGTCATGCTATGCCATATTTCTTGATCCGTCCAAAAAGGCCATAGGGTTCTTTCACGTTTCAACCGGCAACGAAACTTCTACACCAGCAAACACCAAACGCATATTAGCGGTGGCATGCTATCTTGGAGCAAGTTCAGTTTTGGTAACTCATAATCACCCAAGTGGGCAAGCTTCTCCCAGTGATCCGGATAAGCACAGAACTTATGATCTTGCAGCAGCGCTTGCCTTGGTGGACATTAAGTTGTTGGATCATATCATCATATCAAAGAGTGGATACTACAGCTTCTTGGGTAGTGGATTGCTACACCAAATTAATCAGTACGTCAAAGATGACATGGAGCGCTATTATCATTGGCTCGATGAGCCTCATTGCCCTCCCACTCGTTAGCCTCATGGCAAACGGATAACGTCCCACCTATTCATCTAATACATCTGTCATTTCTCTCAAAAACTTTCTGATTTGAGCCTTACTCAGCTCTTTCCCTTTGATCTCCCTCAATTTTTCACCACTGTCAAACATTAACCAATCAGGATTAACCTCCGGGTGTAACTTCAAGATACAAGCCATCAACTTCCATGAAGGCTCTCGCCCGTGTTTCAATATATATGTGAATGTGCCAGGAGACATATTGATTCTGTCAGCCAGCTTCTTTGGATGCCCTTTATAGTATTTGTCTATTACCCATCTTATCCTTTCTTTTGGGTCACTTATATACATGCCAAATGCTATTATTAAAATCAGCTGTGGTCAACAAACTTTAATGGTACAATACCTCATACAAGTTTTTTGTTAGACGCTTCACCTTTCCTATGTCTACCATCTTATTGTTCCAAGGCTCCTCAACCCTTCTTTTTGCTCCTACTCCATGAATCCACCAATCAGGACTCAAATCTTTGTGAACTAAAAGAAGAGCTGCTGTAAATTTCCATGATGGGTAAGCACCCTTGTTTCCTTTATTAACGATATGGGTTATCGTTGATGGTGATACCCCTAAAGCATTCGCGAGTCTAAAAGGATGTCCCTCGTAATACTCATCAATAATCCACTGTAACCTTTCATGTGGATGACTTAGCTCATGCATAAATATAAACGAATCTCAAACGTTTGTTTTTTTTGATTAAATAATGATAACCTGATATTATTATTATAAAAATACACATTATAAGAAACACTTATGTAATTTCTTCTTATTCAACACTTCGCAACGCAAAAATTCGATAAAGAACCATTCACTTAGATAAATTCCTTGCCAAAATCGGCTTCAAAGCTGACACGGGTAGCTCCCTGCATAGGATTACAAATGCTGAAAAAAACCCCTTCTTAGCATTCTGGCTTTTGTCCTCTGCTTTTGCCCTTAGTCAGTTTTGACCACTCTGTTAGCCGGTGATACAGCAAATAATTTATCAACTAAATCTTTTGCACAATGAACTTCGATACATTGAAAATCACCCATGATTACGAGGCCCTTAAAGAAACTCTGCGTAAAGAGATTCTTTCCCTCAGAGGTATAGAGTCAATCCCTTTAGATCACTTTATCGTCAATCCTGATGCAGACTGGCAGGACCATCTCATCTTAGGTAGTCGAATTAAAAAGATCAACAAGGATGCCGAGATCCATTGTCTAGAAATGGACGGTAACACCAACATATTTGATCTTATTCATGTGGGCTTTACTGACCTGCTGGCAATCTATGGCCAACTCAAAGCTTTCGATCTAAAATACGATCTTAACGAACTGGCATGGATTCGAGATAACAATCATCTTGGTTTCATAACCGATATTCGACCACATGATCTCTTTTACATAATTAACGATATGCCTTATCGTTCTGATGAGCTCATGCCAGTTAGACTTGATTTCCAATTGGAACAGCTCATTGATGATGGTGCCACTTATGATGAAAAAGACGAGGCCCAAATCAATGCATACTTCGATTGAACTTCCCGCCTAAAAAAGACAATCAACTCGCATGGAGGGGTATAGAGATTAGCTTACTCTGCAATCTACTGCCTCTCATGCCATCCTCTCAAATAAATACCCCCATAACCGCTTCACTTTTATGCGGTATTTCTTGTTCGGAACCTTCCTGATCATGGCATCATACTTGGATAAACCTAAGTATGATGCCATGGGAATGGCATTTATGGCAGTTGGCAAAGCAGAAAAATCTAACGCTATGTCACTAACAGCACAACAAAAGTCAATTCAACGAATCGTCAATCTTCGCAAAGACAGTGTAGTTTCCAAAATTCACGACATCCAGATAGTAATCTGTACTGATGAAAAAGGCCGCCCATGTGCTTTGACCTGGTTTGGCAGACAACAGAGACCAAAAGACAATTACTACTTCACCAGCACAGAGAGAAGAGACCAGTACATCGAGCGAGTCACAAAGGCTGCAGCTGCCAGGATGAAAGACAAGGAAGAAAAAAGGGAAAAGCAAAAGAGTTTTGTGCCAACATTTCAAGTTGGCGACATCTACGTCTCCTCCTGGGGTTATGATCAAACCAATGTAGATTATTACCAGGTTGTTGAAAAAGCTTCAACCCATTTCGCAATCCTTCGAAAGATACACCAGGAAGATGTACCGGGTTCTGAAAGCAATATGTCTTGCAAGGTCACACCTATCAAGGACTGCTTCATTTATGATGATACGCATCGAGTTAAAATAACTCAATGCGGTGATTCCCAATGTATCAAATTGTCCTCCTATAAATATGCCAAACCGTGGAATGGCAAGCCTAATTATAAATCCTGGTACGCCTAATAATTAAAGTGTAGTCCTATGAATACATTGCTATCACTTTTTGATAACTCAGGCAACTGGGGTTCTGAGTTTTTCAGGAATCGTTGGGATGTTTATACCTTCGATCTCAAGCAAGGCCAGGATATTTTGGAGTATGACTCTTATGGTCAAATACTTGAGGATTATCCCGATGTAAACGGGGTACTGGCAGCAGTTCCATGCGATGATTTCGCATTATGTGGTGCACGTTGGTGGCCTCAGAAGGACGCCAATGGCTCCACAGACGCAAGTGTGGCCATGGTATATCAGGCTTTAAGGTTCGTTGACCTTTTTCGGCCTACAGATCCTGAATACTATGAAGATGGTGGCCATTTCTTTTGGGCTTTTGAAAATCCTGTTGGTCGCATTGGCCAGCTTGTTCCAGAGCTTGGTAAACCCTACTATTTTGACCCTTTTGAGTTTGCAGGTTATCTGGAGCTTTCGGACTCAGACCATAATGAACTGGACCGGCTCAGGCGCAAAGATGGAAAGGACTTTTGCAGGGAAGAGCGCGAGTTCGTGATTCAATGCAATGCCTATAAAAAGAAGACCGGTCTGTGGGGCGAATTCAACAGAAACCTTAAAAAGAAACCGGTTGAACCTGTCAGATGCAACAATTTCGGTAGTCCCTTCATGTCCTACGGAGGAAAGTCAGAAGAGACTAAACGCAAAAGATCCGTAACGCCAATTGGCTTTTCAAAGGCCTTTTGTTATGCAAATTTAGCTCACACTATTCAAGAAGAACCCTATCAATATGAACTCTTTTAATCTCTTACTATTCTATCACTCTTGGCTATCTTTAATCTCCCAGTCCTCTACAACTATGTCCCGAGTCCCGCTTCACCACCAGCCACCCCTCACCAAAATACAAGAGGAAAAAATCTCCAGCCTTCTTTCGAGTGGTTTAGGAAGTAACCGAACCTTCAGCCTGCAGGACATTGACGGCTTTTGGCATAACAATGAGGCATGGACCTTAAAGCTTCTTAATGCTCTTCTAAAAAAAGGATATGTAAGCCGTGTCCTTTGGAAAACCAGCTATACTTCTTTCCATTTTGAAATACGGTTCCACTTTCCAAAGCTCCCATTCACAAGCGACCTGACAGCCATCAAAAGGAATCGAGCATATTATGAGCCGATAGAAGCTAGATACCGCATTTATGATAATATGCTCCAATCAAGACTAAATCCCCTATCGGAAAAGCAAAGCGAAATATTGGATTTGTTTCGACAAAAATTTGGACAAAATATTTTCACACGGGCTGATGTCAATGCCCTCTTTTGGCAAAACACCAGAAACTCAAAAACAAAGGCTCACACTTTTGCACATCAGCTCCTACATCTTGTCGCCAAAGGCAAACTAAGAGTCGTAGAAGGAAGTCACCTCACCGGTCCATACGCACTCGTAGAGCTTTCCACTGACAGAGAGCTGCACTCCAATATATTCAATGCCTCACTTTCTCTTATCAACAAGAAAGCAGATCCCTGGGCCGGCTTGCTCTAATCATTTTCAATTGAAAATATTATGAACTTTTCCACCGATCACTACAACCGGCTGCGCTTTTACTATGATTGTTTCTACAAAAATCCCAACAGCCTAATTATCATAAAGGGTGCAAAGAATTTCTGGACATTTGACAATTCGGCCCATAAATTATCTAACCAATTCGACCAAAAGACCTTTGCTCTCGGAGAACTGAGGATTCCAGCTATCTGTCTTGACCAGGACACACTATACCACTTTATCAGGGTCATGGATCCTTTCAGCAGAAAGACTTTAAGGATTTATAACCCTGATGGACAACTCAATACAAGCATTTACCACGTTGATAAAAACAATGAAATTTTCCTTCCAGGAGAGTATTTGAAATACTCTCCTGACGATCCTATGTGGTATCACTACAATGGTCCTGTGTTTCTTCCGGAGTATATTACAGAAAAATCAATATTTGGAACCGGGGAGTCCATTCAAAACAGTTTTGACATATCCATGAACCAGGTCCCAGATTCAAAGTCAAATCTTTTGAGGTATGTGAAGTTATATCGCCAGATCAGCTCACTCTTGAATTATGCTTCGCTTGATTCATGCCAAAGTATGGCAATGGCGTACCGTAAGCTGAAATCAACATCAATCCAGGTTGAAAAAGACTTACAAAGTATTCCAGAACAGATGGCCTTATTTTGATCATACTGCCCCCAGACTGTCTTATTTCCTAACCTTGTATTTTCTTCACCTAATTCTAACGAGCCTCAGACCTGTCCTCATTCGTTTTCTTTATCCTCGAAAACCCCTCATTTAGTTATAAGACCCCCGTAACATGGCGTGATGAATTCTCTGGAATATAAGCACGTGAGACCTTCGGCTACCACCCGGTCACACGCACTTTTTCCTATCCAGAAATTCATTGCACGCTATGAACCAAAAAACTATATCAAATCGCGACCATTACCGTTCCCAGATTTTAGAAACTGGAACTCACATCACCAGGTATGTCTTTTTTTCCATTGAGCTCATCGCCTATACCAATGAAAAGAACATACTGTCCACATGTATTTTTGCTCCTCAGAAAAGCAAACCTTTATTCTTGACATCTGACTCTCTTGAACACAGAGACAGGAAAATAGCAAACTTTATTACTGAATGTGACAAGCGCTTAATACCAGAAGGAATAGCCAAACAATCACCACAATTTCTCGACACTACTAAAATTGGTACAATCTTCGTCCTTCCCAATTGGGATGCACTCTATCCCGCAACTTTCTATATCGTTCTGGAAAAACCACAGCCACACATAGTCGTAGTACAGGAAATTGAACAAACGCGATTTGACCCACAACATTCGTCTATATTATACCATGCAATCCCCAAGGTCAATTCTTTAAAAGAGAGATCTCCAATGTTCCGCAAATATATCCGAGACCACAATGGCAAACCTATCATTGACATAACGAAATCTCTGCAGGCCACTATCTACTCAGGTGACATTGACGAAGCATGACGTTCAAAATGACAGTTTTTAAGAGTACTGAGGAAAAAAATTTCAATTTTTTTTCCCTCAGAAAAAAACCTGCACAGACTAAAGCCTTCTGTCAAAAGCTCTTACTTACCTTATTATTATCAAAAAATACAAACAAATAATTGTCAAATGCCCATTTAGGGCAATGCATACTTTACTCACCACTCATCGAAAGTAACCTTACGTCTGATGACCTTACTATGTCTGACAGTACAAAAAACTGGTGACGAGAAGGTCTGTTTGTCTAACTCATTGCCATAATTCATCCACACTAAACCTAAATACAGTGAGAAAATCTATTCGAGCATCACCCTTTTTGCTTCAGGCAACTCTTTGTCGAAACGCCAATCTTTTATCAACCCAGCTACGACCGGTCAATCGCTCTAACAAGCGATCTATGTAGCCATCACACAACAAACTAGAAGGAGAACCTTAAATAAAACAACCATGACTCCCTTTACACGACTATTTCTAAACTTAAAGACGGAGCACCCAAACGCGTGTTTCCTTTTTCTATATGATGAACACTTCTACGCCTTTGGCGAAGATGCTCATGTCATATCCAGACTTACAAAACAAGATATCCACTACAATGAACACCTCCCTGAGACCATCCAGGCATCTACTTGCTTTCCAATTAGTGATCTCAGCTACTATTTTCAGTTATTTTCGATTGAAATCTATCGTCTTATCATAAAGAACCCTGCCCTGGGAGCTAACCCCAAGGATCAGGAACTTTATCAGGCCCTTGAAGGATGTATTCAATCTATGACCCATTGTAGATTTCAAGTTAAAACAGCATGAATCTTCCTCTTTTGAAAATCGGAACACCATTAACCGTTTCTGCATGAAATTCAAAAAGATATGGACCCGGTAGAATTACCCCGTCAATCGTGACAGTGCCACTCCATTCATTTTCACCCTTATGAACAACACGTCCTGATCGGTCATAGATAATCAATTCTTCTTTTCTTAGACCACGCGTGATGACTTTGAAGATACGGTTTTCTGGAAGTGTTGCATTGGGAGAAAAAGCAGTTGGTGCCATGGCCATCCATTCACCTTCAACAGTATAGTTACGTATTTTCTCAGCTTCACAACCCTTGTAACTTTCTACCAGGAGCTTAACAGAACGAACTCCTTGTTGTTTAAACGTGATCAGAGGGTCTTGTACTTCGAAAGTAGAACCGTCTGATGTCCATTTCCAACTGTTCACTCTACCTACTGATCGGTCATAGAACTGTAGGGGTACATCTACAAGGATGTCACCACTACCCTGTCTCTCAAAATCCGCGCTCAACGGGCTTGCATTTACAATTCTGCCGGTAATATCACTATTGATTGCGCACCCATTTTCATTACTCACATTTATCGTCCATTCCATATCAATAGCGTCTTCGCTCAGGCTGATTCTTAGATCTCCATTTGTACCTATTCCTTTCCCAATCAAGGCACCACTAATATCTACAAGGGAGTATATGAGCCCATCAACAGTATTTTCCAATGTAACTACAATGTCTGCATTGTCGCATACTGCATCGAGAGGAGAAAGTGACAAAGTATTGACCGCTCTTACAATTTCATTATCTCCCAATACTGTAACTTTTGCGATGCCAGTAGATTGATTACCGCTTTGGTCTGTTGCACTCAAAACAACATTGTTAACCCCAACATCACCACAATTAAATTCGTATTTGTCCAGGCTTAACGTGATACCGCAATTATCCCTCGATCCGTCATCTACATCCAATGGTCTGATCACCGCTTTTCCACTCGCATCAAGTTCAACACTAATGTCCTTGGTTCTTACTACTGGACTATCCGAATCCCTTACATTCACTTTCACCTCAGCCTCTGATATATTATCACTATAATCTATCGCGGTTATAGTGACCATCTGCTCCCCTATATCGGCACAAGTGAATACCAATGGGCTTGCCACAACTGACTTCAACTCACAGTTATCGGTGATACTTGAATACAATTCATCCTGATTCAACCTTGCTCTTCCGTCTATATCCAGATCAACGACATAATCTCGGGTTACAATTATCGGTGAAGTTTTATCAACAACCGTAACAGAGGCAGTAGACTCTGCTCTATTTCCATTTGTGTCAATTGCCCTCAATGTTACTTCATTGACCCCCATGTCGGAACAAGAGAATCTTGATTTACTCAACTCATACCTGGCTATCGAGCAATTATCACTCGTACCATTATCAATTTCTTCTACCTCCAGTACAGCATTACCATTTTCATCAAGTTCTATCTCGATGTTCCTGGTCACCACTAAGGGCAGCTTACTGTCTACCACTGTGACCTTGCTTACACCATAACTTTCGTTGCCAGCCTTATCTATGGCTAATATTGTAACTTCCTGGACACCTATGTCATTGCAGTCAAAAGTCAACTTGCTTACAGCTACGCTTTCCAATGAACAATTATCAGTGATGCTGGAATAAACACTCGATGGATCAATTTCAGCCCTCCCGTTCTCATCTAACTCCAGGGTAATGTCCTTGGTTACCACTGCCGGCCCTCGCTGATCTCTAATTGTAATAACTTCTTTCGATGTGGATTCATTACCATTATTATCAATGGCCGTAACTACTAATTCATGCTCACCAAGGTCTGAACAGGAAAACTCTGTTCTACTAACCCTTAAAGTTACTTCAGCACAACCATCCGTTGATCCATTATCCAACTCAGCAGGATCTAAAACTGCATTCCCAAGATTATCCAGATTCAATACAATACTTTTCGTTCTTATAGTAGGCCCCTTATTGTCGTTAATTTTCACATTCACCTCAATGCTTCTTTGGTTTCCTGACTTATCACGCGCTGTTACCGCAACAGTATTAGAGCCAATATCACTACAATCGAATACCAACTTACTCACCACAATATCCTCGACTCCGCAGTTATCAGTTACAGTTCTGTAAAACATTGAGGGTTCGGTCGACAACCTACCTGACTCGTCCAAAAACAGCTCTAAGTCTACCCCTACAATATCTGGAGCAATCCTATCCACAACTTTGACCAAAACGGCACTCGACCCCTCATTCCCATTTTTATCTTTTACTGTCACAACCACAGTGTTATCGCCTAAATCATTACAGTCGAATGACGATTTACTAAGAGTAAACGAGGCTATACCACAAGCGTCAAAACTTCCATCGTCTACTGATTCTGCTAATACCTCTGCCTTACCTAACCTATCCAATTCTATCGTTATAGATTTAGCTCTTACCTCTGGGCCAACTTCATCTTTAACATTGACCAAAACACTTTTTTCAACTACATTTCCACTGTCATCTACAGCGGTTACTACAACTTCTTGTTCTCCTACGTCCTGACACTGGAAACTGGTTTTGCTCAACTTTATCATGTTAATTCCGCAGTTGTCACTTTGACTCTCAATTAGCTGACTTGCTTCCAAACTCGCTTTTCCCTCCTGATCTAATCTCAATTCGGTGGTTTTCAAGATTAATTCAGGCGCTGATCTGTCTACTACAGTGACAATGGCCGTTGATCTGGCAATGTTCCCATGAATATCTTCTACAATGATTTCAACAATTTGTTCTCCAATGTCAGAACATGAAAATCTGGTTTTGCTCAACGAGATATTTTTAATACCACAAGCATCAGATGAACCATTGTCAATATCATTTACTTCCAAAACTCCGCTCCCATCATTATCAAGTTCAATCGTTGCACTTTTTGACCTGACTAAAGGTGCAATACCATCACCAACAGTAACCCGAGCAATCGCCACAAACTCATTCCCACTCTGGTCCACGGCCTTAATACTCACTTCATTGACTCCAATATCTGTACAATCAAAACTCAGCTTTGAAGCTTCAATTTCAGTTAATGAACAATTATCATCCACCTCATGATATAGCTGATTAGACTGAAGATTTACATGACCACTGGCGTCCAGGTCTACTATAATATCTTTCGGTATTATATCAGGTACTATTTCATCAACCACCGTTACGATAGCAGTTCCCTCGCTTTCGTTGTCATTCAAATCAGTGATTGTCAGCGTAACAATGTTCTCACCGATATCCTGACAATTGAATAGTGTTTTGTTCAATTTGCGACTCTTAATTCCACATGCATCGTTCGATTCCGCGTCTATATCAAGTGCAGTGAGTTCGGCCTTGCCAGAATCATCAAGTGATAGAGTAAAGTCCTTAGTTATCACTACAGGCCCCACATTCTCAATCACCATCACATCCACTATCTCCTCTCTCACATTCCCATTCACATCAGTGGCCGTTATCAATACTTTGTTCTCACCAATGTTCTCACAACTAAATGTCAGCTTAGATACTGTGATACTCGCTACTTCGCAGTTATCTGTCACTTGCTCGTAAAACCTCGATTCATCAACCGTTGCTCTACCTGAGTTATCAAGTTCTACTGTTATGTCTTGAGTAATAATTTCCGGAGCCGACTCATCAATCACCGTCACAATAGCACTTGCCTGCCCCTGATTACCAAAAATGTCAACCACAGTTAAGGTCACAGTATTCTCCCCGATATGAGCGCAGTTAAACGAGGTCTTATCTAATGATAGGCTCTCAATTTCACAAGCATCCACCGAACCGTCATCTATTTCTTCAGCTGTTACTGTTGCACTACCATTATTATCCAGTTCAACGATTAAATTTTTTGCAGCTACCACAGGTCCAGTCACATCTCTTACAGTCACTTTCGATATAGCTGTACTCTTATTTCCGCTTCCGTCTATTGCTGTAATGCTGACTTCATTCAATCCTACATTACTACAATTAAAACTCACCCTGGATGCCACAATAGAACTTACTCCGCAATTATCATTGACTTGCTCATACAGTTCGGTTTCGCTGATAGTGACGTTTCCGTTAACATCGAGATCCACAGTAATATCTTTTGGTACGATCACCGGATCGGTATCATCTATCACCGTAACTATGGCACTCGCCTGTTCCTCATTCCCATGAATATCGACCACCGTTATTGTTACTAGGTTCTCCCCAAGATCTGCACAAGTAAAGTTCTCTTTATTCAGAACACGACTTTGGATTCCACAAGCATCGGTAGAACCATTATCCAATTCCAAAGCAGCAACAAAGGCATTTCCACTTTCATCAAGCTTCAGGGTAACATCCTTAGTATTTATTGCTGGTCCCAATAGATCTCTCACCAATACATTTGCTTTTGCTATCTGCTGGTTTCCACTGGCATCAGTTGCCGTAATAATCACCTCGTTTTCACCAACATTCGAACAATCAAAACTTACTTTCGATACTGCAATAGACATTACCTCGCAGTTATCATCAATCTCATCATATAGCTCATTATCCTTAATAGTGACCTCACCAGTTTCATCCAAGTCAACCGTGATGTCTTTGGTTATAATTACCGGAGACGTCTCATCTCTAACCGTTATGGTAGCGCTTGCCGCGTTCGCATTGCCATGAATGTCGATCACAGTCAATAAGACTGTAACTTCTCCTACATCTTCACAAGTAAAACTTGTCTTATCCAATGAGCGGCTTTCAATTTCACAGCCATCAGTCGAGCCATTATCAACCTCTTCAGGAGAAATCTCACCGCTTCCATTGTCATCTAACACAACGACAATATTTTTAGTCCTTACTATAGGTCCAGTAACATCTCTAACAGTTACACTAGAGGTAATCAATTTCTCATTTCCACTGGCATCTGTTGCCGTAATCGTCACCTCATTTACCCCAATGTTGGTACAATCAAAACTGAGCTTAGACGCCACAATAGAACTTACTTCACAATTATCATTCACCTCTTCATACAGCTCCTCTTCAGTGATGATCGCATTCCCATTACCATCGAGATCAAGAGTTATATTTTTAGGCAAAATATCTGGAGCTCTTTCATCAACTACCGTCACAATTGCAGTCGCCTCATTTTGATTTCCATAATTATCCACCACGGTCAATGTCACTGTATTCTCTCCCAGATCAGCACAGCTAAAACTTGTTTTATCCAGTGAACGGCTGCTAATTCCACATGCATCAGTTGAACCGTTGTCTACGTCTGCGGGAGTCAGGATAGCATTGCCATTTTCATCAAGAACTAGATTGGCTTCCTTTGTAAGAACTAATGGAGCAGATTCATCTTTAACCATCACTGTGGCCGTAGCCTCACTTTGGTTACCGTTCATATCAATCACTGTCAAAGTGACTACATTCTCACCAATATCGCTGCAGCTAAAGCTTGTCTTATCGAGAGAACGGCTTTGTATTCCACATGCATCAATTGAATTGTTGTCCACTTCATCAGGACTTAGGGTAGCATTCCCCTCAATATTGAGCACCAGTGCAACACTCTTAGTGATTACTGTGGGTTTAATAATATCTCGCACTGTCACGTTCACTGTTGCGATTTGCTCATTGCCACTTGCATCCGTGGCTGTAAGGATCACCTCATTCAATCCTACATTGTTACAATCAAAGCTGAGTTTAGAAGCAACAATTGAATTCACTCCACAATTGTCATTCACTGCTTCATACAGCTGATTTGTTGTGATTAAAACCTTACCCAGTTCATCAAGATCAACACTAATATCCTTGACCAGAATTGTCGGAGCGATTTCATCAACAACTGTCACAATGGCCGTGGCCTCGTGTTGATTTCCACTTCCATCTGTAACCCTCAAAGTGACCACATTTTCACCTAAATCGTCACAACTAAATTCTGTTTTGTCTAAGGAGAAAATATCAATTCCGCACGCATCATTAGACCCATCGTCAATGTCACTCGGTTCAATTGTAGCACTTCCAGATTCATTCAACAAAACCGTGAAATCCTTAGTCACTGCCATTGGGCTTATTATATCTCTAACCGTAACCAAAGCCTTGGCGCTGCCAGTATTGCCATAATCATCTTCAGCTGTCACCATCACCTCATTAACCCCCAAGTCATTACAATCAAAGCTTGTTTTTGCTACATTGACATTCTTATAATTACCGCAGTTATCGCTTATTGACCCATATAGCTCTTCACCTGAAATTGAGGCAATACCACCTCCATCAAGCTCTATTTCAATATTTTTTACTTCAATAATAGGCCCGATTTCATCCGCAACAGTTACAGTTGAACTAGCCGTCTGCACATTCCCGAAAATATCCGTAGCCGTAATGGTCACTTCATTTGTGCCTATATCCTCACAGTTGAAACTCAGCTTTGAAATCTCTATGGAACTGATACCACAGATATCAGTTACTGACTCATAAACATCCTCTTTATTAATAGTAACCGAACCATTACCATCGAGATAAGCCGTGAACTCTTTCGGTGTTATATCGGGCCTTTTTGTCGAACGAAGCTCAAATTCTTGTGTTTCCTCAGTAGTGTTACCCGAGCCATCAACCGCTCTTATTGTTATAAAAAGTCCACCTACATCACTGCACGTCAAAACAATCTCACCATCAAGAGGGACAAAATTTACACCATCCTTCGATACGGAAATGTCAACACTGCAATTATCATTAGTGCATGGCTGACTGCTATTGGTCCGACCGGGAAGGCAGTATGTTTTAATAAAATTTGCTGCAGGAATTGCCCATTCCTCCTGATACAAATTGAACCCCAGAAGATTAAAAGCCACAAAAGGAGGTGTTACATCTCTCACTGTAACGGTCGCTTCAGCAGTCGCTTCATTTCCATTTCCATCTGTAGCAGTAATGGTCACAATGTTTGCTCCCAGGTCTGCACAAGTAAAATCTTCTTTCGACACACTTATATCCACCGAAATACACTCCGCCAATTCAAGTGTATATATGTCATCAGGAACTATTGACACTTTGCCCTGGCCATCTCGGCTTTCGTCAAGATCAACGGTAATATTTTTAGGAGTGATTACAGGTGCATGATTATAGACTACCTTTACAATTGTACTAGCGGTTTCCACATTACCAAAAATATCAGTAGCCGTAATTGTTACCGGATTGTTCCCAATATTATCACAACTAAAATTCTGTTTTGAAACAGTAATGGAGCTAATACCACAAATGTCCACCACTGACTCATAAATCTCCTCTGGCGCTATACTAGCTTCACCATTGGTATTTAAATACAGATCAATGTCTTTCGGTACTATTTCTGGCTTTTTGGTGGACGTGACAGGGTAATCCCTTGTCTCCTGAGTTACATTCCCTGAACCATCTTCAGCTCTTACAGTGATTGTAACCCCTCCTACATCTTCACAGGTAATTAAGATTTCACCATCCAGGGGAACAAAGTTTATCCCGTCCTTGGACACAGTGATGTTAATACTACAATTGTCCTGAGTACAAGGTGCCAGGTGCTGTAAATGAACCGGTAGCCCTGCGACACAAGTACTTACAATGAAATCTTCGGCAGGTACTGCCAATTCTTCCTCCTGCAAGTTCCATCCAAGTGAATTGAACTCAATCGTTGGTGGGGTGATGTCCCTTACCGTGACGGTTGCAACTTGCGAACTCTCATTCCCATTGTTGTCAGTAACTGTAATAGTCACTGCGTTTTCACCAAGATCAGCACATGTAAAGTCTTGCTTCGACAACGTTACGTTTATGCTGCCACAATTATCAACTATTGATTCAGTCAGATCATTAGGAGAAATAGAGACCATCCCTTGACCATCTCTCGTTTCATCTAAATCCACCGTTATATTGTTCGCAACGAATACCGGGGCCATATCATCTACCACGGTAACTAAAACACTCCCCTGGCTTTCCAATCCGTTCACGTCAATCACGCGAACATTGATTGTATGGTTACCAATATCACTACAAGAAAAAGAGGTACGATCCAAAATTATATCGTCAATACCACAGGCATCGGAACTGCCGTTGTCAACATCGCTACCAGCAATATTTACAGTGCCGTCAGCTCCCAGATTCACAGAAATATTCTTCAGCTTTAATACCGGAACAGTTTGGTCTCGAATAGTAATGACAGATGTACCAACGGTTTCATTTCCTGCTGCATCTGAGACAGTAAGTAAAACTTCATTTACCCCTACATCAGAACAATCGAACTCATACTGGCTTAAGGTCCTGGAAACAATACCCACATTATCCGAGGAGCCGGCATCAACCCTATCAACATCAATGCTCACCGTTCCATCCGGAAAAAGATCTATTAAAAGGTTTCTCTTTAAAACGACTGGGGGAATAACATCTACCACTGTTACTTTTACCTCCACGTCCTTGGTATTCCCTTGAGAGTCGGTGGCTGTAACTAAGACATTATTAACGCCAAGGTCCTCACCTCTGAAAGTGCTTTTTGATATAACAACATTTGCTAAAGAGCAATTATCTGTTGCACTTTCATATAGTTGATCGGCTGTTATCTCCACACTTCCATCTACATCCAGACTTATCTCCAGGTCTTTGCCAATCAGTACAGGTTCCTTTGTATCTGTCACTGTTGCCGTCACATCCACTATACTTTGATTCCCATTGACGTCATCAACTGTAAGGGATATTGTATTCTCACCAATGTCCGCACAAGAAAATACCAACTTAGAGGCAACTACTGAACTTACTATACACGCCTCATCTATAGATTCATATAAGTCACTTTCAACTATTGTCTTATTTCCAGTCTCATCCAACTCAACAATTACCACTTTCCGTATCACTATCGGTGCCGTTTTGTCTCTCACAGTAACAGTCGAAGTTGTGACCGCAGTGTTGCCGCTAGGGTCCTGGACTGTCAATGTTATTATGTTCTCACCGACATCATTGCATGAAAAATCTTCTTTATCAATGCTCAGAATAACACTCACGTTATCTGAAGATCCATTGTCGATGTCTGAAGCTGTGATGCTTGCATTTCCATCACTATCAAGATCTACCGTAATATCTTTTGATATCGCTGTTGGAACAATATTGTCGTTTACCGTAACTACGGCCGTGCTTATTGTGTAATTATTTGATTCATCATACGCATAGATCGTCACGGTATTCTCACCAATGTCGTCAGCTGTAAACCTTTCTTGGTCTAGGAGTAGACTCGTGATCTTACAATTGTCTTTGGTGCAGTCCTCAAATTCTATTATTCTAAATTCCACACTTTCATGCTCACCATCACCAGGAACAAAACCGTCTATTGGTCCAGCTGGCTCCTCAATAATGGCATCTGGGCATATAACTAAAATATCTCTGGGGTCAACATCTACAAATCCATTTACTGGGTCCAGATCGACTGCAATATTCTTGGTAACCACTACAGGGCTTCTATCATCCACTATTGTTACTGTCGCTGTGCCGGAACTTCCCCAACCTCCTACCTGGGTAGCTGTCAATGTCACACTATGCGTACCAATATCATCACAGTTGAAGACCGATTTGCTCGCGGATAACGTTATACTGGAGCAATTATCAAAACTCCCGTTATCTATCATCTCTGGTTCAAGGCTTACGGTTCCATCCTCGCCCAAAGAAAGTGTGATGTCCTTAGTTTGTACCACAGGCGGCAAGCCATCTATAACATTGAAAGTTGCACTACCCGTTGTACTATTACCAGAAGCATCAGTCGCTGTAACAGTCAAAACATTTAGTCCCAGATTCGCACATGTGAATTCTCTTTGGCTAATAGTAACTGTATAGCCACATGCATCCTTGGTACAATTATTACCTTCACTGTCACAAATACGGTCTATAAGCCTCCATTCCTGCAAGGTGTATGTTCCAAAATTATTCAGACCAACCGTTCCATTCTTCAATACTAATACTGGTGCGATTTCATCAACCACTGTGACATCTACGGATTCCATTACAGTGTTTCCCCCAGCGTCAGTAGCTGTTACCGTAACATTCTTTACACCAATATCTGAACATGTAAATTCGGCTTGAGAGAGGGCGTAGTTTATAGAACAATTATCTTTTGTACAGTTACCCCCTGCGACATCACAAGTAGTATCTACAATATCCCACCAATTAAGGGTTGCCATTCCATCTACGTCAAGGCTCAAATTAAAGGCGTTCAAAACAAGTGTCGGTTCCGTCACATCTCTTACTGACACGCCTACATTAAAATCAACAGTGCTTCCATCACCTCTGGTGGCAGTAATTACTACTGTTTTTTCACCTACATCAGCGCAACTAAATGAGGCCGGGCTAGAAACCAATGAAGTATAAGTTCCACTTTCTCCTATATGATCAAGTGCTGCTTGTGCACCCACGACTACGAGTCCATTTTCATCAAGATCAATGTTAAGACTAGAAGCACCTATTGGATTGGAAAAGACCTCACGGCCATAACCATTTAAAACTGTGGTCAAGAAAAGTATTACACTTAGCAATACGCGAGCTGCTGAAGCGGGTAGAAATCCCTTCATATCAAATTGTTTAGGTGAAAAATGTTCTGACAGTAAAAATACCTAAACTTTAATTTCTAAACAATTATATTAAAAGACTGATATACAGTTAATTAAAAAAATGACTTGATTTAATAAATGTACTGTGAGAACAAAAAAGGTTTTTTTGGCTAAGGCATCAATGATATCAACTCATGCATTCCATTACCACCCACCTCTCCCGCGTTAGGCTTATGCCTTCCCTCCACTTCGCGTCTGCCAACGCCTGCCTGCCTTGGAGGGTTTGGATGTACATTCCATTTGCTCATTGAAACCATTGATTTGCCTTTTGACGGCTGAGCACAATAGAAAATCCCTTTTATCTTCGGCAACGACCCGGGGACCGCTAATCGCTAGGTCCCTGGGTCTAGCCTTCGTTGAGATTTTCTATAGAGCTCTTAGGCTACGATTTGCCAAAAAAACCAATACCATATTATTTATGACAAACCTTTAATGCGACTGAAAGATCCAATCAAGTTCTTTCAGTTTTCCGGCTAAGGCATCAATAAGATCAACTCGTACACTCCATTACCACCGACCTTTCCTGCGCCAGGCTTTATCCCTTCATGCACTTTGCGCATGCTCACGCCCGCCTGCCTTGGATGGCCTTTGTGTACATTCCATTTCCTCATTGAACACATTGATCAGCCTTCTGTAGGTTGAGCACAATAGAAAATCCCTTCCTTTTCGGCTTCGATCTTGGGACCGCGAGACGCCTGGTCCCAGGTTCTCGCCTTCAATGTGATTTTCTATAGAGCTCTTTGTTCATAATTGGCCGGAAAAACTCAATATCAAAATCAGTATCTTGTTACATGAGTGGAGATATAACACAGGAAAAATTTGGCTACACTCACCATAAGACCAAAGGAGGCCTTACTTTTTCAGTATGGAAAGACCTTAATTCCACTAGCCTCAATGGAAATTACCTTTCATTACTCACGGTAGAAAATGATGATTCCCCCACCATCACACAAGTGACTATTGATATCACTGATGCCAATGTCAATATTCAGATACATTCCCCCGAAGAGACAACTTCAGAGTCTTTAGATTCCCCAGGTGCAGCCTTTACATATATAGATAAGTTTGCCTATGACAATGGACTTACCAGTTTCGACCCCAAATCAAGAGATCGTGACACTATTTGAATGTTGAATATTTTACTAAGTCCTTCAATTTCCTATATTGCGATTGATCACACCCCTTGTTCTTTCCGTCACTGCCTTTTATAGTCAAAGGTGCCCATACCGCGGTAACATTCATCTCCTTTCGAAAATCTCCAAGCTTCACAAGTTTGCCTAGTATTTTAGCCGGTTTTCAACCTAAAGGATCGACTTTATACTGCTTTTTCATGGCCTTCTGAAGACATAAAATTCATAACTAAATAAAAGAACAATGCAAACAATTCAAATCTTCGGAAACATCGGACAAAACGCAAAAGTACAAACTGTTTCAAATGACCGTGTAGCAATCAACTTCACTATTTGTAGCAACAGACGTTACACTGACACAAAAGGCGAAAAGCAATCAAAACCAACCTGGTTCGACTGCACTATCTGGGCTAAAGAGGACAAAGTTTCCCAATACTTCACAAAGGGAAGAAAAGTAGCTCTGGATGGACATTTTGACAACACTAGTAGAACTGTCCAGGAAGAAGGAAAGGAAAAAGCAACCAACATTCAAACCCTTTACCTCAACGTAAAAGAGTTCGAATTTGGTGATAAACAAGAGGATTAAAACCTCACCCTCATCCAATAAAAAAGGCCTCCCAGAGGCCTTTTATTTTGTTCGCTGCACTGATTTAATCAATCAGAAACTCCCGAGAATGAACAGCAGACCATTCTCCATCGTTGTCCTGAACTCTTAATCTAATTACGTAAAACCCCACTTGACGGAAATTATGTCTCAATTTGTTAAGCCGGGTCTCAATTAACACATCATCTATGATGTACTCATACTTTTCAATACCTCCACCAAATACTTTGTCTGCATCAAAGCTATTACTAGCGTCTATTTCATAATCGAGATCACCCAAGGCACCTACTTTTCTGCTTTCCAACAATGCCTCAGGAGGAAGGTTATTAAAGGCCACAAGTGTAAATAATCCATCAACAGCTGTATTGAATTCATCAGTCACTCTAATCCTTATCTCAATTCGATCAGGTATCAGTGGTTCAATCTTCAGCGAAATTCCCTCATCATCCGGAAAAATGGCCCCATCCAAAGGAAGGTTGTTCTGAAGAACATTCACCTGCCCTTGCAATACTTCATATTCTATTGACTTGATATTATTGTCCTCATCGGACGCCATTAAATCCAGTTCATAAAACCTGGTTCCGTTTTTCAGCGAAATCTTTATAGAGTCTAATGCTACAATTTCCCCTTGACTGTTGAGTATGGCCAGCTCAGGAAGATTGTTAATTTCAGAAAGTCTATTGTCATTGCATGAGGCAAATACAATTACCAAACACACCATTTTCAACAAATTTTTAATCATTTTTTGATCAGTTTAAATCTTAGTACTTGACTACTTGTTTTAATCACACCTACATACATGGCTGCAGGTAGGTAACGTGGCAACTCTATTGTTATGAAGGATCGCCCAGCTTCAATCAGCACTTCTTGACTATAAACCGTTTCACCTTCAAATGAATAAACCATTACCTGACCCTTCTTGGTAGAAGGACTTTTTGTTTCTATCCTAAACCTCGATGGACTCGGATTAGGGCTAATTTTCTCTATCTCGATGGACTTGGTTTCCTCTTCTTCTTCTTCGGTTGAAGTCACAACACCATCTGTACCTTCTTCCGGGAGTACTTCCACTAGGTCAACAGACTCTAAAACAGTAGTGCATCCCATTTCGCTCGTCATGGTAAGCTTTACTGTGAATTTTCCTGCATGATAGTAGCTATGGAAAGGAGATCTCTCATAACTGATAAACCCATCTCCAAATTCCCACAAGTATGCCGTTGCGTTTCTTCTGTTTTGAATAGAGAATCGTAATGGCGTACCGAATGGCGTCCTTCTATTATCCACAGTTATCTCTCCGGAAGGAGTATCTAATCTGATATCAACTGTCACGGGTTGAGAAGATCTACAACCAAAAGGATTAACCGTATAGGCACTTACTTCACCTTCTTCGGTTACAGCATAATCTAAGCTTAAGCCCGTACCCACAAGCTCATTGTTGTGGTACCAATGAATCTCACTTCCTGGTAGACTTCCCTCCGGCAATTTTGCATTAAGTACAAAGGAACCTTCTGAACAAGAAACAACCTCATCATTCTCCAACACCGGACTTTGCGGCAAAGGATTAACCGTAATAGTCCTTTCCCCATTCACAGTGCAGCTCCCAACGGTTTTCGCATAACTCAATACATGTACACCAGGACCTGCCAAGAGAGGATCAAATAGGTTGTTTACAACACCGGTTCCAATCCAACTTCCACCCTCTAATGATGAATCTGTTATCAGATTAATAGCATCTTCACCTTCACAAACTAAAAGGTCTTCACCAAAACTGTTGATACCACTATCCTCTACTATTATCGTTAACCGGTCTTCCGAAATACACTCATTTCCGAAGTCTACACTGTATGTCAATTCGTAGCTACCTACCTCAACATTAGAAACTAGAAACTTATTCTGAACTACATTCGGACCTGTCCAATTTCCACCAAGGGGGGACCCATATTCAGATAAGTCGAAGTCACTGCTTCCCGAACAGATTGTAAAATCAGCACCAGCACTTATCGACTGGTTTTGAACAACACTCACAATCATCTGATTCACACTTTCACATCCGAACCCATTGGTAATAGAATATTCCAGTGTGAAAAACCCGGTACCAACTATTGACGGATCAAAGAAATTGTCCTGTATTCCAGCACTGCCTGACCATATTCCCCCTGTATGACTTACATGCTCATTCAAGTCATACAAGCTTGCATTGACACACAGCTCAATCTGCTCATCAACCTGCAAGGCTATTGGCGCTCTCACTCGAAGTCCTTTATAAGCGACAACCGAACAACCTAAGTAGTCATTCAAAGAATACTGAAGTGTATGAAAGCCTGGCTCTAATAAATTTGGATTCAAGAAACTTCCCTCGACTCCAGGGCCTGACCATATACCACCACTAATGTTGGTGAAATCATCAAGATTAAGTACTTCTTGATTTTGACATATCTCCAATTCACCACCAAGATCAAGGACCGGAGGTGTATTGACTAATATTCTTTTGCTACCTGTTAGTGTGCACCCTGTTCTCAATCTAACGGTATAGATAAGTTCATGCTCACCTTCCTTGGCAAGTGATGGGAAAAACCGATTACCATTAACACCGTTTCCTGTCCAGGAACCTCCGCCCACATTCGGTAATTCATTAAGGTCTATACTCGAAGAATTTACACAAACGAGAATATCTTCTCCGAGGTATAAATCAGGGGGCCTCGAAACTAAAATTAATTTCTCATCACTTGAACTGCACCCGTTATCATCTTCATAGACATAGGTCACCACATGCTCACCAGCACCTGCAAATACAGGGTCAAATTGGCCGTCCTTAACTCCATTTCCATGCCAAATCCCCCCTATCGGGATGACATTTTCATTTAGCTCTACCTTTTCAGCAAAAAGACAAAGCTCTAAGTCAGGTCCGGCATTCACTTGTGGAGAACGGTTAACCTCGACCAGAACATTTAGTTCCTGAAGGCAACCGCCATCTTGTGTATATAAGTACTTTAATACATGCTTACCAACACCTGCTACTGAAGGTTGAAACTTATTCTCTGCCACTCCACGACCCGACCAGTTACCTCCGGACGGATTTGCTAGTAACTCATATTCCCCTTCATTTGCACAAAACTCAGATCTTCCTCCCAGATAACTCAGATCAACATTGTCTACTACTTCGTACAGTCTTATATCACTACTTAAACAGCCCGCTCCATTTACATAACTATATGTTAATTGGTGCACACCTACACCAGCTATGCTGGCATCAAAATACTGATCATTCACAATTCCCGTACCCGTCCAGTAGCCTCCTTGAGGTATCATACCTGACAATTCAATTAGGTCGCTCTCAACACATACCTTTTCATTTTGCCCGGCATTGACTTCCGGTAAGCCAACTACTTTTATCAGCAGTATTCCTTCAGCATCACACCCCTTTACATCCTTGATCGTATAGCGAATTAGCTGATCGCCAACACCTACTTTTGACGGGTTAAATGTAGAGCCAATTACACCGGCACCTGACCACTTTCCCCCTTCCGGGTTTGATTCCAGGTAGTTGTTTAATTCAACTACACTCTCACTTACACAGTGTATATAACTATTATTGAATTCTACCTCATCAGGTCTGTTCACACTTATTATCCGTGTACTCCTATAGTCACAGTTCCCAATTCTCAGTTCATATACTATCGTGTGATTTCCTACACCCGCACGTAACGGATCAAAGTTCAAACCATTCACTCCCGGACCGGACCAATTTCCACCAAGTGGACTCTCACCAATAAGAGGCATCAGATCTGCATTAAGGCATATTTCTATGTCCTCACCTGCATCAACATCCACTTCTGAATTTATTATCAGAAGTTTACTTGATTCGGAAATGCAACCATTGCCTCTATCCAGTATATATCTCAGTTTATGAACACCCTGCCCTGCCAACTCTGGGTTCAGAAAGTTTCCAATAACTCCTAAACTGCCACCATCTTCATTAATGATTGACCATACACCACCTCTTACCGATGCATCACCAGACAAGTCATAGACCTCGTTATTAATGCACATTCTCAGATCAGTTCCTATCTCCACTGGCACAGGGTTGACCACTTGCATAAGTAAGGTTTTAGCGAGACTGCACCCGTTACTATTTATTAGTGTATATGTCAATTCATATTCACCTGGGCCTAGTTCTTCTGGTATAAAGCGACTATCGGTAACTCCTGGACCACTCCACATACCACCTGAAACACTGACAAGAGGGGAAAGCTCTATGCTCTCTGAAGTTGTGCAAACCTCACGCTCAGCAATAATTGTGAATTCTCTATGAGTATTCACTACTATTACTCGTTCATCCGTGGCCACACAGCCAAGTGCATTGGTATAGGTATAGGTTATTGAATGTGCACCTGTTCCTGCTATTCTCGGAGTGAATATATTCCCAGTTACCCCTTTACCGATGAAGTTGCCGCCAGCTTTGTCTACATCCAAACTGAGATCAAACGCTTCATCGCTGCTACACATCGTAATATCTGGACCTGCATTGACTGATATTTCTGGTCTTACTGTTATGACCTTAGTTGAGCTTGAAATGCATCTATTTCCGTGGTTGAATGTGTAGGTCAAATTGTGATCCCCTAAGCCGGCTATTCTTGGGTTAAATAAGCCTGAACTAATTCCGATGCCTTCCCAGGTTCCTCCAGTAACTGAAGTGATTAAGTCGAGATTTATTCCATCGCTATTCAGACAGACGATAAGGTTCTCTCCAATGTCTACCACTTCCGGAGCAGCAACCGTCACCACCTTTGTATCACTTTCCTCACAACCGTTCGCGTTGCTCACGGTGTAAGTCACCGTATGCTGGCCAACTCCTACGAGTGCTGGGTCGAAAGTCGTTCCGACCACTCCGAAGCCTGACCACTGGCCACCTGCCGGAGAAGCAAAAGCACTGATGTCGATTGGGCTGGCCGTGTCGCACAGCTCCACGTCTGGCCCTGCTTCGACAACAGGCAGTTCGTTGACGGTAATGCTCCTTGTATCGCTCACCGTGCAACTGAACTCATCTGAATAAGTATAGGTAATGGTAAACACTCCGACTCCTGATCGAGCCGGATCAAAAGATGATCCAGTCACTCCCGTTCCTGAGAATGAGCCGCCAGTACGATCAACATCTGCGAGTAGATCTATGGCGTCCTGATTGACGCAGACTGACAGGTCAGCTCCTGCGTTGATTGTAAGCGCTTCCCTTACGGTCATCACTTTAGTTGATTGAGAGATACAACCGTTCTGATCAATGGTGTAGGTAATGGTATGGGAGCCAATACCGGCACTGGCTGGTGAGAAGATGGCATTGGTAATGCCATCCCCTGCCCAGGTACCACCAGTCACTGACGTTCTAGTGTCAAGAGGGATAGAAGTTGAGTTAAGGCATACTACCTCATTACCTCCGATATCAATAGTCGCAGGCCTTTCTACTCTTATGACTTTGGTATCATTTTCCTCACAACCGTTCGCGTTGCT
>Ga0316204_10000605_pt1 | contig 124874 bp, 105 predicted proteins | sample 6monrhotite_MG_2_FD_205661 | JGI IMG/M metagenome (GOLD analysis project Ga0316204, IMG submission 205661) | Microbial mat bacterial communities from mineral coupon in-situ incubated in ocean water Damariscotta River, Maine, United States -... | ecosystem: Environmental > Aquatic > Marine >...
CAATCGGTGAAGGCGTCTGAAACCTGGTCAATATTTACTTTCATGCTCCGCTCCTGGTGTTGGTTAAGGAGCTACTATTAAATCAGGATGATTATTTTAATGTCAGGGGGACTGCCGTAAGGTCACGAAGGATCCAGGCGTTCCAAAGTTGGTCTCAGATCTCGAAAAAAATGGAGTACGCCTTAAGGATGTAAATCACATTACTGGTAATCCTGCACGAGAAGTGGATATAGAAACTGCTTCTGGAACGATTGTTCAAGTTAAGAAACTTTCGAGTGCTAATAAATTAATTAAGCAAATTCATGATACTGAAGCGGCTACTGGCCAACGCACTGTGGGATTTGTTATTGAGCAACACAAAAAGGCCAATAAAGTTGTTAATCAGGCTTCCAAGCATGTAGAAGCTACTAACAATTTAGACTCACTTATAGAAATGTTAAAGTAGGAAGGGTTTATGTCAGCGAAAGAGATAACATTTTTTCTACCAAAAGACGTCAATAAAAGTGAGCTCTTCAAGCTCCTAGTCGAGGAATTGAGGTTAGATGTGGTGGATATTCCAGGTAATCTAGAATTAAAGTATCAGTTCCTGGCTCGTAGAGGAGAGGGTAGGTCTATTTTGGAAATGGAGTTCACGGAAGATGCAAGTGCTATTATTGAAGAGCTTAGCGAGTGGGACAACCCTAGCAGAGAATACAAGGATGCGTTGTTGGACTGCCACGCGGGTATAAGCCTTTATTATAGAGACGCATTTAATGCTCGAGATTTTATTATGTCCCTAGCTTCAAAGTTAAGTGAAGCATCATATTTTTGTATAGTTGATAATGGGGAGGGCTGTTTGCTTCGCCTTTCAGAGATTTCAAATTGCATAGAAAAAGATGGGACTTGGTCCTGGGAAAGAGGGGAGTTTCCTGAACTACCTTCTGTGGCCATTTCTGAGTGGGGGGAAATGGAATAACAATTTAAGTTCCAAACAGCAAGTAGCCCGAATGAAGTTGAGGTAGTGGCGTTATCCTGCAAATCCAGCTCGCCAACCACAACGCCTTAAACGCCCTGATGCAAGGGGATATCGCGCAAGCCCAACACGCCTACACCCCCTTAACCGCCCAGGGCAAAGCCGCCCTCGACGCCACCGAAACCAGCCTTGAAACCCTCAGCCTATTGCTGGGTGATGCCAACACCCGCGACCTCCTGATGAACTTTCCCAAACGTTACCTGGGCGCTCACAGTAGCGTAGAACAAACCCGCATGGCGGGCATTGTCGCCCTCGACATCCTGCTGGTACTGGCGGGCGCCGTTGCTGGCGGTGCGCTGGCCGCCATGAAGCACTCAGCGCACTTAACCCAGGCCAGCGAGTTATTCAGCAAACTGGCAGCGGTGCTGAAAAGCATCAAGCACAAAAAAACCGTCAACGGCCATACGGATCAACGGCGCATTGAAGTGAGGGCGGATGAGGAGAAAACGGCTGCAACGGCGGCGGATTATGGGTATGATGTGGGGGGTGTTTCAGACACGAAAGTATTGACCAAAGCTGAAAGGTTTGAGATTCAGCTGTCGTTACAAGCTAGAGTTGATGATATTCGCGCAGAGCTACCTAAGAAACTCCGAGGTAGTGGTAATGCAGGTGTAGCTCAGCTTGATATACCCGGCTTACCAGCAGAGATAGAAGCTCATAGTCGTATTAACTATTCAACAGATAAAGGTGCTGATGGGTTTGTGCATTTGGCCGACGAATCTAACTGGATATTTAAACCGAAGGCTGTCGATCCGGATAATGTTCGGGTGGATACACTTGATGCATATACTAGGCAGTGGGATACTGAGTTCAAGATATTGAATGATGTAGCTTTGAGGCTTGGTGATAATCGGAGTGCAACTGGGTCAATAAACTTGTTTACTGAAAGGTTAACTTGTACTAGCTGTACAGACGTTATCTTCAACTTCAAAGATAGATACCCTAATATTCAGTTGAACGTGTTTACGGGAGAATAATCATGGATAAGTGGTCATATGTGGAGCTTCAAGAGTTTATCCATGAGGATATCGATGAGTTTATGAGGGATGGACTTGATATTCGGCAGGCTTCTTCACGTGTTCAAGTAGAGTATGCAAAATCCATTGAGGCTAATGAGCTAGAAAAGCTAATTATTTTTATGGTGTTATGTGAAGAAGGTGTAAAGCACGGTTTTCTTCGAGATGATATCAAAGAGCAAGTCCAAGAGCTTCTGGAGGGAATAAGTCTAGATCAATGTGATCAACAGCTTAATACTGATGAGCGCTCCAAGTTAAGGGATGATATGAAAAGGGCGTCCGCTCTTCTTTCGTAAAGTAAGCCCGCCTATGGCTACGACAACAACAACGCGACGAGCTGCGCCAACAACTCAGCCACACCTTCAGCGCCATGATCAGTGAAGTGGACATCGCCACCGTTCACCAAAACCGGCAACTGGCGTAGCAAGGCTACCTCAGCACCGGCTTCATTTGAGGGTGTCAACTATTCTGTGTAACTACCCGGCTATTTAGATGTGATCGCTCAAGCGATCTTCAAATTCAATCATAAATCGATTTATTGCGCTTTTCCAGTGAGGTATCGGCATCGTCCATTTTTTCGATGTTTGAGTAATCGCCAAATAAACAACTTTCATCGCGGAATTGTCATGCGGAAAGATTTTACGTTGTTGAGTTGCTTTACGTATTACACTATTGAGTGATTCAATCGCGTTGGTGGTATAAATTGCTTTGCGTATATCAAAGGGATAATCAAACAACGTAATTATATTTTCCCAGCAACGATGCCATGACTTACCAATGCTAGGGTATTTCTCATCCCAACGCTCACAGAAACAGTCTAAGGCCCGTTCGGCTTCATCGACTGTTGCAATTGGTATATCTGTTTCAGGTCTTGTGCAACGGTTTTACGTTCTTTCCAGGACACATATTTCAACGAGTTTCGTACCATGTGCACAATGCACAATTGGATCTTAGTTTGCGGGTAAACGACATTGATCGCATCAGGGAAACCGCTGAGTCCATCAACGCAAGCTATCAAGATATCCTGGACTCCACGGTTTTGCATTTCCGTCAGTACCGACATCCAAAATTTGGCCCCTTCGCTTTCCGAAATCCACAGACCTAGACATTCTTTCTGACCCGTTAGGTTAATCCCCAATGCAACATAGATTGCCTTGTTGATAACACGCTTGTCCTGACGCACTTTAACCACAATACAGTCTAAATAAACAATAGGATAAATCGCATCGAGCGGGCGGGCCTGCCACTGATAGACCTGTTCGATGACAGACTCAGAAGGGTAATGGGGTCAAGCCGCTTGTTTCATGAAATTATTATGGAAAAATTAAATTTTCTTTTAGTATAATGAACAAAGCGGCCTGATCCATTTATTTTATAATGTTTAAATTGAGGGTGATTGTTTCTGTAGCACAGCGAAAGGGTGTGCCGTTATTCTCAAATGACTTGACTTGACTTGTTATATTTTTTTATATTGTTCATTTATATAGCTGTATAATTGGTCTGGGTCGTCGAGCTTACTTTCCGGGAACATATAGGCATAAGCTGTATCTAGATAAATAAGAATCATGCCATTTGTACGCTCAATTTTCTTCACTATTGACCAACTGTGGCGACCTGCGTAGCCTTGCCCTTTTGTATTTATACCTTTTTCATCAAATAGAAAATAGTGTTCACCGATAAATACGTCACTTTCGGACGGCGCATAGGCTTTTTTAAGCTTAACTAGGTTGAAAATGAAAAGGGCAAATAGAAAAATGAAAAATACTGAAGCTAAGCCAGCAGTAGGCCAATGGATTTGGCTTGTGTTTTGAAAAATGGATATAATGATAAAGGCTATTACTGCCCACAGAACGATATTAAACCAAAAACTGTTTGTCCATGACTTAACAGTTTTTGGTAGCTCTTTTTCTAGGTGTGACTGAAATTGGCACCAGTCTTCCGCTTCTAATTTAATTGATATTTCCATGTTCTAATAAATATAATGCCGTGTTGAGCGGCCTATGTGATGGAGTGGCTTTTGTAGGACAGGAACACGAAGTGCGCCCATCAAAGGGTGCTGAGTCACGCTAGTGCGGCGCGCTTTGCGCACGAACGCGTTGTTAGAGTGGCAACCTTTGTGTAACATGGAAAATAAAACTACCTTTCTTTTCGGCGTGATGACGCGTTGTTGCCAAGATGATGAACCAAGGCCACCGCACCAACTGATTAGCGAATTGAGCTGCTGTTTGTTTTTTCGAACGTAGACACCGTATATGCTTTTCAAATCTATCTGCACCAAATTATTTAAGTGTTATTTTTTACTCGCCATATTTTTCCACGAAGCGATGTCGTTTTCGCAATCGCGGACTTTGATGACGAACCACGTTGAAATCTAAATCGGATTTTGACCGAAACGAGTCACTTGGGTTTTTCTTTTGATTCGTTGCTAACAAAATGATTGTCACAAAACAAGCGCTGTGGAAGTAAGTCTCTCTCGACCACGCTAGTACGGCACTTTGGGCACCGTTTTTTTAATTAGTTTCTATCAACTTTTCTGGCTTTGCAAAGAATGCAAGTGGTATTGCTAAAGGCCCTAAAAGCACAGCAATGAGCTTTTGTATCAAATTAGGCTTTACCTTTCTTGCTTTTGCTATGTAATCGCAAATAATTGCACTGATTATCCAGATAATCGCGGGTACATAGGCAGCCATATTAGTTTTCCCATATGTAGAGTTAGGTGATTGAGTGGCACATGTTTAGATGTGCAGCGGCCTTTTTCGGGGTTATTGGTGTGAGACCTAAATCTTTTCATAATATGCCCAAAGTCAATAATATTAACATTCCTGCGCTCAGGGGTTAACTCTATTTTGGTATCGCCACCTTTGCTTGATAATACCGCTTGGATTATTGGATGGTGTTTTTGTTTTGTAAAAACATGGGGTTGTGTTTTTTGTGGTGAGCTTAATCCGGTATTGGTGCAGCGGATGCTTGGTTACTGATTTATACTGCAGCTGTCTTTTTCGGGTTTATTGTTGTGGAGTCTAAGTTTGTTGGGTCTGTGACGACTTTTTTCTTTGTGCTGTTGGATTCGTTTTAAGATGCTCATTGAAGGAGGTTATGGATTGTTGTAAGCAGAAATCAATCAGTTGTCGTGTTTCTTTGGTGTTGGTACGTTATGCGGTTTTGTGGGTTGTTATTCATAGTCTTCATTGAGTGACATTAAAAACGCCACCAGTAAGTCGACATCGGCTGCTGTTAGGGTGATGTGTTTTAGTGCGGGATCGGTATTGCGGAGTTGATCGGTTTTTGCCAGTGCCGCACTGGTGATGTAAAGCGCAACGGTTTGGTTCAGGGTGTCTGCCTGTCCGGTATGGAGGTAAGGGGCTGAATGGCCTAAGTTGCGTAACACGGGTGTTTTGAATGCGGCAAGACTGAAGGTTAGCAGTTTGTCGTCTGTACAGCGCTTAATGCCTTGTTGTTTTGCCTGTTCACAGAGGATTTTTTTAATTTTTGCCTGTGGTGCGGGCATGTCGGGATTTGCAAAGACATTCCATAACCCCAGGTCGGTTATGCCCGGCTGGCTTTTGTCGGCTATGCGTCTAAAGCTTGATAGTGCCTGGGGGTGTTGTGCGGTTGCCGGCAGATAACGATTGTAGTGTTTGTTGCGGGTTTCCAGATTGGGTATGTGGAGCTTGATAAATTGCCCCGAGCCGTGCAGGTTGTCATAGTTAATTTGTGTCAGCCCGCTGTTGTGAAACGTAAAGTCAGAAAAATCTGGCGCTGGGTGGCAGCTTGCGCAGTTGCCACCAGGTTGGGTGTCGCTGCCAGGAGTGAAAAAGCGTTTCATGCCTTGTAGTTCTTTTTTGCCAAACTGAAACCGTTGCTGGTGGTGGGTGAATTTGTTTTCATCGGCGGTTATGTATTTTGGGTTTTTTAAGGCATTCACGGCCGTTGTTAGGCGTTGGGTATAAGCCGCAACGGTTTCTTTGCTGTGAGGTTTACGGGGTAGGTTGTTTTTTTCTAAAAACAGATCGTAAGGGCTGCCGGTATAGTGGCCATTGTTATCTTTTTGAAAGTTAAGGTCGCTAACATACGCGGCAATTAATTCCGCTATGGCATCCAATAGTTGTTGGTCGCTGGCGGTGGCAACATCGATGGTGAATGCTGGCGGCAGATGGAATCGGGCTGGTATATCATTGGCGTTGCCGCTTAGTATTTTACGATAGCTACCACCAAAGGCGATTGCCAGTTCACCACGGCCATCATCGGTCCGAATTACATTTGCTATGTGTTTGATAGCGGTTTTTTCCTCACCGGGTAACCAGCCAAGGTTGCGTCCGGTTAAGGTGGCGCGTATCAGATCGGGCAAGCTGTTAAACTGGCCATCAAAGTGAAACAATGCACCTGTTTGTTCAAGGTTAAAGGGTGCCAGATTAATATTCACCATCGACATGGCGTTTCGATTGGTTTGCTGGTTGCCGTCGTTCCGGTTGGGTATCGGGCTACGGTGTGCGTAGTCGGCGTAACTGCGCATGCCGCCCTGTGGGTTTTCTGCATGTTCATCTACCATGTGGCAGACGCGGCAACTAATGGTTTGGCCTGCAAATGGCCCCGCTAGTGTGACCGTTGTGGAGGCTGTTTTTTCTAGAATAGGGTCGCTGACTTGGTTCGCTTTTTCGGGTTTTGCATACCAGGCCTGGGCAAAACGAGGTTCCAGAAACAGGCGCTCACCAATGGCGATCTCCGCTGGTTCGGGTTCCTCTTGTTTTTCAATGGCATAGCTTGGCATGGCAAGGCCGAAGTTGAGTGGCATGATCAATATTGATACAAGTCGTATGTTCATTATCGTTAATGGATATTGGTAATCGACGTTGTTGGCCGACGTTATTGGTTGACGTTTAGTTCGTTGACATTAAATTAGTTGACGTTACCAGTCGAATTATTAATCGAATTATACCGTGAGTGAGTCCCAACCGGTTTGCTGGATGTTTGGTAGTGTACTTTTATTATCGGGTTTAGCAAGAATGTTTAGTCGGAATGGTGTGTGACAACGACCCGGCGCAGTAGTTGAGGGGCTGTTGGTTTGTCCTACAATCTGACTGATGCTGATAATCGTTATGGTTAGCATAATGATGGTTGGTGTGTGCCACTTTTTGTTGTTACGGTATTGTTGTCATGGTCTTGTTGTAACGGCATTGTGGTAGCAATATTGTTACCGGTTGAATCTTAGATGGGGTTTTGGCTGTGTTCCTTGCGTGGTTTATTGAGAGCTTCAATTTTTTTTATTTATATCATAGTCTTAGCTTTTATTGGCGTGCACGGTTAATGGTGCTGGTGGAGGTTGTAAATTTGAATAAGCGGCCTTGGCTGCCGGTTTGCCGGCTGTTTTTGTTGGCGGTTACTGCGGTTATTGCGGTAACGTGGCGATAGGCGTCAGTATAGGCGCGACGTATTGTTGGTTCTTCTCAATTTACAGCTGGTTTAACGTAAGCAGGTTACAAGGTTTTTATGAACGATTATTTACCAACACGTATTGTTTGCATGACAGAAGAAACCACCGAGATGCTCTATCTGTTGGGGGAGCAGGATCGGATTGTGGGTATTTCGGGTTATACCGTTCGTCCGCCGCAAGCGCGTAAAGAAAAACCGAAGGTGGCGGCATTTACGTCAGCTAAAATCGATAAAATATTGGCGTTACAGCCGGATCTGGTTTTGGGGTTTTCTGATTTACAGGCTGATATTGCCGCTGAATTAATTCGACATGGGGTTAATGTCCATGTGTTTAATCAACGTTCTATCCGCGAAATTTTGGGTATGATTGTCTCATTGGGTGCAATGGTGGGGCAGTACGAAAAGGCGCTGGCGTGGGTAACCGGGTTTGAGCGAACTATGGGTGAGTTTCAGGCGCGGGGCCAACGGTACCACCGTAAGCCCATTGTTTATTTCGAGGAATGGTATGAACCCATTATTACAGGTATTCAATGGGTGTCAGAGATTATTGAACTGGCGGGCGGGGTCGACTGTTTCCCTGAGCATGCCAGGGAAGGATTGGGCAAAAACCGCATTGTGGCAGATCCGCTTGAAGTGGCGCGTCGGCAACCTGATATAATTATTGGTTCGTGGTGTGGCCGTAAATTTCGACCAGAGAGTGTGATGGATCGCGTCGGCTGGGAGGCCATTCCGGCGGTTAAGACCCGGCATGTGTATGAAATCAAGTCGGCAGATATTTTGCAGCCTGGGCCTGCCGCCTTAGTGGATGGATTGCAGCAGGTGCAAGGTATTATTGAGTATTGGCGTTCTGATGGCGAATGACTCGGGCAGAGAATTGGCTGGAGCAAAGTGTTGTGCCGCCTGCGGGGTTTCCTTTACGTGCGGTGCGGGGCAGGTGCAGGAGGCTTGTTGGTGCATGGGGTTTCCGGCCATTATGCAACTAACCATTATGCAACTAACCAATGTGCAACTAACCAATGCGCAACCAACCAATGTCCGAGCAAGCAATGTCCGAGCAAGCAATGTACAACCTGAGGACCCGCAGGGTTGTTATTGCGCGGATTGCCTGGCGAGCATTATTGGTGCAAAGATCAATGCCTTTATCGATGCTACGCCTCATGAGGAAGTATTGGCTGTGGCGAGCGATTTTTCGGGTAACGATGCACTCATTGAGGGGGTCGATTATACCCTTGAGCGGGGTCATTACGTGTTTAGTCGCTGGTATCATTTAAAACGGGGTGCGTGTTGCGGCAACGGCTGTCGAAATTGCCCGTTTAAGGCCATTAAACCGTTTAAGACTATTAATTAGTCGATTAAATTTTATAAGTTGCGTATACCCAGGTGCAGTGGCAGGACATCAGATGTAAGCAGATCAGCAGCAGGTTAAATCGCTGTAAAAAGTTATTGATATATCTATGGTGGGCACGGAGGTAAGGTGCTATAAAGGTTGTTTGTAGATGCCAGACCGATAACGTCGTTGAGTGTATGGCAATAAGTTCATGCAAGCTGTGTTTGTAATGGTCTGTTGATTTATCGTTGATGAGGTTTGCGTTGATGATGTTTACGTAAATTTCTTTGTTATTTTCCTAGTTATGAGTGACTATAATGACTATACGCGTTGCCATTAACCATAAAACGGAATACCGCTATAACAAGCCGGTAACGTTGTCTCCCCATGTGTTTCGTTTGCGCCCTGCGGTGCATAGTCGCACGCCCATTGAGAGTTATTCCCTAAAAATTGAACCCGCTAAGCATTTTATTAATTGGCAGCAGGACCCCTTTGGAAATTATCAGGCGCGGGTGGTGTTTCTCGAAAAAGTGAAAAAGCTTAGTGTTGAAGTGGATTTGATCGCGGATATGACGGTCATCAATCCATTCGATTTTTTTGTTGAGGAATACGCTGAATCTTATCCGTTTGAATATGATGCACAGTCAAAGAAAGAGTTGACGCCCTATCTGGAGATTAGTGAATCTGGCCCCCTGTTACGCGATTGGGTGGGACAAGTGGACCGGGGTGAGCAGAAGATCAATGATTTTCTGGTGGATTTAAATCAACAACTGCAAAAGCAAATTTTCTACCGTATTCGTATGGAGGCAGGCGTTCAAACCTGTGAACAAACCCTGGAGCAGGCCAGCGGCTCCTGTCGCGATAGCGCTTGGTTGCTGGTGCAGATATTGCGTCATTTGGGGTTGGCGGCTCGGTTTGTGTCTGGTTATCTGGTACAGCTTACCGCTGACCAGAAATCCCTGGATGGGCCTTCCGGTCCGGAAAAAGATTTTACTGATCTACATGCCTGGTGCGAGGTTTATATTCCCGGTGCTGGTTGGATAGGGCTGGATTCCACCTCAGGGTTGTTTGCCGGTGAAGGCCATATTCCATTGGCGTGTACACCGGACCCGGCGAGTGCTGCGCCGGTCACTGGCTCGACCGATGAGTGTGAAACAGAATTTTATTTCCACAATGAAGTACAGCGCATACATGAAGACCCACGAGTAACCAAGCCTTACACTCAGGAACAGTGGGCGCTCATTAATGATTTAGGGCAGGCGGTTGACGTTGAATTAGCCAAGGGCGATGTGCGCTTGACAATGGGCGGTGAGCCAACCTTTGTGTCCGTCGATGATATGGAATCCGCGCAGTGGAGTACTGCGGCGTTAGGGGATCACAAACGGGAACGTGCCGATGATTTGTTTGAGCGCCTGTGCCAACAGTATGGCACAGGCGGGTTGTTACACTATGGCCAGGGTAAGTGGTATCCCGGTGAACCGGTACCGCGCTGGGCACTAAATTATTTTTGGCGTAAGGATGGCGCACCGATTTGGCGCGATCCGCATTTGCTCGCCAAGGAGAGTGATACAGGATCGGTAACCGCAGATGCCAGCGCATTTATGGAACAGCTGACATTAACGTTGGGTCTGTCTGCCCGATATATTGTGCCGGGTTATGAAGATGCCGTGTATTACTTGTGGAAGGAGGGGAATTTACCCTCAAATTTTGACCCCCTAAAGTATAAACTAAAACAAAAAGACGAACGGCGTAAGGTGCTTGATGTCATCGAGGCTGACTTAAATGAACCTAAAGGTTTTGCTCTGCCGGTGGAGTGGAATGAGCACGCAAAGCAGTGGCGCAGCAGTCTGTGGACATTCAATCGTAAGCAAATGTATCTGGTCCCAGGCGATTCTCCGATGGGGTTGCGCCTTCCACTCGATTCTTTGCCCTGGCACGCAGAAAAAGAAGTCCAGCACGAGCAAAGCTTGTTTGAATCCTTGCCCGCATTGGGTGATTATGCCGGTGAAGTCGCCAAACGATATAGTTATTTCAGTGAAACGATTTCCTTGCGTGACGATGTTGTGGATCAGGAGTCTGTCGATAGTGAGTCTGACAATGACACGCCGAGTGAAAAGGAAAGCGGTAACGAAATTGGTAACATCGTACACACGGCTATTTGTGTCGAGGTGCGGGATAATTGTCTCAATGTGTTTTTACCGCCCTTAAGCAAGTTGGAGCATTATCTGGATTTAATTGCCAGTATTGAGTCTGTTGCTGAAAGGCAGGGTATACCGGTGCGTATTGAGGGTTATGCACCGCCGAAAGATTGGCGTATGACTAGCTTTTCGGTAACCCCGGACCCAGGGGTGATTGAGGTGAATATTCATCCTGCACAGAGTTGGGACGAACTGGCTGATAATACGTTTATCCTTTACGAGCAGGCGCGACTATCCCGTTTGGCCACAGAAAAATTTATGCTGGATGGCCGCCATACCGGTACCGGTGGCGGTAATCATGTCACTATTGGTGGCGCCACGCCGGCTGATAGCCCGATGTTGCGCCGGCCTGATTTGTTGCAGAGCTTTGTAACCTACTGGCAGCATCATCCGGGCCTTTCTTATTTGTTTTCCGGTATGTTTATTGGCCCCACCAGTCAGGCCCCACGGGTTGATGAAGCCAAGAACGAAAGCCTGTATGAGCTGGAGATTGCTTTTCAGCAAATTCCGGAAGGTGAGGTGCCGGAGCCCTGGCTGGTGGACCGGTTGTTGCGTAATTTGCTGGTTGATATTACCGGCAATACTCATCGTTCTGAATTTTGTATTGACAAGTTGTACTCGCCGAATTCTGCCAATGGCCGTTTAGGTATTGTGGAGTTTCGGGCTTTTGAAATGCCGCCACATGCGCAGATGAGCCTGGTGCAAATGTTATTGTTACGCAGTCTCATTGCCCAATTTTGGAAGCAACCTTATCGGCACAAGCTGGTGCGTTGGGGAACTGAACTCCATGACCGTTATATGTTGCCGCACTATGTGTGGGCCGATATTAAGGATGTGGTGAGCGGTATGCAGCGTGCCGGATATCCGTTTCAGTTGGAATGGTTGGAGCCGTTCCTGGAGTTTCGTTTTCCGCATTATGGTTCGGTGCATATTCAGGACATTACGTTGGAATTGCAGGCGGGCATAGAGCCCTGGCATGTGCTGGGGGAAGAGGTGAGTAATGTGGGTACGGCGCGTTTTGTGGACTCATCGGTGGAACGCTTGCAAGTTAAAGTGACTGGCTTGACTGATTCGCGGTATGTGGTTTCCTGCAATGGCAGGCGCTTACCGTTGAGCAATACCGGCACTCATGGTGAGTATGTTGCCGGTGTGCGTTATCGGGCCTGGCAGCCGCCGTCGGCACTGCATCCCACCATTGGGGCGCATTCACCGCTGGTATTCGATGTGGTCGATACTTGGAATGGGCGCTCGGTGGGAGGAGCTACTTACCATGTGGTGCACCCCGGTGGTCGTCACTATGATGTATTTCCTATTAATGCGTATGAGGCGGAAACCCGCAGAATCAGTCGATTTTGGGAGTTTGGGCATACGCCTGGGGTGCTGGAGGTACCCCAGGGCAGAGCGGCACCGGGTTTATTTTTGGCAGATGGGAAAGGGCCTCGGCCCATGTCACCGCCTGTGGAAGATATAAACCCAGAATATCCCTATACCTTGGATTTGCGTCGACAAACGATTATATAGCCGCTACCGTTTGCGTGGCGTGCTAAGGGCAGGTGTTAATGTCTGGCGGGGTAATACTCGGCGACGTATTCACTGTAAGTGATCATGTGACGTGAATACCTGTGGGAAAACAAATAAACTTAATTGACCGATTGCTGACTATTATTGATGAATTTCACTGACGAAAAAACGAATAACGTGGCACCCTGGTACCAGCCAGAACCCGGCACCTTTGACGAAATGTGGTTGGAGGAAAACAAGTCTCGTCCCTATTGGCAATATTTTATTGACTCGCTGCAAAGTTTGGGGTTGGATGAAATGGAGCGGCGTCGAGGTGAAGCGCAGCGCATTTTGCGGGAAAATGGTGTCACCTACAATGTTTATAGTGATCCTAGAGGGGTTAATCGTCCCTGGGAATTGGATCCGATTCCGTTTTTAATCAGTAGCGAAGAATGGGCCAATATCGAACAGGGCTTAGTGCAACGTGCTGAATTGATGAGTTTGTTGTTGGCCGACATTTATGGGCCACGGCAACTAATCAAAAAAGGTTTATTGCCGCTTGAGCTTATCTATAGTCACGCGGGATTTTTAAGGCCTTGTGACCAGGTGATGCTACCCGGTGCGCACCAGTTGATTGTGTACGCGGCCGATTTGGCGCGAGGCCCGAATGGCCAGATGTGGATTGTTGGGGATCGCAGTCAGGCGCCTTCCGGCGCAGGATACGCACTGGAAAACCGCATGGCCATGACCCGTATTTTGCCCAGCCTGTTTCGTGATTGCCGTGTGCATCGTTTGGCGATGTTCTTTCACTCCCTGCATGCTACACTTGCGGCCATTGCACCTCAGCAGAAAGATGACCCTACTATTGTGGTGTTGACCCCTGGTCCCCGTAACGAGACGTATTTTGAACACGCATATTTAGCTGCGTACCTGGGGTATACCCTGGTGCAGGGTGATGATTTGTCCGTGCACGATGGTAAGGTTTGGTTAAAATCATTGAGTGGTCTGGTGCCGGTGGACGTGATTTTGCGGCGGGTCGATGCAGACTATTGTGATCCGCTAGAGTTACGCGCGGATTCGATGTTGGGCGTGCCCGGATTGCTGGAGGTTGCTCGTCGCGGTAATGTAGCGATTGCTAATCCATTAGGTTGCAGTATCCTCGAAAATCCAGGTCTGATTCCATTTTTGCCAAAAATTGCCAAGTACTTTTTCGGTCAGGAATTACGGTTGCCGTCGGTTGCCACATGGTGGTGTGGGCAAAAGAAGGAGCGTGATTATGTTATGGCGAATCTCGATAAACTGGTTATCAAGCCATTGTACCGTCATCCGTCGTCCCGCCCATTATTTGGGCCATTCTTAAGTAAAAAAGAACTGGCAAATTTGAAGGCGCGAATTCTGGCCCGACCGTCCAACTATGTTGGGCAGCAACGTATTAGTTTTTCCTCGACACCATCACTGGTCGATGGCCGTTTGGAACCACGTCAATCGATTATACGCAGCTTTATGGTCGCCAGGGATAATGACTATCAGGTGATGCCGGGCGGTTTAGCGCGGGTCGCCATTGAAAAAGACAAGTTCATTGTCTCGAACCAGGCCGGTGGTATCAGTAAAGATACCTGGGTACTGGCCTCTGAGCCTGAGAAACAGGTCAGTTTGTGGTTACAGCCGTCACCCGACCAAGTTACCGCGGCGAGTATTTCCACAATTCCCAGCCGTACTGCGGACAATTTGTATTGGGTGGCCCGTTATGCGGAACGGGCCGAGGACAACGCCCGATATTTGCGTATCGTGATTCAAAAATTGCTGCAGTCAGAAAAACAACCCCTCGATAACGAATTGTTAAGTGTTCGCAATCTGCTGCGTTCTTTGACGCATATCACGACTAGCTACCCTGGGTTCATGGCGGAGGAACATGAAGCATTATTAGAACAACCGAATGATGAGTTATTGGCGATCTCCCTGGATGCGGAGCGGCAGGGTGGTTTAACCAATACGGTTACCGCGCTCGTCCAGGCGGCTTATGGGGTGCGGGATCGATGGTCTAGTGACATTTGGCGTGTTTTTGATGACATTACCGAAGAGTGGCTTGACCGGGTAGCCAGTGACGGAATCAGTTTGTCTGAGTTGCAGGATATGCTTGACCAGTTGATAACGTCGCTGGTGGCTTTTAGTGGGTTAGCGACAGAAAGCATGACGCGCGAACAGGGCTGGCGTTTTCTGGATTTCGGTCGCCGTATTGAGCGCAGCTTAATGGTGATTGCAATACTGCGCACATTGACAGTGCCGGTTTATCCGCCGTTCGTTGATAACGCCATGTTGGAAGCGGCGTTGGTTAGTAACGAAAGCCTGATTACTTATCGACGTCGATATCGCTCTTATTTGCAGCTGACTACGGTGCTGGAGTTACTGTTATATGATGGCGAAAATCCGCGCTCATTGATTTTTCAACTAAATCGTATGCAGGAGCATGCTGCGCAGTTTCCGCGGGAAACTTCGACCAAGCACTTAACCAGCCTGGAGCGATTGCTGTTGGAGGCAAGCACGCAGTTGCAGCTAAATGATGCGGCGTTACTGGCGCAACCAGATCGCAAGCTATCAACGCATCAAGCGCTGGACCAGCTATTGGCCCGTATGTCGCATTTGATTACGCAGATGTCGGAAGAAATCAGCCATACCTACTTTACGGCGCCACAAGCACCACATCAATTGGTTGACACCTATAGCGACGCCGACGAATGAATTATAAAATAACCCACACGACAACCTATCAATATGCGGAGCCTGTTGCGGTATGCCATAACGAGGCCCGCCTGAAGCCGTTAAACGCGTTTAATCAGCAGTGCCTGGCGTCTGAGATAATTATCGATCCGACGCCATCGGATTACCGTGACCGAAGCGATTTTTTTGGTAATCAGGTTGCTTATTTTGCAATACTACAAGCGCATCATATATTACGGGTGAGCGCCGTTAGTACCGTGCAGACATTATCGGATGACAGAGGTCTCGATGATAATAACAATCTGCCCTGGGAGCAAGTGTTGACTTGTTTTCAGGAACCGAGGGATGGCGATATTCTGGATGCCCAGCAATACAAGTTAACGTCTCCCCTCATTGTGGTAAATCAGGAAATTGCCAGTTATGCTGAGCGCTCATTTCTGGAGGGCCGACCAATTGTGGATGCTGTGCAGGATCTCATGGAGCGTATTCACCGTGATTTTACCTATGACCCGCATTTTACCACGATTGCCACACCGTTATTGGATGTGTTGAAACACCGGCGCGGTGTGTGCCAGGACTTTGCGCATCTTGCCATTGGTTGTATTCGGTCCATGGGATTGGCTGCACGTTATGTGAGTGGTTATATCGAGACCACACCACCCGAAGGGCAACCCAGGTTGGTGGGAGCGGATGCGTCCCATGCCTGGTTTTCCGTTTATGTGCCTATGTTTGGTTGGTTGGATTTTGACCCTACCAATAATCAAAGGATTATGGAGAAGTATGTCACGGTTGCTATCGGACGGGATTATTTTGATGTTACGCCCTTAAAAGGCGTGATATTTGGTGGTGGAAAGCACAAGCTTGATGTTTCTGTTGACGTTGCCAATACCGATTTAGCTGACGCAGTTGATACTGTTGTTGCCGATGCATAACGCTGTCGATTCAGGTGTTGGCTATGGCTATTACTGATACTATGGTTTTTATTATGCCAAGCTTTTTATTAAGTCTGAGCTCTTATTAAGCCTGAGTTCTTATTAAACCAGGGCTCTTATTAGGCCACAGCTCTTATTAAACCAGAGCTTTTATTAAACCACAGCAGCATGAGTTACTCCTACACCCTGGGCGATGAGGTTACAGCTCAATTGCGTGTTTGCTTGAGGACTGTGCCTGGATTTTTAGCAGCTCTTCTTCAACGCCTGCTGCGCGGGTGAGTTCCGCGACGTTTTGTTTGGTAAAAAAACCAGTGAAGTCGCCAAAACGTTGCACATACTCAATGATCAGTGACGAATGCTCAGAGGCGCTTGAGAATATCTGTTTGAGTCCTTCTTCTTGTGATCCAATAATATGCAATAAAAATTCCTTGCCGTTTTTCTTGATGGCGTCTACCACGTAATCGATGTTTTCCACCTCACCTTGCGTGCCGTCAGTGACGCTAAACGCGATATGGTGCAGTCGTGGACCATAATTGCGAACAAAATTTTCGGTGGGAGAGGGGAGTTTCTCCAGATGATTGACAAAATAAGGCGTATTGTTTGCGGTAAATACTTTCGCTGGGCTTTGTTTCTCTTCTAACTGGTGCGTGCTTTTGGTTACGTTGGTGGAGGAGTTCTGGTCTTTAATATCATAGGAACCCCAGTAGTAATAGCTGCTGAGGGATAGGTACTCTAATATTGCTACTTCACGATTTTGGCAGTAAACACGTGTTGCCAAATGGTCGATAGGCTGGATTAGGTTTTCAATGCCCAGCTCGGTCTGGCGTTGTTTTGCCAAGGCGGACATTGTTTGCATGTCATCACGGATAGTGCTGATCCCCAGGGCATAGACCCGGTTTTGGTCTTTCGATCGCTCCAGGTAACCAACAATGTTGTGGGTGTAGGGTGAGGGTTTGGATATGCCGAGGTTGCCGGGTAACTCAAGTTTACGTACTTCGTCCTGGTTGAAAAAACGAAATTCCCGCTCAGTTTGCAAGGTGACGGTTTCATGCAAATTGTTAACGCGCAGAATTTCTCCCATGTAACGGCAATTGGGTTTGATGGCGCCAATGGGGTAGACTTCATTCAGGCTGCGGAAAATACCCCTGGTGTTTGAATTTTTAACCTCGCGCAGCAGTATGTCGGGCGAATGAATATCGATGCGCAGTATGTGGGTCCAGTGAGTTTCGCTATCGAGAGTGACGAGATAGTGGTAAGGGGTCATCAGCGCTAGCTCTGCAATATAATCGCTGGAGTGCCCCGGCTCAACCGTCATCATGATGGCATCGATTTCCCCTATAAGGGTTGTGAGGCCAACGCGGTCACGCTCTTCCAGGAGTTTTGTCAGATATTCTTCAAAGAATTCAGAGTTTTTTTTGTCGCCGTGGCGCTTAAACCCAAGAGAGTTAACTAACACAATATTTCCTTTTTACCCAATTTTTAAGGTGTTGCTACGTGTTGTGTGGGGTCTTTCTTTGGTTTGGTTTGCAGTTTTTTAGTGGTAATTTGTTTAACCGTTTTCTTGCCGTGTGGTTTTGGTGCTACTTCCAGCACTGAAAAATAAGTGTCGCTAAAATGTTTGTGAAAATTGGCGACATCCAGTTGTATGGCGTCCATGAACTTATGCAATTGGTTGGCATTTAGGGTGGCGATGTTGGTGGATTCCACTGTCTTAATAGTGCGGTTTAGGCAACGAATGGGTTTTATATGTCGTGGCAATTTTTGAATTGAGTTTTTAATTTCGTGCAAGCAATGCCGGATGGCCCTGGGGAATTCCTTATTCTGCATTACAAAGTTAAGCACATTGCCGCGGCTCACCGTGGTTTGCACTTCCTGACGGTAGCTTTGGTAAGCGGATAGGGATTTGAGTACGTTCATCCATAGTGAGTATTCATACGGTTTACTTTGGCCTTGTTTTTCATCGAGAAACGTTTCAACCGTCATCGTGTCCAAGATGCGACTGGTCATATCTGTGCGTTCGACATTTCGGCCTACACGCACAAAATGATAGGCGTAGTTATGGGGCATGGTGCCTGCCAGTAAACCGGTTAACTGTTGAATGTTACCAATGAGGTCAGCGAGAAATTCGTAGCGCTTACGCCGGGAAAGCGCGGCAGGCAGGTCGGCTTTGGTGTTGAGGTATAGCTCATTGATGTGTTCCCAGCCCTCACGGGGGAGTATGCCTCGTATTGTGCGGGCATTTTCGCGCGCATAACTGAGCGAGTTCAATAACGAGGCAGGATTGCGGGTGTCTGCAAGCAGAAAACGTATGATATTACGTTCCAGGTCTTCGTTATAAAATTCTTTGTATAATTTCTTGCTACCGGCAACCTCCACCAGTGAATGCCAGCCGATGGTGGTGTTTTGCGGCAGATCCAGCAACAGATTAGTGTACACATTTATGATGCGTGCGATATTCTCTGCGCGCTCTGCATAACGGGCCATCCAGTAAACGCGCTCGGCAACTCGGGATAACATTGTTAATTAACCTTTTTGTTAGCTTAAAATATTAATGTACAGCTTTACCGTAACCTTGGTAAATGCCTTTTGTTTATCATTTAACACACTACGAATACTATTTGGTATCAATAATCCAAGTATCTTTACTGCCCCCGCCTTGGGAGGAGTTTACGACCGTGGAGCCCTTTTTCAAGGCGACACGCGTGAGTCCTCCCATGGTGACATAGGTATCCTTGCTGCTGAGAATAAATGGCCGCAAATCAAGGTGGCGGGGTTCCGCGGTGGTGTTGGTTAATGTTGGTGTTGTTGATAGCGTTAACATCGGTTGGGCAATGTAGTTACGCGGGTCTTTTTTAATGAGCTTGGCGAATTGCAGTCTTTCTTCCTTGGTGGAATGCGGTCCGATTAATATGCCGTAACCACCGGATTCATTAGCCGGTTTGACCACAAGCTTCCGCAGGTTTTTCAGTACGTATTCCCGCTCTTTTTTATCATGGCACAGATAGGTTTCAACATTGGGTAGTTTGGCTTTTTCGCCCAGATAATATTCGATCATTTTGGGCACATAGGCATACACGACTTTGTCATCTGCAACCCCGGCCCCCGGGGCGTTTGCCAGCGCGACATTGCCTTTTTTCCAAGCGCGCATTAGGCCCCTCACTCCCAGCGTTGAATCCGGATTGAAAACTTCTGGATCAAGATACCAGTCGTCAATGCGACGGTAAATAACATCCACCCGTTCCAGGCCTTCGACGGTACGCATGTAGACGCAGTCATCATCACCGACGATTAAATCCGAGCCTTCGACCAGTTCTGCGCCCATTTCTTGAGCCAGGTACGAATGTTCATAATAGGCGGAATTGTAGATGCCGGGTGTTAACACTACTACTTCAGGCTTGTCAGATTTTCGTGGTGACAGTGCGGTGAGGCAATCATAAAGTTTGGAGGTATAGTCATCCACCGGTTGAATATCATAATGTTCGAACAATTCGGGGAATACCCGTTTCATTACATGGCGATTTTCCAGCATATAGGATACACCGGACGGCACCCGTAGATTGTCTTCAAGGACGTAAACCGAGCCATCTGCGTCGCGTACCAAGTCCGAGCCGCAAATATGCGACCAGATGTTTAGCGGGGGTTTGATACCCATGCATTGCTTGCGGAAATTTTTAGAGCCATCAAGGATTTCTCGCGGAAAAACACCGTCTTTTACAATTTTTTGATCGTTATAAAGATCGTCAATGAAAAGGTTTAACGCGGTTACCCGCTGACGTAATCCTTGTTCTATTTGATTCCATTCCTGCTTGGTAATAATGCGGGGAATAATATCAAATGGCCAGGTGCGGTCGATATTGCCTTCTTCTTCGGAATACACTGTGAAAGTGATCCCCATGGCCTGAATCGCCAGTTCTGATGCGGTGCGGCGTTCAACCAGTTCTTCATCCTTTAGGGAGCCAAAGTAGCGGCACAATGGGCGGGCCCATTCCCTTGGACGGCCAGCGGTGCGAATGAGTTCGTCATAAAGCCCAGTGGTATTGTAGTCTTTCCAGCGAATTGCCATTTTTTGTTTTCCGGACGGTTAATCTATCTTTTATAAATGTTAAGTAATGCTTTTTGCACTACCAGCCGCAGTTCCATGTACTAATTTGGCCGTTGCGCACAGTTTTGATGCAAGCGTGGGGTCATTGTCTGTATTCCCAGTGACGTCTGTTTGACACAAACGAGTAATTCCACCCATAAACTTATCAGGCGTTTATGCCTTAGCGCCAATTGTGTCGTGGCGCTTATTAAGTTGCTCAATGATGTTGTTCAATATCATTCTTGCATAGACACCGATACTCTCCAATAAGTTACAGCTAAATGTGTGCTTTACCCTGAAGATAATCGCTTTTTTACATTTTAGTGAGAGGGAACTCGGTACCACTCACGGCATTGTTGAATTTAAGCAACGTGAATTAGAATATCCTAATGCCGAAAAAACTCAAATACTTTATAAGGATATTTTTACCGCATTGTTGAAGTGCGTTTCTATTGAAGACAGTGTAAGGAGCGGGATGCAAAAATAATTGTATCCCTGGCGATCAATTTTAGGGTGGGAAATAGCCCGGCTAGGGCCGGGGGCTGGTGTCGGTCAGTAATGTGGGGGGAGAATTTGTTGAGGGTGCAGGCCTTGCTTGCCAAGGCTGCATTTTTACGTTGGCGCGGTGTACTCTGGCGGGTTTTGTCGAGTCTATGGCGTGTCTTCGACGCTGGGTGGCAATACCGGAACTTTTTGCAGAATAAATTCTCCCGTTAAGCTTTCGAGAAAGGCAACCAGATTATTAACCTGTTGGTCGCTTAAGTGGCGGTTGCGTTGTGTACGGGCCATCACTCTAACGGCTTGGTCCAATGACTTCACGGCGCCGTTATGAAAATAAGGGGCGGTAAGAGCGATGTTGCGCAATGTGGGGACTCGCCACTTGCCGGTAGGTACGTTGGGCTTGCCCTGGTTGTATCCTAAGTCGTCTTTTAATTTATACTTTTCATCATAGGGGCTGGGGAAGGCTGGAAACCATTGATAATACACTTCCCCTTTGGTCAGGGTGGAGGGGCCGGCCAGGGCAGGTCCTTTGTGGCAATGTAAACAGCCAATGGATTCAAATGCTTTCATGCCTGCCTGTGCCTGGGGCGATAGTGCAGTTTTGTCGCCTCTCAAATAGCGGTCAAACGGGCTGTTGGGGGTAATCAGTGTCCGCTCGTAGGTCGCAATCGCCTTTGCAATATTGTCATAGGTTACGGGCGTTTCACCGCCAAAAATGGCGCTGAACTGTTTGCGGTAACCAGGAATTGAAGCGATTCGTTCAACGGCGGCTTCCTGGTGGGGCATGCCCATTTCTATAGGGTTGAGTATCGGTCCTTTCGCCTGTGCTTCCAGTGATGGCGCGCGCCCATCCCAATATTGGGAGCTTAGAAATGCGGCGTTCCATACTGTGGGCGCCGATCGTGCCCCTTTTTGCCCTCTAATGCCAATCGATACGGCCTGGCTGTCTGTGCCATTGCCGGTGACATCATGGCAAGAGTTGCACGAGATTGTGCCATCAATGGATAGGCGTGGATCAAAGAACAGTTGTTTGCCCAGTTTGATTTTGGCCGCTGAGCTTGGGTTGTCTGCTGGCTCAGGTGCAACCAGTGGTAGCGGCTCAAATGCAGCATGCGCGCAGGTGTTGAGTGCCAACAATAAAGCAGCGGTTAAGAGAAAATATTTGTTATTTGTCATTGTAATCTCCACTTGTTGGTATTCGGTGTACTGAATGTTTGCTGGCTCCTGTTGATTTCACTGATGAATACGATTAATCACTGAATGAATGGTTAGCAACAAATATAGCGTTACGCTAAATACAGCATTATTTTTATAAATATCGGACTTACAAATACCGCGCCATTTTTGTTTTATGCAGAAATATTGCTATAAATCAATTGGATAGTGTTGTTGTTTCGCAAGCTATGAGTGTCTGCAGGATTACTAGGTAACGATATACCGTATAAGTCACGATATATCGTTATTATTTAATGGTGGATGTTGTAAAATATTACTAAAATACGGTATTTCGTAAACTCTTCGAATGGTTACTCAGGTCGGTGATGAGATTGAGGGCTTTTAATGATCAGTATGGGTTGGATTTTGTATGACTAAACGCTTGAAGGACAATGTCGATAGCGCATATTGGACGGTTGACCGGAGTCTGCGCATAACTGCTTTTCGGGGTAATGCCTGGCCTTTTTTAGAGGGCTGCGAGGTTGTCATGCAGCAATATTTGGGAGAACTCGGGGTAAGTTCATTGCATATTCGGCGATACCAACAAGCATTAACGGGGGAAACGGTTTGTTATGAAACGTGTTTTAACGATAAAACATATTTGTTGACACTCGCTCCGTTACCGGCTGATTCGGGGAGTATCGTTGGGGTAGAAACTATTGCTGTGGATATTAGTCGTTATAAAAATGATGGAGATGACTTAAAAGCGCTTAAACATCAGGCCGAATCCATTCTAAATGCTGCCGGGGAAGGCATCTATGGCCTCAATCTTGAGGGCAATGCTACGTTTGTTAACCCTGCGGCAGAACGCATGACGGGTTGGAGTGCAGATGAAACTATAGGGCGTTCCATCCATTATCTTCATCACCATAGCCATGAAGACGGCACACCGTATCCGCACGAAGAGTGCCCTATTTATGCTGCCATTAAAGATGGTGAGGTGCATCAAGTGGAGGGAGAAGTGTTTTGGCGTAAAGACGGTTCGTGTTTTCCTGTTGAATATACCAGTACACCGATCTACGAAGGTGGTACGTTAGCGGGTGCTGTTGCCGTATTTAAAGATACCACTGCCCAGAAAAAGGCCAAGCAGGCATTGATCGATGCCTTTGAGGAAGTGGCGCGACTAAAAGAGCAGCTTGAAGAGCAGAACAATTATCTTCAGGAAGAGATACGGGAAGAGCGTAATTTCGGCGAAATTTTAGGTACTTCACTTCCGGTTCGGTTTATGCTGCAAAAAATAGAGCAGGTTGCTGCAACGAACGCCAGTGTACTTGTGTTAGGGGAAAGTGGTACTGGTAAAGAGCTTATTGCCCACGCAATACATGACAACAGTCCACGACGGGATAATCCGCTAGTTAAAGTTAACTGTGGCACCTTGTCTTCTGGTTTGGTGGAGAGCGAGCTTTTTGGTCATGAGAAAGGGGCTTTTACCGGTGCTCACAGTCGCCGTAAAGGGCGGTTTGAGCTTGCAGATGGCGGTACCCTGTTTCTTGATGAGGTTGGTGAATTGCCACTGGATACCCAGGTTAAGCTGTTGCGCGTTTTGCAAGAACAGGAGATAGAGCGCTTAGGTGGAGAACAACCTATCCGTATTAATGTTCGGATAATTGCCGCAACCAATCGTGATTTGGCGCAACATGTCGCGCAAGGGGAGTTCCGACAAGATCTTTATTATCGTTTAAACGTTTTCCCCATCGTTGCTCCTGCGCTACGAGAGCGTACCGATGATATTCAGCTGTTGGCAAAGCACTTTTTAAATCGCGCGGCGCGAAAATTCGGCAAAAACCTAAAGGGGTTTGCGAATGACGGGCTGGCCCTTTTGCAGCGATATCGTTGGCCCGGCAATATACGTGAGTTACAAAACGTTATCGAACGGGCTGCTATTTTAGCGACATCCGTCAGCGTTGATGTGACGAACCTGCTGCCGCAGCGGCCTGATGCAATACCGACTCAGGCATTGCTCAGCCTTGAAGATGTTGAGCGTGCTCATATACGTCGAGTGATTGCCCACACGCGTGGCGTTATTTCCGGTGCGAAGGGCGCTGCCGCTATGCTACAGATGCATCCTAATACCTTGCGTTCGCGTATGGTCAAGTTGGGTATAAACGCGGCCGAAATTGATCTTACTGTGCGTTGATCAATAGAGGTTTGAATGTAGCGGGAAATGTAGCTTTGAGGCATTACACTAGCCCGCATTTTTCGCAGAATTCACACGGTCTTGCTTGATCCCACGCCGGATTTTATTCAGTGGGAAATACGGTCTGTATTGCGCTCTTTTAAAACACCGATGTGAAGTCAGTACCCTCGGCGATATTCGTGCGTCTTTGTGAGAAATTCGCGTTAGTGATAAATGATGGCAACGATGGTATCGGCAAAGCTCGAAAATCGCTTGTTTGGCGGGATCAATAGTGGCTGGTTTTTGCCGGAGGCTATAGCGGTTTTTAGGGTGGTTTTAAAACATGAGGCCCGTCGCTGTTATACAGCGACGGGCCTCAGTTTTGTATGGTGCGTTGATTAACGGTTATTTGTTATTTAAGATTCTCAAGCCCTTCAGCATATTTAATGCCGCGTAAAGCTGGTAATCTGATTGTGCTAGGCTTATTTTTTCTTTCGCTTTGTCGGTGGTTTTAACGCCAGCTTTATCTTCATCTCCGTTAACCTCGTTTTCGAGGTGGCCGGCGAGATCCGCTTCTTTAATTCTGACTCCGTCCTGGCGTTCGACACTGGCGATTTTTATGGCTTCCAACTCGATGTCGGGATGAATACCATCCGCTTGAATAGAGCGGCCGGACGGGGTGTAGTATCGGGCGGTGGTTAGTTTTAATGCGGTGTCGTTTTTCAGTGGCAGGATGGTTTGCACGGAACCTTTGCCAAACGTACGGCCACCCATGATGACGGCGCGTTTATGGTCTTGTAATGCACCCGCGACAATTTCTGAGGCGGATGCGGATCCACCGTTGACCAGCACTACCATTGGCGCTCCTTCGAGCAGCTCACTGGGGGTGGCGTTAAATTTCAGTTCGGAATCTGCCACGCGACCTTGGGTATATACAATCAGGCCTTTTTCGAGAAAGGCATCACTGACTTCTACGGCTGCGTTTAAGACGCCACCGGGGTTGTTGCGCAAATCCAATACTAGGCCGTTGATCTTGCCATCGTTTTCCTGGCGAATTTTGGAAATTTGTTTAGCAAGGTTTTCACCTGTATGGGATTGAAACTGTGAAATGCGAATGTAAGCAAACCCTTTTTCCAACGTGCGGCCTTTAACGCTTTGTACTTTGATGACGTCGCGGGTTATGGTGACTTCGAAGGGTTTGTCGACGCCTTCTCTTACAACAGTAAGCAGAATGTCGGTGCCGATCTTGCCGCGCATGATGCCAACCGCCTGGTGTAAGGTCATGCCTTTTACCGGTTTACTGTCTAACCGGATGATTAAATCACCTGCTTGGATGCCTGCCCTTTCGGCGGGGGTTTCATCTATAGGCGAAATGACTTTGACAAAGCCGTCTTCCATACCTACTTCAATGCCTAAACCACCAAACTCCCCGGTAGTGCCTACTTGGAGATCTTTGTAACCTTCCGCATCGAGGTACGTTGAGTGAGGGTCGAGTCCAGACAGCATGCCACGGATGGCGTTTTCGAGCAGTGTTTTATCTGTTACCGGTTCGACGAAATCCTGTTTTATTCGACCAAACACTTCAGTCAAGCTTCGCAGCTCATTGAGAGGGATGGGAGTGTAGGCGGCTTCTTCTTTTTCTGCCAATACGCCATGTCCAATAGCCAGGGAGACGCCTAGCAATAAACCGATTGATAGCACCATCAGGGTGCGGGCTGTAGAATTCATTACGCCTCCAGGGCTGCAAAGCTGAATTAAATATTATGAGTGATATGTTGTCTAGTGTAGTTACTATACCAACGCTTTAAAATAAAGGATAGATATATGCTTTAAATCTTTGTGTATACAGCGAATTGCGTATCACGTTGCTAGTTTATAATGCCTTTTTCAATTGCGCTTATTTGCGCCAGCTATATCCTGCCATCAGGCTGGGGTATGCTGGGCGTGAGTGTTGCCTGGTGTTTGAAAACGCTATTCTCGCAATGCCTGTTTCATGCGGGTATGTTTGTTGGCTGCTGTGTTAGCGTTTTCCTCCTGGTTTTACCTACCTTTAAGGGCTAATGAATACATTAAGCGTGCCTGTCTATGCAAGTTAACGCGAAAGAGCGTCAATTTAACATTACACTGTTAACATTGCACTACTATAGAAATCATGTATAGAAATCATGTTGCCGTATTTTGATATAGACCGGTGGTTTGCGATTGGGTTGCAGGCAGTCAGGTTGCATAGGCTGTGTGGATGGGGGGAGATGTTTTCTGTTAACTCGCTGTAATTTCGTCACTATTTTTACGCTGCTTTAGTGTAGAGCGGTCATTTATCGATTAATTGCTTGTCGACTCATTACTTGTTGACGAATGACTTATCGGCTAACTCCTTATCCTTAATCGACTAATTGTTTGCGGCGTTACAGGCGGCATCCTAATTTGGATTTGCTTTGCACCACCATTTTGGGTTCTGTGGTTTGCCGTTATGTCGAATTTCAAAGTATAAATTGCTGCTTTTTTGTCCTCCACTGGACCCTGCGGCGGCGATAACTTCGCCCGCATCCACCCAGTCACCGAGGTTTTTATGTAAGCTTTCGTTGTGGCCATACAGGCTCATATAACCTTTACCGTGGTTAATGATGATTAGCATTCCAAATCCGCGCAGCCAATCGGCGAATACCACTTGGCCATGGGCGATGGCATGAATTGCATTGCCTGGCCGGGTGCCGATCAATACACCTTTCCATTTAAGCTGCCCGGATAGCCGAGTTGTGCCAAATTTGGCGGTTATTTTCCCGAAGGTGGGCCAGGGGAGCGAGCCTTTTAGTGTTCTGAAATCTTTGTGTTGTGTGAGCGCGTTATCAATATCACTTACATCATGCCTTAATTGCCGCAGCAATTTTTTTAAGTGTTCTTCGTCGCGTAATAAGACTTTGAGCGCATCATCTTTTTTCTGCACCCGGCTGGATAACGTGGCGACAATTTGTTTGCGTTGTTTAAATTGGTTTTCCAGTGTGGTTTTGTTATCGCTTATTTGTTGCCGCATTTGCTGTAACGACACGCGGTTTGTGTCTATTTCTTTTTGGGTGTTGCGTAGCAGCGCGATGTTATCGGTCACATTGTTAATGTGGTTTACCCGGGCCTTGGTAAAATACTGATAATAGGTTGCAATGCGTGAGACAGTGGCGGGGTTCTGCTGATTTAATAACAGCTTTATATATTCTTGTTTGCCGATAACGTATGAGGCCCGGATTTGTTTTGTTAAAAATGTTTTGTGTTGTTCAATTTGTTGGTTGAGCTGTTGTTGCTGTGTTCGCAGTTGTGAGAGTCGTTGATTTACACCGGCAATGTTTTTGTCCAGGTTGATCAGTTGGAGGCTGGTATTGCTGATTGCTTTTTCTGACGTTTTGAGTTCGTTGAGTGCGATGTCCTTGTTTTTATTGTCCCGATCAAGCTCGAGCTGCAGACTCGTTATGCGCGACTGCAGTTGTGTTAATTTTTTTTTATGGTCTTTGTCGGTGGTGGGGGCGGCAATGACGGTGCCCGTCATTAACATCAGTGCCATTATGTTCAGCACCAGCATGCTCATTGCCAGCATAAATTGCCGTATTGTTGTCAGTGAACCAGTCCTGATGTTTTTTGCGCTTGATACCACCCGCCTTGTTGATTATCCGGAGACTCGGTCGCTGGATTCGGCGTCAACAATAGGCGGGGACTCAGCTGTCTCCGCTTCATTTATAAGTGTGACGAGAGAATCACCGCCCATAACGGCGGGTTTTTCGATGTTCATCAGGTGTAACATAGTGGGAGCTACATCGGATAAAGCGCCATTATCGGCGAGCGTGGCGGGCCGGCCAATGTAAATTAATGGCACCGGGTTGCTGGTGTGTGCGGTGTGGGTTTGGTGTGTATCCGGGTTATGCATTTGCTCTGCATTGCCATGATCCGCCGTAATCAGCATTTCGCCACCAATGCTTTCAGTGGCGTTAACTATTTGGTCCAGGCAGGTATCTAAGGCTTCAATTGCTTTAATTGTCGCTTCATAATTCCCTGTGTGCCCCACCATGTCGGGGTTGGCATAGTTGCAAATAATCGTATCATATTTCCCGCTTTGAATAGCTTCTATTAACTTTTCCGTGAGCTCGTAAGCACTCATTTCGGGTTTCAGGTCATAGGTTGCGACGTCCGGGGATTGAATCAGAATACGCTCTTCACCATCGTAGGGTTCCTCGATGCCGCCATTAAAAAAGAAAGTTACGTGGGCATATTTTTCCGTTTCGGCAATTCGTAATTGCCGTAATCCCAGTCCTGAAATATATTCCCCAAACACGTTTTGCAGGCGTTCGGGCGGAAATGCGACTGGCACATCAAAATCGGCGCTGTACTCCGTAAGGCTGACAAAACGGCCCAGCTTTGGTGTGACTTCGCGGGTAAATTGCTGAAAGTCAGGTTCAATGAAGGGGCGGGTGATTTGTCGTGCGCGATCAGATCGATAATTCATGAAAATTACCACGTCACCATCTTCGATAGTAACGGCCTGTTCACCGGGCGGTACGATGCGAGTGGGTTTTACAAATTCATCGGTTTCGTCGCGCGCGTAAGCTTGATTGAGGCCATCGATGGCCGTTTCGGCCTGATAATCTGCTTTTGCCTGGGTAATAAGGTCGTAGGCTGCCTTAACCCGTGGCCACCGATGGTCTCGATCCATGGCGTAATATCGACCCACCATGGAGACGATGCGGCCATTTCCCAGTGAATGTAAGGTGTCTTCCATCGCGCGAATCGATTGTGCAGCACTTTTTGGCGGGGTGTCGCGGCCATCGAGAAAAATATGTAGATATACCTTGCTGGCACCGCGTTCGACCGCCAATTTTGTCATGGCCTGGATATGTTTCTCATGGCTGTGAACGCCACCGTCAGAGAGCAATGCCATAATATGCAGCGATTTATTTGTGTCGATTGTGAGCTCGACTGCATCGGTTAAGGTTTGGTTGTTGAAAAAAGAGCCTGTTCGGATTGCCCGACTGACGCGGGTAAATTCTTGGTATACAACGCGGCCGGCACCCAGGTTTAGGTGACCTACTTCGGAGTTTCCCATTTGCCCCCTGGGAAGGCCGACCTCTGCGCCGGAGCCTTTAATAAGGGTGTGGGGGTAATGGGCCCAAAGACGATCCCAAGTGGGTTTGTTAGCATTGGCAATCGCATTGGATTGCTTATTTTCGGAATATCCCCAGCCATCTAACACAACGAGAACGATTGGTTTATGAACTACACCCATATTTAGTATCTACCAGAAAGTGAAAAGGATTGAATCGTAACATCGCTCCAGTGCGGAGCAAAATAACCGTGTTTGTTTATGCTACCACCTATTTTTTGGTGACTTTACATAAATTAATCGTGAGAATTTGAATCGGATCAATAATAAAACTCACACTTACTTATTTCTAAATAATACCAAAAATACAAAATTAAAGCTTTAATTTTGTATTTTTTACGGGATATCCCCGCTTATAGCGACTTAGTATGCAGTAATGCGGATGGAGCGTGGCGCATGATGCTATTTTTTTCCGCTGGCTAATTGAGCGATATATAGTAATATTAGTAGTTAGCGAATGTGTTATATTGTTTTCAGTGGTATAGATAGGGTGTTTCCACTGAATTTCGCATGAGTTATATGTAGGGCAGTATGGAGGCCCATGTAAAGGCGATGGATTGTTGGGTGTCGTGTCAATTTGTTTTGATTGTAGAACAACGCCTGGTTTAGTGATTCCAGCAGTATCAGTATTCCTTTGGGGCTCTCTAGAGGAGAGGAGTTTACAGGTCTTGATTTGATGGGGCAATACGATGGTAATGTGGGTGCTTGAAAATGGTGGTTCCTATGCATGAAGATCAGCTGTTGATTACCAAGGATGAAGATATTGAGCGTGCTTCACGTTCAATTAAAGCAATGTCTCATCCATTGCGGTTAAAGATTCTGTGCGCGTTAGGCGGTAACGAGGTGAGTGTGCAGGATATAGTGACAATTGTGGGTACCTCTCAAAGTAATATATCCCAGCATCTTGCGATATTGAGAGACAAGGGTATCTTGGCCTCCCGTAAGGATGCTAATCGTGTTTATTACCGTGTTGGCGATACGCGCACCTTACGACTGATCAGTATGATGCGTGAGGTATTTTGTACGTCGCATTAGGGGAAGTGGGTTCGATGATTGATGGGGTAAACGGTTGATGATTGTGCCTAGCCACGGTCATTGATTTTTAGGTTGGTTGTGGCAGGTGCCGGATGTGTTTCATTCGTTTTAGGTAGCAGCAACTAGCCGGTGCTTTAACCATATTGGAGCGTTGAATTCGATAACGTAACTTTAGACAGTCTTTTTAATAACTAATAACGTAATGACCATGCAACAACTTACAGACTTTGCTTCAAACAATATAGTGCTTTTTGCCGCATTAATCGTCATTTTGCTGTTGTTGGCACGCACATGGATTATGCCACGTAATGCGAAGCCATTATCTCCCATGGATGCGGTGCGAACAGCAAGCCACGATGATGCGCTGGTGCTGGATTTGCGCTCTGAAAATGAATACCAGGGAGGGCATATTATTAACTCGGTGAATATTCCTCTTGGATTTTTGGAGTCAAGAATATCTGAAATACAGAAATATAAATCCTCCCCTGTTATATTGGTGTGCCAGAGTGGCAATCGTTCACTACAAGCGGCGAATACACTGAAAAAACAAGCGTTTGAAAATATTTATAATATGTCAGGCGGTATATTGGCGTGGAAAAACGCCAATCTTCCCCTCGAGTCATCTTCCTGAGCATTGCTTTTAAGTGGCCGCTTATTCGATGCTTGTTTTGCTTGTCAGCATTCTCAATGTAACAATGGTTATTTAAGTAACAATGGTTATTTAAAAACGATTATTTAAAAACGATTATTTAAAAATGGTTGTTTAAACATGAATACAGACGGCGATAAAGAAAATATAATTGTCTATACAATAGCTTACTGCCCTTATTGTGTTAGCGTTATGGGGTTGTTGGAAAAGAAGGGCGTGAGTTTTCAGCAGGTGAGTATTGACGATAAGCCCGATGTGACTCGTCAGGTTCATGAGAAAACGGGGCAGTTTACCTTTCCGCAGGTGTTTGTTGGTAATCGGCATATCGGGAATTGTGACGAGCTGTACCGATTAGATCGAATTGGTGAGCTAGATGGATTGTTAGGTTTGAAATAAAAAGGACAGATTTTTAACGTAATTTTTTACTATCGCTTTTGAATGAATGTATTTTGGACCGCATGTGAGCTTGGTTTTAGGCCGAGTCAGAGAGAAACTATTATTGAATCAATGGGGTCACGACACATAAATGCCTATCTTTGATGGGTATATTCGGTATAGTTTAGATAAGGATAATTTAAGGGGGTTGAGGCAGGAAGGTCTTGATCAGATTAAGGCGTCACAAATGGCCATCGGGGGCGTTGGTCGTGTTGCCAATGGAATAGCGAGTGTTAAGTGAGGGCAGGCATGAGCCGTTCGTTAATAGTTAATAGCACAGAAAATAACATGGCAGCAGGAATAAATGCTGCGGATATTGAGATCTACGGTACAACGTTATGTCCCTATTGCACCATGGCAAAATCGTTGTTAAAAAAGAAGGGCGTTGGGTACACCGACAAAAGTATCGATAAAGATGCCTCTTTGCGTACAGAAATGGAACAGCGCAGTAACAGGACATCAGTGCCGCAAATATTTATTGCGGGACGGCATGTCGGCGGCTTTGATGATTTGGTAGAACTGGATATGGACGGTGAGTTGGATGGGATGCTTGGCCTTGTTGAATGAGCATCGACTGGCGTATAGGGTTGTCAAATGACAAATGTCGTTCATGTGGTTTGTCCGCAATGCGATCGCACAAACCGGTTGCCCGTTGATAAGTTAACATCCGGAGGGAAATGTGGCGTTTGTCATGAGCCTCTGTTTGTTGGGCAACCCATTGAATTAAATGGTGATAATTTTAATCGTCATATTCAAAACAACCAAATTCCGGTGGTGGTCGATTATTGGGCTCCCTGGTGTGGTCCTTGTAAGATGATGGCTCCGGTGTTTAGCAGCGCTGCATCCGAACTGGAACCAGAGGTTCGTTTTGCAAAAGTAAATACGGAGAGTGAGCAGCAGCTTGCCTCTGGCGCAGGCATTCGAAGTATTCCGACACTGGTATTATACCGGGATGGCAAAGAGGTGGTGCGCAGTGCCGGTGCGATGGACCAGCAAAATTTACTGGCTTGGATAAGGCGCAATCTATAAGCTTTAGTTTATTTAGTTGTGTTTAGGACACTACGCTGGCTATATAGCGTGTCAATTTTTCTTTCCCGTTGTTTGGCGGTACCGTTTGCTTTAAATCCAGTGTTAACGTGCTCATTAGAATTGACGTAAACTATATTGAAAAAAATAAATAGGAAAATTTTTATATGTCTGAACCATCAAAAGAAGCTACGGAAAGCAAGCAAAATCAGCAGCAGTTTGCGTTGCAAAAAATATATGTGAAGGATCTGTCATTTGAAACACCCAAGTCACCGGCGGTGTTTACGGAAGAGTGGAAGCCTGATGTAAATATCGAGCTTGATACTAAAGGTAAGCAGATCGCAGAAGACGTGCATGAAGTGGTGCTGGGTATTACCGTTACTGTGAAAGTGGGTGATTCCACCGCTTATCTTGCTGAAATCCATCAGGCAGGAATCTTCACCATCAAAGGTTTTCCGGAGAACGAATTAGGTGCCATGTTGGGGAGTTATTGTCCTAATGTGCTGTTTCCTTATGCACGGGAAGTTATTTCCGACCTGGTTACAAAGGGGGGCTTTCCTCAATTTCTATTGGCTCCAGTAAATTTTGATGCCGTATACCGAGAGCACTTGCAAAAAATGCAACAGTCCTCTGTCAATACTGATGCTGATAAGGACGCGGTGCACTAAAGTGTTAGTGCAATTGCTCGTAGCGCTATTGATGCCGGCAACAACTCCTGCTTAAAATAGACGCGTGAACTCGCAAAAAAAACCAATTGCAGTATTAGGCGCTGGATCCTGGGGTACAGCGGTTGCCATATTGTTATCACGAGAGAATAAACCTGCAATATTATGGGGGCGTGATATGACACATATAGCGACCAGTGATACCGTGCGGTGCAATATCCGTTATCTGCCTGAAATTTCATTGCCTCAAGCCCTGCAGTTAAGTGGTGATATCACGGAAGCCATCGAGAGTGCTGGTGATGTGATCGTGGCCGTTCCCAGTCATGGGTTTCGCTCCACACTTGAAATGATGGCTCAAAATATCCTGCCGAGCCAGCGAATCGCCTGGGCAACCAAGGGGTTTGAGTCAGGTTCAGGGAAGCTATTGCATGAGGTGGTGACCGATATATTCGGGGCTGAGCGGCCAATGGCGGTAATATCGGGTCCTACCTTCGCGAATGAAGTGGCTAAAGGTTTACCTACTGCTGTTACCGTTGCGTCCAATGATGCGGCGTTCTCAAAGTATCTGGCCGATCGACTGCACAGCAAAACTTTTCGGGTATATACGAGTGACGATATTGTTGGTGTGGAAGTTGGTGGAGCCGTAAAAAATGTGCTTGCGATTGCAGCGGGAATTGCCGATGGCCTGGGTTTTGGTGCGAATACCCGTACTGCTCTTATCACAAGAGGGCTTGCTGAAATGATGCGTTTAGGAGATGCATTAGGTGGGCATCGAGATACTTTTATGGGATTGGCTGGATTGGGTGATTTGGTGTTAACTTGTACGGACGATCAGTCACGGAACCGCCGTTTGGGATTAGCCCTTGGTGAAGGGTTATCGTTGGAGAATGCACTTGCCTCGATTGACCAAGTAGTAGAGGGTGTACAAACCGCACGGGAAGTTAACGAGCTGGCGATTAGTCGTGGTGTCGACATGCCCATCACACATGAGGTTTATCGTGTGCTTTATGAAGGTGATACACCACGCCAGGCCGTACAGAAGCTCTTGTCGCGGGAGCAAAAGGCAGAAAACAGCTAAATCTGTACCTGCGACAGGTTATGCGGATGAGCAAGTTTTTAACTTGGCTAGTGTACATTATTGAATACACTACACTAGGTGCATTAAGAGCTTGTATGGACTTTCGAGATCCAACGGATCTTTCTGGGTTTAAGCGGCACCAAACCCATTTTGACGTAATGCTTCATAAACAACAATTGCGGCCGCGTTCGATAAATTAAGGCTGCGACTGCCTTTTAGCATGGGGATTCGTAGGATATTGTCGGTGGGTAGCGAATCCAAAAAATCGTTGCTAAGTCCTCGGGTTTCCGGGCCAAAGACGAGTGCATCCCATGCCTCAAAATCCACTTGGTTATAATTTCGTTGGCCTTTGGTCGAACAGGCAAAAAGCCGTCTAGGGTTAATGGTGTCAATAAACTGATTGAAATTATCGTATAGCTTTACATTTGCCATATCATGATAGTCCAGGCCCGCCCGTTTTAATTTCCGATCAGACAGATCAAACCCCAAGGGTTGTATCAGATGTAATTTTGCGCCACAGTTAGCGCACAGGCGAATTATATTGCCGGTGTTTGGCGGGATTTGAGGTTCGACCAGGACAATGTGAAACATGTGTGGTGATCATAACAGAAATGCACGCCTTGCTTTGGTTTTTTTAGATTTAACAGGGCCGCCTTTCTAATAGTTAACCCCCCTAGTGACATGAATGCCATTACTTCCTACGTAGCACCGCCGTCACAGTTTGAGCGCGCTTGGTCATCGCTCCTACCTCTCTACTGACTTCATCCATGGAATCGTCTTCAGGTCGCTAAACTGCGGTATTTAGGGTTTAGCCTTAATGCATGATTTAGGGTAAGTGTACGGGCGGAGTTTCCGGTGGAATATAATGCCTCGGGTGGTATGTCGAACGCCCGCCGATGGGGCAGCGGTGTGCGCTAAAGCAATGATTTTGAGTTAAATTTGCCAGCGTAGGTATTCATCCTGATTACTGGTAAAATAGGGGCTTGTTAATGGGATGGCTTTTAAATGAATACAAACAATAACGATATATTAGCCTCGCAATTTTGTGGCATGCCGTTTGATACACCTCTGGTGCTATTGTCCGGATGCGTAGGCTTTGGTGAAGAATATACGCGGGTGCAGGGGTTTTCAAATCGGGATGTGGGTGCGGTCTGCCTTAAAGGGACTACGCTGCAACCTCGTCTTGGAAATCCGTTGCATCGGCTGGCGGAAACCCCCATGGGGATGTTAAATTCCATTGGTTTGCAAAACCCCGGTACCGAGCAAGTTGTAAATACTATCTTACCATCGTTGGATTTTTCAGAAACACGCTTTATTGCCAATGTGTCCGGCTCGACCATAGAAGAATATGTTGCCGTTACCCGCCTATTTGATGATTCGCCTATCGATGCGATCGAAATTAATATTTCCTGTCCCAATGTAAAAGAGGGAGGAGTGGTGTTTGGCAACGATCCACTCATGTCAGCTCGGGTGGTTGCCGCGTGTCGTGCTGTTACAAAAAAACCGATTATTACTAAGTTGTCACCCAATCAGACCGATATAGCCGAAAACGCGCGTTTGTGCATTGAGTCAGGCTCTGATGCTTTTGCCGTGATTAATACGCTGATGGGAATGGCCATTGATATCGAAAATCGGGTGCCTATTATCGGTGCGAATCAGGGGGGCTTGTCTGGCCCCGCTATCAAGCCAGTTGCTTTATTAAAAGTGCATCAGGTCTATCAGGTATGTCGACATCACGATATTCCTATTATTGGGCAAGGCGGTATCTTAACCGCGGAAGACGCCATTGAATTTATCATTGCGGGTGCGGCAGCGGTTGGTATAGGCACTGCGTTGTTTTATGACCCGCTGGTTTGCCCCAAAATTAACGACGGGATCGCGGAGTATTTAGGGCGACATGATTTTACCCACATTTCGCAGCTGGTGGGGACATTGACTACCAACTGAGTGCGTCCAGCACTATGGCTTCTTAATCGTATTGCTCACGTTTTCGGACCCATTTCGAAAGCACAGCTCATGGATGAGAAAAATTGTTTTTTGAGACATGTGCTGTGCTCCAAAGTGGTTACCCATCAGGCCCTTGGCTGTCCAGCTATTTGTTGATGTTACTATTTAAGTAATGCTCACACTTCTTGTCTACGTTCACTAGGGCAAAAGCACCTTAGTGGTTCTGGTATATCGCACTACAAAATCCAATAAGCAGAATATCGTCTAACCCAACTGACTTTTCTAGGGTTACCACAAAGGCACCTCTGGTCCTTTATAGGTTACGTTAATGGTTCCTTTTTTTGTGGCTAAGATTTCAGAGTGGGTGTTTTTATTGCGGTTTGCAGTGTGCACGCCTGCGCGGTAATAGCGATTCATTATGTTTGCATCAGCCAAGTGTTATTCCAACTAACGGTTTTTACTGCATAACCGGCCTAATGTTTGGGGTTGGCAAGCCGCTAGTGTATGCAGAATTGCTTCATTCTTTAGCTGCTTAGTTATTTTAGTTGAGATGGGTTAGTGCTGGTAGTGCCGTAATGTGATTTTTAGGCCAATACAATAGCTGGTACGTACAAATGGATGATAAACGTAAGGAGATAGCATGTTGAATAAGGGTATTTCAACTGGCCAGGGTGTTTCGTATCAGGTTTTGGGTGAGAGGGTTTCATGTAACATTTTGTTTTATAAGACAAAAATTACCTACTTCGTGATGCGGCTCATTTGCCGATTATGATGCTTCCGTATTGACGTTGCCTTTTTCATGAATCAGCAAATCAATTTATTTCAGCCTATTTTTCGCAAACAGCGAAAAATATTGTCTTTTACCGCGTTAATTCAAATTAACGTGATTTTCCTCGTGGTGTTGGCACTGATTTATTTGCTTGGGTGGTGGACGTTAAAGCAGGTCAATCTGGAGGATAGTAAGCTTGCCGAGCAGCATCAAACGAATATTGTCAGGTTGAGTGAATTAACTAATAAAGTGGCGGATTGGAAAGAAAAATATCATTCGGAAGATAAACTTGGCAAGCTCAGGGCCGAACTTGCGGCTTATAGTTATATTGCGCAGTTATTTGGTGGTGAGTTCAATAGCAGCAAGGTTGGGTTTTCAGTCTACTTTAACGCATTCTCCCGTCAGGTAATAAAAGGGTTATGGCTTACCGGGTTTAAGGTTAGCGATGGAGGAGGAGCCATTAAAATTACGGGCGGTGCATTAGCGCCTGAAATGGTACCCCAGTTTATCGGCCGGTTATCCGCAGAACCTAAGTTGATGGGAACAAGCTTCGGCGTATTGCGCCTGGATAGAAAGGAAAAGAATCGGCAATGGGTTGAGTTTACGCTTTCCTCGGAAGAAGAGATAGAGGAGGACGCGGGTCCGTGAACGAAAAGCTAAGTCTATATGCAAAAAAATTCGAAGCTTTTTCGGTTCGTGAGCGACTGATGGTTATTCTTGCGATTATTGCAGTGGTATATGTGTTGTTTGATTTTACCGTTCTTTCTCCATTGAAAGTAGAGAAATCCCAGGTATCCGCGTCTGTTGAAAAGTGGAAGATGAAAATTGCTGATATTAATCAACAAGTACGCGCTATTACGGCAACTTTTAACGAGGTCAAAAGCAGTAATGTTGATCATGAAGTTGCTGCGCTAAAAAATAAATTAAATGCAAGCAATAAGCGCATGGAGTCGCTGATATATAGTTTTGTTCGTCCTCAGCAGATGGCTGATGTGCTAAGAAATTTATTGCAGCAGGAACAGGGATTGAAGTTGATGAGGTTGCAAAGCCAGCGCGTCCAACCATTGCTGGCATATAAACCGCCGTTAGAAAGTGAGGTTAATGTGAGCGATCAATCGGAAGAGGTTCAACAGCTCCTGGACTCATATAGAAATCAGTTAATCAAAGAGCGGCAGGGCAATTTGGATACTGGTGAACTCTCCAGCAAAGAGAGCGGCAGAGTGCAGACGCCGCCAGATATCTTCAGGCATGGCATTGAAATAGAGTTTTACGGTGATTTCAAAAGTACAGTGAGCTACCTGGAAGCGGTCGAAGCATTGCCATGGCGCTTTTATTGGGAAGAGGTAAGTTATACGGTAGAAGAATATCCGCGCGCGCTCGTGAAAGTAATAATTTATACATTGAGTCTGGACAGGGGGTGGATTGATGTATAGTCCCGCATTAAAAATCAGTGCAGTTAGTAGTTTAGTCTTGCTATTGTTTACCTTGTATTCGGGGTACCCGGTAGTGGCTGATCCGACCATGCCTATGTTTTTAGAAAAAAAAATAAAACCAAAAAAAGCAGTGGTAAAGGCAAAGCCAAAATATAAAGAGCTGGTCGTCACTTCTACATTGATAGCATCACAACGCACTATTGCTATTGTAAATGATAAGGCAGTTACGGTGGGTGACGAGATTGATGCGGCAGTGGTGCTGAAGATTTCTTCGAACAGCGTTACGCTGCGCAGGGCAGGAAAAATGATTACGTTATATGTTAATAAACACGACATAAAGCGGCAAACTAAAAGCCAGCCGATAAACAGCGGTAGGGAAGGTAGCTGATGAAGGTGATGAAAAACATAGTAAAAGTCAGTATTGTGTTGGTGCTGGTGGTATTGATTGCGGCGTGTGAGTCTATGTCCATAAAGACGCGGCAGAAAACACTTTTGCAAAAAAACAGCGAAGAGAGCTTGCCATTATTGAAAGATACCTCAGTCGCTGATGCAGAGCTTAATATCCAGCAGAACAATTTGTTATTGTTGCCAATTAATGATGAGCTCAGTGCGGCATTAACTCCAGAGGTTGATGTGGAGGTAACAGCCGCACAAAAGTCGCTGATGGAAGATCGCTTTGATCTTTATGTTGACAAAGCACCTGCCAAGGCGGTGTTAATGAGTCTGGTCAAGGATACCCCACATAACATGGTTGTGCACCCGAATGTGTCAGGTGAGATTTCATTGGATTTAAAAAATGTCAGTGTCGACGAGGTCATGAAAACCATTCGCAATGTTTACGGTTTTGAGTATCGGTTGAGCCCCAGTGGTTATGAGGTGTTGGACGACACGATGCAGTCTCAAATATTTAGTGTTAATTATCTTAACGTTCGGCGTAAAGGGAGTTCGCAAATTCGGATAAGTTCGGGGCAGCTATCCGAAGCCAGTTCTGGTAAAAGTGCCACTCAAGGTCAATCGGGTACTGCTGGCAATGACAGCAAGAATACTTCAGTTTCCGGTAGCAAGGTGGATACCTTTTCTGATGCGGACTTTTGGGAGGAGTTAGAGTCGGCGCTAAAAGCCATTGTGGGTGAAATGGATGGGCGTAAGGTGGTTGTTAACCCGCAATCGGGTGTGGTCGTAGTGCGAGCCTTGCCTACAGAGCTTCGACATGTGAAGGATTATTTGACAGCGACGCAGAACATCATCGCTAGGCAAGTGATATTGGAGGCAAAAATACTTGAAGTGGAGCTAAATGATGGCTACCAGTCCGGCGTGAATTGGGCTGCCTTGTTTAGTAGCAATGGTCGCACAATCACGTTGGGCCAGACAGGGGGAGGGAATATTTTTAACGGTAATAACCTCTCGAGCATTGCAGGTGCAACCGGTATTTTGGACCCGGCAAATTTAAGCCAGGTACAAGGAACTGCTACCTCCGCTTTTGGCGGCGTATTCTCCGCAGCACTTAATTTAAAGAATTTTACTGCCTTTATCGAAGCGTTGGAAACACAAGGAAATGTGCACGTCTTATCAAGCCCCCGAGTGTCAACAGTAAACAACCAGAAGGCTGTGATTAAAGTCGGATCCGATGAGTTTTTTGTTACTGACATTACCACGGAAACTACGAGTAATGGTGCATCCACAAATCAGTCAATAAATGTTGAGTTAACGCCGTTTTTCTCAGGGGTTGCATTGGATGTTCTTCCCCAGATTGATGCGCGGGGTGAGGTGACATTGTATATACACCCGTCAGTGAGTAACGTAAATGAAAAAGTAAAGCAGATTGACGTTAGTACCAATGACAGTATTAACATACCTTTGGCATTAAGCACGATAAGAGAGTCCGATAGTATTGTAAGGGCGCGCAGTGGCCAGGTCGTCGTGATCGGAGGATTAATGCAGAATGTTACCAGAGACAATACAGCAAGCGTTCCTTTGCTTGGCAATATTCCCATTATAGGCGGCTTATTCCGGCATGAACAAAAATCAATAAAGAAAAGTGAATTGGTTATATTGCTGCGCCCAGTGGTGGTCGAAAATGGAAAAATCTGGGACGATGTCGTTGGCAAGCATAAATTATCCTTTGACGAGCTAACCGGTCAATACGGTATAGATCGATAAGGTTGGAGGAAACAATTGTGATTATAAGCAATTTCAGCCGAAGTGGATTAGATCGCTTGTTTTTAGTAGATATAAAACAAGCGGTGGCTATTTTATTTATGATTTTGTGCTCGTTTGATACGAGTGCTTCCGCGCCATTGTCTGTTGATGAGGTAGTGCTTCATACGATGGAAACACACCAAGTTGAACTTCCGTATCAAATCCAAAAAAAAACCCGACAAGAATCACCACGACAACAGGCAGAACGCTATTACCATGACGCATTGCTGGCAATTACCCGACAGGAAATTCCATCGGCGATAAACGCCTTGCAACTGGCGCTAGGTCTGTACGAGAAGCATCACGATGCCAGGGAGCTATTGGTTGCATTGCTAATTAGGCGGGATGACTTGCCGTTGGCGGAGCAGTTTTTGGATGATGGTTTGGTGTTGAAGCCGACACATGTAGCGCTGTATAAACTGAAAAGTCAATTGTTAATGCAACGGAATATGCATGGCGAGGCTGTTGCCGTTCTGGAGCAGACTATTAAGGCCTATTTGGTTGATTCCAGTTACTATGCGCTGCTGGCAGTAGGGTATAGCAAAATCGGCTTTCACGAAAATGCAGCTGAAACCTATCGAAAAATATTAGGTAATGAGCCCCGCAATGCGTTGTGGTGGCTTGGTTTGGCGTTATCGCTTGATGCCATGAATAATACGAGTGATGCATTGGCGGCATATAACAATGCTGTAGACCGAAACCTGCCGGTTGGAAGGGTTCAGTTATTCGTGCATGAACGTATATCAACGTTAACCCACAGTAGTACTAAGGCAGGGGGCTGATGCTTCGATGAGCATTAAAAAGAGAATTCGTCTTGGTGATTTACTGGTAGAGCATAAACTTATTTCTGAAATTCAGTTGGGTGAAGCGCTCGCAGAACAGAAAAAATCTGGTCGAAAGCTGGGTAGGGTGTTAATTGAAAATGGCTATGTAAAAGAGGATTTACTGCTTAATCTTTTGTCAGAACAATTAAAACTACCTTATATCGATGTTGGGAATTACCCCCTTAATATCGAAGTATCAAAAGCCATCCCGGAGACCATAGCCAGACGTTATCGGGTTATCGCTCTTCAGGATACCCAAGATGGACTCCTGGTCGGGATGACTGACCCCACTAATATTTTTGCATACGACGAACTCGTACGATTGCTAAAACGCGAAGTACGCCTCGCCGTTATTAAAGAAAGTGATTTGCTGCACGCTTTCGAAAAAATATATCAGCACGAAGATCAGTTAAAAAATCTGGCGACTGAGCTTGGCGAGGAAATGTCAGAGAATGTTTTTGATCTGGGGACGCTGGATCAAACTGCCACCCGTAGTGACGCGCCTGTTGTGAAGTTGTTGGAGTCCGTGTTCGAGGAAGCGATGAGGGCTAAAGCATCTGATATACATATTGAGCCAGATGAAAATGTGTTGAGAATACGTCGTCGCGTTGATGGCGTATTGCATGAGCAGATCATGGATGAAAAACGAATTGCGGGTGCGGTTGTTTCGCGACTAAAGCTAATGGCCGGTTTGGATATCTCAGAGAAGCGATTGCCACAGGATGGTCGTTTTAACTTAAAACTTAAGGATAGTTCTATTGACGTGCGCTTGTCGACCATGCCGACTTCTACCGGCGAGTCAGTCGTGATGCGCTTGCTGGATCAGTCTGCCGGTGTTGTTAGCTTGGACAAGCTAGGCATGTCGGAGTCTATGTTGGAGCGTCTGCGCAGAGCTATTCATAAACCGCATGGGTTGATGTTGGTGACCGGACCTACAGGAAGTGGTAAGACCACTACGTTATACGCGGCATTGCATGAGCTGAATAAGCCGGAAAGAAAAATCATTACTGTGGAAGATCCAGTGGAATTTCAGTTGCCACGCATAAATCAAGTGCAGGTAAACACAAAAATTAATCTTGATTTTGCGCGCGTGCTTCGTTCAACGTTACGACAGGACCCTGATGTCATTCTTTTGGGAGAGATTCGCGACAAGGAAACCGCAGAAATTGCGCTGCGGGCGTCTATTACCGGCCATTTGGTATTATCCACTTTACATACCAACGATGCGGTTAGTACGGCATTGCGTTTGATTGACATGGGGATAGAGAGTTTTTTAGTAGCATCTGCTGTTCACGTAATATTAGCACAACGCCTAGTGAGGCGTATTTGTGATAATTGTGTGAAAACCTATGAGGCCAATCATAGCCAAAAAATATGGTTGGAAAACGTGTTAATGGATGATGTCAGCGACGTTTCGTTAAGGTATGGCAAGGGATGCCAGAGATGCAATTATACGGGGTATGTCGGTAGAGTTGCGGTTCATGAGTTATTGGAGGTTGATGAGGCGCAAGCCGATGCGATGCGGCGGAAGGATTATGTTGATTTTAAAAACAAGGCGATTGCCAGTGAGGGGTATGAACCGCTGGTAACCAGTGCACTGCATCTTGCGAAGCGTGGCATTACTACTCTTGACGAAGTGATTAGAATCACTGGGTGGGTTGAATAAGACGTGTCTCTCTACCAGTATAAAGCGCGAGGGCAGCGTGGTGATTCCATCGAGGGGTTAATGGATGCAGCGAGTTCGGATGCAGTAGCGGCGCAATTGTTGCAGAGTGGGCTAGTGCCTATTGATATTACGCCAGCCTCAGACAAGCGCGGTTCGGACATAACCTGGGAGTCCTGGTTTCCGCCGAAAGTAACGGCTACGGACATTATTCAATTTAGTCGTCAGATGCATAGTTTGATGAAAACCGGAGTGCCAATGCTAAGCGCACTGGCAGGGCTCGCTGAGTCTACAAAGAATATTACGCTAAAAGCCGCTGTGCATGATATATCGCTCAGCCTGCAATCCGGGCACGACCTAGCTACCGCACTGAGTGATCACCAGAAAATATTTTCATTGTTTTACGTTAGTATGATTCGAATAGGGGAAACATCAGGTACCTTGGATGCTATATTTTTACAATTAAGTCATTATCTCGAGCGTGATGAAAAAACCAAGAAGCAAATAAACTCAGCCTTGCGTTATCCTATATTTGTAATAATTGCCATTGTTATTGCGATATTTGTAATTAATATTTTTGTGATACCAGAGTTTGCCAAAATGTTTTCGCGCTACGACGCGGAGCTACCTATTGCGACGCAAATATTAGTCGGTACATCGGCGCTAATTACTCATTATTGGCCTTTTATGCTTGCCGGTATGGTTGTTGGGATTGGTTGGCTTAAATATTACTTAAAGACCGAAGATGGTTTGTATCAATGGGATAAGCTTAAATTACGTTTACCATTGATTGGAGGTATTATTTATCGTGCAACGCTGGCGCGTTTTGCCCGGTTGTTTGCAATGTCTACGCAAGCCGGGGTGCCGCTAATTACAGCCATCACGGTGGTCGCTAAAGCCTTGGATAATACTTATGTTGAAAAAAATATACTGGATATGCGCGCCGGTATTGAGCGTGGTGACAGTATGTCGCATACGGCATTGGCCACAGGTATGTTCGATAGCCTGGTGTTACAGATGTTAACTGTCGGTGAAGAAACCGGTGCGGTGGACGAGTTGTTGAAAGAGGTGGCAGATTATTATGACATGGAAGTGGAATACGACATCGACCGCTTAAGTGCTTCCATCGAGCCTATATTGACCATCGTAATTGGGGTTATCGTGCTGGTGCTGGCATTAGGGGTATTTCTACCGATGTGGGGTATTGCCAATGTGGCACTGCATAAGTCTTGATTTCTTATTAGAACAGCAAGTTATCGTGGTCTGGCTGGGTTGTTTGGCAAACAAAACTATAAATTTGTGACGGAGTTAAAGAAATTACACTTAGTGGACGATATCTATAGTAAGACAGGCCCTCTGTAGGTAGTAAGTCTGAGCAGTACAACTAGTTCAGTTACCATCGGTTGGCTGCAAATTATTGGTTGTTAAGTTGTATTGGTATTGGTGTCGTTTGGAGGACGTTATGAAGAAGCAACAAAGTGGTTTTACGTTAATTGAACTTGTGATGGTGATTGTGATACTGGGCATATTGGCAGCATCAGCGATTCCAAGCTTTGTTGACGTAAGTGGAGACGCTGAGAAGGCGGCCGTGGATGGGGTTGCTGGTGCATTGGGTTCAGCGTCAGCCATTAATTATGCAGTGCGCAGCATGGATAGTGCTAAAGGGGCGGCTGTAACTGACTGCGGTGACTTGTCTAGTGTGTTAGAGGGTGGTCTACCAACCGGTTATGCCCTTGATGCAACACAAACAATTGCCGCTGGTGCTACAGTGAGTTGCACCATCACCAAAGGTAGTACCGTATCGAATTTTGTTGGTCACGGCATCACTTAATCAACGTTGTAATAATCGGGCGCCGGTCCTAGTATTGCCGGCGCCTGTTCCCTCTGAACGTCGATATGCCACATGAAACCGTGCAAAGGTTTTTCCCTAATAGAACTCGTTACAGTCATCGTTCTTGCTAGTATTCTGTCTGTTTACGCCGTTTCGCAATGGCCTGACGACAGCGAGTTAAAGTTACCCTCTCAAGCGAATTTATTGCAAACCCATTTAAAGCATATACAATATCTGTCCAGTATCTGGGGGGTTCCACTTCGTTTAACGATTGTTGCTGGCGGCTATTCAGTGAGTTGTGTTAACTCGCCGGGACCGGCACCATGTGATGTTAGCCCTGTGCTTGATCCTGCTACCAATAAGCCTTTTAATGTGGTTTTGCAAAGCGGACTGACGTTGTCGTCGAGTTCAGCAGTAACGGACTTTGATAGTCTGGGACGGCCTGTCTCCGCAGGCAGTATCATTAGTACAACACCTGCGAGAACCTTTACGCTGACTGCCGGGGTATCAACGCGTAATATTGTATTAAGTGCAATTACGGGGTATGTACAATGAGTGCTTATGTTTCGTAAGTCACAAGCCGGTTTCACCCTTATTGAGCTAGTGATGGCGATTATTGTGCTTAGCTTGTCTTCGGTCGCGTTAGTGCGGTTGTTTGGGCAAATGGGCGAATCATTGGATATTAACCGCGATCTTCAGGCCGCTTCACAGATGGCTCAGGAATGTGCGGAACATTTGCTTGCTGCACGTCGAACGTATGGTTTCGCTATGGGGGGAGTCGGTGATTGTAGTACTACTACAGTAAACGTAACGGCACTAACCGCATTTAATGGCAATGGTCCCCCGACGGTTGCCGAAACAAACCCTTATGCAGCATCAGGTTGCCCCGTGATGGGGTCCTGTAAATTATATACGATTACTGCCAATTATGGCGTCAGTACCTCCGTTGTTACTTTGTTGGTGTCAGATTATTAGTCAGGTTATTGTTTAATTTATTGGCCAACTCAATGATATTGCAGACAAAGAAAACAAACACAGGATTTACCATGATCGAAATGGTGATGGTGATTGTACTGTTGGGGGTTTTGGCAGGCTTGACGGCGCCGATTTTTTCCCAAGGTTTAACCGCATCGCGTGTAACGGCAGAGAATTTGCAGTCGATGGAGAAGATACGTTACGCAAGTGAACGTATGGCGCGAGAAATCAGGCAGGTTAATCACAATGGTGTGAGCTACGATATATCAAGCATGACGGCGACTACTTTTAGTTTTGTAAAAGATGCTGCAACCGTGACCACGGTATCAATTACGTATAGCGGGGTAACGCTCAGTTTAGGTTATTCTGTTCCTGCGGCAACGGCAACGCTTACCGATGAAGTTTCTTCCATGTCTTTTTCGTATTTTGATGCCATAGGGGCAGTGACCGTTAGTACTGCTGACGTGGCGTTTGTTGAAATGAGGCTAACGCTGCAAAACCCGGAGACCGGCGGTGTTTTTACGCAACGAACCAGGGTGGCCTTGCGGGACCAATCATAATGAATTCTGAACCCTGCGATGGAGGTGCTGGGTATATACCGCGTTGTCATCGAGGCCAAGCAGGTGCAGTCTCGGTTCTTGCCTTAATGATGCTTGCGTCGGTTGTTGTGACCTCATTAATCTTTGCTATTAATATTTCCAATTCGAGTCTTAATGACAGTCTCAATCAGAGTGATAGCGTCGCGGCTTTATTTTTGGCGGAGTCTGGGCTGGAAAATGCATTGCAACGACTTAGTGACGGCAGTGGGCTGACATTATGTGACAATTCCTTGCAAGATAGCCAGGCTTTAGGCAAGGGAAGCTTTACCATTGCAGGGGGACAACTCACTGATTTTGATAGTGTCACTCCGTTACCGGCTAACCAATGCCGGATACAAGTTACGGGTGCGACGTCGGGGGCAAACGTCAATGCGTCGCGTACAATCCAGGCTATCGCCAATATTGGGGGTGGGGGGATTAGTGTTGGTGTGTCCAGTGTTGCGAACAGTAATAATACGAATAATCTGGTCTGGAATCAAAATGTGTCGGGTACGAATAGAGCGTTGTTGGTTGGCGTTAGTTTTCGTAACAATGGTGGCCAGACGGTTTCGAGTGTCACTTATGCGGGGGTGCCTTTATCGCTTGTTGTGGCGCAGTCTAACGGTAATTCTATTCGGGTTGAGTTGTGGCGCTTAGTTGCACCCGCAACGGGAAATAATACGGTAGCTGTTAGTGTGTCAGGTAATGTACGGATTGTGGGTGGGGCTGTATCGTTTACCGGTGTTGATCAAGTGGTTCCTATAGAGGCGGCCACTAGCGGGACAGGGAATAGTGCAAACCCAAATGTCAATATAACGACGCTAAGCCCTAATGCCTGGGTAATGGATGTCCAGGGGGAACAAAATTATACGTTTGGGTTGTTTGCGCCAATTGCGGGCGCGGCGCAAACCCAGCATTGGAACACCTTATCAAGTACTTGTGGTGGTTTTTGCTTGCGAGTGAGAGGTTCAGGCTCTACCTCCGGTCCCCTGGTGGTGCCGGGTGTTGTTAATATGAATTGGTCCTGGTTTTTTCTCTCCCGGCCATGGGCGATCACGGCAGCGGCGATTCGGCCTGCAAGCTCGGGAAGTACCGGCGTGGTGTCATGGCGGGAAATGGTGAATTAACTTCCTGCTAGTTTCAGGGCAGTATTACTCTAAATATGCCAGAAAATGAGTTGGGGATAGCGGGCACCTATTAATGAATTTAAGAACTTATATTGATTTGCCGATAAGTCAATATTGAAAATGATGTTTGTTAAATGGGTGAGTCTATGCTGGACCAAGGTTTTTCGTTGATCGAACTGATATTGGTTTTGGTTATCGTTGGTTTGTTAAGCGCTGTTGCTATACCTCGCTATATTGAGGTTAATGGTGTCCAGGAGCATTCCCAAAAACATAATGCCAGTGGCATTGTTAAAGGCGCCTTAGCGGGCATTTATGCTGCAGGCAACCGCTATCCGTCTGTGTCTACGCTAGCCTCCGTTATTAAAGCCGATAATGTTTCTGCAGCTGATACGGCGATTGTAATAAAAAGGAAAGGCGTGGTTTTTTTGGTGCCGACTTATCGGGATAATAACTGTGCCCAAAGAACGGCGGCGGTTACTGATCGGGTGAGGTGTGTGGGGACAGCGCATTAATAGGATGTTTACATTTTGTTGTTTGGCGTCAATTTGAAATATATATGATATTCAAAAGGTTATAATGTTGTGTTTTCTCTGACAAAAAAAACGAAAGTAAGAGGCAGTTTTGCCGCTGTGGTGCCAAACCAGGAAGGGGTTGAGTTTGCCGATGTGGATTTGTCGGGGGATATGCCCAAGCTTAAAGCCAGTGGTTTTGTTGCTTGGGGGGCGGATGGTTACAGTAAAAAAATTGTACAAAGTAATGCTAAAAAGCTTGGTTTAACTAACAAGCACTGCACTACGGTGATGGAATTGGGTGATTATAGCGTACTGAGTGCGGATGCACCTGATGTTCCCGAGGAGGAATTACGGTCAGCAATTCGTTGGCAGATTAAAGAGCTAATTGATTTTCATATTGACGACGCAGTTATTGATGTTTTTGACGCACCCGCCAGTGGTGTCGGCGGTCGGCAGCGGAGTCTTTATGTTGTTGTGTCAAAAATGTCGGTTGTTAAAGAGCAGGTTACTTCCCTGCAGGAAGCAGAACTTAACCTTACGACAATTGATGTTCCCGAGTTAGTGTTGCGGAATATTACTCGTTATTTACCTGAAGATCAGGACGGTGTTGCATTTGTTTATTTATCCAAACAACAGGGGTTGGTCGTACTTACCCGCGAATCGACCTTATATCTGGCTCGAACGCTTGATATCGGTACTGATTTTTTGCAGCAGGCGGATATCGATCAACTAAATTTTGATAAAACGGAAATGAATGTTCAATATGATCGCCTTACCCTCGAAGTACAGCGCTCTATTGACTACTATGATCGGTACTTTACTCTGCCGCCATTAAAAGGGGTCGTGTTGGCGCCAACCGACACGGAGATTCCCGGCTTGGTGGATTACCTTGGGTTTAATTTAGGGTTGGGTTGTCGGGTGCTGGATATTAACGAAATCATAAACTCCAAGGTGCCGTTGGAGGCACATGAGCAGGCGCATTGTTTAATGGCCATTGGGGCGGCGTTACGTCAGGAGAAAAAGAGTTTTTAATCCCGTACCCTTTGCGTACAGCGAGCGGCAGTGTAGGGTCGTTATACGGAATGGTTGGTGCCATTGACTCCCTCAATTTAATACATTTTTTTAATGCATTTTTAAACAGACCTGCATATATCTACATAACTTTTACTCATACAAACTAGCTGGTTTCTTTGTTTGTTTCCATACCCAATTCTTTTATTTTTCGCGTTAACGTATTACGTCCCCAACCTAACAGTTTTGCGGCATCCTGGCGCCTTCCACCCGTGTGATTTAATGCCGCTTTAATCATAATTTCCTCAAACCGAGGGATGGCATGGTGTAATATTGTTTGTTCGCCACGGGCCAGCTGCTGGTTAGCCCATTGTTTAAGTGCGGCTTCCCAATCGTTAGTTTCATCGATTCTTTTGCTCTCTTCGACCAATTCGGGGGCAAGGTCTTCCATGTGGATGGTTTTCCCCGGGGACATGACAGTCAGCCATCGGCAGGTGTTCTCAAGTTGCCTGACATTACCCGGCCAGTCTAACTGAGCTAAATAGGCTTCAGTGGCCTTGTCCAGCCGTTTTATTTCCATGTTCAGTTCTTTTGCGGCGGATTCGAGAAAATGTTGCGCCAGTAGCGGAATATCTTCCTTACGTTCGCGTAACGATGGCATATGAATGCGGATTACATTAAGGCGATGAAATAAATCTTCGCGGAACTTTCCTGCTTCTACGCCTTTTTCCAAATCTTGGTGGGTTGCAGCAATAATTCTCACATCGACCTTGATCGGGGTGTGCCCCCCAACACGGTAAAATTCGCCGTCGGCCAGGACGCGCAATAAACGTGTTTGTAGTTCGGCGGGCATGTCGCCAATTTCGTCCAGAAATAAGCTACCGCCATCGGCCTGTTCAAATCGTCCCTTACGTTGATTTTGTGCGCCGGTAAAGGCTCCGCGTTCGTGGCCAAACAGTTCAGATTCCAGCAAGTCTCTAGGAATGGCTGCAGTATTGAGTGCAATAAACGGTTTGTCTGCCCGTGGGCTGTGTTTGTGCAGCGCACGAGCAACCAGTTCTTTTCCGGTGCCGGACTGGCCGTTGATTAGCACAGTTATTTTAGAGCGTGATAACCGTCCGATGGCTCGGAACACCTCCTGCATTGATGCGGCCTCACCAATAATTTCAGGCATTTCGGTGGGTTGTATTGCGGGTGTTTCAGTTTGTTGGCTGACACTGTGTTGAATTGCGCGGTTCACCAGTTCGATAGCATCGTCTACATCAAACGGCTTGGGCAGGTATTCAAACGCTCCACCCTGATATGCCGACACTGCGCTGTCCAGGTCTGAGTGCGCTGTCATGATGATGACAGGTAAGGCAGGATATTTGTGGGATAACTTTTCCAGTAGTTGTAATCCATCGATGCCGGGCATTCTTATATCGGTGACAATGGCATTTGGTTTACGAATTGCTAATGCTTCAAGTACTTTGCCGGCATTTTCAAATGTTTCAACATCCATATTGGCTTGTTTAAGGGCCCGTTCGAGGACCCAACGGATGGAGCGGTCATCGTCAATGACCCAGACGGATTTGGTATCACTGGTGGTTAGCTTGCTTGCAACAATGCTCATGCTTCTGTTCTCAATTTGTTAGTTTCTCGGGGTTTTCAATGGGTAATAGTACGCTGAAAACGGTCCGGCCTGGCTGACTGTTAAGTTGAATTAAACCGTTATGTTGTTGAATTAACGATTGCGAAATAGATAAACCCAGGCCCGTTCCTTCTGCGCGGTTTGTTACCATTGGGAAGAAGATGGTTGCCATCATGTCTTCAGGAATTCCAGGGCCGTTGTCAATAATGTCTATCTGGCAGCTTAGTTTATAGCGTTTATGTCCTATGGTGATTTTACGAATGGTTCGGGTACGTATTGTAATTTCGCCTTTCTCTCCGACAGCATGGAGCGCATTCATGGTGATATTTAAAAAAGCCTGAATGAGCTGGTCGCGATCGGCGTATATTTCTGGAATGCTGGGATCGTAATCATGAGAGACCAGCACGTCGTCCGGTTTATCGGCTTGCAGTAATTGCCTAACATGTTCCGTAATTTCATGAATATTGATTAATGTCCTCTGTGGCAGCGTATTGGGGCCAAGTAGGCGATTGACCAAGTTTCGCAGTCGGTCGGCTTCACCGATAATGATGTCGGTAAACTCTTTTAGCTCGGGGTTGTTTAATTCTCGCTCCAGCAGTTGGGCGGCACCTCGTAATCCACCTAACGGATTTTTAATTTCATGGGCAAGGTTCCGTACTAGGGCTCGCATGGCATTACTCTGAGCAAATTGTTTTTCCTCCCTGGAGATGCGAATGCTTCGGTCTAATTGATTGAGCTCAATTAACATGGCACGTTTATTTGTGATGTCTTTCATGTCAGTAAGCGGTGTTACCGCAAAGTCTACCGTAACCAGTCGTTGTTGCGGCAGTGGCAGTTGTAATTCACGTTCTGTAAATGGATGACCCGATTCAAAGGCGCCCTTTATTTTTTCAATGAGATTGTCTGAGCCAGGAAACAGTTCTTCGAGCGTTACGCCTTTAATGCGATTGGCGCTGACTTCGTAAAGTGTTTCTCCTGCGGCATTGATATAGTCCAGCCGTAGATGATGGTTTAACAATAAAACGCCATTGGTTAAGCCTTCGACGATTTGTTTATAAAAATCAATGTGTTGTGTGTGTGTTTGTTTCATTTTAAGTTATAGCAAATTCCAAACCAATTATTTTAAAAATGCGAAATGAATTTTTAACACCCTAAAAAAAAGTATGAATAACAACGGATTATCTGGCTTATCCTGTGTCCAGGTTAGCGCCGACAAACGAGTATTTTCTGAAACTGGTTGAATATACTGCAAACAGTACGGTATTTTCGATTGATTGTCGCTCCATTTTGGTGCGGTTGGGTCGTCTGTTTGGTCTGAATGTCCGATTTTAGTGCTTGTTGTTTTTGTTGGGGCGAATTCTTTGGTTTATCTTTGTTGGTTGGGGCGTTAATGATTGTTCATTGATAACGAGAGTAGGGGCACCTTGCGGGACGGTAGGACATTAACGGTAATGGTTGAGATGCTCTATCTAGTTAATATGACTAAATTATTCGGCATCCATGAAAGGAGTGCAGCGATATCTACTTTCCCTGCGCGTACTTCGAGCCTATTTATGGTCGACGAATTGATGCACGTAAAACATGTACGGTAATGGTGCTTGAATTTGCCAGGATATGACCATCGCGATTTTGGATTTGGGCGGAGAGGGTGTGAGGGCCTCGGGCTACATTGGCAATTTCAACGCCGGGTACTGTACTGGATTGGTGCGTTTTACCGTCGAGTAAAATGACATAATGGTGTCCGGCATCGGAATCTAGATCGGGGCTAGAGGTTAGTTGCACTTGAAAAGCGCCGCCATTGGCTCTGATCGCCTGGCCGTTAGCAGGTTGCTCAATTTGAATGCTGGCGTAGCGAGTAGTGGTGATGTCGTCGCTTGGGGTAGGGGGATCTGATTGGCTGGTTTGTGCCCGAGATGGACTATTAGGCGAAGGGTATGTCATTACTTTGGGTGGTGCGATAGGTTTTTCGTCTTTTTTGGTGGCGACATCGCTATAAGTGATGTTGCCCTGCTCATCCACTTGCTTATACATGGCTGCTTCACTATAAGTTAGGCAGAGGTTGCTTATTAATAGTAGTGCAAACCCTGTCGTTAGTGCGATGGTGTGCAAGGTGGAATGACGATTAATAAAAGTTGAGCATCTCATGGTTTAAAGCGTAGCGAATTCTTGGGGACGATACAATATGCGCTAATTATAACTACGTCACTTTTTGAAGGTTTGTTACGACGTTGTGTTGATATGTGCGGCATTACGGCGCTTTGTGAGCGAATAAGCGATATTGGGGCTGACGATAACCGATAAAAAAACGCCCTTGTTTCCAAGGGCGCTTCAGATTGTCATAGCGTACCACGCTACTCTTTTATAACCATAATACTAGCATGGTATTATAAGCTGTAATACATATCAAACTCTACGGGGTGGGTTGTCATGCGCACCCGGGTGACTTCTTCCATTTTCAGGTGGATATAAGCATCAATCATATCATCACTAAATACACCACCAGTAGTTAGAAAAGCGCGGTCTGCGTTGAGTGAGTCCAAGGCCTGGTCGAGTGAGTAACAAACGGTTGGTATTTCTGCTGCTTCCTCTGGAGGTAAGTCATACAGGTCCTTATCCATTGCTTCACCCGGGTGAATTTTGTTTTGAATACCATCAAGTCCCGCCATTGCCAGGGCAGCAAAGGCCAGGTAAGGATTGGCAGTGGGGTCAGGAAAGCGTACTTCAATACGGCGTCCTTTGGGGTTTGGGTCAAATGGAATGCGGATGGACGCTGAACGGTTGCGGGCAGAATAGGCCAGCATTACCGGTGCTTCAAAGCCGGGCACCAATCGTTTATAGCTGTTGGTTGAGGCATTGGTGAAGGCGTTTAGCGCCCGCGCATGTTTGATGATGCCGCCAATATAATAAAGTGCAGTATCGGATAGTCCACCGTAGCCATTCCCAGAGAAGATATTTTCACCATCTTTCGCGAGGGATTGGTGTACATGCATACCGCTGCCATTGTCCCCTACTAGGGGCTTGGGCATGAACGTTGCCGTCTTTCCATAAGCATGGGCGACGTTGTGCACAACATATTTTAAAATTTGGTTTTGATCGGCACGATCAACCAAGGTGCTGAACCGTGTTCCAATTTCGCATTGTCCTGCGGTGGCCACTTCGTGGTGGTGTACTTCAGTGAGTACGCCCATTTCTTCCATGGCAAGGCACATGGCAGAACGAATATCATGTAAGGAATCAACAGGAGGAACCGGAAAGTACCCACCTTTTACGCCAGGACGATGACCGATGTTGCCATCTTCATAAACGCGTTCTGAATTCCATTCGGATTCTTCGGAGTCTACTTTGTAAAACGCACCGCTCATGGTTGAGCCCCAACGAACGTCGTCAAGGATGAAAAATTCGGGTTCGGGTCCAAAGTATGCGGTGTCGGCGATACCGGTGGACTTAATATAGGCTTCGGCGCGTATTGCAACTGAACGAGGGTCGCGTTCATACCCCTGGCCGGTCGTCGGTTCGACGACATTGCAACGTAATATCAAGGTGTTTTCATCGGAAAACGGATCAATTACAGCGGTTGAGGGATCTGGCATTAAAATCATGTCAGATTCATTAATGCCTTTCCAGCCTGAGATGGAAGAGCCATCGAACATTTTACCATCGGTAAACATATCTTCGTTAGCGGTATGGCTGGGCACTGAAACATGCTGTTCCTTTCCCCGTGTGTCTGTGAAACGGAAGTCGATAAATTTTACTTCCTTATCCTTAATCGTTTTTAATACATCACTAGCGGACATTTGAACCTCCTCGGTATAGGTATAGTTATTTGATCATTTACAGTAAAAATTAGTTACTAAACACTCGTTAATTAACAAATAGTTAATCAATAAATGTGACCGTCGTAAATGGTAAATTGCTGATGATAATGCTTTATCAGCCAATTACCTTTCGTCCACAGGGTTCTTTTTTTGTGGCGGGGTGGCTGCCCAGGCCTTCGGTCGGCAATATGCTCTTTTTATTTGGTTTGCAATAGTGCGTCAATCAATATGAAATCAATACGTTATGAGGTTTTCATACGCCCTTGCAGAAAATACGGTTGGTACCCAAACATTTTATGCCCTAAAAAAGCACCACTGCAGATAATGTGCCATAGAAAAAATATTTTAAAATCAATTGATTACCTGACATTAATTGCCCTCCCCTCTTAGTGTATGCACCATTGTTGACCATTTTACCTAAAAAAGCCCTATTTTGGTGCGCTACTGAAATAAAATTTTTACGCTGCCAATGGTAAGGTTTTGTTGCGCTGCGCTGGTCAACTGTTCTTTGAGTAACAGGCCTTGTTCTGGGTTCTTAATCTTTCCAAGTGGCAATGTTACCTCGACATGGATTTTGCCGTCCAGATAATGAAGCGTTACGTTTTTAACGTCCGTTGATTTTATAAACGGTTCCCAGTGCGTATACAGTATACGCAGCAGTGCTTCCCGTTGCGGTAACCCCTCACTATGAGCCGTGAGTTCATCATCTTCGGGGTCAATGTGTACCATGACATCGGTGACTTCGTCCACCTGTTTTATGAGTTGCTCGCGTACTTTTTCACCAATAAAGTGGCCTTCAGACACGCTGAGTTTTGGTGGTACTAAAATGTGTACATCAACCAGCGCATCTCCCCCCATTCGACGTGAGCGTAAGGAGTGCAATTGTTTGACACCATCTACGTTGAGGATCGCTTCGCTGATGGTTTTCACCGTTTCGGGTTCGAGGCCAGTATCCACCAGTTCCCGGATACTTTGCAGGCTAAAGCGCCAGCCGATTTTAATGATGATTAAGGCTACACCAATGGCGGCGAGGGCATCTAGGTATTCAATGCCAAGTAAGGTACCGGCAACACCAATGAGTACAATAACGGAGGAAATGGCATCTGAGCGATGGTGCCAGGCGTTGGCGCGCAGGATGTTGGAGCGGTATTTATTAGCAACCCGGATGGTGTAGTGATACAAAAACTCATTGGCGGCAATCGAGATACCGGCAATGATAATTGCCAGGTAGCTCGGATGTAAGAGTGATGCCGGATCCATGATGCGTTGTATCGCATCCACAGCTAATCCAGTGGCGACTGTGATTAGTAACAGGCCTAAAACAACCGTAATGACGGTTTCGATACGACCATGACCATAAGGGTGGTTGGCATCTGCTTCACGGCTGGTATGTTTTGCGGCAATCAGTACCAGGCCGTCGCTGACCAGGTCTGATAATGAATGGATGCCATCGGCAATGAGGGCCTGTGATTGGCTGATATAGCCAAATACGATTTTTATAATGGAAAGGATCAGGTTGATCAGCGCCCCAACTAAGGTCACTTTTTTAGTTTGCCGGTATCGCTCTTGCGCCTCGGGAGTTTTGCTGGTTGTTGCTTCCATTATAATGATGGTGTCCGTTGTGGTTACGACGCAACACCGTTGACTTCAATCACAATAGTGATTTCATCATTGTCTTTGTTGATGTTTAATACCTTATGGCCGTTAATTCTACTCCAGGTAGGTATGTCGCTTACGGTGCCGGGGTCGGTGCAGACTACGGTCAGGATGTCACCGGGCTGTAAATCCTGCACAGCATTTTGGGTGCGAATAACGGGAAGTGGACACAAAATTCGTCTCGCATCTAGGTGGTGTTCGCTCATGGTGGTGACCTTGTGGGTTGAGTGGGGTAGTGTGTCGGGTTGGTTTAGTTATAAGTACCATGCGTCAGGAATTTCTTCCTTTAGTAGCGGTTTGACCTGTAGCGATTTCGTTTCACCATTCATGAAACCGATGTTAATGGTAACCTCGCTGGCATCCCTGCCTTGAGAGTAACGGGCCAATAGTTGAGCCGCCAGTTGTAGGTCATCTTCTTTGGCGTCGCCATCGATTAAGGCGAGTGGGCCACCATGACTGGTAGGATATAGGTGGGTAAATTCTTTGCGGTAGCCCTGCATAAATTTGGTTTCACCTTCTTCGCGGCTGATAATGATTTTAAAATGCTCGCGTGGCCTTAAGTGTCGTCCAACCTTTAGCAGCATTATATCGTCCAGTTCGTATTCCTTCGAGCCACGGTTCTGCCATAAATCACTGAGTTTGCTCGAATAGGCTGCATCAGTAAGAAAGCAGCAGCCGCCCGCGGGTTGGGCATATTCCTCGATGCCAAATTGTGCCGCCAATGCCATTTGTGGTTTGCGGGAGCGGCCGTGAAAGTCATACAGCTTGTCACGGTCAACCCAGCCCTCACGTTCTGGCAGGGTAGCCGGCAGTTTTTTTGCACACAAGGGACGCAATAACAGATCTTTTGCGCCAGATTCACGTTCAATGATCGGAAACGTATCGCGTCGTTGTGACATTGGGCGTTGCCCCATGACTTCGCCAGTAATAATAAAATCGAAATCGTTTTGCTGTAGCCATTCGTAGGCCTTTCCCACCATGAAGCCTTTGCAGTCCAGGCAAGGATTTAGGTTGGCGCCATAGCCGTGTTTGGGATTCATTACGACTTTTTTGTAGGGCTCAATGACATCAATAATATGCAGCTTAATGCCTAGTTGCTCTGCTACCCATAGTGCGTTATTGCGCTTGGGTTTGGCCTGATCCTTTTTACGGATTGCATGGGTGTGGCCCTCGACGCAAAAACCAGTGAAGAAGTTAATTCCTTCAACATGGACCCCTTGATCGATAACGGCTTTGGTGGCGAGCATGGAATCCAGGCCGCCAGAGATTAGGCTGACGGCTTTGGGGGTGTAGATTGCGTCTGTTTTAGGCATGTTGGTTTTAGGCGTATTTGGTTATGTTAAGTGTGCCGTGTTGTTAACCTGATTTTAAGCAGGCAACCCCGGCAATTGTTGTGTTTTGAGTGTGTTGCCTATTGTATCAAGCTTGGAAAAGCGGGGCCATTTTAGCGCATTTCTGCCTATATTGCTCGTCTGGGTTTATTTTTGTGGTTAATTGTTGCGGTGCGGTATTGCGGTGAATTGTTGTTATGAGTTCATATTATGAATAAACGGGGAGAGTGTATCGTGGCAATAATTATCCTAAATTAACCCGTTGAACCTACTGCGAACGCCTAATGCACAGAATCTAAAAGACTTTTGTACCTTGGTCGCTCTCGCTACGATTCAATGGATTAATTTAGGGTTATTGATAAATACCGTTTCGTCAAGCAAATAGATTATTATTTCAAACAATTCAGTTGGTTGGCTCGAGTACGGTAGTGTTATTGCGCACTATACTAGTGGTCCATGCGGAAAGTTATGTCACTGTTCGCTTCGTGAGAAAGCACCGCTCTGCGTTGGCAACACTCGAAAGGGAGCCACCCTTCCAGCGTGTTGCCGCCTTGACCCGTGCTTTCTCTCTGTGCTCCTTAGTAACAGAACTTCCCGCATGGATCACTAGGTTACATCCTCCCTAGTGTTTGTAAGTGGTAAACCGATGATCACTATGCAGGGTTAGCCGGTTTTTTTTATCATACAGGGTTTGAGGTTCTAGGGTGAGTTGCAAGGTATTTAGCTGGCGCATGGTCTGCAATAAATCCATTATGGAGACAAACGATTCCGCGAGGCGTTTGTAGGTGTCAGCAATACTGTGTTCGATCACGTCCGATAGCTCTCCATAGGCACCGCTGCCTAATTGCACAAAGTAATTTGGGCTGACGCGCCTGCGTCGTGCCCTGCGAGGGAAAAACCCGGCATATAGTAAACAGACATCGGCCACGTCGCGTAATTTATCGTGTTTTTGCTGGCCGGACGAAAGTAAGCCGTTAATGTAATCCAGGGCCAGAATTTTGGCGGCAATGTCAGGTTTGCTTAAAAAGCGCATTAATAGGAACACAACGTAGCTTTGCAGCTCCTCGTCGAGGAAATAGTTCGCCGCGCTTTCGGCTTCGCAGATCAAGGAGTGCCATTGTGCTGTCTCTGTTGGATGTATGACCAGCTGAGTCATGACCGCAATCCTCGAGTGGTGGGCTTGCGTGTTGGAAAAGAATGTAACGTGGCTAATTGTATTGCAATACCGAGAATGATCATTATGGCCCCTCGTTATTTGTGCCTGACTCACCCGGTGGATACACGTTAATTGGGTGATCAAGTTAACTGATTGTTGTGGCTACCTTATTTAGGGTATCGGCAAGCCTGATTTGTTCCTTTAACGTTTTGTTGACACTATAATTAATGTTTATAAGGGGTGACGTTTATAAGGGGCGGCGCTTATGAAGGGCAAGGTTTATGAAGCGCCACGTTTACGAGAACCGGCGTTTATATACCCAAAGCGTTTGAGAATTAGGTGTTTAGAGTGCGTCATTTTTTGTTCGTGGCTAGGCGCGACAACGCAGCATGGCGGGCCCCATGGAAGGAGGAGCAACGCCGCCATGGACAAAAAGGGGCGTGTTATAAATACCTAATTCTTAAACGCTTTGGGTATATGTGCCAATGCTTGTTGAAATTAGCGAATTTTACTTTCTGTGCCATTGATGAGGTTCTGAATATTGCCACGGTGTCGGTAGAGTAAAAATGCACTAATTACGATTGACATTAGCACCAGCGCAACATCCGGTTTGAGAAGTAAGAAAAATAAGGGAGCCAGACAGGCCGCAGTCAGCGCTGCCAGTGATGAAAATTTGAATACCCATGCCATTATTGCCCAGGTTGCTATTAGTGCCAGTCCTACCTGCCAGGATATGGCAATGATAACACCAATTGCAGTGGCCACGCCTTTCCCACCCTTAAACGCAAAAAATACAGGATATAGATGCCCAAGAAATGCGGCTAAGCCAATAATGGCCAAGTTGGTATTAGGTTCTTGTAGTGTTTGTGCAATAAGCACAGGAAGCACGCCTTTCAGGGCATCCCCCAGTAGCGTCATTGCCGCCGCTTTTTTACCGCCAATGCGCAATACATTGGTTGCTCCAGGGTTATTGGAGCCTTGGGTCCGTGGATCGGGTAATCCCATGAGTTTGCTGATAATAATGGCAGCGGAGAGTGAGCCCATTAAATAGGCAGTGCAGACCAAGCTATAAAAGCTTAAAGTGAATTCAGGTATGGGCATAGTGCGATGTGTTGAATTATGATCAAGTTGGATTAGCGGCTATTAAATCGTTATAGTGTGACTGTTTTTAGTACTGTTAATTAATGATTCTGTCAGCATGGAAAAATGAATGGACATAATTTACCTTAATGATTTGGAAATCGAAACTATTATCGGCATATTTGACTGGGAACGCCGAGTTAAGCAGAAAGTTCGTATCACGCTTGAGATGGGGGCGGATATTCGCAAGGCCGCTGCCAGTGATAATATTGACGACACATTAAACTATAAATCGGTGGCAAAACGATTAATTGAGTTTGTCGGCAGTAGTGAATTTCAGTTGGTGGAAACCCTGGCTGAACGTATCGCCGAAATCGTAATTGGCGAATTTGGTATTCCATGGGTACGCTTGCGCATTAATAAGCCGGGGGCAGTGCGGTATGCCAGCGATGTGGGAGTTATGATTGAGCGCGGTACGCGAGAGTAGGATTATTCTAATGACCCAGGTTTACGTAAGTGTTGGCAGTAATATAGAGCGAGAAAAAAATGTACGCTCGGGTATTGCGCATTTGCGGCAACGTTTTGGAACGTTAATGTTGTCCTCGGTTTATGAAAGCGTCGCCGTGGGGTTTGAAGGTGAAAATTTTTATAACCTGGTGGTTGGGTTTGAAGCCCATGATGCTTGGCAACTCAATGATATTCTTCATGAAATTGAATACTCACATGGCAGGGAAAAGCGTGAAAAAAAATTTGCAGCCAGAACTCTGGATATGGATTTGTTACTGTTTGGAGATGCAGATTTACGATCAAAAGGATTAGATGTCCCTCGCGAAGAAATTACCCGGTACGCTTTTGTGTTAGGCCCGCTGGCCGAAGTGGCGCCGCAGACGCTGCATCCAACCTTAAACACCACTTATCAGGACATGTGGTTGTCCTATTGTAAAAACTCTCCTACAGAGGCTGCGTCCATCTGGCCTATTTCATTTGATTGGTAATAATTACATAATATAAATCAATGGATTGGCTTTATTTCCTATCGTAAGCTACTCCAGGCCAGTGCAAAAATTGGTAAATTTTGTCTAACGCTTACCGATATATAAATCGGGTACAATATTAGGCAGATAATCGTCTGGATCGTACTGTACCTACCTACTACGTAGCAGGGCACCTATAATTGATAGGATCGGGCGTTAATACATTGGGAAAGTTACAATATCGGTATGTACGACGGTAATGACACAGTAAGTTTACTTGTCGATGAGCTAAAACCGGGACAGGCGGTAGAGCCTAAGGCACGTTTATTAATCGTTGATGATTCTGCAACGATTCGCGCTACGTTGTCTCGTGCGGTTGGAAATGAGTTCGAATCCATTGAGGCCACCAATGGTGAGGAAGCGTGGGTGCTATTGGAGAGTGATCAATCCATCGACCTGGTGGTAACGGATTTGGACATGCCGCGTCTTGATGGTTATGGTCTGATCAAAAAAATGCGCGCTCATAATCTCAGTCGCTTAAATAATATGCCGGTGATCGTGGTTACCGGAGCCAATGATACCGAAGCAAGAGAAAAGGCTTTTGTTACGGGGGCTAATGACTTTATCGCTAAAACCAGTGATCATGTGGAGTTTCTCGCGCGGGTCAGAGCGCATCAGAAGTTAGCGCAGACTATTCAGGAGTTAGAGGAGAGTCGGCGTTTTCTGAAAGAACAGGCTAATACGGATCCATTGACCAAACTGGCGAACCGGCGCAATTTTTTTCAGGTGGCGGCAAGCAGCCTGTCGCAAATGCAGCGTCAGAGTGAACACTTCAGTATTATTATCCTCGATATAGACCACTTTAAACGTATTAATGACACCTATGGCCACCAGGCGGGTGATTATGTGTTGCTGGAACTTGCCAAAGTTCTACAGAATGCAATTCGAGAAGGTGATGCACTGGCACGCATGGGGGGAGAGGAGTTTGTTGTTGCGTCCCCTTATACGAATCGTTTGGCCGCTATTGTGTTATCGGAACGTCTGCGTAAGGCCGTTGAATCGGCTGAATTCGTATACGAGAGTAATCGTATCCCGGTGACTATCAGCTTGGGGATTGCGTCCATGACGCAAGGTGGTGACGATGTTGATAAATTGCTGGCGGTAGCTGATTCCCGCCTTTATCTGGCCAAGCAAAAAGGTCGTAATCGCATTTGTGCGTCAGATAAAACCAGCCGCACCGACCGGTTAACGGATGTGGATATGGTTTGCCCTAAATTGGATGAGGCGATTACCATGATCAAACACGGCAACACGTTCAGGTTAGTGCCCTACCTGTATGAAATAACAGAACAGTTGATGCCAATATTGGAGTTGGTCAATCAGGAAAATGCGACACCGAAGTTGGACCTGGATGCCATTAAAAAGGCGTTCGAGTCACTCAGTAAATAACGGGCAAAAAATATCGTCAATTCATTTTCTCTATTGCTTTGCCCAAACCAGGGTGCGGTTATTAACCGGCATGGTATAATCATTTTGTAATGTCAGCCCGTGTTGCGAGGCGAGTTTATCCAGGGCTTCGAAATCACGGATGCCACTGTCTGGGTCGCGGGTTTTTAACCATTGATCAAACCGTGCATTGCTGTCGCTGGTATAGGCCCCATTATAATTAAACGGACCATACAGGCAGAATTTAGCGTGATTTTTTAGTGCTGCGCTAACACCATTGAACATCTCAATCACTTCTGACCAGGACATAATGTGTGCGGTATTGGCACTAAAAACACCATCAACAGCAGCGTTGGGCCATTGGTGTGTCGCTACATCTAATGCCAGGGGGGGGAGAACATTGTCCAGTTTGGAATCGTTGATCCACGCGATGATGCTGTTATGATTTGCCGTAACATCGCTGGGTTGCCATAACAGATGGGGTAGTTCAGCGGCAAAGAAAACCGCGTGTTGACCAGAGCCACTGCCGATCTCCAATATTGTGCGGGCAGTGGAGAATTCTTCCGTGAGAACGTCCAATAATGGGCGTTTATTCTCTTCACAAGCTTCTGAAAATAGTTTCATCGTCGTCATTAGGTATCAGCTGTTGAGTGAGCGGCCGCCATCTACATTGATAACGTGCCCCGTGGTGTAAATACCATCCCGAATTAAAAACAATACCGCGCTGGCAATATTTTGTGGTTCCCCTCGGCGTTTTAAAAAAGTCCGGGAAATAATGCGTTGCTTGGTGACTTCGTCTATTTCTGCTTCCGGCCAGAGGATAGCGCCAGGCGCGACAGCATTCACACGAATTTCCGGGCCGAGCTCGCAAGCCATCGATTTAGTCAGCATAACCAGACCGGCTTTGGCAATACTATATACTGGATAATGTTTCAGCGGTCGGTCGGCGTGTACATCCACAATATTGACTATGCAACCGCGCTGCGCTTTTAAATGGGGAGCGGCCGCCTGTGACAAAAAAAAGGGTGCCGACAAATTGGTGCCTATCAGGTCATTCCACTGGGATTCAGACACGCTGCCGACGGGGGTGGCGTAAAAGCTGGAAGCGTTGTTGACGAGGGCATCTAATTTGCCCCATGCGGCGGCAGCTTCTTTGATAATGGCAGGCAGTTTTGAAAAATCCATCAGGTCAGCCTGCACTAATACCACGGAATTTTCGCGGTTGGCATTCAATTCTGCTTGGAGATTTATCGCTTTTTTGCGAGATGAGCGATAATGTAAAATTAAGTTTGCCCCCAGTGCATGAAGGGTGCGGGCGGTACACGCGCCAATGCGCTGTGCCCCTCCGGTAATTAATATCACTTTCCCGGATAATGTCGTGTCATATGTGTTGTGTGGTGAGTCTGTGGTATTCTCCACGCCTTTGCCCCTTTGTGGTCGAATATTAACACTGTAACCTAAAGTGAGTCGAAACGAAAAGGGCTTGTTATTCACAGCCGTACAGCGGACACCGATATGAATGGTAAGGTTAACGACCAAAATTCGTTGAAAAAGCAGCTGCTTCAGTTTCCTGAGCCGGACGCGGATGCGCAGGCCAATAGTCAGGCACTCATTGCGCTCATCTGCAATGAAATTGCACAAGCGGGTGGCAGGATACCTTTTGAGCGTTTTATGTCGCTGGCATTAACGGCTCCAGGTTTGGGGTATTATAGTGCGGGAAACGAGAAGTTAGGTCATCAGGGTGATTTCGTGACAGCGCCAGAGATTTCACCCTTGTTTTCCCGTTGTATTGCCCAACAGTGCCGGCAGGTTCTTGAGCGACTACGGGGTGGAGCACCCGCTAATATACTTGAGTTCGGTGCCGGTTCAGGGGTGATGGCGGCTGAAATATTATTGGAACTTGAGCGCCTGAAATGTTTACCCGATCATTATTATATCTTGGAAGTCAGTGCAGAGTTGCAGCAGCGGCAGCGTGACACCCTCCAATGTCGCATTCCTCATCTTGAGCATCGTGTTACATGGCTCGAGGCTTTGCCCCAGCAGCACTTTAGGGGGATTGTGCTGGCTAATGAGGTGCTGGATGCAATGCCGGTGCATCGTTTTTATAAAACGCCTGATGGCATTGGTGAATATTACGTAACCTGGAATGGCGAACGGTTTGTTTGGGCGCTGGGAGATATCAGTTGCGATTCGCTAACAGCCTTTATCAATCGCCTGGAAGATGACGAGAGCCTGCCTGCGAATTATCAGTCTGAAGTTAACCTGGCGGCTGTGGCCTGGGTCAGCTCATTGGCTAGCTTGTTAAGCCAGGGAGTCGTGTTGATTGTTGATTATGGCTTTCCAAGGCATGAATATTACCACTCGCAACGTACTCAGGGTACGTTGATGTGTCATTATCGGCATCGTGCCCATGACGATCCATTTGTATACCCTGGTTTGCAGGATATAACGGCCCATGTAGATTTTACGGCCGTGGCAGAAGCCGCCTGTAATGCTGGCCTCAACGTGGCTGGCTATAATACGCAGGGGTTTTTCCTGCTGGCGAACGGGCTGGAAACATTCGTTACCCCGGGAGATATTAACGACCCGGCGTATGTGAAAACCGTTCAGCAAATCAAGACCTTGACCATGCCCCATGAAATGGGGGAGTTATTTAAGGTAATGGCGTTATCCAAAGGGTATGACGATGCGTTGCAAGGTTTTCAATTTCAAGATTTACGTGATAAATTATGATTGTTGAAAAATACGAAAAAATCCAGTTTTATCGAGCCAAGCGCTTTATCGAGCTAAGCGCTTTGTCGAGCTAAGCGCTTTGTCGAGCTAAGAGTTTTATCCCGCTAAGAGTGTTTATCGGGGCTAAGTATAATATACCTACATCTTAAACGCTCTGGGTATAGCTCCATTCTCGGAAACCAGGCGACTGCTGGAAAAGTATCATGGTGTGCGTCTTGTGCAACTAATGATTAATATCTATGCGCAAGGTTTTACGGATCGGTTCCGGCAGCTTTGGCAGGAAAAAATTGAATCCTACCTGTCGCCAAAGGCCTATATATTAAATTGAGGTTTTGTTTGTTGGCGTCCCAAAGGGTTAACAGAGAGCAGCATGTCTAATTGCTGCCTGAAAACAGTCAAGAGTAAGTGAAATTAATGATTAACCAATTGTTTTACATCAGTGTAAGTATCCTGTAATGGATATATTGCAAACCATTGCACTGGCCGTTCTGCAGGGCTTAACCGAATTTTTACCCATATCAAGCTCGGCGCATCTGATTCTTTTACCACAGATTGTTGACGGTTGGGTGGATCAGGGGCTGGCGTTCGATGTCGCTGTGCATTTAGGTACCTTAAGTGCGGTAGTGATTTATTTTCGTCATGAAATTAAAGGGATGTCTAAGGATTGGGTGGGATCATTAATAACCCGGCAGCACACGCAAAACAGTCGACTTGCCTGGGCAGTTTTGCTGGGCACGATTCCAGTAGGGTTAGCCGGACTTTTCTTTAAAGATTTTATCGAAGTTTATTTGCGTTCGCCCACGGTGATTGCCATTGCCACCGTGTTTTTTGGGTTATTATTATGGTGGGCCGATGTAACAGGAAAGCGCCATCGTGATGAGTATACCATTGGTTTAATGGATGTCATCGTTATTGGCTGCGCGCAAGCATTAGCATTGATTCCTGGTACGTCGCGTTCTGGTGCCACAATAACGGCGGCGTTAATGATGGGGATGACACGGGAGGCGTCAGCGCGCTTTTCTTTTTTACTGTCAATTCCAGTTATCGTGCTTTCTGGTGGGCTAATTACTCTGGATTTGATTAAACAGTCCGGGCCTGTTGAATGGGCACCCATGATTACCGGTGCCATTCTGGCATGTATTACGGCTTATCTCTGTATTCATTTTTTGCTTAAGCTATTGGAAAGAATGGGTATGTTTCCTTTTGTGCTATATCGCCTGGTACTGGGGGCGGTATTGTTTTATTTGTTTGGCTTTTCGCTATAAAAATACACATGTCGTGGTTGTTGTTAGATGATGCGCCATTCTATTAGCTGAAAATACGATAGCAAAAAAACGAGTTCATGGTTTCGAGTGCATGGTTTCGAGTCCATGGTTTTTTCAGTGCATGGCCTCAAATTTAGGGTTTATAGCTGTTTTGTTTTTTCGCATTCGCTCTGGCAGTTGCCGCATCCTTGATAGTAAACACAATAGGTTGCCGGTTTAGCCTCAATATGTTTTCCATATTCATTGCCATTACCAGCAGGCCGTTGCTTTCAATCATATCTATAATTTTAGAGATATTCCATAACCACCCTGCCTGATAATAAATAGTGGCATTAGGTTTCATGTATTTTTTTACCTGAGCGAAAAAACGCTCATGGACTTCCCATAATGTGGTGCTGTCTTTGTTATATGGATAGGCGATATTGAAAATAATGGCGTCGAATTTTTCGTTATCATTGACGGGGCCGAACAAGTCACCTTGTCGTGTGTCAATTTTGTCCGCAAAGCCGTGGTACACGGCGTTATTTTTAGTATCCAGTACTGCATTAGGGTTGAGGTCAGTTGCCACAACGTTAAGTGCTTTCTCTGCCGCAAAAATAGCTTGTATGCCAGCACCAGTGCCGATATCCAGCACTTCGTCACCTGGATTAATGTGAGTGTGTTCCAGTAGAAATATACTTTGAACCGACGGTACCACGGTGTCTTTGGTCAGTAAAAAGTCCCTATTGTTTGCTTTTACTTTGTAGGTGTCCGGTTTATCTTGTAAGTAACCGTAATAAATTAGCTCATATTTACCTGGGTGTTGGATGATTTCTTTAAACCCTGTGCCGGATGCACAGCCTACTAATGTGGTTATCGATAAAGCATATATCAGTATTAATAAGTATTGTTTTAGTTTGGTGAGTGTTTTTGTCATAGCGATTACTGCCGTATGTAATGGCGCTCCGATTTTAGGTTGGGGTTGGTTGTGTGTCATTTTAGCGTTTTATTCTAATGATGTTTCGATTGTTTTACAAAGCCGTCTGAATTGGCTAATAAAACCAGCCTGTACAAGTAGCACTCATGCTAACATGCTTAGTTGTTTAACTCTAAATAATACAATGAATTGCGCAGAATGACAGTGACGTCAATAAATACCGAAAACCTACACCTCCTTGGGGGGAGCGCTGCACTTGCTTCCGCATTTTTATGGGCGCTATCGGCGGTATTGTTCCAACAGGTAGGCCGTCAGGTTTCTGCCTCGGCGATGAATCTGTTTAAAGGTCTTGTTGCCATACTTTGTATTGGCGTCTTGTTGTTGCCGACGGGAATCGCCGATATGAGTACGCGCAGTGCGGTTTATTTAGCCCTTAGTGGTTTAGTAGGTATCTGCGTAGGTGATACCTTGTACTTTTTAACCATTAACCGACTGGGTTCACGATTAACGTTATTAATGGGTAGCTTGATTCCGGTGGTGACGGCATTCATGGCGGCGTTATTATTGGGCGAACGTATTAGTGTGATTGCTTCGATAGGGCTTTTTTTGACCATTATTGGGGTGACGTTCGTGCTGTGGGATCGTGTCGTGGACGATATCGGTTTTACCCAATGGAAGTTGGGTTTGTTTTTAGGGATACTGTTTGTACTGGCGAATGCTTTAGGTATAATTTTTACTAAAATCGGTGTGCAATCGTTACCAGCGCTTGACGCTACTTTTGTCCGTACTGTATGGGCAGTGGCGGGGTTGACGTTTTGGGGCTTGGCCAGCCGGTCATTGTTCAATTGGTGGACGCCGTTGAAGAATCGAGCGGTGTTGAATCGATTGCTGGTTGCATCGGTCATTGGTGCGTTTATTGGCACGTGGTTATCCATTGTGGCATTGAAATATACGCACGTTGCAGTCGCGGTAACCCTTAATTCAACGAGCCCGTTATTTATTTTACCGATTGCAGTCTGGATGCTTAATGAACGCATTTCGGTGCGGGCGACAGCGGGTGCTTTGCTTGCGGTGGCAGGTATTGCTTTATATTTTTTCAACTTAACGGAAGGTTTTTAGGTTATGGAATTTAGAGGATGGAACGGTTATAAGAGTCACAAAGCAATCGCTATTATTATCGGTGTTATTGTTTTTTGGGGCAATGTTAGCTCGGCATATAGCAAAGAGTTACTTGACGTGCCTGTCGGGATCTCGCCTGTAATGAGTTCTGCCGCTATGTTTATCGCTAAGGAGCGAGGTTATTTTGAGCAGCAGGGGATCAATGCCATTATTAACCCTTTTAAGGCATCTGGCGCAAAGATGGTGCCATTTCTGGCGACGGGACAACTGCTTGTTGCCGGAGGGAATATTAATGCTGGCATGTATAACGCCATCGCGCAGGACATACCCATAAAAATTGTATCGGATAAGGGGACTGTTAGTCCCGGGCATGGTTATTTGGCGCTCGTTGTACGTAAGGATCATATTGATAGTGGACGTTATAAGAGCTTTAGTGATTTAAAAGGCATGACCATGGCCGTCACTGCCAAAGGGGTTTCGCAACAGATCGTCACTGAATTATACTTAAAAAAAGTAGGTTTAAAACTGGATGATATTAAGCTGGTGTTCCTTGCTTATCAGGACATGAATATTGCATTGGCCAATAAATCCATTGATGCAACAGTGCAGATAGAACCTCTGGTCGCTGCGGCAGTGAAGAAGGGGATAGCGGTACGGGTTGCCGGTGATGATGAAATCTATCCCAATCAGCAAAGCGCGGCGATTTTTTATTCACCGGTTTTTATGGAAAAACATCCGGATGCAGCCAAGGCATTTATGGTGGCTTATGTGAAAGGGTTGCGGGATTACAACGATGCGTTTGAGAAACAACAAGGTAAGGACGACATTATTGATATTCTGACCAAACATACCCGTATTAAGGATAAATCAGTTTATCAGGATGTTGTTCCCGTTGGGCTGAATCCCGATGGCATGGTTAATGTGCTTAGTCTTAAAAGTGATGCGCGTTGGTATACCGATAAGGGATACGCAAAGCAATTACCTGATATTGATACTATCGTTGACCTGAGTTTTGCCAAGCATGCGGTGAAAGTGCTGGGGCCTTATAAGCCGTAAATGTAATGTCGCATTCTTGCGGCATAGTCGTCGCATAACCGGATTGGCGGAAACCCATCGGGCAATTACGTTTGGCAGGGATGCCCCGAGTTGCCTGGTGGATGGTTTGAGTTCTGCATAATCAGTTTAACAATAATCGGTTCAACAATAATTAGTTCATGCAATAATTAGTTCATGCAATAATTAATTCACGCAATAACAACGGAGCGCTTTTATTTCCATTTATCCACAGATTACTGCCAGGCAATTGTCAGTGTCGTTTGATAATAATGACAAACAGCAATTTGCATATAAAAACTTGGATTTTTCCGTCAATGTCGGCGAGTTTTTTTGTATTGTGGGGCCGAGTGGTTGTGGTAAAACCAGCTTGCTAAGAACCATGGTGGGATTGCAGCCGCAAACCAGCGGTGATCTGGTGGTGGCTCCACGGGAGGGTGGACAGACGGCTGACATTGGCATGATTTTTCAGGCGCAGGGTTTGTTTCCGTGGATGAGCGTCAGGCGCAATGTTTCGTTTGTTTTGGAAAATAATACCGGTATAGAAAAAAAAACAATTACCGATACCGTTGATGATTTTTTACAACGAGTAGGATTGAGTGACTATGCTGATTATTATCCGCATCAATTATCCGGTGGTATGAAGCAGCGGGTTAGCATAGCTCGCAGTTTTGCTAATAATCCTGACATTCTGTTAATGGACGAGCCATTTGTTTTTCTCGATTTCCACACCCGCCTTAAGCTTCAGTCGTTGTTGTTGACATTGTGGCGAGCCAGCCAGAAGACAGTGGTGTTTGTAACTCACGACATTGAGGAGGCGGTGTTGCTGGCGGATCGAGTGATGGTGATGTCGGCAAGTCCGGGGACGATTAAAGATATTGTCAGTATCAACTTATCACGGCCAAGGGATATTTTTAAGCTGAAAGCCTCAAGCGATTTTGGTGCTTACGTGAATGGGATTATGCAGATGCTTAAAGGCGAGCTAGATTTGCCTGAGTCATTGTGATGACTCAATCTAAAAACGATGTGCGGCGACTGCTAATTTATACACTATCACCGGCAGCGATGTTATTGTTGTGGGAAATGCTGGTTTATACAGCGATACTCGATGCGCGATTTTTCCCTGCTCCCAGTAGTATTTTTTATCATTTGTTGGTCGTGAGCCCCAGCGAGGGCATATTGACGGATGTGTTATATAGTGTTTATCGCATAAGTGTTGGTTATGTGGTTGGGTGTATTCTGGGGGTAACGCTTGGAATCGCGATGGGGTTGTCCCATGGGGTGAGACTGATGTTCTACCCCATAATAATTGTCACTTACCCGATTCCTAAAATTGCCATTCTACCGCTCATCATGCTGATTTTTGGCATTGGTGAGTTGTCAAAAATAGTTGTGGTGGCTATTGGTTGTTTCTTTTTAGTGCTCATCAATACCTTGCATGGCGTCGATAGCCTCGAAAAAATATACCGAGATGTGGCAACAGTTTATAAAATTACCAAGCGCAATTTTATTTTCAATATTGCTTTTCCTCGTGCCCTGCCATCTATTTTTACGGGCTTAAAGCTGGCGATTGGTTACAGTCTTGTTATTGTTGTTGCGGCTGAATTTTCAGGTGCGGACAAGGGTATTGGTTATTTGATTTGGCAGTCATGGGAAACCTTCTCCATTAAATCCATGTACGCGGGTATATTTGTGATAGGTTTATTAGGGTTTTTGTTTTCATACAGTCTCGATCTACTGGAGCGACGTATGGTTCCCTGGTTGGAGAAGCGCTAATTGTTATTGGATAAAAAACAGATGGGATAAAAAGTAGCTAAACTGTTTTTTGGCGGGTATTAATTTATTGACCCGACATGAGGGAGTTACCCCGTATTTCTCATAAGCTTGACTAAAGTGCCTAAGATATACGGGGTAGTGGGTTCTTCTCCACTCCCTAATGGGTGTTAATGGGTGCGGGGCGTCGGTCAATCGCGGATTAACCAGAGGCCACTTGTTGAGGGGCGCGTTGGACTTCGGCAAAAGGCATGTAGTCTGGGTTAAAAAACTGTGTGGCGACTTCATCAGCAAAAAAGCGGCCAAGTTGCGTCAGCCATACCGCCTGGTCATTTTCTTCTAGCAGCTTTAGTTGTTTTAACCAGCTGATTTCGTCGGCAAAATAATTGTTGATGGTTTTCCCGGTTCGTTGGGTGAATTGTTGTTTGTTAACACTCATATTTTTTAATGGAAGAATGAAGCTGCGCCGTATCTCGTCGTCTTCAGTGCGCAGTTTGCCGCGATTAATGGCGACTTTCCCCTGATCAATCAGCGAATAATAGTTCTGTAAATTGGCGTCGCCGACATTTATGGCGAACACGCCGCGCAATGTTGACCAGGCAGAGACGCCTACGCCCGCGACATCCGCCAGGTCGGCGGCCCAGTCGCGTAAATAATGTGAAATATCTTCGGCTTTACGTGCAAAGACGCGTGTTTGGTGCTCATGGTAACCATTACGTTCCGCGATGAGTATGCCAAGATACTTCATTAATAATACCGTGTCAGTCTCGGGAAAACGTTCCGGATGTTTGTTGGCATGGACGATGATATTTCCCTGGCGGTCGCCATGCTGTTTGATGCGTAGTCGGTAGAGTTGGAAACCGTCGATATCCAGTGATACGGTCTCCAGCATGTGTTCTACCCACATTTCGAGGGTTTGGTTGGGGTAGCCATAAATCATATCGATAAATATATTACGGATGCCGGCTTTGCGCATTTGCTTAATGGAGGCGAGCGTGTCTTCGTGAGTATGCACTCGCCCCATGTAGCGTAATATATCATCATTAAATGATTGGACCCCGAGGCTGATGCGGTCAACCCCATAATCTTCCATGATACGCAGGCGCTCGAACCCTTCTTTACCCAGCAGGGTGCTTGGTTCTGCTTCTACAGAGAATTGCGTGCATTGACTAAGATCATAATGGGTAGCATACATTTTCATGAAGCGTTCCATTTGTTGGGCTGTGGGGTAGGTTGGCGTTCCACCGCCCACCAACACAGATTTCACCGGGATCGCGTCGACGCCAAGGTTTTGTTTGTAGAGGATCATTTCACGTTCGAGGTAATCTAGGTAGACATCCACTTCCTCGGATTTGCTTTTGGTTTTTGTAATCCAATGACAAAACGTACAGCGTGAAGGACAAAATGGGATATGTGCATACCCAATTAATGGTTTTGGCGGGCGTTGCTGGAAGTTTTCGAATAAAGGTTGTTGGTCCATATCAGAAAACATGGTTAGTGGCGGATATCCAATAACCGGAAAGAATTTGGTGCCTCGCTCAGGTAATATCCCTGAATCGCGAATGTTTTCGATTCCAATATCGATCATTTCTTGCTTGGCAAGTGTGATCCAGTCTTGAGTGTTCATTTGTTACCCCCGAAATCTGTTTTGAAAAGGTTTGGCGCCGCCTAGCCAATGATGCCTATATCTGTATTTTTCATCTTTTACATTGTGTCGAAACCAAGGTGTGATGAGAACGACAGATTGGATCTATACCTTACTAACCTTACTACATCCTATTACCATTTTCCGGATTGGTCTATGGTTAAAGCTATATTGGAGCACGCTTGATGGCGAATACCCCCCATCCCAACAGCGTGATGCCGATGGTAGCGCTTATCCATTGATATATAGGGAAAAGTTCAAACTCATTAAACCCTACGCCATATAAGGCGACAAACCCCGCCCAGGTTGCGCCTGAGCAGTGCTCTATGTTGGTCATATAAGACACCGAAAAGGCCACAAACAAGGCGCCGATAATGCTGATAATGACGTAAGCCGATTTGTAGTGGGGCTTTAAGGCGTAAACTCGTGCAAATACCCACCCTAAAGCCAAGGAAATTATTGCAAAAATGGCTAATGTGATGCTGTCGTATTCCAGCGTCCACAAGTTTAGGCCGCTGCGAGAATCCTGGTAAGCAAAGGCAAGCAAGGATTTGGTGGCAATAAATTGGAGCGCGCCAAAAGGCTGCTCAGGCCATATAAGCTTAAAAATCCCGATATACTGGAATATTGGCGTTAACACATGATTAACAAGGTTACCATTTAGCATCATTGCTAACAGCAACCCGGTTATTAGATGAATTAAAAAAACCAGTATGCTGATAGGAAGCCAGTATGGTGTGAACGCTTTTTGCATTGTTCTTGAATTTAAAGACATAATACTATTAATACAAGAGTTTGATGGTGCTACGCTGCGCCATACAGTGAAACTATTATCGATTATTGAAGTAACAACTTTAGTGCGACCGCTGAAAAATAATGAATCCATCGGTCTTAATCTGTGATTAATTTAACCTTATGACAACTTACGCGATTGGTGATATTCAAGGATGCTATGATGAATTGCAAGCGTTGCTACAAAAAATAAATTTTAATACTGAAAAAGACACCTTATGGTTTACCGGGGATTTGGTGAACCGGGGTCCGCAATCACTTGATGTCTTGCGTTATGTTAAATCACTGGGGGATCGGGCGATCACAGTACTGGGTAATCACGACCTCCACCTGCTGGCGGTTGCGAGTGGTAAATGTAGTCTGAACAAGAAGGATACCTTAACGCCCATTTTGGAGGCTAACGACCGCGTGGAATTGCTTCATTGGTTGCGTCACCGGCCGGTGTTTCATTACGATAAGCGGCTTAATATCGCCTTAGTTCACGCCGGATTGGCACCAGAATGGGATTTAAAACAGGCAAGACGTTGTGCCCGCGAACTGGAAAGTGTTTTGCGCGGCGACGATTATATTGATTATTTTTCTCATATGTATGGCAATAAACCTAATCGTTGGCACAGCGAGTTGTCTGGTTGGGAGCGGTTGCGATTTATTACGAATTGTTTTACACGTCTTCGTTATGTGACCCAGGAAGGTAAGTTGTGCTTAAAAGCCAAGGGGCAGCCAGGGGAGCATGCCAAAGAATATATCCCGTGGTTTCAGGTCAGTGGCCGACTAAGTAGCAATAGAACCATTGTTTTTGGCCATTGGTCAACACTGGGGTTTTATAATGCGGTTAACGTTAATGATGATGCCTCTGGTTTCTATAATGTTGTTGGTATTGATTCCGGGTGTTTGTGGGGTGGGAGTCTTACCGCTGTCGAATTACCGTTTTCAGTAAGCGGCAAAGTAACTGTATATCAACTCAAATGTAAACAAAAACAAGAGCCTCAATAATTATAGAGCTTGGGTGAATTGGGCGGTATTTTGCTAAACCTAACATTGTGTAATCAGGGCCAATTTACGTTTTTTGTTTCTTGCGTCGGGCTCCCCCTGATGCAAGATGTGTAGAGCTTGGTTTAAGCTTGAATAGGCGTATAATCCATAGACCCAAAGTGTTTGAAATTTAGGTGTTAATAGCACGTCCTTTTTTATTCATGGCAGTGTTGCTGCTCCTTGCCGGGGGCTGTTCTGTTGCGTTGTTGCCCCTAACCATGAGCAATTGTAGCGTATTCTAAAACCTAAATATCAAATGCTTTGGGTATATTGCAGAAACTCTGCCGTAGGGTATATTGCGTTTAGAGGATAAATGCGAGTAATGTTACGTCATAGGTATACTTACATCATGGCGCATAAAAGTATTCATCAATAATAAGAATAACAATAACGATGAGAGCGTCGGGCCTCCTTTAGATTTACTCTAAAGCTGGGCTTATTTAATTGGCTTGAATGGTTGGCTAAGGGCAGACAATAGTGGCGCAAGAATATAATACAATTTTAGTTGTAGAGGATGAGCCCGATCACCGCGAGTTGTTGTTACGAAGCTTTGCTTGTTTAGATATACCGCATATTGTTAAAGTGGTGGCAGATGGTGAGACTGCCATGGATTATTTGCACCAACGTGGCGAGTATAGTAATCCAGAACAAAGCCCATGGCCGCAACTGGTTATTCTGGATCTGCGGTTAACAAAAATGGACGGTTTAGATGTGCTACGGGCAATAAAAACTGATTCAGAATTGAAAAAAATACCGGTTGTTGTTTACAGCAGCTCGACGTCCAAAAGTGATATCGATGAGGCGTATCGACTTAAAGCTAATAGTTATTTGGTAAAGCCCACCGATGCAAAAGAAAGCGCAAAATTAATGTGTGAAATGGGGCGATATTGGCTTTGCTGGAACCAATTGCCCTCATAGCCTCGGTTAATTCAATATTTATTGTTATATTCTAATGGCAATGTTGCTTGCATTTAAGGCCAGGGACTAAATGCCCACAACCGTTTGTGCTGTGATAATATGACATGTTTTAACGGTTTTGAGGGGCAATAAAATGAGGCGTCAAATTCAATTATTTATCTCCAGTGTATGTGCTGTTTTTGGGCTGGTTATTTTCTCGCCAGGTGCTGTTGCGGAGCAATTAAATGCCGAAATAATTGAATTTGGGTATTATAAAAAGAACAGTGAACCCAAACGTTACAAAAACCCCGGCACGGTGAGCGGGTATGTGCAGGAAGGTGGTGACGTAGAGCTGATAGAGAAAACGGATCGTATTCCTGCGGAAAAAAATCGACTATTTGGATTTAAGTTTCGTGTTACCGGGCTTACTAATATGCTGTCCACGCAGCTAGTGTTGAAAGTGACACACCCCGAAATTAAACGCGGGAATGGTTCGGTAGCGACGAGTTACAGCTACCCCATTTTGTTAGACGTCAAAGACGGAGTGATCGAAAATCAAGCGGGATATAGTTTAGATCATGGGTATGAGCTTGTCGCTGGGGAATGGACCTTTGAGCTTTGGTATTACAAGCAAAAAATAGTAAGCCAGACATTTTTTACTTATTTTCCCGACAAGGGGCTTGATCAGAAGGAGTCGGGGGCGAGCCCTTCTGGTTTGACCGTTAGGTAAAAAGACCGACGCAGCAAAAAATAGGTTGCGAGGCTGGTGGTTTATTGGTTTTTATCGATATTACCGGGTGTTGAACCTTAGTTTCAATCTGGAAAAATCAGTTAGGCGCGAAAAAACAGGCAAGATATTGGTATGCATAGCCCATTCAAAAACGGCGTGATCGTTTTATCGGGATTATTTTATGTTGGTGATGAGCGCATTTTCGAACGCTAGGTGCGCCAGGCGCTTGTATAGATTTTCGCGATCCAGCAGATTTTTTTAGATTCAAGCCGTGAAGGGTTCAAGCAGCGAAAAACTATTTATGCAGGTCGAGGCGGTCGAATCATAATGATTGAATGCATTATCTACAAAGGCAAAAAAAAACCCGATAGTTATTTATTTGTGACGGATGAGGCTGCACTAGATATGGTGCCTCAGCCGTTATTGGATATGCTGGGTAAGCTGGAATTTGTCATGTCATTATCGCTGCATAAAAATCGTAGGCTGGTGCAGGCGGATGTCGAGCAGGTGATGCAATCATTGGAAAAACAGGCTTATTATTTGCAGATACCGCCGAATGCTTATATTCATAATGTAACATGAGGCGACGTTTGGGATGATTTACTCGCAATATGGTAGATAATGCTTTAAGCTGTCGCTCATTTAATGTACGCCTAAAAATTAGTAATCAACCTTCAATCAACTCTTAATAAACCAAACGAAGTGGCCTGACTATGGAACCTATACGTCTTTCAGATGATCTTGTTACCGAACTTCAAAACGTGATTGTGAAGCACGATGAGCGTGCCGGGGATCCCGGGATTGCTGTCCAGTATTTTGCGGCCGTCATTGGCTACTCACTCTCGCAACAATCATTTCCTCCAGAGCAGAAGAAGGAACTTCTGGAACAGCTCTTTGCCTTTTCAAATCACGTTCTTGATGACTGTGAATCAGATCAGCCACAGGCGCCTCAGCAGCAAAATGCGGTCGGCAAGTGGCGCCCTGGCGATGCCTGATACCTAGTGCAACGGACTGAACATGCCGGACGCCCCCTCGTTGCCTGATTTACTCGGCTGATTTACGAATTTTCCAGCAATGATGGATGTTAGGATTGCGTTCAAAGTCCTTGGGGATGGTGGGTTTGCTGATATCTTCGATACGATGCTGTGACAGCTCGCTGATGTCGAGCTTGAATTTGCGGTAATTGGTGGAAAATAACAGCAGTCCATCGTCCGCTAGCAGCTTGATGCAAGTGTTTATCAGGTCGACATGTGCTTGTTGGATATCAAAGTGACCGTCCATTTTCTTTGAATTTGAGAAGGTTGGCGGGTCGAGGAAAATTAAATCATATAACCCGGTTTCATTTTCTATCCAGTCTAGGCAATCGGCGTGTATAAATCGGTGCTGTTTAAGGCTGATCTTGTTGAGGGAAAAATTCTTTTTTGCCCACTCCAAGTAGGTGTTGGACATATCCACCGACGTGATTTGGGATGCCCCTCCTAACGCGGCATACACGCTGGCAGTGCCGGTGTATGCGAAGAGATTTAAGACGCGTTTCCCTTTGGCCAGTTCCCCGACAAGCGCGCGCGTAATGCGATGGTCCAGAAATAAACCGGTATCGAGATAATCCTGTAAGTTAACCAAAAAATGAGTATCGTTTTCCTGGACGATAAGCATATTTTTTTCGTTTTCCAGTTTTTGATATTGCTGCGTGCCCGTTTGCCGACGTCGTTGTTTGTAGTAGATTTGAGTGATCTCTATCTTCAGTACCAGGGAGATAGCGTGCAGGGCATCCTCTGAGCGTTGTTTTGCTTTGTCGGGGTCGACGGTTTTAGGGGGGGCATACTCTTGCATGTGAACATATATTTTATCGCTTTGGTAAACGTCAATGGCAAAGGCGTATTCGGGTAAGTCGGCATCGTAAAGGCGATAGCAGGCGACTTTTTGTTTGTTGGCCCATTTCCCCAGGTGTTTTAGATTTTTTGTCAGGCGATTGGCGAACATTTTCGCTGATGGGTTTAGTTTCTCAATGGTGTTTTCTTGTAAGGGGGATGCATGTCCCTGCCGCATAAAGTAGCTGGGGTCTATGTCGAAATGAAGCAGCTGGCATAATATATTGCCATTGTAGAATTTATTAATGCGCTTAGCTCGAATGCCTATGGCCTTGCCCAGGTCTGGCTCACTAGTTAGTATCGCGGCGTGCCAACCAGAGAAATATTCCTTTAGTTTGTCTCCCAGGTTTTTGTAGAGAGGTTTGAGTTCATCAATATTCCCCAAGCGTTCGCCATAGGGCGGATTGGATACCACCAAGCCCGGATTTAGGCCGCCAAGTTGGCTTATCTCTTCTACCGCACGGTTTTCCAATGTAATCAATGTTTCAAGTCCTGCAAGTTTGCAATTATCTTTTGCAGTGGTGATCGCCCTGAGGTCTGAATCGTAGCCAATAAATGTCGGAAGGGCTGACGCGTCAACGTTAGCGCGTATGTGATTGGCGTCATTGCGTAACTGTTGCCATAGTTTTTCATCATAGGTTTTCCAATGGCAGAGGCTAAAGTCCTCCCTAAACAATCCGGGTGCAATGTTGGCCGCCATGCATGCGGCCTCCAGCAAAAAAGTGCCTGATCCGCACATCGGATCAAGTAAGGGGCCATCTGTGTGAGCTATGTCATGCCACTTGGTGCGCATTAATATCGCCGCTGCAATATTTTCCTTTATAGGGGCTGTAACATTATTTTGTCGGTAGCCTCTTTGATGCAGGCTATGGCCGCACAAGTCCAGGCTAAGTGTTGCAATGTTGTTGTTAAGGTGCACATTAATACGTATTTCTGGCGAAATTTTATCAACGGAAGGGCGGCTTCCTACCCTCTGTTGAAACTGATCAACAATGGCATCTTTTGTTTTTTGCGCGCCAAACTGTGAATGGTTGATGTTGGAATTTGAAGTATGAAAGTCAACGGCGATACGCTTCGTTGGTATAAAGTAGTCGTCCCAATTGATAGAAAAAACCAGTTCGTAGAGTTGTTCTGCATCGTAGGCTTCGCCTTTTTTTAGGAGTAATAAAATCCGATTCGCTATGCGTGACCATAGGCAGGATTTATAGGCGATTAATAAATCACCGAAAAACGCAACACCTCCTACCGTTTCTTTAATTTTATTGGCGCCGATTTGGCGTAATTCTTCGCAAAGCAAGGTTTCAGTATATTTAGGAGCCGTTGCGAAATATTCATAGTGTGAAGCCATCGGTAGTTTAAGTCCTTAAAAGGTAAATGTATGATTCTATAACGATATACATAAGTTTTGATAGGCTTGAGGTATCGCTGATATACTGTTTTGTCGACATTATCTATTATAAAGCTTCTTTATGGTACGTAGGTATTTTCGGTGTATGGTGTTGCGTGTTGATGACGAATGCGCCATTATGACTGTTGATGATTTGCATGCATCGGGAGTGTGTCTTGTAATGTGATTGCATCGACATATAAAGTTGTAAATTGTTGTTATTCTAAGCGTGTGCTGTTTGAGTTTGAAGTATTGTAGGCTTACGCTTGTTAGTTATCACCGGGATTGAGGTAATGATACCAATATCTTGTAAATTATCATAAATACATGAACTCGCGGTAAAAAACTAACTCTAAACTGAAATTTGTAATTTTGGGGTGAATCGTTTGCTTCGGACAGTTTGAGATTTAACTGGCTAGGGGTCTGTGCAAATAGGGGGCGGTTAATAAGGGAGAGGTTATTCCCGGTTTGGTTGTATGAGTTTTGGTTGTATTAGCAACAGTTGTATTGGCAACGGATGAGTTAGTATCCCCAAAATACGAAGCGGAAGTTATGGTTGTATCAGCTACGGTTGTATCAGTTACAGTTGTATCGCACGGTTCGCCAGCCACCCACTTAATCAGTCGCATAATCAAAACAGCGTTAGCTGTTAGTGGATCTATTTTGCTCAGGGCCTTTATATTTATCGATGTATTGACGGGCGTCGATAAGTATTGAATTTATACGTCAATGATGGATGGAGGATGCCATGTCTTTCACAGATGTATTTCTAATTGTACCGAGTTATTTTATTTCAGGAATGATTTGGTTGACGATGCTTGCCGTGTTTCTTTATATGGCGAGGGATTCGGCGCATGGTGCGATTAAGTCGTTTAGTCGTATGCTGCATAACGCGATGCGATTGTCTTCATTTGCTTTGGAGCGAGTTGAACACCGGCTTTCGTTGCGGAATAAAGAGGTGCTCCTTGCCGCGGGAAGGGAGGCGTCTGAGCGTGTTATTGAACGTGAGTTTGAGCGTATTAATGCCACCGTCAATAAAGAGCTGGCTGACACGCCATCGCTGCACAGAAAGTTACAGGAAGAAATCGCCACTGTTGAAGAGGCCTATAAAGAGAGCACCGAGGTGCCGCCGTCACCACCAGGCTGGGTTGCGGCGGTAGAAGCTGTCGCAAAAATTCCCTCAAAAGGGGATCCTGTGGTAGTTGATATTCTCGAAGATATTCACGAATCGTTGGTTGCTGCTCATAAATCGGCGATTGAAGAATATCGCACTGCGCGCAAAGAAAAGCATGACGTCTTAAAGGGTATGATGCCCAGCTGGCGTAAAGTATTGCATGTTATTGATGTGGCGGACAGTAATGTTATCAGTTTATTAGAGCGTTCAAAAGTGATTGATCGTCACATGAACGATTACGAAAACATTTTAAATGGATCCGACCGTGCTGTCCGGATGCTGTCATCTTCATCACTGAATCAGTTTTTTATCTCGTTGTTAGTACTGTTGGTCGCTGTTGGTGGGGCTATGATTAACTTTCATCTGATTGCCCGACCCATGGCTGAAATGGTGGGTGGTAACAGTATGATTGGGGGATACAAAACGGCAGATATCGCTGCATTGGTGATTATCCTGATCGAAATTACGATGGGGCTCTTTTTGATGGAATCCCTGCGCATTACTCGCTTGTTTCCTGCCATTGGCGCACTTAAGGATAAAATGCGGGTGTATATGATTTGGATTACCTTTAGTTTTTTGCTGGCACTGGCAACGGTGGAGGCAGGGCTTGCATATATGCGTGAATTGTTAATGCATGATGAATTGGCCACCAGTGCATTGTTGCGCGGTGAGGCTGTCGCGGTAATGGATAGTGAGTTTGCGTGGATTACCACGGTTGCACAGATGGGTATGGGATTTATTTTACCTTTTGCGCTAACGTTTGTGGCCATTCCTCTGGAAAATTTTGTTGCATCTACAAGAACGGTGGTCGGTGTGATTGCAGTCAGTATCGTACGTGCGCTGGCATTTTTTCTGCGCGTGATGGGTAATGCTTTCCACTATATGGGCATCATGATGTTGCATATTTATGACTTATTTGTTTTTGCGCCACTGTGGATCGAATATAAAATAAAAAATCGCAAAGAAGAGGAGTTTCCGGCGCTTGTTTCCAAGGATCGGCGTAAGGTGGAACCACCTGAGCTAATGAAGGAGGCCTCATGATGCGGCATCCACGCATTGGTTTTTCCTTTGCGTTGCTGGCGACAATGTTAGTGCTGTTGGCGGCATGTGGTAACAACACTAAACCGGGGCATGGTGTTTATATGCTCATTGATACCTCGGGGACATACACTGAAGAGTTGGTGAAAGCGCAGCAAATTATCAATGTCACCTTATCGAAATTGTATCCAGGCGATTCCTTTGCCGTGGCTCGCATCGATACCGGTAGCTTTAGTGAAAAGGATATTGTAGCCAAAGTAACGTTTGATGATCGCCCTAGCACCGCAAATCATCAAAAGCGCTTGTTTAAGGAGGAGATCGACAAGTTCGTTAAAACGGTGCAGCCTGCAAAATACACGGATATCACTGGTGGAATATTGCAGGCGACCGAATATTTAAATGAAAAAGATTCAGGTAAAAAGACCATCCTGATTTTTTCTGATTTAAAGGAAGAGTTGGATAAAGGTTATAACCGTGACATTGATCTCGAGTTAAAAGGTTTTCGAGTTGTAGCCGTGAACGTGACCAAGTTGCGCAGTGATAACTATGACCCTAAGGAATATATGAACAGAATGGATAACTGGCAGGGACGTATTACGTCGGGTGGCGGTAAATGGAGTGTTACCAATGATATGGATCAGTTGGAAAAAATATTCGTAAACTAAACTAAACAAGCGAGTAAATTACAAGCCGGGTGCCTGTTACCCGGCTTGCTTTTACAGTAGCCTTGTCATAATAACATTTGCTTGATAGGCACGCCGGTTACAATCGTTTCGCGATCATTGGCGGTTGATTGTTGTATGGTGTGTCGCGCCTAACGCAAATCTGCATTTAGCCGTATGTGGCCAAGTATCCAAGTCCCGGAAAACGTCGGTTTCACCAATCTCAACGCGCGCTGCGCTCGTTTGCTTCGCTCACCTTAATGTTACGTCCTGCGAATAAACTTCCATTGAGTTCGGTAATCGCTTTGGTGGCATCGTTGATGTCCATTTCAACAAAGCCATAGCCCCTGGGTTTTCTTGTTGCTTTATCGACCATAATGCGAGCCGAATGTACCGTGCCGTAAGATTCGAACAAATCACGTAACTCATTGCGGGAGGTTTTAAAGGCGAGATTTCCAATATAAAGTGTTTGAATGCCTTCCTGTTGTTCGGGTTTGTTATCGTCCGACTCCTGGCGGCGGGGGGAAGGCTTTGCTTCTGTAACCACGGTGCCAATGAAATGTCCCACAAGCAGGCCGATGATGATCGCGGTGACCCAATTTAACGATGCAAGGTTAATAACGCCAAATAAAATATAAAGTACGGCTAAGGCTATTAAGGAAAAAACGACACCAATAATATAGCGCTTGAAAGAAGGCAATTGTAAATTCATTTTGTAGTGTACCTATTTGATTGGTTTTTTAATTGTCCGCTGGCCAGGATTTTATGTTTCCAGCATTTTTTTTTACATACTTGTTGCTCTGGCCAGCTATTGTACGGTGAATTGAGCATAATGTCATAGTGGCGTAACTTAGGCCAATAGTAGCGAAATTGTGGAATTCATTTGATGGATAGACTGGCGAACCTCATTTGGGATGGTGGGGGGGGGGCGTTGTGGTGGTGTCTGGTGGCGGCGGTCATGTCGGAACCTGTGGTTAACCCTGTCGTCTTGTGTGAGAGAAAGCGCTAATCGGTTAGCGAATTGAATGGTCACAGCTGTCGTAGATAGGCGTTTTTAAGGCCAATTGTGCAGTTTTGTGCGTGGATTCTAGCCTTGTTAATATTCCATTTGGTGTCTTATCGTTTTATTATCTGGGTCCCGCTGTTGGGAATATAGGTCATCGTCATCTAATTAATAAACAATTGGTAATGGGAGTGTAGTGGAATGCAAAAATGGCAATGCTTGGTTTGCGGTTTTATATATGATGAGGCAGATGGCTCGCCTGAAGACGGAATAGCACCCGGGACGCGATGGAACGACATTCCTGATGATTGGGAATGTCCAGAATGTGGGGTGTCGAAATCGGATTTTGAAATGATAGAAATCGATGAGTAGCACGGCAGTTTATTATATTGCAGGTGTTTCTTGCTTTGCGGCAGATGGGCGCTGACCGGCTTATTCCCAGCGAAAGCTGATGGCGCCGATGACCAGTAACACCGTACTCATTAGCCCTAAGGTTAATAGTTGCGGGGCTATATCTAGCAAACCCGCGCCGTCCAGCATAATGGCGCGTGCCGCGTTGATTAGGTGGGTTAGCGGAAACACCAGTGCCAATTGCTGCAGTAATGGGTGGATGCCTTCCAGGGAAAACCAGACCCCTGACAAAAACATCATGGGCCAGCTAATGAGGTTGAGTATTCCGCCTGCAAATTCCTCGCTGGTGGTGCGTGCAGCAATAAGCATTCCGATGCTAATCATACTGATAGAACCCATCATAAAAACCAGTAATAGGTTAAAATACGAGCCATACATGGGCAGGTTCAGCACCAGGTCTGTGCCGATATAAACCGCAACAGTGATCAACATTACCAGCCAAAGCCGCGATACAACCTGGGCACTCAGGAATTCGAAGGCGCTCAGCGGCGTGGCTTTCAGGCGTTTTAACACACCGTTTTTGCGATAGCGTACAATGACGTAACCGACTCCGAATAATGCGCTGAACATGATATTCATGGCCAGAATGCCGGGGACTAGCCAATCAATGTAGCGGATTTGCTTCCCGGAGACTTCTTGTTTGGTAAAAGGGAGTGAAAGCGACATTTCGTGATCAGGTCCATTATTAGCCGTCCCAAACAAGACGCGCTCGAGTATATAGCCGCTAGGCGACTCCCTGTTAAGCCAGTAATGCCGGGATTTAATATCAAAAAGCATATCGAGCTGGTGCTTTTCAATTTTTATTATAGCGGCTTCCAGGTTATTGAGTGGTATGAAGGTAATATGTTTAGTTTGGAAAAACGGATGTTCTTTGGTTAATGCCTTTTTTATATCGCCACCGGTGTCACTACTTATGCCACCAATGATGCCGACTTTGTATAGGTTGATGGATTCGCCGGAAAAGGCAAAGGCGAAGCCGATTACAATGAGTACTGGAAAGAGGAAATTCCATGACAGTGCTGAGCGATCGCGTACAAACTCGCGGTTTCGAGCAGATAATATAGCGCGAAATCGTGTTAGTTTCATGTGCGTAGCTGGTGGCCCGTTAATTTCAGGAAAAGATCATCCAGGGTATGCGATCGGATTCGCAGGTTCGTTAAGTCGATATTATGCTGCAATAATAATTGCAATGCTGAATTCACATCGGTGCATTCAAATTCCATGTGTTTTGCGTTTCGGATAAGCGTAAAGGGTAATTGTGAAGTATCGATATCAATTTCGTCAGCGGGTAATTGTAAAACAACACTTTTAAAGTGCTGAGCCAGGAGCTCTTCCGGGCTGCCACGGGTGATTATTTTGCCATGATCCATAATGGCAATTTCATCGCAAAGTTCGTAAGCTTCTTCCATGTAGTGTGTCGTTAAGATAATTGTTTTGTTTTGTGCTTTTATGTCGTGGACCAGTTCCCAGAAGTTGCGCCTTGATTGTGGGTCCAGTCCGGTTGTTGGTTCGTCTAAAAAAATGATTGTCGGGTTATTGATGAGTGCAATGGCCAATAATAAACGTTGTCGTTGCCCGCCGGATAGTTTCGTTGTGTCTCGATGTAAAAATTCAGATAAAGCGCATTTGTCGATGAGGGAATCAATGTCTGCGGGTTTAGGGTATAGGTGAGTAAACAATTGCAGTGTTTCTTTTACTGTAATGAACTCCTGTAGCGCCGTGGACTGGAACATGATACCGGCGTGCTCTTTAAAGTCATTGCCGCGTTTTTTACCATGAAAGTATATATTGCCTTCAGTTGGAGGGATGAGCCCCTCGAGCATTTCGATTGTGGTGGTTTTGCCGGCTCCATTGGGGCCGAGTAAGCCAAAACATACCCCCGCTTTGAGCGCGAAATTAACGCCGTCCACGGCTGCCACATGGTTGAAATGTTTAATCAGGTTTTGGGCTTCGATGATAAACGTCATATAAACACGACCGTATTTCACTGCGTTAAACCAAACCACCTTATAATAACACAATGCTTATAGAGCAGTCTCCGGGGCAGAGCTGGGGCGAGGGCTGCTGTGCAGATCGTAGCATGTTCACTCAAACGGTGAAGACGGTAATACGTAGAAATTAATGGTATTCATGGCGTTAGCTAAGTTTTGCGCGGTCAACTGCGGAATGTAGGATGATCGCTGTATGACGTTTTATTTGTTGTGTTGGTTTGTCTGGCAATGAAGTGTAGGTGGGGACTATTCCTATGGCTTAACAGCGGTAAGTGGTTTAGTTTTGCTCATTTTTCAAATAAAGTGTATAAAAAGGCGCTGTTTATGAGTCTCCTGGATTATGGTTGATTATTGATCTAAAAAAGTCAGTCTGGAATTTAAAAAAATCAATCTGGTGACGACATGCTTTCCTTTGTCGGTTCTACTAATAGCTCTTATTTTAAATTGGTAATGTTTTATCTGCCTATTTCAGGGATACGACCTGGTGCTGGTCGCTATGAAATGGGGCGCAATCAGGTCATTGGCTGGCTAGTTGCAACCTGTTGTTAGTGCTTGATAAAAGGTGCGCTGAGGGAGCGTGACAAACCACCGGGCTCATCAATCAGCGAATTAAGCTATATATACGGCGTTGAGATGAAAAGATGTGAATTGACGTGATTTGAGCTGCTGGCAAGTATATATCGATAGCGTACGACTCAGTTGTTTAATAAGGCGTTGTGTTTGGTCAATATGTTCAGAGACACCTAATTTACCTATGATATTCCCACAACCAAAATCGTTTAGAAAACTGTTATTTATCGGTTTTTCCTTTGCCGTCATTCCCTTGCTCGGGGCAGTGGTTTATGCGGCAATTTTTATGGATCGATTGGCGAATCAAAGCCAGCAGGCTGTGTATCAGGCGGCTAAAGCCACTCAGACGAGCCGAATACTGCTGGAATTGGTGACCCGATTGGAGCGGGTGGGACGCCAATATCAGGTTTTGGGGGATAAGGCCTTGCTCAAGGGGTTAACTGAAAATCATGAGCTTTTCATAAAAACCGCCAAGAGCTTATCGGCATTTCCGTTAGATAAATCAATGAGTAATCAGTTGAGATTATTAACAAAAAATGAGCAGTCTATCTATGATACATTAACTAAACAGGCGTTCGATAGCCAGCGCGTAGAAAACGCCGTTAGTAAATTTTCGACACTGTCTGATTTAGCGCGTAAAGTGTTGGCGGGAAGCAACCGAGTGATCGACAAAGAAGTGCAAGTATTGCATGATGTCGCCACCACTGCGCAAAACCAGTTTGTCTGGGTAGGCTTAGCGTTATTACCCACTATTGTTGTTGTCGTCATCATTTTTTCCATCATACTGACGCGCCCAATTCGGCAGATTGATCAGGCGATTCGAACGTTAGGAAGTGGGGAATTTACCGATCCGGTGATTGTCTCCGGGCCTGAGGATTTACAGTATCTGGGGCAACGGTTGGATTGGTTGCGAATGCGTCTTGCGGAAGTCGAAGAAGAAAAAGCCAAATTTGTACGTCACGTTTCCCACGAATTGAAAACTCCGTTGACGGCCATTCGAGAAGGGGCCGATTTGCTTGATGACGGTGTTGTTGGCAATTTAAATAAGCAGCAAAAGCAGGTTGTTGAAATACTCGTTACTAATACCAGTAAATTGCAACATTTAATTGAGGATTTGTTGAATTTCAGTATTGCCCATACTAAACAAACAAAAATAAATTATGACCAAGTGCCTCTGGATAAACTTATTAGGGGGGTCTTGACTGATCAAAAGCTCGCCATAATGTCAAAAAAGCTACAACTCAAGGCGAGGTTGGAACCCATCGCGGTAACGGGTGACAAAGAGATGTTGCGGGTCGTTATTGATAACCTGTTATCAAATGCGGTTAAATATTCACCACAAAATGGACGATTGGTTATCGTCATAAAACAAACGGGACTTGATGCGGCGATCGAGATTGCCGACGACGGGCCCGGTATAAAAGATTCTGAAAAAGAACGCGTCTTTGAAGCATTTTTTCAAGGCGAAGCAAAGGCAATGGGTCACATTAAGGGAACCGGCGTTGGATTATCCATCGCCAAAGAGTTTGTCGGTGCACATGGCGGGAAAATTACGGTGACCGACAATCATCCTAGTGGGGCTCATATAACACTAAGATTGCCCATGCAATCTTTTCGTGAGGAGGCTCACATTGTTGATGAGGACCGGTTACAAGTATTTTAGTAAAGTAAACGGCATAGTTGTCTGTATATTGTTAGCTGGATGTGAACTATTTGTGGTTAATCCAGAGGGTCAAGATGCGCGAAGTTCGACGAATGAAGTGAATGCCAGTCAAAAAAACAGTGCTGCATCCATAGAAACGCCGTTAGTCTCTGCCAATGACTCGTTATTGGCAATGATGCGCTACTGGCGTTTTGTTAATGGGCTACAGAAAGAGCAATTGGCCACGGAGCTAAAGCGTGTTAATGATGCGTATTTTATTCGTCCCAATGAGCGTAGCTCACTTAAAAGAGCGATGTTGTTGATGATTCCAGATACTGATTTTCATGATCGAAATCAAGCAGATCAATTACTTGCCGATATAAAAAATACCTCGGATGCTACAACACCGGCTTTACAGGAGTATGCCGGCTTTTTGAGGAAAATTATCGAGAGACAGGAATTGGCAGGTCAGCGCTATAATGAATTGCGGGAGAAACTTAATAAAGAGACCGCGCTGCGTAAAAAAATTGAAGAGCAACTTGAAGCGCTTAAGTCCATTGAGGAAAGTTTAAGCCAACGACGCAACTAAGGGGGCAAGTTTGATTGCCTGATATCCGTTTTTTAGTTAGTCTTTGAGTAGGTGAAGCGTTTGGGTAGTAATGGTTTAAATTTAAGTCGTGAATAGTGAATAGTGTATGGCAAATTCTAGAGTACTGGTAGTTGATGATGATCCGGGGCTTTTGCAGCTTATGTCGATTCGTATGGAAGCTGTTGGCTACGAGGTAACGGCTGTTGAGAGTGCAGAAAAGGCCCTGGCCAGTATGTCGGTTGCAAGGCCCGATGTTGTTGTTACTGATTTGCGTATGGGGGGGATGGATGGGCTTGCGTTATTTGATGCGATACATGAGAACAATCCCGCACTTCCTGTCATCATTTTAACCGCGCATGGCACTATTCCTGAGGCGGTGGATGCCACCAAACGGGGGGTATTTAGCTTTTTATCCAAACCGTTTGACGGTAAAGCGCTTGTTGAACATGTTAACAAGGCAATTGAACTCTCTGGCGGACAAACCCAGAGCGGTGGTAAAGAAGGTAATGCAAAATGGCGTAGTGCCATCATCACGCGCAGCCCCATTATGGAAGATATTCTGGCGCAAGCAAAGTTAATTGCTCAAGGTGATGTGAGCGTGTTTTTAAATGGTGCCAGTGGTAGTGGTAAAGAGTTATTTGCCAATGCAATACATAATGCCAGCCCACGTGCCGAGAATCCTTTTGTCGCAATAAATTGTAGTGCTATTCCAGAAGCGTTATTAGAGTCGGAACTGTTTGGTCATCGAAAGGGCTCTTTTACTGGTGCCACTAAAGATCACCAGGGCCTGTTTTTATCAGCAGCTGGTGGCACTCTATTTCTTGATGAAATTGGGGACATGCCATTATCATTACAGGCGAAACTGCTACGGGTGTTGCAGGAAAATACGGTGAGGCCCGTTGGTGCAACTGACAGTATTGAGGTAGATGTTCGCGTTATTTCGGCAACGCACAAAGACTTGGAGCTGGCGATGGCCAACAACGAGTTCCGTGAAGATCTTTATTACCGATTGAATGTAGTCTCCATCGAAATCCCTACCTTAAATGAAAGGCGCGAGGATATTCCCCTTTTATTACAGCATTTTATGCGAAAAATTAGCCATAAAACCCAAAAAAAAATCACCTCTTTTTCCGCGGAAGCCATGGAGCTATTGGTGGGTGCGCCGTGGCCAGGTAATGTACGTCAGTTGCTTAACGTGGTTGAGCAGGTTATTGCACTTTCAACAACGCCTGTTATTGCCGCTACCCTGGTTAGGAAAGCGTTAAAAAACCCTTCGCCGGAGATACCGACTTATTCTGAGGCGAAAATCCGTTTTGAGCGTGACTACTTATGCCACCTGTTGCAAATTACGTCCGGTAAAGTAAGTCAGGCAGCGAAATTAGCGAAAAGAAACCGTACCGAATTCTATCGCCTGCTAAGTCGGCACAATATTGATCCGAATTTATTCAAAGAGAATAAGTCGAGCGACTAATCCTGTCGTTAATTTCATGCTGCACTATATTTATAATTTTATTTAATTTCAGTTGGTTACAAAGTGGTGGGCCATTGAATGGCGTGAATCTAGTGAGTGTACGCCTGAGGTTTTGATAGTACACGACAAAATGTCGTGTATCAGCGACAGCAAAAATAGCTTACAAAACAGTTAGCTTAGTCTTTTTACCTAGATAGCGTCGCCTTGAGGCGACGATCTAAGCTTCATTTCTTTTTCTTTTTGAACCACCCTCCTTTAACTTACTGTTTTTAATTAAAAAAATAAGTTGGCACGTTGATTGCTTTATCTACTTTGCCTTTGCATGCATTTGCAGTTAGCGATTGAAACAGCAGGCTCGGCGACAGGCTTATTGCAGTGAAGAATACCTGGCGAGATACTCAATTTTTTATTGGGACTCCGTGAAAGTCTGGTCAAGTATTTTTAAAGATTGAGTTATACAATGCCGCGCTTGGCAGCATGACAATTTGAACCACAACCAGTGACCCCACGGTTTTGTTTCATGTTGCAAGCAACGGCATTGTCCTCAACAGGCAATGAGACGTAGTCGAGACCGTCGTTTAGGATCGATAGTTGTATTAATGCGATTGTGGCAACACTTTGCTTCTTTATTATGGATAGGAGAATATGCGCCGGTTCCCGTCATTTACCGGCGCGTTTTTTTATCGTTTGTTTCACTGATCCGTTCCCCTGCAACCCCGATTGCGTTCTCCCGCGTCGCTCTCAATTGGCGGTTTAACCTAACTATCAGTCATCCCACGTTAGTCCGGAAAAGTCAGCGTTAATGCATTGCGATGATTGGGTGATGATGCATATCTCGTTTTCCCACACAGGTGCATAAAGGGTGTGGGTGCGTAATCATAGGTAATGGCAGCGCAATTCTTCGGTAATTAGGTGACGGCGCAGTGGCGAGTGTTGCGTCAAAAGCGACAGGCCTTGAGGCTTACTGGGGCAAACCTTGCTCCGCTAATGTGTCGGTAGCCAGCATGGCTTTTTCTATTTCCACACGCTGTGCCTCCAGTGCCTCAGTATCGAGTTTTGCTGCGACATAAATAGGTGCGCCAACCGCAATCTGGATGCGGGAAAAGGGTTTAGGGATAATAAATCGATCCCAGGTTTTTAAATAAATGGCCTTTTCTGCCGCATAACTAATGGGAACGATGGGGGATTGGGTTAATTGCGCCAACATTACGGTGCCCGCCTTGAAATTATAGATTGGACCAGATGGTCCGTCGGGAGTATTAACCGGTGATACTTTTTCCTTGTTTATTAGCTGAAATAAATCCCGCATGGCGCGGGCCCCAGTGTGCGTGTGGGAGCCTCGAACCACTTGTGCCCCGCGTTTTTTTACAAAATTAGCGGGTATTTCGCCGTCCACTGATGGGCTGATTAAAAAACCTATCTTAAAACCTTTTTTTACTAACTGGAACATATAATAAATGCAAAATATCTGCCGCTGATGCCAGTAGCAGGGGATAATGGTCTGGCCGGATTTTATGATATTGTCAATATGTTCTTCGCCGATCACTGGCTTTAGTCGGCAGCTGGCCCACAGAAGAGATATAAACGCAGTAAAGATCGGTTTTAACAAAAAATAGCTAAATCGCCTTGCAGGCGTCATTTGGCGCATTTCGTTTCCTCGGCGTTAAGTGCTGACGGGGTGAGTAACTCCGTATTAATTACATGTCCCATTATTTTCGTTGTTCCAAGTGATCGTTTCCTGATGAGGACCATAACTGTAAGGCGGCGTACTGACGTGCCATTGCAGGTGTTTTTAGCTGTGCGTAGCAGTGGTGTATAATCAAACCCATCTATATTTATGTCGGTTTATGGTTGTTGAGTGTTATTATGGCCGCTTCATTATCGGGTGATAGTGGTGCAAGTATTCACCAGAGGTCAGAATCTACGCGGTAAAGCGTCGGAGGATCCCCGATATCGACACCTATCAGCGCATCTATTACAATGCCGCACGCGATTTACTTGCCGTTGAGGGTGATATTAAGATGAATCGTTGGCGAAAGCCAGAATTTGCGCTGATATATCATTGTTTTCGTCGATAATGTTATATCCCTAAAACCGCTGCAGGCTGTTCTCGATGAATGACCGTAATTGGCCGGCGACAGGCGAGTATGGCATTTGCTGGGACGGGGTAGTAGAGCTGAAATGCTAAAGCTGATAGGGATGTCGAGAGGCAGTGGCGTTGTGCGTATTGGTGCCGCCGAAGCATAAACTGGAATATGACTAATAATTCTTGAGGATTTCTCATGCAGGTCAACTCGGAAGGGGGGAAAGGGTTACCACCTGGCCCAACGGACCATTTTGATATCCAAATTTCCCCTGAATACTTTGACAAAATCGAATGGCTATTTGCCGAATTTGGTGAAATATGCCGAGTCAGGGGGGCAAAACGAAAGTCAGATAGCATTTTAATTAACCAGCCAGACTATCTCAAGCATGTGTTGTTAGCCAATTCCGGCAACTACCACAAAGGTGTTGGTTTTGAGCGCGTAAAGCTATTATTGGGCAATGGCATTATTGTTAGTGATGGGGCCTTTTGGCGACGTCAACGGCGTATGATTCAGCCCGCGTTTCATAAGTCACATATCGAGCACTTATCAGGCAGTATGCTGGCTTGTAATCAGGATTTATGCGCCCGCTGGGAAGCAAGTGCTGCTTCTGGTGAGCCCGTCAATCTGAGCCGTGCGGTTAATGATCTGTCGCTTCAAATAATACTGCTGTCATTATTTAGCGAAGATTATGCCTCGATGTGCAAGCTACAGGGTGGCAACCCTTTTGGTTTTCTCGTTGATAATAGCGCACGGGATATGCAAGTGGTTTTGAAGTTTCGTGCCTCGTCGCACCTGATTGTTAATTTGATTAAGGAGCGACGGGCGCAACGTCGTTTTCCGGCTGACTTGCTTTCTGCTTTTATGAATGCCATCGACAAGGACTCGGGTCTGCAGATGACCGATCAGGAAGTTGTTGATGAAGTGATGACTATTATTGTGGCGGGTTATGAGACCAGCGCGAGCACATTGACGTGGTTATGGTATTTGCTGTCACAAAACCCGACCGTAGAGGCAATGTTGCATCAGGAAGTGGATACGTTATCGTCCGGTAGTGTCCCGAGTTTTGAAGAGGTGCAGCATTTACAGTATGCTCGCCAGATTATTGAAGAGACCATCCGGCTTTATCCGCCCGTCTGGCTTTTTACCCGCAAGGCATTGGCGGCCGATAACATTGGCGGTTATACCGTACCGGCGGGTACCGATATATTTATCTCTCCCTATTATTTGCATCGCAATCGTCAGTATTGGGGGGAAGACGCTGCTTCATTTAAACCGGAACGCTTTACTCCGGCGGCGAATAAGAAACGACATCGCTTCGCATATGTTCCTTTCTCGGCGGGGCCGCGGCGCTGTATTGGCGATATTTTCGGGATCATTGAAATGCAAATACATCTGGGTATTATGGCGCGGCAGTTTCGTTTGCGCCTCGTGCCCGGCCAAGCGGTTGAGCTCGATGCGGCTGTTAATTTACGTAGTAAAAATGATATTTTTGTGTTTATAGAGAGACGGTAGTTAGATAATAATATGAGTAATATTCCGAATTTTTCAACCCTTGTTGACGCGCTTGAGTCCAACAGAAGTAATAATAAAAGTGTTACTTATATTGAAGCAAGCGACAGCGAAGAATCTGTCACCTACCAACAATTGTATGATCGTGCGTTGGGGCTGCTAGGTAGCTTTCAGCGTCAGGGTGTGAGTGAAGGTGATGAGCTTATTATCTTTACTAAGAATAACCGGCAATTTGTTGATGCATTTTGGGCCTGCCTGTTCGGAGGGATTGTGCCGGTGCCGGTTGCCGTGGGTATCAGCGATGAGCATCGCGCCAAGTTATTCCGTATTTTTAATAAGCTTCAAAATCCGTACTTGTATACCGACCAGGAAAATAGTAAACGGCTGCAAGCGTATGCGGAATGCCATGATACGCCAGTTACCATGGAGCGTGTTACTAAAACGACGATTATTGCAGATGCCGGTGTTGGTGGTGGGGTAGATGTAACTAGCTTAGGTGTAACTAACCCAGGTGTAACCAACCCAGGTGTAACCAACCCAGGTGTTAAAGCAGACATAAAACCCGAGAGTCGCGCCTTTATTCAGTTTTCTTCTGGTTCTACCAGTGAACCCAAAGGCGTTATCCTGACCCACCATAATTTGATGACAACCATAGTGGCGATTGCTGAGCGCGGACAGTACAGCGCGGACGATATTAGCTTGAGCTGGATGCCATTAACTCACGACTTGGGCTTGATTGGGTTTCATCTCAGCATGGTCGTATATGATATGAACCAATACTTGATGCCAACTGACTTATTTAGTCGTCGCCCATTGGTGTGGTTAAAAAAGGCGGCAGAGCATAAAGCCAGCATACTAACATCGCCAAATTTTGGGTTTAAGCATTTTTTGAAAACCTATACACCGGAAAAATTTAGTCAGATCGACTTGTCATCGATACGTTTGATTTTAAATGGCGCTGAGCCAATATCCATTGATCTTTGTCGCCAGTTTCTCGATACTATGGCAGCACATAATTTGCGCCGCAGCGCGATGTATACTGTGTATGGGTTGGCCGAGGCATGTCTTGGAGTATCATTACCCATACCTGGGAAAGAGTTTGAATACGTGAGTGTTGATCGGCATGCCGTGAAAGTGGGCGACCAGGTCACGTTCTTGCCGGTAGATCATTCTGATGCACTACATTTTGCAATAGAAGGCCCTGTTGTGGTGGACTGTGAGGTGAAAATCACGGACTTTAATAATGCTACGTTGCCGCATAACCATATTGGTGAGGTTCAGATCAGGGGGGCTAATGTCACCGCCGGCTATTATAACGATGATGCCGCCAATGCTGCTGCTTTTACCGGTGGCGGGTGGATGAATACTGGTGATGTAGGGTTTTTTTATCAGGATCAGTTGGTGATCACCGGGCGTACCAAGGATATTATTTTTATCAACGGGCAAAACTATTACCCGCATGATTTAGAGTCAATTGCATTACGTTGCCCGCAACTTGAGCTGGGTAAAGTGGTTGCATGTGGTTTAACTCAGGACATTGCCAAAGAAAGTATGTTGTTAGTGTTTATTTTGTTTAGAGGGGCATTATCCGAATTTGGTGCCATTGCAGCCGAGGTTAAACGGCTTATTAATGAGCAAATGTGCCTGGAAGTCACGCATGTGATTCCGGTTAAACAAATACCTAAAACCACCAGTGGAAAAATACAGCGGCATAGTCTTGCGGAACAATACTGGCGTGGGGAATACAATCAGGTGTTAAGCGAGATTGCAGGTATGAACCTGGCCCAGGTGAAGTGTTCAGGTACCGTTGTTGAGACCGCAGCGTGTGATGGGTTGAGTGATATTGAATCACAGTTTAAAACCATTGGGGCTCAGGCTATTGCGGGCAAGCCGTTAAGACTCGATGACAACCTTTTTGATGTGGGTATAAGTTCACTTGAGCTGTCGGAAATACACCAGCAGATAAATGACTTATATCCTGATGTTATCGACATAACAGATATTTTTAATTACCCGACGCTGGCGGAATTGGCCGCTTTTTCGAAAATGAAAGTCGACAATAAAAGTTGAAAAATAAAGTTGAAAAATAAAACGGCACATAAGAAATAAATCGAATAATTAGCGTTGTGGTAGTCGGGGGTATCGTTACTTTTTCTTCTCTACTACCTCTTTCACTAGCGTCTCCGATAAAGTGTTAGCGGCTTAAGTTTTACTACTTGCATTGGCGTTAGTGTTATTAATAATAAGATAGTTTGAGTCTATTGGTAAAGCCAGTAAAAATAAACGATAGTAAGGGGCGTATAAAATAATGTTACTGTGAACGTTAGGTAGGGAGTGCCTAAGGTGAAAATGATTTAATGGAGATCGGTCAGTATTATATATAAAACAAGTGATCGGAGGACAGTAAATGAAATTATTGAAGAAACAATTAGTGGCAGTTGCCTTGGTGTCGGGTGTTTATTGTGCATCGGTGCAAGCGGCAAAAGATGCAGAAGACGCGGGGCATGGGCATGATTATCGTACCTTTCACACGAGTGGGAACGTTGAGTTTGGCAAGATTGGCGACTCTTATTCGTCCGATTTAGTGATGTATTTGGCGGGTAATCAGTTTATGGTTATCGATGAGTTAATTAAAGATTTTCAGAAGAAAAACCCCGACATTAAGACTGTTTACGTTGAAACCATTCCGCCTGGGCAAATATTAAAAAAGCAATTGTTACAGCAAGGCAGTATTAACGGCGAAAAAACCAACCAAAAACCGGATTTGTATGCCAGTGTTAACAAAAAGCACTTGCTGGCATTAAAAAAGAAAGGTCGTATGGATGACCATATAGTTTATACCCATAATAAACTGGAATTAATGGTTAAGAAGGGTAATCCCAAGGGTATCACCGGGCCGAAAGATTTGTCGCGGGATGATATTGTGCAATCACATCCTAATCCATTAACGGAGGGGATTTTTAAATTTTACGGTTCAGAAATGCTGAAAGATTTAGGGATACATGCCAAAGTAACCGGCGGCAAAGAGTGCAAGGAATGTTGGGCTGTTCCAGGTAAAACCTGGTTCACTACACGGCATCATCGTGAAACTCCCCATAGAATTGAGAAGGGGGAAGCCGATGTTGGTATCGTATGGGCGACCGAGGTGGTGCATGCTAAGTCTGAAGGTCGTGATATAGAGGGGGTTGTTATTCCTGCACCTTACAATAAACAGGATAAGGTGGCCTACGCGATGGGTAAATTAACGGACGGTAAGAATGTGAAAAACGCGGATCGTTTCATTGATTATCTGGCAACGGATGAGGCTCAAGGTATTTATGAAAAATATGGGTTTGTGAGAGCCACGAAAGATGAGTTAATGCGTAAAAAGTTGTGATTTCAGTTTAATCCGGCATTCACTTAATCAGTGAATGAGCCACACAGTTGTAAATAATGATTTTGAGTGCCGCGGGTTCTTTTTGAACCAGCGGTTTTTTTTTTGCTCGAAATATCGGGCTAGTGTAGCTCTAATCACTTGAATTTAATGCGAATTTTTTCGCCCATCGTATAAAAAACCCTTCAAGCATCGCCCATACCTCATCACGGTGTAGAGTTTGCATTAGAAATGTCATAGAAAACTGCACCGATTCGGTCAATATGCGATATAATACGGTGCTTTTTCTCGCCCGGAACTTCAAGCCCCAGTAGAAAGCGTATGCCCCACGGTTGCCGCTGTTCGGAAGAAATAGGGGGTGTAAGCGTCAACTCATGAGGAAGATCTAGCCGGTGGTGATTTCACACTGTCGCGGATATTTATCTGTGCGAGGTAATCGGTATTGAGTTTAGGCTGATTTAGGCCAGTGATGTGTCGTTGCGTCGGTGTTTGGCGTAGCTCCAGAATATTAATGTAATATCAGTAACTAAGAGAATTAATTGTGATTGAAAAACTTCGTAATATTGCCATTATCGCCCACGTTGACCACGGTAAAACCACATTAGTTGATAAATTATTGCAGCAATCCGGTACCTTGGTGTCACGTGGGGATGTTGAAGAACGGGTGATGGATTCTAATGACCTGGAAAAGGAGCGTGGCATCACAATTCTTTCTAAAAACACGGCTATTAAGTGGCGAGATTATCGTATTAATGTGGTTGATACTCCCGGACATGCCGATTTTGGGGGAGAGGTTGAACGAATTTTATCCATGGTGGATTCGGTTCTGCTATTGGTTGATGCGGTGGAAGGCCCTATGCCTCAGACCCGGTTTGTTACTCAGAAAGCATTGGCTCAAGGTTTACGCCCCATTGTGGTTATTAACAAAATCGATCGTCCAGGTGGGCGCCCTGACTGGGTCTTGGATCAGACCTTTGAATTATTCGATCGTTTAGGTGCAACCGATGAACAGTTGGATTTTCCTGTGGTATATGCCTCAGCATTGCAAGGTTATGCCAGCTTGGAGTCGGATGTTCGTGATGGCGATATGACTCCCTTATTTGAAACAGTGATTGAGCATGTTTCACCACCAGATGTGGATGTTAACGGACCGCTGCAATTGCAGGTGAGTGCTTTGGATTACAATAACTATGTTGGGCTTATTGGCATTGGGCGTATCAGTCGAGGCAAAGTAAAGACCAATACTCAGGTAACTATCGTTGGCGATAGCGGCAAGACACGTAATGGCCGTATGCTGCAAATATTAGGGTTTCTGGGACTTGACCGAGTGGAAGTCCCCGAGGCTGAAGCAGGGGATATTATTGCCTTTACCGGTATCGATAAGCTAAATATTTCGGACACGATATGTGACCCCAGTAAGATCGAGGCCATGGAGCCGTTAACCGTTGATGAGCCTACGGTGAGTATGACGTTTCAAGTGAATAAATCACCGTTTGCGGGGCAGGACGGAAAATACTTAACCAGTCGTCAAATACGCGACCGTCTGGACCGCGAGTTAGTACACAATGTGGCTTTACGGGTGGAAAATACCGATGATCCAGATAAATTTCGGGTGTCCGGCCGGGGTGAGTTGCATTTATCCATATTAATTGAAAACATGCGCCGCGAGGGTTACGAGCTGGGGGTGTCCCGTCCAGAAGTGATCGTTAAAGAGGTCGATGGCGAGCTCCATGAGCCGTATGAACAGCTGACGGTTGATGTAGAAGATCAACATCAGGGCGGCGTGATGGAGAAGTTGGGTGAAAGAGGCGGCGAACTGAACGATATGGTGCCTGATGGCAAAGGCCGGGTGCGCTTGGATTACATGATTCCTGCGCGTGGTTTGATTGGGTTTCGTACTGAATTTTTGACGGCAACCCAGGGAACGGGGTTAATTTACAGTGTATTTGATAAATATGCGCCTGCCAAAAAAGCGCTGATTGGTCAGCGTGTCAATGGGGTGCTGATTGCCAATAGTAAAGGCAAAGCGTTGGGATACGCCTTGTTTAATCTTCAGGAGCGAGGCCGGTTATTTATTGGTCATGGCGAGGAGGTGTATGAGGGCATGGTTATTGGCATCCATTCTCGCGACAATGATTTGGTAGTTAACCCATTGAAAGCAAAGCAGTTAACTAATATTCGTGCTGCAGGCACGGATGAAAATATTATTCTTACGCCGCCCATCAAAATGTCATTGGAGCAGGCCCTGGAATTTATCGATGATGACGAATTGGTGGAAGTAACCCCCGTCAGTATTCGGGTCCGTAAAAAATTCCTGTTAGAGCATGAGCGTAAGCGAGCTTCTCGTCAGGTGACGGCTAATTTAAGCTAATTTGGCCAGGCGGCTCTGTTTCATTTCGGTACCGATACCCAGTGATACACCCGCTTTGGGCCTGGTTGGCCGTGAGTACGGCCCGGTCCCACCTCAGGAATTAATTACACCAAAATTAATAGTCCAGGCTAGTTCGTGCGCTTAGCTTCTCTATAAGCGAATATTTACCACACTTTCAATATTATTAAGGTCAGCAGAGTCACCGAGTGATAATGCTGATCTGTCTCGCTGATTCCCTAAACTTGCGCTTCGTGATACAAAGAGTCTCCCCTTAGGCTTATGGCTGATTTTATCGATGCGCTTTAAGTGGGGGAGGATGATGAGAAAAGGATAATTGAGGGTTAGACGCTTGTAACATTGATTGTAGGAACCTCGATTATAGAGATATCGACTGGAAAGAATAAGGGGGATTGTATGATCGGTAAAAAAAACGTGGTATTTGGTTTTCTGTTTTTGGTGATCACTGCAGCGCTGGGTCCGCTGATGATTATTAAATATACGCCCGAAGTAGCCGTAGCCCAGTCGCAAAAACAAGCGTCAGTGGGGCGGCTTCAGTCACTGAAAGCGGATGACTTTGAGGAGGAATTGGAGCCATTAGCGCCGGAGCAAATTGCTAAAGCCAATACCGATGGTGTGCTTGCCCTGAATCAGTTAATTAACGCCCGGCAACCCATTGATCTTATCCGCAGCGGTCCCCATGTGCATGGTAATCTGGAGGCTCTGCTCAATATTGTGGTGGGCATTGCTTTGGGGTTTATGGCGATCGCCCCTCTCTTTAAACAGCTGATTAGTTGGATTTTTATTGTTGGCACGCTGATGCATTCGGGCTTGCTTTATATTGGTGTCATGCTCGAAATGGAATGGGCATTTACGTTGCTGAATACTGGGATTGGTCCAGGTATGGTGTTGTTGGGCTTATTATTGGCTGGGATAGCCGCTGCGGTTGGATTAAAGGCTGACGTTATAAAGGACTGAATTGTTGTTAAATGAACTATAGTTAAACAGGGATAGATAGTTAAACAGGGACAGTTAAACAGGGATAGTTTAGTAGGGGCGATTGAGGAATATTCAATATCAGCTGTTGAGTTAGCCGTGCCTACTGGCTAGAAATCATTGGATATCAATGATTTCCGGGTCACATTAGCCTGTAAATCGTGCAACTTTTACGGTTAAGCATTGCCCTGAACCGACGTGATGCATGGTTATGCCTAAATCGGCGCTTATTTTGCATATATCCTCTGACTATTGTTTGGTTAACTGGTGACGCGGCAGTAACAAACAATGGGGGTTTCAATCACATTTGAACAATAAAGGAATTTAGTGTGCCTGGTTTATATCCGAGAATTAAGCCTTATGCGACCCATGAAGTGAAAGTGGATTCGCCACATGTGTTATATGTGGAAGAATCCGGTGATCCTGATGGTATACCGGTTATATTTATTCATGGTGGTCCAGGTTCAGGGTGCCTACCGTACCACCGTACATTTTTTGACCCGGAAGTCTATCGTATTATTTTATTTGACCAGCGTGGTTGTGGGCGATCGATTCCCCATGCCGAGCTCGAAGGTAACCATACCGGGGCATTGGTTGACGATATTGAACGAATCCGGGATTTTTTGGGCATAGACCGATGGATATTGTTTGGCGGCTCCTGGGGTTCGACATTGAGCCTGGTGTATGCGGAAACCCACCCGGAACAGGTTATGGGATTGATTTTGCGCGGTATCTTTTTATGTCGGCGCAAAGAAATTGAATGGTTTTATCAGGGCGGTGCCAGCCGCATCTTTCCTGACCATTGGCTGGAGTTTGTTTCTATTATTCCCGAGAATGAGCGTGACAATATGGTTGCTGCGTATTACAAACGCCTTACCGGGAAAAATGAACTGGCCCGAATGGGTGCAGCAAAAGCCTGGGCCAGATGGGAAGGCCAAACCTCCACCTTGCAGCCCAGTAAATCCGTTGTTGGCAACTATACTGAGCCTTATACTGCCATGAGTCTGTCGCGAATTGAGTGTCATTACTTCATGAACGACAGTTTTCTCGAACCGGATCAAATTCTTAATAATGTTGACAAGATAAAAGACATTCCAGGACTCATTATCCAAGGTCGTTATGATATTGTTTGCCCTATTGACAGTGCCTGGGAGCTAAATCAGGCATGGCCTGCATCAGAGTTACATATCATTCCGGATGCAGGGCATTCTGCAACTGAGCGTGGCATTGTCGATGGGTTGGTTCGGGCAACTCAGGAGTTTGCCGATAAGTTTGGTGAAGGTGCTTAAGGTGTGTCAGTAGTGAATATACCAATGTGATTGGTCTGTTGCAGAGGGTATCCCGGGCGAACGTTGATGTAGACGGCGAAACAATCGGTGCGATTGAGCAAGGTCTCGTGGTGTTGGTGGGAGTGGAAAAAGAAGATACAACGACCAAGGCAGATCGTTTGCTGCAACGCCTGCTGGGGTATCGCGTATTTTCCGATGACAACGGTAAAATGAATTTAAGTGTGGTTGACATCAGTGGTGGTTTATTACTTATACCGCAATTCACCTTGGCTGCAGATACGAACAAAGGTCTGCGCCCTAGTTTTTCGTCCGCTGCGCCACCCGAATTAGGCCAGCAATTATTCTTGTACTTGACCTGCTCAGCGACTAAACAGCATCCTTGCGTGGCGACGGGACAGTTTGGTGCAGATATGCAAGTCAGTCTCACTAATGACGGTCCGGTGACATTTCTATTAACGAGTTGAAGACGGCTTAATCATTAGTGGCGGGTGGTCCGTGACGTTATAAGCCCGCCGATTAATTGGCGTAATTCCCCAAATCTGAAGGCCCTGATCGGGTTACATTGATAATACTGGCCGATTCACATTTTGAATCTGGTTCCCCGCGAGATTTCGTCTGAAGTGATTGTTTCGGTTAAGTTGTTGTTTAATTGCTTTTCTCATCAATCTCTGTGTTTGAAATTACCGGCTAAATCACCAGGATTGCTGTGGCTGTCAACAAGGGTATCAACACCTATCTTTGTCACCATACGGTACTTTTTCGGGGGGGGGATTCGATTTATAGCTGACAGGCATGGGAAAGTTAGCGCGGTTTCCGGAACTCCAGAGTGTGACCGATACTCTCAATAATTAGTCTTTCAATTAGTGGAGAGTCAATTAGTGGAGAGCTATATGGGGCCTAAAATGGTAAGTGGGTGGGGTTATTTATACCGAAATAACAAATACTTATTTTTGATTGTTTTGGGGATGCTGGTTTTCCGCGGCGCAGTGGCAGACTGGTACACTGTACCCACAGGGTCGATGAAGCCCACTATATTAGAGGGTGATCGAATCTTTGTGGATAAATTAGCGTATGATCTTAATATGCCATTCTCGACAGTGTCATTAATGAAGCATGGCGATCCAAAGCGTAATGACATCATTATATTTGAATCCGCATCAGCCGGTAAGCGGTTGGTTAAGCGTGTGATTGGCCTGCCGGGTGATCATGTTGTGTTGCGGGACAATCGGCTTTTTATTAATGGAAATGCGGCAGACTATCGTGTGGCATCACCAGCACTCATGCAACCGCTATCGAGAAAGGATAGAGAGTCTTCCGTTATTGTTAGAGAAAAAATTCAGAATGATGACCACACCGTGATGTTAACGCCATCCACAAACACTTATTTCAGTAATTTTGGCCCTGTTACAGTGCCTAATAATCATTATTTAGTATTGGGTGATAATCGGGATAACAGTGCGGATTCCAGAGTGTTTGGGTTTGTGCCTCGAAGTGAAATTACCGGTAGGGCTAAAAGTGTCATTATGTCACTCAATGATAAAAACTATCACCTGCCAAGGCGTGAGCGTTTTTTCTATCCATTGCAATAAGCCAAGTGTATTTAACCTAAATTCATCCGTTGATCGCTTCGAAATAGGGTTACGCTGTTGAGATTATTGAGTATCTTTCATTTTCTCCCTATTGGCTCAGAGGGGGAGTACGTGGCGATATTTTCTTATTAGTAAGATAAGCACATTTTTAATCGTGCCTGAGGTTGCTGCAAATCGTTGTAGTTGTTTGTTATTAAGTCTTGTTGCACCTAGTCAGTTACGATTAAAAACCTACACTAGATACCGGCCAACTGATGGTTTTAAATTTAACGTAGATGAATATTGACTGGAATAAAATTTACGCGGCAATTTGGCGTCAACGCAAGGCATACTTGCGACCGGTGCATAATATTGATGCTGTATCGTTGAGTGACCTTGTTGGGATTGATCAGCAAAAACAAAAATTGGTTGAAAATACGTTGCGTTTTATTAACCATAAACCGGCAAATCACGCGTTGCTATGGGGTGCTCGCGGAACTGGGAAAAGCTCGTTAATAAAAGCATTGCTTAATGAGTATATGAAGGACGGTCTGCGTTTAATTGAGGTGGATAAAACAGATTTAATGTATTTACCGGAGATCGTGGATGACATCAGAGACCTGCCTCAGTGGTTTATTTTGTTTTGCGATGACTTGTCTTTTGAAACGACTGAAACCAGTTACAAAGCACTAAAAAGTGTGCTGGAAGGGTCCGTGGAATTACCGCCTAATAATGTTTTGCTTTATGCTACGTCTAATCGTCGCCACCTGGTGCCTGAGTTTATGAGTGATAACCTCGATACGCTTCATGTGGGGGCGGAATTGCATTACTCTGATAACATTGAAGAGAAAATTTCACTTTCAGATCGGTTTGGGTTATGTTTGTCTTTTTATAGTATTAGCCAAAAAGAATTTCTGAATATTGTTGATAGCTACTTTTCGGGTTATGAGTATCCTCGCGAGGAATTGCACGATGCTGCCCTCAAGTTTTCGCGAGAAAGAGGGGCGCGCAGTGGCCGTACAGCAAAACAATTTTATAACAGCTATGTGAGTGGATGATATACCCATAGCGATTAAGATTTAGATGTCAATTACACCTCTTCTTTATGCCATGGCGACGTTGTTGTCCTTGCAATATCCCTGCTATTTAGCGTTGCATTGAAATGAATATGACGCACGCTTAACACCTAAATATCAAACGCTATGGGTATATACTAATTAGCGCGTTGATCATTAGTAAAAGCCGATAAATTGGTTTGGTCGTGTTGGGTGCTTGAAAAAATAATCAATTAACTCGCCGTGATTTTCTCCACCAGGGGGCGCTCCCTAGTGCCATTCTTAGTTTTCCGTAACCTGCCCAATAGTGATGCATTTTTCCAGCAGACAAAGATGCAAGGGGCGGGAACTTTTTAAAACGTCTTTTGTCTTTTTGTTCAGAAGCAGCTGCCGTTATTGTATTTGAAATATGTTGTTGAGAACGACTCAAATTGTTTGTCGTTGATAGGACGAAAGGAGAGTGTTAATGAGAGCAAACAAAATGGTGACTTCTTTAAAAGCGGTATATGTGCTCGAGGTGATGAGCTATGGGATTATTGCCGCACTGTTTATCGGTCAATTGCTTACGGTAGAAACCGTAGTGACCCTGCAGCGATCATTGATGGCCTTGGCCGGAATTGTGTTTGGAACGATGGCGGTTTGTACTGTATCGCTATTGGCACACAGGTTGATGACCACCACTACGCGGGCATGTTTGAAGGTTCAAGATCCAAAAAAATTACCATCAAATGCTTTCGTGGAGCGTGTGGCGGAAGTCAACCCATCGATATCGAGCGTTGTTGATGTAGCCCAAGAAAAGGCTGAAAATGTTAAACCTCCAAAGCGGGCGGCATAAATAATATTCAGACGGCACACTCCCCTGTGGGCGTGCCGTCGACTTACTTCCGGTTTATTATGCTTGCCTTATTGATGCGTGTTTCATGATATCACTAGTGGGATTGTTGCGGCTTATGTCACGAGGGAGTTTAATCGTGAACTCGGCGCCCATTCCTGCCACGCTATGTACTGAGATGTCTCCGCCTAACATATTGCAATAATATCGGCTAATTACCAGTCCTAGTCCGGTTCCACCAAAACGCTGTTGTATGCTGTGATCTGCCTGTGAAAAAACATTAAACATATTGTTCAATTGTTCTTTCGTCATACCGATGCCGGTGTCTTTAACTTCAAACAGAACGTTGTCATGTTTGTCGGCAGACACCGTGAGGTAAATGGTACCTTCATCGGTAAATTTCGCCGCATTACTGAGCAGATTTAACAGTGTTTGTTTTATTTTCATGCGATCAGATTTGATCATGCTGTTTTTCGAAGTAAACTTGGTTATCAATTGATTGTTATTCTTTTCGATTAATGGTCTTACGGTATCAATCGTGTCTTTTGTAAGCTCGGCAATATCTATTTCGTTAATGCTAATATCCATTTTTCCGGCTTCAATTTTTGATAAATCAAGAAGGTTGTTGATGATATTTAGCAAGTGTTTCCCTGCCTCTATAATTCGGGAAAGATCACCGCTGTCCGCAAAATTGTCGCCCGCCTCTTCCTTAAGCATTTCTGAGTAACCAAGAATCGCGTTTAGTGGTGTGCGTAACTCGTGGCTCATATTGGCCAGGAAAATACTTTTTGCATTGTTTGCCTGTTCAGCGCAAATCACGGCGCTTTCCAGGTGTTGGTTGGAAAATTTCAGTTTTTGAGTGGCATCATTAATTCGTTGTTGCAGTGTGCCATTAAGTCCACGGTATTTTTCTTCAGAATCGCGTAGACAACGTTCTGATTCGATTAGACTCTGGATTTTGATGTCCAGATTTTCAGCCATTTTATTAAAACTATTGGCCAAAGAGGCGAGCTCCGAGTGTTTTGGGACGGGTATATTGACATGCCGTTCGCCATTTCCGACGCGTAAAATCCCTTCTTCGAATGCTTTTAAAGGCCGGGTTGTCAGGCGAGAAAATAGGTATACCGCAATTAATGTAACGGTAATCGCTATTATAAAGACTATTACAAAGCGGCGAATTATACGGTTGAGCGGTGCAAGACCTTCTTTCACGGGTTGTTCTACAATGACCCACCAGTGATTGACCGGGTCAAAACGGCTGACACCGGCAACCTGTTTTCCATAAAAATTTTCATATAGGCTGAATGTTTTACTACCGCTTCCCATAAACAATGCCGACGGTACGGAAGTGTCCGGTAGGAAGAGTTTGGATAACACATAGCTTGGGTCATCATGTGCAATTAGTGTGAGGTTTTCATCCACCAGATAAACATATCCTGTGTTTCCAATGTGTTGTTGTTCCACCAGATCCCAGAGCCATTTTAAGTTAATCAATGTGGTGATCACATGGCTTATGTTGCCATCGGTTATGACGGGGCTGGCAATTTGCAGGCGTGGTTCATCGTATTCGGAAAAACGTATTTCACTGATTGTTTGAGATTGTATAAAAGCCTTTTTTATAAAGCTGGTATCGTCGGGTGTGGAGGGGGGACGGTTATGGTAGCTTTTGAGGCGAGAGACCCGTAATATTTCCTCCCTTTTTTGATTCACCAATGCAATTTCTTCTGTTTCTTTTCTGGTGCGGAGAAAATTATAATAAAGCTTTCTGGTTTTCTCTACATCGAAGGCGTGTTCGTTTAGTTGCTCCGAGAGCATGGTGGCCTGAATTTTTACGGGCAATAAAAAATTGCCTATTTCAGTTTGAGTACGGTAAGCCGCTTCATCAAGTTTATTGCTAATTGAGTTAATGAGTTCCTGTCTTGATCCTTCGTAGGTTAATGAACCCCACAAGCACAACGAGAAAAATTCAAGGCTTAATACCAGCAATAAAATTTTATTGCTGATTTGTCGCGGTCCCCGAATATGGCGTAGTATTGATGGCACCTTCATTGGTAATGATCCGGGGGGAATTGCGGACGCTTTTTGTTATTTGCGTAGTAAGCTAACGTTGTGGTTATTGTTGTATCGGTTTCCGCGTGCATGGCCAATGCTGTCACCACTGACACGATGGGATGCAGCGGTGGTGTAACGTTAATCGTCATTGATGTATTCGTTAATTTGATATTTTGCGATGTCGGGCAATTTTAGCGATAAGTCATGCAATGTTTTTCGGTTAAGTGTATAAATATATTTTTTAGGGGTCTCAAAGGGGAGTTTATTGGCGGCGACGCCGCGTAATATTTTGTCGGCAAGTCGCGCAGCCTGCTTGCCCAGGTCGTAAAAGTGAGCGCCATAGCTCGCGAGGGCTCCTGCTTCGGTCAATGGGCGGGAGTGAGTGATCAATGGGATTTTTAATTGGTTAACAATGGGTAGAATATGTGTTTTCAAAATATTGTCTATCGGTGCGGTTGGAACCGTTAACATTGCATCGATGTCGCCCTTTTTGAGTCCCTTCATTATTTCGTGTACATCACTTTTTGAGGTCACTGCTCTTGCGTCGATGGTTATCCCTAATTGGTTCGCCACCTCCGTTGCGTATTGCACCCCGAGGCGAGATGGTGCAATTTTTTCATAATAGAGTATCAGTATACGTTTGGTTTGCGGTAACAGATCATGCATAAGCTCGACACGCTTGCCTGAAAGTTCCGCATTAAGGTTGTCCACGCCTGTAATTAGCCAATCGGGATTGCGACGATCGAGTACGAGTTTTCGGTCTGTGATGGCGTTCACATAGGTGACCACCACGGGGATGTTTTTATGTGCTACTGCTTGTTTCATTGCATCGGCCTCAAGTCCGCCCGATGCCACCAGTACATCAACCTTTAGTTTTATTAGCTCATCGACAGACGAGAGTAGTGCATTGCGATCATTCTTTACGTTACGAATATAAAATACTGTATTACTGTTCTCTTTATAGCCAAGGTTGCGAAGCCCATCTAAAAACCCGTTAGTTTGTGGTAGGCGAGAATCGCCAAACAAGAGTATACCGATACGGTATTGTTCTTTGACGTTTTTCTCACAGCCCGATAGATAGGCGGTGGCGGATAAAAGTAGTATAATAAACAATGATTTATTCATGATGCTGTGAGTTCAGGGGCTGGCTCCTTGGTGCGAATGAAATAGGGCTGAACCGTGTCGAGTGTGGTATTGATTGAGACGATTATAAAATGATTTCAACCGTGTTGGGAATTTATTAATGTTATTTTTAAATAATGGGTCGATATTGGTAATGTTATCGTTGGGTATTGTTTGTAACTTCAATTAAATTTGTCTATCGAGCTAGGCTCATTGGGTGAGGATATATCTGTGGCGTTTGAAATTAAGGTGCTAACGACTTTAGTGTGGCGAATGTAAGGATTGTCGTAAGCGTTGGATTACAAGAATGAAGTGGCTTGTCGTTCGTTATACGGCGCAATGGGGAATAAACGACAGAGATCGACGATTTTATTGGTTCTGCTGCGGGGGGATTTATCCGTCAGGTGTAAACTGCGCCACAGCCTGAGTGATCGCGTGTATTCGAAGTTCGTGTAGTTTTTGCGCAATGACTGAACCGTGTTGGCCAGTGGTGGTGATCGCTCGTATATCGAGACGAGCAACTGCATCAAATGCGGTGCGAAATAGCGCGGCTTGCGGGTATTTTGAGGTTTCGAAGCCTTTTCTGCCGCGTGCATCGGCTTCGCAGGCCAGTAAAAACTCTTCAAAACGTTCAGGACGTCGCAATGCATCGATGTTTTTTAGCACTTTTAACATGGTGCTTGGTGTCAGTTCTGCCGCTCGATGGCAGTGTAAGTGGTAACGGGAGACATGGAGTGCCAGATCACGATAATTGTTAGGGATACGCAGGCGGTGGCAAAAAGCATTGATCAGTGGTATACCCCGTTTTTCATGGTCAATGTGTTTAGGCCATAACGCTTTTGGTGTGGTTCCTTTGCCTAGGTCGTGAACAAGGGCTGCAAACCGTACCGTGGTGCTGGTACTTAGGGCCGTGGCCTGTTGCAACACCATTAGTGTATGTATACCGGTGTCTATCTCAGGGTGATGTTTTTCAGTTTGAGGCACACCGAACAGCTGCTCGATTTCAGGGAATAATTTTTTTAATGCACCGCATCCGCGCAGGGTTTCAAAAAAAGAGTGAGGGCTATTCGTCGACAGCGAACGTTCTAATTCTTTCCAAACGCGTTCTGGGACGAGGGTGTCGACTTCTCCTGAGGTTACCATGCTCTGCATCAGTGCGTTTGTTTCGGGAGCGATGGAAAACGTGAAGTCGGCGAGCTTGGCGCTAAAACGTGCGACACGCAGTACTCTTACGGGGTCTTCCGTAAACGCCGCGGAGACATGGCGCAGTTGGCGTTGTTTAATGTCGTCGACGCCGTTATAAGGATCAATGATATTGCCATCATTGTCTTCAGCAATGGCATTTATGGTTAGGTCGCGCCGCTTCAAGTCCTCTTCCAGCGTGACATCGGGGCTGGAGTAAGCATCGAAGCCGGTGTAGCCAGGCCCGGTTTTACGTTCTGTTCGTGCTAACGCATATTCTTCATGTGTTTCCGGATGCAGAAACACGGGAAAATGCTTGCCTACACGTTTATATCCGTGTCGCAGCATTTCCTCCGGGGTCGAGCCAACGACAACCCAATCGTGCTCTGTGGGTTGAAGGCCTAATAATTTATCACGTACTGCACCACCGACGCGGTAAATTTTCATAAGGTAAGCTAGTCTATAAATTGGTAGTATGCATCCATAGCGATTAAGATTGAGGTGTCAATACCACGTCCTCTTCATCCTATGGTGGCGTTGTTGTCTGTATACGTAGTTATCCGTATATGTTGTTATCAGCGCATAGACTGATTTTTATTTGTCATTTCGCTTAGCCATGAAATCGATATGACGCATTGTTCGCCGCTATCTCTCAATGGCTACGGGGATATTTTACGTTGCCTTTGTTAATTAACCAAGCCCATGTATCGAAATATGCTGCTTAAAACGTTTTATTGGTTTTTTTACATTGTTGCCGTGGCTTTTCTCACGGGCTGTTCAAACATCAGTTATTACGCTCAATCAATTGCGGGCGGCTTTAGTGTGTTGACCAATCGTGAGCCGATTGAGACCGTTTTATCGGATGAACGTGTTTCACCGGATATCAAAGCGAAATTAACGACTGTGTTGCAAATTCGCGAGTTTGCCAGTGAAGCGCTGCATTTGCCCAACAATGATAGTTATCGTACTTATGTTGATCTTGGACGCCCTTACGCGGTCTGGAACGTTTTTGCCGCGCCGGCGTATTCCATGGAAATGCAAAAATGGTGCTTTTTGTTTGTGGGGTGTGTTAAGTATCGGGGTTACTTTAACGAACAGGATGCGGTGGATTTTGCCAAAGATCTGCATGACGAAGGATTGGATGTTTATGTGAGTGGCGTTGCAGCTTATTCAACGATTGGTTGGTTTGATGATCCGGTCATGAATACAATTATTAATCGTGATGACATTCGTCTGGCAGGCTTGATTTTTCATGAGTTGTCGCATCAGGTGGTTTTTATTAAAGGTGATACTGCATTTAATGAAGGTTTCGCGGTAGCAGTGGAATTGGAAGGTATTAAGCGCTGGTTGGCAGAGCATGGATCATCGCAGGATGCACACTTGTATACCCAGCGTAAACAGCGGCACAAACAGTTTTTGCAGCTAGTGAGTACAACGCGTCTCCGATTGGATGAACTTTACCGGAGTGGTCGGTCAGAGGAAACCCTTGAGCAGGAAAAAAACAATATTATCAGTCAATTACATGATGAGTATGCATCATTGAAACAATCCTGGGATGGTTATGATGGTTATGACCGGTGGTTTTCACACGATATTAATAATGCGCAGATTTCAGCGGTAACGACCTATCGTGATTATGTGCCTGCGTTTCAAGCGTTGTTGCAGCAGCAGGATGGTGATTTGGTGGCGTTTTACCGCGTAGTGGCAGAGATCGGTGATTTATCAATGGAACAGCGTACTGCGCGGGTTAATCAATTGAGCCACATTTCTTCATTTCCTTAGCTATATTCTCCCCGTCCCATTTTTCGTTTCCAATTGTCCGTTTCTAATTCTCCGTGTCTAATTCTTCGTTTCCAATTTTCCCCTCTCAAAAAAGTTAACGTGTTCTACCTGTGTCCCCCATCGGATTTTGCACCGCTAGCCCGCCTATCGCACAGGCTTCACGCGATCTCGTGCGTCTCCTGATTCCATCTCGAATTTTCTTCAGTAGGAAACCCGGGCTAGGCAGTGGGTATCTCGAGGGAGGGCGCGTTTCATTGATAGGCATAAATTCGGCGGGCCATGTAGGCTTGATATTGACCAATCCTGTTAAGAATTAAAGATTTATGCACTTGGCTCGATGCTATAGAGAGCGCGTAGTAAATATAAAATAGGTAAGGTTATAACTATCAATGGGTTACTCTTTCCGTGAGCTGAAAAAACAATTTTTTCGATATGAATGCCGCTTCCCCAGGTGCCAGGATCAAGCATGGCCAGCAATAACAAATTGAGCTCAAAACGGGCCATTATCTTTGGTTTTGTCCTGGTGCTGGTCTTCTCAGTTTCTTTGATGATTATCTGGACACAGACTATTGCCGATAATAATAAATATATTCGAGAGGCGGTAACCGAGCTTAGCGAAATTCAAAATATGTTTTCTTTGCGCGATGCGGCCTATCAACGCGCCATTGTTTTGTTCCGTATGGCGGCAATGGAGGATACATTTGACCGAAACGATGAATTTATCGCGTATCAGCAGTTGACGGGAAAATACCGGCAGGCGCAAAAAAAAATCCAAGATTTTGAGCATAGTAGTAGCGAGCAGGCGCTAACCTGGGAACGGGTGGCTCCCATGCTGAAGTTGAACGCTGATCTTCAAAATCAAGCCGTAGCGCTTATTTTAGAAGACCGGATTAACAGGGCACAGGAACAGTTGTTGGATCAATTAAAACCGGCGCAGGATATTGCAATGGCGGAGTTATCCAAGCTTGCCTCCATGAAGCGCGCCGCGCTTGAACAGAAGCTGAATGATACTAAGACCAAAAATAATCTGAGTTACACCTTGATCGTGGTGTTATCTGCTGTAGTGCTTGGAATCAGCGGGTTTATCGCCTGGTTGGTGTTGCGGTTGGTTAATAAAAGTGAAAAGAAGCTTATGAACCGCACTGAAGAAATACAGTCCTTGTATGCGTTATCGGGTAACCCGGAGTTGAGTATTGATGAAAAAATTAGCGCTACTTTACATCTTGGATGCCGGTCATTTGGTATGGAAATTGGTAAAGTATGCAAGGTTGAAGTGGAAAAAAATGCTAACACATTCCTGTATACCGTAGCGCCGCGAGACTTTAATATATTTGATAATACTACCGTGCCACTGGATAAAACATTTTGTGAAAATGTAATGATTAGTGAAGAGCCTATTGCCATTGATAATGTGCGGCAGTCGGTGTATTACAAAAATCCCTGTTATGAGTTTTCCCAACTGGAGTCTTATATCGCGGCTCCTATTTATATGCATGGGAAAAAATTTGGCACTGTTAATTTTTCTAGTCGACACCCGAGGGCTGAGCGTTTTTCTGGTTCAGATAAAGATCTCATTGGGCTAGTGGCGAACTGGGTTAGTGTTGTTCTGGAAAAAGAATTGGTTCAATCTGAACTCAAACAGGCAAAAGATACTGCAGAGCTGGCCAATCGCGCTAAAAGCGGCTTCTTGGCTAATATGAGCCACGAAATCAGGACACCTTTAACCGCGATATTGGGTTTCTCGGAAACACTGGTCGATAGCCATCTTAGCAAGAAAGATCAGCAGGAAGCTTTGTCGTCCATAATACGCAGTGGCCATAGTTTACAGCAAATTATTAATGATATTCTTGATCTGTCAAAAATTGAGGCGGAACAATTAGAGATAGAGCGCATTGAAGTATCCCCTTTTCAGCTTATGGTGGATGTAGAGCAGATATTAGGGGTGAGGGCGCGTGACAAAGGGCTGCTTTTTGAAGTGCTTTACCATTTTCCAATTCCGAAATACGTGTTGACAGATCCCACTCGAATTAAACAGATTTTGTTAAACATTGGTGGTAATGCCATAAAATTTACAGAAACGGGAAAAGTTACGGTGATGTTATCTTACGTAGCCGACGCAAACCAACTTATTGTTGAGGTGCTAGACACGGGTATCGGGATGACTGATGAGGAAATGGGACGCGTATTTGATGTATTTACACAAGTGGATACCTCCAGTACCCGAAAATACGGTGGTGCAGGGCTGGGCTTGTGTATTTCAAAACAATTGGCGAATAAATTAGGTGGCACAATCAGTTGCCGAAGCGAAAAGGGCGAAGGCAGTCAATTTACAATTACGTTATCTGTCGGTGTTAGCAATAACGTTGAGTTAGTCAACTCCATGGGCAAGGAACAATTAGGCCTGCTAAGGTCAGGTACTTCATCCCGCTCAATAATACCAAATTCCTTAAGTGGTTCCGTCCTACTGGCGGAGGACAGTGTCGAAAACCAACAACTGATCAGCATGTATGTGCGTAAATCGGGGGTTGATGTAACGATTGCGGAAAACGGTAAGATAGCGGTGAGTCATGGGATGTCAGGGCAATTTGATTTAATCTTAATGGACATGCAAATGCCCGTGATGGGTGGCGTGGAGGCAATAGAATCATTACGGCAGATGGGGTGTAAGACTCCGATTGTGGCATTAACCGCTAACGCCATGAAGCAGGATAGAGACTGTTGCATAGCCGCCGGTGCCGATGGGTATCTAACGAAACCGGTGGATCTCGGGCGTTTTTACCGGGTTTTAAAGAAGTATCTCGTTAATGTCAAGGCAGATCAAAAACCCACTGCCATTTACATTAGCGATGAGTTGGCAGATGACCCCGAATTTCAAGCCCTGGTTCACAAGTTTATGGCGGCGTTGCCCCGCATGGTGGATGAAATTGCAAGCGCGGCTGCTGAAAGGGACTGGGATACATTGCAAATTTTATCGCACAACCTAAAAGGGGTTGGTGGCAATTACGGATTTCCCCAAATATCTGAGCTGGCGGGCAGAATAAACAGCGAGGTAAAGCTTGCGTTTCACGGGCATATTAGCCGTCTTGTCTCTGACCTTAAGTCGGTTTGCCACAATCTGGTTAACGCACAGCAGGAGAAACAGGTATCGTAACTTTATCTTAACACCCTATCTATTCATGCCGTTCCCCCTCCTACGGCATGCTCCTACTGTTACGCATTAGCAGGTTTATCGTCGTGCCGCACGTCGATAACTATAATAGCGGGCCCGCAGGCTCTGTTGGCCTATATACCCCGGCACAATTGATTCCACTGATGTGGGCGTAATACCAAACAATGAAGGAAACGGGGCCTCACAAACGCTATCTACCTTCATGGAGAGATAGTTATCATTGCTAAAGGGTTTGCCAGGGAGCAAGCCTAATAGGGTGGCTTGTAGTTTGGACAACGTGTTACCCAGGCCGTAGATAGGTCGCTTTATGCCACTAAGTTTTGCGGTATATTCCACAAGAGTTTTTAATGTATAGGTTTGGGGGCCACATAAGGGATAGCGCTGGCCAACGCTTTGCTCGTTTTGCAGGGCGACAGTAAAAGCGGTGGCGACGTCATCAACATAAATCGGCGAAAATTTGGCCTTGGCGCAAGCGAGTGGAAAAGGCGTGAACATCGGCGGTATTTTTAATAGCGCAGCGAAGCGATTAAAAAAATCGTCTTCCAGACCGAAAATGACCGATGGCTGAAAACTGGTAACGTCGATATCTTTGGCATTGTGCACTAAATCTTCCGCTTCTCCTTTGCTGCGCAAGTATTCACTGGGGCCTTTTGCGCTATCGGCATTTAATGCACTCATATGAAGCAAGCGCGTTACCCCTTTCATCTGGCATGCCTGGATCACGTTACGTGTCAAACTGACATGGGCTGCGTTGAAGGAATTCGCCTTTTTGCCGCTCTGGTTTAGAATACCTACCAGATTAATCACCACATCCTGGCCGATGAAATTTTCCTTTAGCACTTGCGGGTCGTGTATATCAGCACTAACCAACTCGACATCAGGGAATAATAATAACTCCCGATATCGCTCACGATGGCGGCTAATGACGCGGATTTTAAAGCCCTTGTTGGTCAGGTGGCTGATAATATGTTGCCCGACAAAACCGGTGCCACCTAAAATACAAATATGACGATATTTTTTCACTCGTGAACCCTATGTTATCTATTTTATAATGAGTGGCCGAATTTTCCGTAACAATTGGCTCATCGTCAAGCGCAAATCAGTAGTAATAATCGATATTATTAATATTCGACCAGGTTATGGGGATTGTTGTGGTCAAATAATGCGTATATCGAGATTTGTATTGATATATAGGGGCAGATCCGCACTGTGTGAATGGAGTATAGGAGGCCTATAATAGGCTCCCTATGCTTTGACCATACCCTAAAATCTGCAGGTCCCTTATTTCGAAAATGGAATTAGATAGCAGTCCTAAGAGTCATGGCTCGATACTAGAAATAGCAGTCAGAAATAGAAACCGGCGCTATATACCAACACCAGGAAGCCGAACGATGCCTATACAATCGATTAATCCAGCGACTGGCGAAACCCTAGCCAATTTTGATGCTTGGCATGCCAACGAATTAGAACAGGTGCTTGCTCAGGTAGCGGCTGCAAATACCGCATGGTCCCAAACAGCGCTTGAAGAGCGTTGTGGGCTGTTGCGTAAAGCGGCAGCGCAATTGCGTAACAACAAGCGACAGCTTGCAATGTTAATTTGTCAGGAAATGGGTAAGTTATTTTCTGAAGCGCAAGCCGAAGTGGAAAAGTGCGCCATTGGCTGTGATTATTATGCTGATAATGGTTCATTATTTTTGAACAATGAAATGATTAGCAGCGATGCCGGTAAAAGCTACGTTTGTTTCCAGCCGTTGGGCACGATACTCGCCGTAATGCCGTGGAACTTCCCATTGTGGCAGGTATTCCGTTTCGCAGCGCCTGCGTTAATAGCCGGGAATACCGCCGTGTTAAAACATGCTTCCAACGTACCGCAATGCGCCATGGCAATAGAGTCGATATTTATAGATGCCGGATTTCCCGCAAACGTGTTTAGAACGTTGATGATAGAGGCGTCACAGGTAAAAGCAGTGATTACCGATGCCCGGGTACAAGCGGTGACACTAACCGGCAGTGAGTCGGCAGGCCGGATGGTGGCATCCCAGGCTGGCGCTAGTTTAAAGAAAACCGTATTAGAGCTTGGTGGTTCTGATGCCTTTGTTGTGTTAGATGACGCGGATCTGGCCGTTGCAGTCGATAATGCAGTCACTTCCCGTTTTTTGAATGCAGGGCAGAGCTGTATCGCGGCGAAGCGTTTTATTGTGGTTGATGCCATTGCGGAACCATTTACCCGTGCGTTTAAAGCGGCCGTGGAAGCATTGGTTGTTGGTGATCCCATGAATGAAGCCACCCATTTGGGGCCGATGGCGAGAACAGATCTTCGCGATGAACTTCATCAGCAGGTACTCGATACCATTAAGCAAGGCGCAAGTGTGATCACGGGGTGTGGGCCTGTCACGGGTGGCGGTGCATTTTATCAAGCGTCGATCCTTGGTGATGTGGTCCCTGGCATGCGCGCTTATCAAGAGGAATTGTTTGGCCCTGTTGCCAGCATAATACGCGCCGATAACGAGGCCCATGCATTACGTCTTGCAAACGACAGTCGTTTTGGCTTGGGTGGCAGTGTGTGGACTGCTGATTCGGCGCGCGGTGAAAAATTTGCACTGCAAATAGAGTCAGGTGCAGTATTTGTTAATGGACTTGTTAAAAGTGATCCGCGTCTGCCGTTTGGCGGTGTAAAAGCATCAGGTTATGGTCGTGAACTATCCTATTATGGTATGCATGAATTCATGAATACCAAAACAATCTGGATTCGCTAATCGGGTGGAGCCATTATTTTTTCTGCCAGTGTATGCTCTGGTGGGGCTTGTTGCGGGGACTGCGGCAGGATTGTTGGGAGTGGGTGGTGGCCTGATTATTGTGCCTGCATTGGCGGTGCTGTTTCATTATTTTGGTATTGATGAACACCGCATGCAATTAGCGGTAGGTACGTCACTGGCAACCATTGCAGTAACGGCGATTACCTCCGTTATCGCGCATCAAAAACAAGGGGCGATACAATGGACGGTGTTTTGGCGTTTGTCACCCGGGGTTATGTTCGGCGCAATTGCAGGGGCTTATCTTGCCTCACAGCTACCAAGCGAGTTGCTCAAAGTGGCGTTTGGTCTCATCGAAATTGCCGTGGCGCTACAGATAATGCGGCAACTAAAGCCAAAACAGTTACGCCAATTACCCGGTGATTTAACATTAGGTGCTGTCGGATCAGTCATCGGGTTCATTTCGGCCGTTGTTGGTATTGGGGGTGGTACATTAACGGTGCCTTATCTTGTTTGGTGTAATACCGCGATACAAAAAGCCATTGCTACATCCGCTGCCTGCGGCCTTCCAATTGCCTTGGCCGGCAGTCTGGCTTATGTGGTCTTTGGTTATCAGCAGGGTGTGACGGTTGCCGGTGCCAGTGGGTTTGTGTATTGGCCTGCATTTTTTGGTATTGTCGTCACCAGTATGCTGGCTGCACCCTATGGCGCTCGTTTAACCCATCGACTACCGACGAAGCAATTAAGTAAAGTGTTTGCGTGGTTCCTACTGTTCGTTGGCGTCAGCATGCTTATTAGTTAGTTGATTGTCTTTTTCATTCTTAGCGAAACTATCGGCCTCCTGTTTTCTTGCACGTAATTTGCCTCATCACGTTCTTTCCTTTACGTTTTTTCCTTGAAATTTTCGTCTGACAGCTTTCCCCTTAAGATGGTTAGCTGCGCATGATTTGAAAAATCTGGTTTTCTGCCACTTTATGAGCCGATTTAGCTTGTTTTGCGGGCATTAGAAAATTTTATTAATTTTGTTGGATTTTACTGAATTTTTTTATCATATAACTATTAAGCACAGAAGCGCCTGGACGATAACCCGGGTGTCAGCCATGCGTGGTATGGCTACGATTTAGTGTCATCATTGTAAGTTGATGTAATAGTTAGGTTAATGAGGAGTAGCAGTATGAAATTGTGGGTGAACCGGGGGTTGGTTGCATTGTTGTTTACATTGTTATTTGGGTTGTCAATGTCAATAAATGCTAACGAATACAATGATGGTTTTATAGCAGCAGAAGTGGGAGACTACAAGACGGCCCTATCCCAGTGGGAACCATTGGCCAAACAAGGACATGCTATCGCACAATTTAATTTGGCGTTATTATACCATAGTGGTTCAGGCATCGAGCTTGATGAAGCGAAAGCCCTAAGTTGGTATATGCGTTCTGCATCCAACGGATATTACAAAGCGCAGGAGTATTTATCCGTCGGTTACCGTGAAGGTTGGTTTGGATTGCCTAAAGATGAAAAACAGGCCGATTTCTGGCAGAAACGGCTGGATGAGAATAATAATTAGCCTGGATTAACAGTATATACCCAAAGCGTTTAAGAATTAGGTATTTATAACACGCCCCTTTTTGTCCATGGCGGCGTTGCTCCTCCTTCCATGGGGCCCGCCATGCTGCGTTGTCGCGCCTAGCCACGAACAAAAAATGACGCACTCTAAACACCTAATTCTCAAACGCTTTGGGTATAGTATGAATAAAGTTTATTCGATTATTATTGTCATACACGTTACTCTAAGGGAGCACCGGGTGAGCATGATGGTCTGAAGTAGCGCCCTGGGTGATAAGCCTGTGAGTTGCTGTTTTGGCTTTATGCCATATACCAGGGTGCAAGTGTCGCTTTTAGTCATCAATATTTATAAAATGGTGTTCTTGTCGGGGTTGTTGCCTGTGGCAGGGTTAGGAAGACGGGCGGTTTTTCTAATCTTAAGGTTGATCGTTAATGCAATAACTAAAACCTTAATTGTTACTTCAGTGACAGCCAGTTACAGATGGTTTTCGCAGTCAGGGGGCAGGTATGTGCGGTGGAAAAAGAGTTATTGGGTTGATTTTTGGGTTGCTTGTGCTGCAAATAGCCGCATGTGCTTCTCAAGAAGTGCATTTTATCAACGAAAAAACAGATGCAAAAGGTAAGCCTCAGTGGGCGACTCAGGGTACTACTACGCTTAAGTCCAAACGGGGCCGCGCGTTTCTAGCGGTAGGTACTGCACCGACAGAAGGTGATTTCTCAACGCAGGCATCAGTGGCCAGCCAAAGGGCCAAATTGCAGGCAGAGCTGATTTTAAGCCGTTTTTTTGAAGTGGTTTCCCGAGATTATATTGCTACCGGTTCTGCGGAATCAGCTGGATATACTGCGCAAGATGTGTCGTTAAATGTTAATAAAACCACCTCGATTATCTTACCTTATATGCAAATTATGGAACACTGGCATGATGCTGAGAACAACAAAATATATGCTATCACCGCAATGGATTATCGACAGGTTATTGAGCGCGTGATAGCGGCAGCTTCTGTTAATACAGGGTTTAAGGCTTACTTTACTGCGCAGGGTGAAACAATATTTGATCGAATAGCCACGCAACGCTAGCGGATCGTATTCTATTACGCCCGTCACTGATATTATTTCGGCCTTTGAGAAAACCAAAGCGGTATAATCACAGCTCGTGTTGTTTGCTGGCCGGCGGGTGTTAATTCAGCCTTGCACGCCAGTTGCTTGCCGTAGACCTTCCTCTTAACTTCCTTTACTATGCGCGCTAGTTTACTGAAAGCTCTGGTTTACTGGGCACGTGGTTTACCGAAACTCTGATTTACCGAAACTCTGATTTACCGAAACTTTGGTACAAAACCCCCGATTTATTGTGGCCCTGATTTATTGAGGCTTTGTTTTATTGTGGCTCTGGTTTATAGAGGCGTTGGTTTATAGAGGCTTTGGTTTGCCAACATCTGGGTATAGAAGATCCACGGGTGGTGGTATCGCTTGTAGTATGGGCGTGTCCGCCGTTGGGGGGTCGCCGGTATTGTCTTTAAAAATCAAATTTTGATTTGTTGTTTGGTGTATTTTCAGTTTTTGTCGAGTGCGTTTTTATAATAAATTCTATAGCAGTGCCTGATTGCGTTTTGGAGAGCGTTTAATGATTAGCAGTAATAGTAAACTAATATTGTCACTTTGCCTGGTATTATTGAATTGGGCTTGTGCGTCGGGGTATCGGGACTCGGCGGCGATTGCTTTGGCTAACAAGCCAGAGTGGCTAGGAGAAAAAAGCCACCAATATCCCGATCACTTGTTTATTCGGGGTATTGGCGTACATGAGGATTTGGCGTTGGCGAAGCAACGGGCGACTGATGCGCTCGTCAAGGTGTTTGAAAAAGAGGCGACATTGTCTTTTAGTGATGCGAATAATCCAAAGGTAATGACTAATGAAAGCAAGTTAAGGCAATATTTTTTGGAACATCATCAAATTGCCGAAATTTGGCAGAATCCGATCAGTCGTGTTTTTACGGTATTGAATATTATTGATCGTGTTGCCGCAGGGGCCGCATTTGAGGAGGGAGTGTATCGGATTGACGCAGACGTGGCCCATTCTCTGGAAAAGGCCGAATATGAACAGGATGCGTTACAGAAAATAGCGTTTATACAACAGGCAATTGCCAAACAATCTCAGCGGGAAGGATTCGTTACTCTCATTAATGTAATTAAGCCCACCACGGCCGTTTCGTCCTCAGCGTGGAATCAGCGCCAGATTGAAGCCCGTTTGTCTGCGCTTATCAGGCAAGTCAAGATCAAGCCTGTTGCGGTTAACAATGATATGCATTTGCTTAAGGCGCTTACGGCAGGGGTTGGGGGGGCTGGTTTTATTGTGGATCATGGATTACAGGCCGATTATATACTCAAGGCATCTTTTCAGCAGCAACATCTTAAATGGGAAGGTGGCGTATACCGACTTCAGGGGGATTTACATCTTGAGTTGGTTGACGGCAATGCCTCTGACCGGGTGAGAGGCTCGGCGTCCTGGCCGATTTTGGTCAGTGCAACGGAGCGGGAACTGTTAACTGAACACGTGAATGAAGCGGTTAAAAACATCAATAAGGAGAAATTCAGGGCAGCCTTTTTTGGGGTTGAGAATCGTTGATTGATACAGGTCTGTCATTTCGAAACGTGGTTGCGGTTAGTTTTCGCTATGGGTGGTATTGGTCTATATTTAGAGCCGTAAATCCGATTAAATAGAAGTGGTCTGTTGATTTTCGGGGTTGCAACCAGGGGTGAATCTGGGTGAAACTACGGCCCACCTGAAATTGTGCATGCGTATATCGTGTTTTACGGTATTTGCTATACCATAAGAAAAATATTGAAGGATTGCATTGAATGTCTTGGCTATTTACCCGCCAGCCTGCGATACATTTTTATCACCCAAAAGCCGAAGCGGTATCTTTGATCGTTGAAGGATATGACGTACCGTGGCCAATGAAAATGTTGGGCCGTGGATGCTGGTCAGTGCCTAAGCCCACTATGGAAGATCTGCATGGTCGGGTTTATTATTTCGAGGTTCGCTACAAAGAGAAAACCGTTAATATTGCTGATCCGCTGGCCCATCTGACCGAGCGCCAAAAGCACGGTCTGGTGTCTCGGTTTAGTAATATGGATTATCTGTGGCAGCAGCGGCGATTCAAAGCGCCACGGTTTCGTGATATCGTTATTTATGAAACCCACCTGCCCGCTCTTAGTCGCCACCCCAGCGCCCAGGTGGATGACAAACGCCACCATGGCACTTATGCCGGGGCGCGCTCCCCCGCAATTGTTGCTCATCTTAAACGTCTCAACGTTGCTGTAGAGTTTTTACCCCTGCACGCAAGTGATCAATTTTTGGGGCAGGATTGGGGGTATTTTTCCACCTCGTTTCGTGCCATGCGCGAGGAGTTTGCGTTACAGAAAAAACAGTCAAATCGTGAAATCATGGCGGTGATTGATGCCATGCATCAGCAGGGACTTCCGGTGCTGCTTGACGTTGTGTTTAATCATGGTGGTGAACTGCTGGTTAAGGCCTGGGGCGAGGACATTGTTTATCGTAAATTTGACAATGGTGACTTCTGCCATGGATCCGGTTGTGGCCCAACCATTCGTACTGAACATCCGCTGATCCGTAAGACCATTATTGAAACCTTGGAGCATCTGGTGAACGATTACCGGATTGATGGTTTTCGATTTGATTTAGGTGCACTGCATGATAAGGAAACCATGTTAGCGATCGACCGGCGGTTGCCTGAACGTATTTATCTGATTGCCGAGCCTTGGGCTCTAGGGGGAGCTAAATGGGGTAAGGGTGATATGCATGGCGTTTTTGCCAAAACCCGTTGGGCCGTCTGGAACGATGATTTTCGGGAACCGGGAAGAACCTTTCTCATTGGTTTCGGGGATCAGCATAACCGGAATCGGTTAATGTGTGGAATTAAAGGCAGCCATGTTAGTGATGGTGGTTGGGCCAAGCGGCCGCAGCAGAGTATTAACTATCTTTCGAGTCATGATGGTAAAACCCTGGCGGACTTGGTTAACGGTGACAAGCGGCGGGTTTTTCTTGGGATTATGCTGGTGTTAACCGCCCAGGGTGTCCCCATGCTGGGCGAAGGGTCGGAGTTACTCTTTTCGAAACAAGGGCACGATAATAGCTATGATCGTCCGGACCTTAACCAGATCGACTGGCGTAACCTAAAAAAGCACAAAGATCTCGTCGAAGCAGTGGCTGGTTTAATTGCGCTACGCAAAGCACTGCCCCACTTTCGTTATACCCGTCAGTTAAGGCAACGTCACGGTAACAGCAATGCCTGGGATATCGATTGGATCTATCCCACCGGTTATCCTCATAATGACAATGTTAACGCAATTGGTTTTGTTTTAAGGACGCCTAACCGCCGTTTTAGCTGGCTCCGCACTCGTCTTGTCATTTTGTTAAATGGCAGTGGCGTGGGCGCCGACTTTTATCTGCCCAAAGGTAAGTGGAAAGTATTGGTAGATGGACGCGAACTCGCGGTGGACGTACAGGGTTTGGTCGATGTTCCGCATGCGCGTGGATCTTATCATACCCACCCCGGCACCGGGGTAATATTAGCACCTGCCTGATGTAGACGTTTGTATCTCGCTATGCCTGTGCGGCGGCATTAAGTATGTCGACACCTTTCCTGGCTTGTGAGTACGCCATCTTATACCCGGATGCTACTAGCGTACCTGGTTTACCTTATGTTGTTTTTGCTGTATCCACATAGTGTTGGATGTGTTTCATTTTCATTTTAAGGCGAGTTTAACTGAAGGGCCTTCGTGAGAACGCGCCGCGTTGTCATATCACAAGAGCGGTGTTGGGCGCAGACTTTTTTATTGTGTAGCCTCGATGCCGTGTGTCGAAATTGAGAAAGCAGATTGCGCGCGTCACTACCACCTCGGATTATGACAACGTTAGCCAGGTTACTGCCGGGCTGGTTGTTGTGGTTAATACATTTGATTGGGATATGGTGCGTGGGGGACAGTTTGCTGGAGCTCCATGTGTCTCAGTATGTCAACGCCTAAGTTTTTTTGCCGGGCGAGATAAAAAAGCAGTTGCCTTTCGCGTGGTTACTCTCCATTACAGCCTGATAGTGTACGGGGTTGGGGTGTTGCTAGGCGAATAAGGTGTTGCTGAGTGCCCGCTGTTAATAAATGTAGATCCTTCCCCTTTTCACTCCACTACGTTCGATGATTCATGTTTTAAAATCTAAATTCTACCTGCCCCTGATATTGTCGTTCGCTCTGAATGCCTAATCTACTTTTTCTTTAAACGCAATGTGAATATTACTATTGAATAATAAGGGGGAGGGGTATTATCCTCTGGCCTGAATAGGCGGGTGCCGTTGTACGGTGTTAAGGTTAAAAATGGTATGGTTACTGAGTATGTGGCCTACTATTGCGCATTTAATATGCTAATATGGCAGGCCATTGATTAACGGCTGGCTAGCGCTGGGGTTCATGGCAACAAGTGATCCGGTAGTGTAAATGGGTGTTTGTGTTAGGCGCTGCTGTTAATATTAGTTAGTCATTATATTGATTGTCGGTTCATCCTTTTAATAAGAATTCTAATAAGCATTCTCTATAAAAGCGTTAATCACGACGTTCATAACAGCGTTTATGCAACGTTTATAAAAAACTGTTAATCCTCTCCTCCACTCAAGGTATTGCAAATTAAGTCCCTATGAAAATGATTGCCTATTATTCCGTTGTACCACGTTGGTTGTCCGCTTCTTGGTTGTCCACTGCTCGGTTATCCACTCCCCTTAAGGCACTGCTAATATTGCTTGCGGTGCTGTTAAGCGCCTGCGACAGCAGCGACTCTGACGTGGGTACTCCCAAGTCCATTCCGCAAAACCTCACGATTAATCCCGGCACCCGGGCCATTGAGCTGGCCTGGAGCGGTGTGGCCGGTGCCCGTGGTTATTCGGTGTATTGGTCTAACCAGGCCGGGGTGAGTCCGGCGCAGGGTTCGTTAATCACCACCACCGAGCCTTACCTGGAACACCGGGGCCTGGCCAACGGAGTGCGTTATTATTACGTGGTCACGGCCAACACGGCGCGAGGCGAAAGCGGTGAATCGGCCGTGGTCAGCGCCATGCCGGAAACCGCCGTGCCCGCCAAGCCCAGTGTCGTGACGGCCACTGGGGAAGATGGACGCGTAAGCCTCACCTGGGGCTCCATTGCCGGGGCCAGCCACTACACCCTGTATTGGAATACCACTGGCACCGTCAACAGCAACGATGCCCGCATTGATGCGGTGGTGTCCCCCTTTGTGCACAGTGAGCTAAGCAACAACCAAGCCTATTATTACATCCTGGTCGCCGAAAACGCCGTGGGGGCCAGCGCTGCCTCGGCCGAA